>Ga0116158_10005575_pt1 | contig 10617 bp, 8 predicted proteins | sample AD_UKC052_MetaG_FD_89883 | JGI IMG/M metagenome (GOLD analysis project Ga0116158, IMG submission 89883) | Active sludge microbial communities of municipal wastewater-treating anaerobic digesters from USA - AD_UKC052_MetaG | ecosystem: Engineered > Bioreactor > Anaerobic > Digestate | place: USA... | reverse complement strand
TTCGTTCAAGGCACGCGCACCAGAGCCGTCGTTGATCGTTTTGGCACTCGTATCGATTTCAAACGTTGTACCGCTGCCGAGCGTTACCAACTTCTGCGTTGGCACCGCACATTTGCCAAAATGCTTTGGCACAAACAACAGCGGTGCACCGCCGCAGGTATTGCCATCCGTCGGCGCACCGTCGACATTAGGCGTGCCATCGAGCAACCGCCCATCCGTTGTTGCGGTTTTTGCATCGAAGCTGCACCCAACCAGCCCAAGCATCCACGCATAGTTGAAGCAAGCGCGTTTCATTTGACAAGAGCGTACCGCAAACCAGGCCAGCGCCGGTGGTTGCAGCAGCGCGATTTCGAGTTACAGCAAATCTACCCAGACTTGACCGTCCACGATGGTAACCGGATAGCGCCGAAGCTCCAGCTGCTTGCGATGGCCGCAACGACCGGTGCGCAAATCAAACCGATAACCATGGCCAGGGCAAATGACCGACGCGCCCATCAGCATGCCGCCAGCTAAGCTGACATCTTCGTGTGGACACACGCCTGCGCTCACTACAATCGCACCGTCGAGCACGGTGGCCAAGACCGGCCAGGTCACGCCTTCGACGGTAAACGAGCGCAATTCGCCAGCGACAACATCGGCAACGTCACAAACATAACGGCGCAACGCCATTAACGCCCTCGCCGTTTCGGGTCAAACAGATCGCGCAAGCCATCGCCAAGCAAGTTCGCTGCAAGCACCACCCACATGATCGCTAAGCCGCCGTACATCGCGTAGCGAATGCCGAAGCCCTGCTTCCACAAATGCGCCGTGCCTTGTTCCAACATCGCGCCCCAGGTGTAGTCGAGCTGCGGGCCAATGCCGAGAAACGACAACGAGGCCTCGACGGCAATCACGCCACCAAAGCCAAACGTCATCTGCACCAGCGCTGGCGCTAGCGAATTTGGCAACAAGTGCAGCCACATGATGCGGCGGTTGCGCGCGCCCATCGCACGCGCAGCAACCACAAAATCGCGCTCACGCAAGCTCATCACTTGCGCTCGAATCACGCGGGCGTAACCAACCCAGCCGTTGAGGCACAACGCAAAGATCACCACGCCGAGCCCTGGTTTGCGCACGGTGGCAACCACTGCGATGTTGAGCAAAATGCCAGGAAACGCCATCAAGATGTCGACGACGCGCATCAAGATATCGTCGATGATGCCGCGGAAATAGCCAGCGATGGTGCCAAGCGAAATGCCGATGACAGCGCTGATCGCGACGACGACAAACGAGATGCGCAGCGCTGCGCGAGCGCCCCACAACAGTTGGCTCAACGCATCGGCGCCGTTGCGATCGGTGCCTAGCCAATGCGACCCGCTGCTTGGCGCAAACCGATTGCCCAAGTCAATCGTCGTCGGCGAATGCGGCGCGATCCACGGGCCAATCACGCCAAGCAACACAAACGTGGCCAACATGACCAAGCCAATCCAGCCGCTGAGCGAAAGCTTGCGCATTACGCTCTCCGAATCCGCGGATCAACCATGCCGTAAGCAAGGTCAACCATCGTGTTGACGAACACATAGATAATCGCAATCACCAGCACGGTGCCTTGCACCACTGGGTAGTTGCGCTCGCTGATCGCGGTTAACAACGTCAAGCCCAAGCCTGGCCGTGCAAAGATTTTCTCGACGATAATCGCACCTGAAAGCAGCGAGCCAAATTGCAAACCTGCCACCGTGATGACCGGCAGCAACGCGTTGCGCAGCGCATGTTTGAACAGCACGGAACGCTCGGTCAGCCCTTTGGCGCGTGCGGTGCGCACGTAATCTTCGTCGAGCACGTCGATCATCGAAGCCCGCGTCATGCGCGCCAGCATCGCCATCAAATGCACGCCGATCGCAATCGCAGGCAAAATCAGCGCAGCAGCGCCGCCTTCGGTGGGCCCAGGCAGCCAGCCTAAATCGACGAAGAACCAAAGCAGCAACAACGGCGCAAGCAACATCATTGGCATTGCTAGCCCCGATAGCGCGACCACCGATGCAACGGTATCAACCCAGGTTGAACGCCGCACAGCAGCAAGCACACCAAGCGGCAACGCCAACACGATCGCAACCAACATGCCGGCCAGCGCCAAGGCAATCGTCGACGGCATGACCTCGAGGATGCGTGCTAGCACGGTTGGTTTGCCTTTTGGGTCTGGGCATTGGTGGCCCAACGAGCCGTCGGCAATCGTGCCTAAGAAGTGCACATACTGGCCAGCCAACGACTGGTCCAAGCCCATGCACTTTTCAATTTGCGCGCGTTGTTCCGGCGTTGCTTCGCCGCCCGCCAAGTGGTCAACCGGGTCGCCTGGCACCATGTGCAAAAACAAAAACACCAACGTCGACACGCCGATGATCGCAATGATGCCGAGCCCAAGGCGGCGCAACAAAAAAGCTCCTATCGACACCCTGCTAGGCTCTGGGGTTCGCGCTCAGATGTCAACTTCCTCGGGCGAAATGGCCATTAAAATCGCGTATCGAGAGCACTTCGACGGTCTCGGTCGCAGCGTGCGCTGGTTCGCTGCGGCCCTGTCTCGCAGCGACGTGGCGCGGAGCTTTCGTTTCAGCCAATCGCACCTCGGCAACCATCGCTGACGAGTCGGTTCCACGGCTTGCCATACAGCGGCCCACTGTTCGCTGGCGCCTCACCACCGCGCAAATTCGTGCGCGTTCCATGAACAGTTCCGGAGAACTGTGGGGTTATGCTGCGCTCGTGATCGATCCGTTTGCGTTTGACCCGCCTGAAACCTTGGCCACGCCGCGGCTGACCCTGCGTTTGCCCGAAGTCGAAGATGCCGAAGACCTGCTCGCTGTTATTACTCACTCCGCCGAGCATTTGCGCCCGTTCATCGACTGGGCCGCGCTCGACTATGAGCTCGACGAAGTAGAGCGTCGCATTCGTAAGACCCGCAGCTTTTTCGCGCAACGCGACAGCTTTGAGTGGTTATTGTGGGCCCACTCGGAAGCCAGTCAGCTAACTAGCCGCACTGCCCGCCCCGTTCCCGACGAGGCCTTCTATGACACCCGCATCGTCGGTGCTGTCGATCTGCACTCGTTCAATTGGAGCCTGCGTCGCGCCGAATTCGGCTTTTGGACCACCGTCGACGGCCAAGGCCACGGCTACATCGTCGAAGCCGCCCGCGCCGTTCTCGCTTGGGCCTCGCCGCTATTCACTCGCATCGAAGCCCGCTGCGACGTCCGCAACCAACGCTCCCGCCGCACCCTTGAACGCCTCGGCTTCCAACTCGAAGGCACCTTGCGCCGCAACATCCGCGACACATCCGGTCAGCCCGCCGACGAGCACGTCTTCGCCTTGCTGCCCGAGTTGGCCGACGAAGTGAGCTAGCGGGTCCCGTCGAGTCCTTTGCACGCTAGCCCGCATGTTTTTCTTCGCTCGCGACAGTTTTCCGCGGTTGAATTAGCTTATCGTTCAAACAGTTACGTCGCTTACGCCCCCTCCGAACTCGTCGTGCCCCTGCCTTCCGCCGCAAACCATGCCGACCTCCAAAACCACCTACGACCTGCCGTCCGATACCCAACGTTCTGTCGTCCGAGAAGACCAGATCGAATATGGCTTCATCGGCAAGCTGCAGGAGCTTAAATACGAATATCGGCGTGACATCACCAGCCGCACCGAGCTGGAGCAGAATTTCCGCGAAAAGTTCCAAGCATTGAACCGCGTGCGCCTTACCGATAGCGAGTTCAAACGCCTTTTGGAAGAAATCGTAACGCCGGATGTGTTCACCGCGGCCAAGACCCTGCGCCAGATCACGTCGTTCACACGCGACGACGGCACACCGCTGAACTACACACTCGTCAACCTCAAAGACTGGTGCAAGAACACCTTTGAGGTCGTCAACCAGCTCCGGATAAATACGGACAACAGCCACCACCGTTATGATGTGCTCATCCTCATCAACGGCGTGCCCTGTGTCCAAATTGAGTTAAAGACACTTGGCATTCATCCACGCCGGGCCATGGAGCAGATCGTCGCCTACAAAAACGACCCGGGCAATGGCTACACCAAAACCCTGCTGTGCTTCCTGCAGCTGTTCATCGTCAGCAATCGCGATAGCACCTACTACTTCGCCAACAACAACCCCCGCCACTTCGCCTTCAATCAAGACGAGCGTTTTTTACCCATCTACCAGTTCGCCGACGAAGCCAATAAAAAAATCGCCCACCTCGACGACTTCGCAGCAACGTTTCTCGCGAAATGCACGTTGGCCCAAACCATCAGTCGCTACATGGTGCTCATCGCTAGTGAGCAAAAGTTGCTCGTCATGCGGCCGTATCAAGTCTACGCGGTCAAGCAAATCGTGCAGTGCATCGCCGACAACTGCGGCAACGGCTACATCTGGCACACCACCGGCAGCGGTAAAACGCTAACGTCCTTCAAAGCCTCAACGCTACTCAAAGACAATGATGCCATCGCGAAGTGTCTCTTTGTCGTCGACCGCAAAGATCTCGACCGACAAACCCGCGAAGAGTTCAACAAGTTCCAGGAAGGCTGCGTTGAAGAAAACACCAACACCGCAACGCTCGTTCGCCGGCTGCTTTCGGAAGACTACGCCGACAAGGTCATTGTCACCACCATCCAAAAACTTGGCCTCGCGCTGGATGAAACCAGCAGGCGCAATACGCAGCGCAAACGCAACGACCAGCCAACCTACAAGGAGCTGCTGGAGCCGCTGAAAGAACAACGGATCGTGTTCATTTTCGACGAGTGTCACCGTTCCCAATTCGGCGACAACCACAAAGCGATCAAAGATTTTTTCCCGAAGGCCCAACTCTTTGGCTTCACGGGCACGCCCATCTTCGAAGAAAACGCTGCTGCGCAGAAAATCGAAGCCGAGCAGGCTTCCATGAAGACAACCGAGGACCTGTTCCAAAAGCTGCTCCATGCCTACACCATCACCCACGCTATTGAAGACCAAAACGTCCTCAAGTTTCACATCGACTACTTTAAACCCGAGAGCCATCAGGCGCCGGGCCAGGCTCCAAGTCAGGCCCCAAAGCCAGGCGAAGCGCCCGCCAAAAAAGCTGTCATCGAGGCCATCCTTGCCAAGCATGATACCGCCACCAACGCGCGGCGCTTCAACGCAGTGCTCGCCACCGCGTCGATCAATGACGCCATCGAATACTACGCATTGTTCAAGACCATGCAGGCCGACAAGCAGGCCGCGGACGCCGACTTCAAACCGCTAAACATCGTCTGCGTATTTTCGCCGCCCGCCGACGGAGACCCCGATGTAAAGCAGATTCAAGAAGATCTGCCGCAAGAGCAAGCCGACAACCAAATCGAACCCGACCAAAAGAAGGATGCGCTCAAAGCCATCCTCGTCGATTACAACGCCCGCTACGGCACCAACCACCGGATCACCGAGTTTGATTTGTATTACCAAGATGTGCAAAAGCGCATCAAAGACCAGCAGTGGCCGAACAGCGACTATCCAGCTGCACAAAAAGTCGACATCACCATCGTGGTCGACATGCTACTCACTGGCTTCGACTCCAAGTACCTCAACACGCTCTATGTCGACAAGAACCTTAAGCATCACGGCTTGATCCAGGCGTTCTCGCGCACCAATCGCGTGCTCAACGGCACCAAGCCTTACGGCAACATCCTCGACTTCCGCCAACAGCAAGACGCCGTGGATGCCGGCATTGCGCTCTTCTCTGGCGAGAAATCCAGCCCGCAGGCCCGCGAAATCTGGCTGGTGGACAAAGCGCCTGTGGTCATCAAGAAACTCGAAGACGCGGTTAAAAAGCTCGGCGCTTTTATGCAATCGCAAGGCCTCGACACCGCACCCGAAGCCGTGCCCAATCTCAAAGGCGACGCCGCCCGCGCAGCATTCATCGATCACTTCAAAGAAGTGCAACGCCTTAAAACCCAACTTGGCCAATACACCGACCTCACTAACGAGGATGCCGCCACCATCGAGCAGATTTTGCCGGAAGAAAACCTGCGGGGCTTTCGCGGCCAATATTTGGAAACTGCACAACGGCTCAAGGCACTACAGAACAAAACAGGTAAAGACGGCGCTGGGCCAAGCGCAGCTATCAACCAGATAGACTTTGAGTTCGTGCTCTTCGCATCTGCGGTAATTGATTACGACTACATCATGGGCCTCATTTCCCGCTTCTCGCAGCAAGCGCCTGGCAAACAAAAAATGAGCCGCGAGCAGCTCATCGGGCTCATCCAATCCGATGCCAAATTCATGAACGAGCGCGACGATATCGCTGCGTATATCAGCACGCTCAAGGCTGGCGCCGGCCTCAGCGAAACCGCCATCCGCGACGGCTACACCCGTTTCAAAGCCGACAAAGACGCCGGAGAACTCGCGAGCATCGCGGCCAAGCACAGCCTTGGCGCTGTTGAACTTCAAGCCTTCGTCGATGGCATTCTCGCGCGCATGATCTTCGACGAAGAGCAGTTAAGCGACCTCATAGCCCCGCTTGACCTAGACTGGAAAGCTCGCAACCAAGCCGAACTCGCCCTCATGACCGACCTACTACCGATGTTTCATAAACGCGCCCAAGGCCGCGAAATCTCGGGGCTAAGTGAGTATGAATAAAATACCTCCCCCGCTAGCGACTGACAAGGTTCGCTCATCGTTCGCGATCAATCAGCACCGGCCATCAGCGGCAGTTGTTAAGTACTGCTTAACAACTGAAGCCTCCGCCGATTCGTTGTATTGGCAGAGATGTGGAATTCGGACGAATCAGAAATCAATGAAGCCGCAAACGAAGCTGAAGTTACCAACGGGCTTGAACTGGTATGAGTAGTAAGACGAAAACTAAGCTCGCAAAGGCAGACGGAAAAGCGACGTCGGTGCCGACGCTGCGGTTTCCGGAATTTTGGAATGCACCAGAGTGGAAGGTCAAACCACTAAAAGAAGTGGCGTCAATCAATCCTGGAAACTTAGGCCTGCCGGATTCGTTTGTTTATATCGATCTTGAATCAGTAGTTGCAGGTGAACTGAAAGTAAAAACGAGGATTTCTCGACAAGAGGCACCAAGCAGAGCCCAAAGACTAGTGGAACCGGGTGACATCATTTTTCAAGTTGTTCGCCCATATCAACGCAATAACTTGCTTTGTGAATTCGACAACAATGACGTGTACGTGGCATCAACCGGCTACGCCCAGCTCAGGGCAACAGGCAGCAATCATTTTTTGTATCAGAGCATCCATACCGATTCGTTCGTCGAGAAGGTCATGGCGAAATGTACAGGTTCCAGTTACCCCGCAATTAATTCATCGGAATTGGCAGGAATACATCTACCCATTCCATCGACGCTACCTGAACAGCAAAAAATCGCCGAGTGTCTGAGTTCTGTGGACAAGCTGATCGCGGCGCAAGCGCGGAAGCTGGCCGCGCTCAAGAACCATAAAAAAGCGCTGATGCAGCAGCTCTTCCCGCGCGAAGGCGAATCCCAACCCCGCCTCCGCTTCCCTGAATTTCGAAAAGCTGCGTACTGGCAGCTAAAAAAAATTGGAAGCATGCTTGTAGAAACGCAGCGGCCAATTGAACTGGCAGATGAAGCCGACTACCGCCTTGTTACAGTAAAGCGCCGGTACGGCGGAGTTGTTTCACGAGGAATCATGAAAGGTCGGGAGATTCAGGTGAAATCTCAGTTCACAGTATTGCCGGGTGATTTTCTCATCTCCAAAAGGCAGATCGTGCATAACGCTTGTGGTCTCGTACCTCGTGAACTGAATGGGTCCGTGGTGTCCAATGAGTATTCTGTCTTAACTCCAACAGATGATTGCGCGATAGACTTCTTCTCATGGTTTGCAATGCAGCCTGTAGTCAGTTTGTCGTTCATGAATTGCAGCGTGGGGATTGTGATTGAGAAGATGCTGTTCAAATTACCAGCTTGGCTCAAGCAGGAGTTCCTCTTCCCCAGCCTGGCGGAACAAAAAAAAATCGCTGATTGCCTGCGTTCGTTGGACGAGCTGATCGCGGCGCATGTACGAAAACTAGGCGCACTCAAGACTCACAAAGAAGGCCTGATGCAGCAGCTTTTTCCAGCCCCGTCGAATGTTGAAGCATGAGCGACATCGCCACCTTCCAAAACCTGCATGAACTGGTAACGCAGCTTCGAGCGGACCTGAATAAACCGCCGAAGCCTAAGCAGCTGATCCTCCTCTACGCCTTCAATCGTACCGGCAAGACCCGCCTATCGATGGAGTTTAAAGACGAAGGCAAGCGGCAGAACAATGGAGTTGCCGACACGTTGTACTTCAACGCCTACACCGAAGACCTGTTCACGTGGGAGAACGATCTCGAAGCCGACAGTGTTCGTTTTCTCCAGCTCAACAAGAATTCAAAGTTTTTCGAAGCGCTTACTGAGTTGGCGCTAGATGAAAGGATCGCTAGCTACCTTGGGCGCTATGCGGACTTTGATTTCGATATAGATTATGCAGCTTGGAAGATCGTTTTTCGCAAGGGCGGAACCGACAACATTAAAATCTCACGGGGCGAACAGAACATTTTCGTCTGGTGCCTATTTATGGCCATCTGCGAGCGGATGATCGACGGTCACGAATCCTATCAATGGGTGAAGTACCTGTATATCGATGACCCGATTTCATCGCTCGACGACAATAACGCCATTTCTGTGGCTTGTGACCTCGCTAAACTGCTTCGTCGCGCTGCAAGTCGTCTGGACAAAGACCGAAAGCCTGCGCCCATCAAGATCGTATTTTCCTCGCATCACGCGCTCTTCTTTAATGTGATGTGCAACGAGCTCGGCAGATCCAAAGTTCCCCACAAGCGTTACTTTCTGCACCGCCCCAACGCCGATGGTGCTTATACCTTGCGAGCCACCGAGGATACGCCGTACTTTCATCACGTTGCCTCACTCGCTGAACTACAGCGCGCGGCAGAACCTAACACCGGGCGCCTCTACACGTTCCATTTCAACGCCCTGCGCAGCATCATGGAGAAAACTGCCTCGTTCTTCGGGCATGAAGACATATCTTTTTGCCTCAAAGCTATCGCCAACGAGGAAGACAAAGCACTCTACAATCGAGCTGTTCAACTTCTCAGTCACGGTGCTTACGCAATTTGGGAACCAACGGTCATGGGCGAGGACAACCGAGAGCTGTTTCGGCGCATCCTGACCGACTTTATAAGCACCTTCAAATTCACCCTTCCGGACATCTTGGCACCGGCTAGAGCGCCAACCATTGGAACCTCGCCAGAGCACGCGACATGAGCGACCTCATCCTCTACACCACCGACGACGGCCGCAGTCAGATCAAACTTCGCGCGCTGGACCAGACCGTTTGGTTAACGCAGTTGGAAATGGCGGAACTTTTTGATGCGACTAAGCAGAATATCTCGCTTCATCTAAAGAACCTCTTTGAAGACGCGGAGTTGGAAGAGCATGCAGTTGTCAAGGATTCCTTGACAACTGCAGCGGACGGCAAAGCCTACGTGACCAAGCTCTACAACTTGGATGCCATCCTCGCCGTTGGCTACCGGGTGCGCTCGCCGCGTGGCGTGCAATTCCGGCGTTGGGCGTCGACGATTCTGCAAGAATACCTGCGCAAGGGCTTCGTCATGGATGACGAGCGCTTAAAGAACCCAGATGGCCGCCCCGACTATTTCGACGAGATGCTGGCGCGCATCCGCGACATCCGCGCCTCGGAGAAACGCTTCTACCAAAAAGTACGCGACCTGTTCGCGTTGAGCAGCGACTACGATAAAACTGACCGCAGCACTGGGGTGTTTTTCGCTACTGTACAAAACCTGTTGCTGTACGCAGTCACTGAAAGTACGGCCGCCGAACTCATCACGGCACGAGCCAACCAACATGATCCAAACTTTGGCCTACTGCACTGGCAAGGTGCAGCCGTGCGCAAAGAAGATATTCTGATCGCCAAGAACTATCTCACTGAAGACGAAATCGACACGCTGAACCGCCTGGTGGTCATCTTTCTGGAAACCGCGGAATTGCGAGCCAAGAGCAAGCAAGAGACGCGCATGAACTTCTGGAAAGCCAACGTAGAACAAATCATCACGTCCAACGGCTTTCCGCTGCTGGCTCATGCCGGCTCAGTTAGCCATGAGCAAATGGAAACTGATACCAACGCCCGCTACCTTGACTACGACCAGCAACGGAAGGCGCAAAAAGCGTTGGCCGCTGATCAACAAGACCAAGCCGACCTAAACGCCCTCGAACTCCAACTCAAACGCCGCCCCAAAAAATGACCGAAACTAACCAAAAAAAACTAGGCAGCATCCTGTGGGCCATCGCCGACCAACTGCGCGGCGCGATGGATGCGGACGACTTTCGCGACTACATGCTGTCGTTTCTGTTTCTGCGCTACCTTTCTGATAACTACGAGACGGCGGCGCGGAAGGAGCTGGGCCGGGATTACCCGGATGTGGACGGCGACACTCGCAAGGTGCCGCTGGCGCTCTGGTATGCGAACAACGTGGACGACATCCCGGCCTTCGAGAAGCAGATGCGGCGCAAGGTGCATTACGTCATCCAGCCCGCGCACCTCTGGAACAGCATCGCCAACCTGGCCCGCACCCAGAACGGCGAGCTGCTCAACACGCTGCAAGCAGGCTTCAAGTAC
>Ga0116158_10005569_pt1 | contig 10623 bp, 6 predicted proteins | sample AD_UKC052_MetaG_FD_89883 | JGI IMG/M metagenome (GOLD analysis project Ga0116158, IMG submission 89883) | Active sludge microbial communities of municipal wastewater-treating anaerobic digesters from USA - AD_UKC052_MetaG | ecosystem: Engineered > Bioreactor > Anaerobic > Digestate | place: USA... | reverse complement strand
ATATCTTGATGAAGCTAACTTTTACTCTGTTGCTTTCTATCTGTCCCTATAGGGTGGAAACACTCCAACAAAAACATCAGAACGATTGGATCGATGCCAAAAAGAAATAAATCTTCTGCCCTAACAATCGGACACTCGAAGAACCTGATATCCAGCACGTTTAAAATATTTTGGAAATCCGGTTGGAAACGGGTTCTTGCTATCACCATGTGCCTCGTCGTCGGTAATCTTGTGGGAGGGTTTGGGATTGCCAGCTTAATTCCAGCTTTCAACGCTTTGGATTACCAAGACAGCAATTCAAATCCCTCCAATGCCCATGAAATGGTTCAGGGAATTTTTGAATTTTTAGGAATTCCCCTTGAAATATCTTATATCCTGGTCATTTTTATCATTGCCATTTTTATAAAAGCAATTTTGGCTTGTATTTCTACTAGCTATTTGGGCCAAGCTGTCGCCGCCCTATCCACCAAATGGCGTTTGGCTTTATCTTTAGGAATCCAACAAGCACGTTGGCAATATTACAATATTCGCCCCTTAAATGTGGTCGTAGCAGCTCTTGATAAAGATACAGAACGAGCCGGGGCAGCTTATCGGGTCTCGGTAGAGTTTTTTGGTTTTATCCTACAGTTCTTGGCTTATTTTTTTATTGTTATGCTTATTTCTTGGCAAGTGGCATTGATTTCTTTAGGCGTAGGCTTAGTCATTTCATTGGTTTTAAACAAATTTGTGCGCATGAGCAGGAAACTTAGCGCCAAACAAAATGAAACCAATATCCGCATGGGTCGGGAAATGACCAATTTCTTGCTGAACATCAAACCCCTCAAAGCCATGCAACGGCACGCACATTTCGGCCATTTATTTGCAAAAACCATTGTCCGTATCAACAAGGGATTGCGTAAAATCATATTGCTCAAGGAATTACGCAAAACGCTGCAAGAGCCTATGACCGCTTTATTCTTAGCAATTTTCTTTTATATTTCTTTAGTTGTCTGGCAAGCCTCTGTAGCTGAAACGATCATCATGGGGCTGCTCATGGAATCCGTTATCACTGCGATCGGCAAAGCCCAGCAAACGTTGCAGGATTTTGCCAATTTAGAACCATTTTATCTCCATGTCCTCCAGTTAATGGCTGATTTGAAGAAAGAAAAAGAAGTATGGACTGGGGAAAAAATTCCAGCTTTGGACCAAGGGATCAATTTTGAAAAGGTTGTTTTTTCTTACAGCCGTCGCGCCAATGTTTTAAAAAATGTGTCGCTCGAAATCCCAACCGGTAAAATTACCACCTTAATCGGAACTTCAGGTTCAGGGAAAACAACCCTAATTGACCTGTTGTTAGGATTTTATTTGCCCCAGGAAGGCACGATCAAGATTGATCACGTTAATTTGCAAGACATCAATTTAGCAGCCTGGCGCCAATTAGTAGGGTATGTCCCACAAGAAATTATTTTACTTAATGACACAATTTTGAAGAACCTAACATTGGCGGATCCAAGTTTAACCCCCCAAGATGCTGCAGCGGCGCTGCAAGCGGCTGGGTTGAAAAACCTACTGGATTCTTTGCCGGATGGCTTGAACACGATTGTGGGTGAACGGGGTGGGTTATTATCGGGTGGGCAACGCCAACGGATGGCTATCGCCCGCGCCTTGATCCATCACCCTAAATTATTAATTTTGGATGAAGCCACCAGCGCCCTTGATCCCCAAACGGAGCAAGAAATCTATCAGCATATTGTCTCCCTTACCCCTCATTTGACCATTATCGCCATTTCCCACCAACCTTTATGGAAAGAAAAAGCAGCCAAGGTCTATGAGTTGACGCATGGACACGCCCATTTGGTCAAAGGGTAATAATCTTGATCAACCATGATCTACAATCTTGGCGCTAAGACCCAGAAGGTGCAAAAATTCACACCGCTTTTAAATTTAAGCTAGAATTTTACTTAAAAAGCCAGCTTATTTCTTTCGCTTCCAGTGCCATCCCCATGGCTGGTCAGATTTTTTCCAAGCAATCCAGATCAAGGTGCCTAAAGATAAAGCAAAAATTGTAACAACCACTAAAGCATCCCATAATCTGATCTGATCCAGATTTAAGAGCCAAATCACACCCGCCACATATATGGCCATAAAAACCAATAAACAAAGCCATCCCTGCCAACTCACCGGATATGCTCCCAAGCCATGGGTTTTAACCTTGAACCAAGGTTTCTGATTGTTTACAATTGGCATTATTCCCTCCATAAAGTTCATTGTGCTGTAAAAAAATCAGTCTGAGTATTCCAATCAACCTTTATTAAGCTTCTAGGCCAGGTTAAATTGTATCCCTTGCGCTAACGGTAAGTCGTTGGAATAATTAATCGTATTGGTTGCTCGCCGCATATAATTTCGCCAACTGTCAGACCCAGATTCACGGCCACCGCCAGTCTCCTTCTCACCCCCAAATGCCCCTCCTATCTCTGCCCCGCTAGGGCCGATATTGACATTGGCAATCCCGCAATCGCTTCCCTGGGCCGATAAAAAGCGTTCCGCTTGCCGGATATCATTCGTGAAAATACAAGAAGAAAGGCCTTGAGGGACGTCATTATGGATGGCAATCGCGTCGTCGAAGTTTTGATAAGGCAATATGTAAAGAATAGGCGCAAAGGTTTCATGCCGAACAATATCTGTTTGTTTAGGCATTTCTACTAAGGCGGGTTTCACATAATAGGCTTGCGGATATTCTTTTTCATATAAACGTTCGCCACCTAAAACCTTGCCACCGTCTTTCTTGGCTTGTTCCAACGCCCGTTGCATCCCCTGGAATGCTTGTTGATCAATCATGGGGCCTACCAGTACTTTATCTGTAACAGGGTTACCCACCGGGATTTGTTGATATAGGGATTTTAATTTGCTTAGTACCGTAGGCATCATGGCTTGATCGACAATTAGTCGACGCAGGCTGGTACAGCGCTGACCAGCCGTTCCAACCGCACTGAATAAAATGGCACGCATGGCCAAATTCAGATCAGCGGAAGAGGTTAGGATCATGCCGTTGTTTCCGCCAAGTTCCAGCAATAAGCGGCCAAACCTACCGGCCACTTTGGGCGCTATGGCTTTTCCCATGCGGGTGCTGCCGGTGGCACTTACCAATGCAACCTGAGGATGATCAACCAATATTTCCCCAACTTTGGCATCACCCATCAATAGTTGCGATAGATGAGGAATTTGTGGTTGGAATTTTTTGATCGTCCGTTCCCATAATCTTTGACAGGCCAAAGCTGTCAAAGGTGTTTTTTCCGATGGCTTCCACACAACACTGTTACCGCAGACAATGGCAAGTGCAAAATTCCAAGCCCATACCGCCGCTGGAAAATTAAAAGCGCTGATAACGCCAACAATCCCTAAGGGATGCCAGGTTTCCATCATCCGGTGTCCAGGCCTTTCTGACGCGATCGTCAGCCCGTACAATTGCCGGGATAAACCCGTTGCAAAATCACAAATATCAATCATTTCTTGCACTTCCCCACGACCTTCTTCTAGGATCTTACCCGTTTCCATCGTGATCAATCGTCCAAGAATTTCTTTTGAATTCTTTAATTCTTGCCCAAAAAGCTGGATTAATTCACCCCTTTTCGGCGCAGGTAGTTGCCGACACGCCTGAAAAGCAATTTGGGCATTTTTAATAATCTGCGATGCTTGTTCAGCCGTATGAGGAGTTACACGTCCCATGAGTTGCCCATCGATAGGTGAGTGTACCGATAGAATACCGGTTGATAATTCGGCAGGATCAATTCCCAGTTTTCCTAACATTTCCTGTAAACGCATGATGATGTATTGTCCTATATTAAAAGGTTAAGAATCTACCCACAATTTTTTGTTTACCATGACGATCCCATATTAGGCAAGCACGACTAATGTTCCATGATCGCCACGGGATCCGGCGATGCAGAAACTGCAGCTGCCAATGCCCGCTGTCGGCTGACCTTTTTTTCAACAGACCACATGATAAAAGGCAACAACAGGCTGAGGACGATAGCAATGGTTGTTACCTTGTCCATTCCAACGAAATGACCTTGGTCATCATTGCTCAAAATCATCGACGAAAAGAAGGCACCGCATGCTCCTGCCAAATGCTGGACAGCGGAAACAAGTGACATATATCCGGCCCGTTCACGAGCTGGGGTTATCTTGGATAAAATCGTTCCGTTACTTACCATTCGCGCAGAACTGAAAAGCATAAACAGTGGAAATAACACCAAAACTGGTAAGGCCAGGAAGGTATAATTAATAAAACACAAATATAAAACAATGCCCACGCATATTGTGGTGATCGACGTGACAGGTGTTGAACCGAACCTGTCCACCATACGGCCCGCAATTCCCATGCTGATAAAACTTAATCCACCCCCAATTAAATATAATAAACTCATATATTCCCGTGGAAACGCAATGTTATGCTGTACATAGGTGGCAATGTTAGGAATAATCATAAACATCGTCAACATCGTAAACAAAGCGATATAAAGGCCACCTAACGCCCCCGGATATTTTAACACATTTAAAATATTCCAAAAAGCTTTACCCACTTTAAATGATGTTTGCGTTGCCTTATCTATGTGCGCGCGTTGTGGGGGTAGAACAGAAATCACCCCAAGAACAATAGTTACCCCTAATCCTGCCACCGCTAAAAAAGGTATACGCCAACTACCCAATAACGCTAGTTCTAGCCCGATTGGTACCCCTAAAATGGAGGCCATGGAAAAAGAACCCATCACCACACCTAAAGCGCGGCCACGCCGACTTTCATGGACATTATCCGCAACACAGGAAATAGCTAAAGCTGCCGCCGGGCCGCCGCAGAAACCTGCGAAAACCCTAGTAACGATCAATTGCCATAAATTTTCGGTCAGCCCGCCAAGCGCCGTGGTTGTCACCAATCCCAATAAAGCCACCGATAAAGCCCGGCGGCGATCAAACCGGTCCAAAAACAGGCTGGTGACCAATCCCGCAATACAAGCAGCCGCAGTATAGCTGCCACCTAAATAACCGATATCACTGCTGGAAAATATCATTGCTTTAGCAATATCTTCGCCCAGCGGCATCACCATCATAAAATCTAAAATATTTACAAATTGTACCGCTGCCATCAGCAGGACGATTTTCCACTCCACATGCGTTAACCGACTGTTATTGCCTGCCACCCAACTCTCCTATCCGTTGCTATCTTCACAATTTCCTTCACCCTCGATAAAATACGATTGTTACCGCCAACACTGGGTGTATGAAAAATAAACTATTTCCCTGTACCCCTATCCAGATTCTATCTCGTTTTTTACTGGAAAGCTGTTTCCGAAAAACTGCGTAACTTCCTGCTATGAAGGCTTTCCAAGCCTAAATCAGCCAGTAGTTCCATAGTATGGATACCGATTTTCAGATGCTGGGAAACTTGTTGGGTATAAAAAGCACTCGCCATCCCCGGCAACTTCATTTCTCCATGAAGAGGTTTATCAGAAACACATAATAACGTTCCATAAGGAACCCGGAAGCGGAATCCGTTGGCTGCAATCGTGGCACTTTCCATATCCAAGGCAATCGCACGACTTTGGCTGAAACGTTGCATTTGTTCATGTTGGGGGCGAATTTCCCAATTTCTGTCTGCAACCGTTGCAACTGTACCAGTACGCATAATCCTTTTCAATTCATAGCCACGCAACCCGGTGATGGATCCGACAGCCTGCTGCAAAGCCACTTGGATTTCAGCAAGCGGCGGCAAGGGTACCCACGGTGGCAAATCCGCATCTAAAACATGATCCATCCGGACATAGCCATGAGCCAGTACATAATCACCCAAGCGCTGGCTGTTGCGCAATCCAGCGCAATGGCCCAACATAATCCAAGCATGCGGGCGCAGCACTGCGATATGGTCGGTAATGGTTTTGGCATTGGAGGGCCCAACCCCTATATTAACCAATGTTAACCCCTGGTCGTTCGGGGCCACAAGGTGATAAGCTGGCATTTGCGGCATGCGTGCCAATGGTTTTGGGTTGCTTTGATCGGCAAAACGGCTATTAGCTTGCGTACGAATATCGCCAGGTTCGACGAAAGCAGTATAGCGGCTTTTCCCTTGCCGCATCAATTCATGGCCATATTTGACAAATTCATCCACATAAAATTGGTAATTGGTAAAAAGCACGAAATTTTGGAAATGTTCGCAAGAAGTCGCGGTATAATGTTTTAACCTAAACAAGGAATAATCGACACGCGGTGCGGTAAACAAGGCCAACGGCTTGCTTAAATCCTCACCTACCGTGAAGGTGCCATTGGCTATATTGTCGTTCATAACTGCTAAATCAGGAACGTCAAAAATCTCCCGCAACAATTGTAGGCTTTCGACCGGTAACCCTTTCTCTAGATGGATGCCCTCCTCAAAAGCAAAATGGATAGGAATGGGCGTAGTGCTGACGCCAATTTCCAAAGGCAGTGCATGGTTGCGAAGTAACAGCGACATTTGCTGATGCAAATATCTTTTAAATAATTGCGGACGCGTTAATGTAGTATAATAAACCCCAGGATTATAAACAAACCCGTAGCTCAAACGGGTGTCATGTTGGGCAAAATGTTCATTGCACAACCGCACATAGGGATAATAGGCGCGGTGGCGTTCCTTAAGCCCCTTAGTTGAAAATTTTTTAAAAGCATCCCGTAAAAAATTGGTATGCTGTGCATAAATATTCAATATATGTTCCAACGCTTTGTCCGCATCATTAGCAAAGATTGGGGATATTTTCTCTGGTTCTATCATTCATGTCCCTTAAAACGTAATAAATTAAGCCAGCACCCTTAGCTGATTAACCGACGCCACCAACCTTTGCGCTGTTTTTCTGCAGTTGCGGGGTTATTGGAAGTCTCCACATCCGACTCTTGTTTTTGCTTGTTTTGCGAATGCTGGTTACCATCATTGCCTTTGTCTAAGAATAATGGGGGTGATGATACCGATAATTCTCGCGCAGCATAAACCGGTGTTGATTGTTCCCTATCTGGCGTTTTCGTCTGGATGCCCTGCCCTGCCCTGCCATCAGAGGAGTAAAGAACCTTCATCACGTCCTCTTTTTTCACCGGTACTACCGGCTGATGGTTAGCCAACATCGCTGATTCGTCCGCATTTTCGGGTGAAATAGCAGATGAAGTTTGGTCAATTTGTGTTTGATTCTGCGGTGGACGGGGGAAAGGGCCCTTCCCACGCTGTTTATTTCGCGGATGGCGAAGCTCCCCTTTTGATCTATTGCTCCGCCCATAATCATTGCGACGATCGCCCCTTCTGCGTTTTTCCTGAGAAAGCGGGTTTTCCCCTTCAGGGGGTGTGGTCTGTTCGGCAATTTTCTCATGAACCGATTCAACTGATGCCCTATTTTCCAGGTCAGATAATTCGGTGGTTTCCCGTTTTTCTTGCAAGCCGTCTTCGGCGCTTGCCCGCACCGGTTGGTGACGTTCGCGTTGCTTGGGCTGCTGTTCCTCCTCCTCCCCATCATCACCACGGATATGGGCAAAAATATCCTTCCCGGGCAACGTTTCTTGCTCAATGGCAGTGGCTGGTACTTTAACGTTTTTTGGAACAACAACGATTTCACCCAGATAATTGATTTTAAAGTCAATCGGGGAAGCCTTTTCATCAATCATCCACACGACCACCAAATGATGGCGTTTTTCAATATCAGCCAATACATGGCGTTTATAATTTAGGATATAGGTAGCAACAACCGGGGCCACTACCACTTGGATCTCGAAGCCGGGTTTTTTAAAGCCGTCTGACTCAATTTGGCGTATAATGTCAAGACAAATTGATTCGGTTGAACGCAAGTGGCCACTACCGCCACAAAAATGGCAGACCTGGGAATTGGTCTCAAGCAAGCTGGGCCTCAAGCGTTGCCGGGACAATTCAAGCAAACCGAACGTACTGATCCGCCCGATTTGGATACGGGCCCGATCAATCTTCATCGCATCCTTTAAACGCCGTTCAACCGCCTGGTTATTGCTAGCGCTCTCCATGTCGATAAAATCAATGACGATCAACCCTGATAAGTCGCGCAAACGAATTTGACGGGCGATTTCATCCGCCGCCTCTAAATTAGTTTTTAAAGCCGTTTCCTCAATGTGGCGCTCCCGAGTGGCACGTCCTGAATTCACATCAATTGCCACTAAAGCTTCCGTGTGGTCAATGACGATATATCCACCGGAGCGCAATTGCACGCGCGGATTCAATAAAGCTAATAACAGGCTTTCCACCTCATATTGTTGGAACAAGGGGATGGTTTCATTGCGATCTTGCTGGACACGCCTGGCATGGCTTGGTACTAATACCCGCATGAAAGCTTTCGCTGTTTTATATGCTTCGTCGCCGGAAACAACGATTTCCTCAATTTCCTTCGTATATAAATCACGCACCGCCCGCTTGATCAAATTCGCTTCTTCATAAACCAAACTAGGGGCAGAAGAATGGATGGTTAGTTCGCGTATTTCTCCCCACAACCTTGTCAGGTATTCACAATCCCGCTTAATTTCTGATTTGGAACGCTCACTGCCAGCTGTGCGGATAATAACCGCCATCCCCTTGGGCATTTCGAGCTCATCAATAATGGCTTTTAACCTTTTGCGATCTGCAGCTGAGGTGATCTTACGGCTAACCCCACCACCACTTCTGCCGGAATTCGGCATTAATACGCAATAACGTCCCGCCAGAGAGATATAGGTGGTAATAGCGGCCCCTTTATTGGCCTTTTCTTCCTTAGTCACTTGAATCAACATCACCTGGCGGCGTTTGATGACTTCTTGGATTTTATAACGCCGCAATAAACGTTGATAAATCAATCGCCTATTCGCCTCAATTTCTTCTACCCCGCCGATAATTTCGACATCCGATGATTCACCGGACGTCGTATTTGCCACCTGACCATTCTCATCTTCAGCACGCAACTGCTCTGTAGATGTGTTTGATTGCGCTGTCTGGAGTGCATGACGATCTGAAGAATCATCCATGGATTTGGAAGTATTCACCACAGCTTCGTTAACAGTTACCGGAGGCGCGGCTGATTCTTCATCATTCCTCGGCGCATCGTCCCCATAGAGAATCTCTTGGGGATATATCGGTAAATTGGCTTCAACTGGATCCAGCGGTGTCTGAGAATCATTCGAATCTGAGAAAAAATTTTCAGCTTGCTGGCTTGGATCGCGCTCCCCTTGACTCCTTTTCTCAACATCTTCAGAACGATTTTGATATTTTTCATCCGAAAGACTGTTTTCAGAAGCTCTATCCTCACCCTGTTCCCCTTGACCCCCAGCGGAGATGGACATAGAGGAGTCACTAAATCTTTCTGCCTCCAGCTCTTTTTCTAAGGCAATCTTATCTTCAATCGGGATACGGTAATAATCGGGATGTATTTCACTAAAGGGTAAAAAACCGTGGCGATTACCGCCATATTCAACAAAAGCCGCCTGCAACGACGGTTCTATACGGATAATCTTGGCAAGATAAATATTACCTTTAACAAGTTTCTTATGAGTTGTTTCGACGTCAAAGTCTTCTAGTTTTTTTCCATCAAGAACAACAACCCGTGTTTCCTCCGGATGGGAGGCATCGATTAACATTTTTTTGCTCATTTAATTCTTTTCCTTGACAACGGTAGCGCTTATCTTCCGTCAGCCATATTTTTAATGGGGACCGAAGCGTAGAAGTTATGAGCGCCCGTGAATGTAAGTGTTTTGTTTGTTGAGAATACTGAGAGTCCGGTAAAAATCGGTTATTTCCTATGGTCGATAATAGACGGCTGATCGCGCCTATACTTAAAAGGAACCATTCAAGCAAAGCCTTTTTCCTGCCACATTTATCATGATAAAAATGGGAGGTAGTAGTTGGCTGAGCTGTAGGTAAATTTATTTTGAACATGCTAGGTAAATAATCGAGAATAATTAATAAATACAACAATTGTAAACGGTACCGGGCTTAAGGACCATCTTTCTTTTGAAAAGATTTTCTTCTTACTAAAAATACCGATAAATGATTGACATAGCAAGTTCGATTTAAAAAAAATTACAAAAGTCAGTTTGCGATCCGTCTTGAATAATGCTAGTTTGGCCAATATTTTAAGCCTTTTATGGATTGTTTGTATAAATGAGAAAGTTTGTTACTTAAAAAATGATGGGGATTTTTAAAAAAGAAATCGTTGGATTATTGGTTTGTCCCCCTGCGCTTGCAGGAGGCAAAATTTTATGCCAATTTTTTTTATGGTTGCAGCAAGCATTTCCCTATCTTGCCGTTTTTTGTGCATTTTCTGCAGCTACCAGTTTCGGGCAGACTCCCCTTGAATTAAAAGCGATACGTATTGGTGAGCATGCCGATAAAACACGGATGGTTTTTGAGGTATCTAGCCAACCTTCCTTCGTCATTTTTGCCTCCAACCAACCCCAACGGTTGATTGTCGGCTTAGAAAAAACCAATAGCCGTCTGAACCCCACCGTTGAGAATCGGGGGTTGGTTAAAAGTATTGCCTATCAAGGGGACGATAAAACAGGACTTTATGTGGTGATTGAACTAACATCTGCCGCTTGGGCCAAGCAACCAGAAATTATTTCTAGCCAAAGCAATGGCAATGT
>Ga0116158_10005559_pt1 | contig 10632 bp, 4 predicted proteins | sample AD_UKC052_MetaG_FD_89883 | JGI IMG/M metagenome (GOLD analysis project Ga0116158, IMG submission 89883) | Active sludge microbial communities of municipal wastewater-treating anaerobic digesters from USA - AD_UKC052_MetaG | ecosystem: Engineered > Bioreactor > Anaerobic > Digestate | place: USA... | reverse complement strand
TACATACGATGCATGGGAAAAATACACGCTGAAACCCTGCGAAACACCTTTCTTTTTACCCCAACCCGATTTTTCGGCTACCTGACGGATCACGTTGTCAAATCTTTCGATATCGTAACTGATTTTACCAACGGGCGTTTTGCGTGCTTTATCCAGCAGTTCGAGGCGAAATTGAACCGGATCTTTTCCGGCAGCTTCGGCTACTTCATCCAGAAAGGTTTGCTCGGCAAAAGCCAGGAAGTTGGTGGTTGGCGCTCGCCATGCACCGGTGGTAATGGGCGATTCGTGGTTGGCCGATTCAATCAGCAGGTTGGGCACCGCGCCGGATGGGAAATTATCCTGCCGGGTTGAGTTGCCCGCGTTGATTCCTACTCCCCTCAGTTTATAGCCAATCATATTTCCGGAGGCATCCAATGCTGCCTCAAAACGATAGCGTACGGCGGGCCGGTAGCTGCCGCCCATCATATCGTCCTCGCGGCTCCAGATTACTTTTACAGGCTTTTTTATGATGGAAGAAAGTTCTGCGGCTTCCACCACGTAATCAAATTTGAGGCGTCGGCCAAAACCGCCCCCAAGCCTGGTAATTTCAAGCGTTATTTTTTCCTGCGGAATATTGACCAGTTTTGAAACGGCCTGCCTTGCCGCCTGCGGGGTTTGCGTTGGGCCAACAAGTTCAACCCCATCTTCCCTTACGTGGGCAAAAAAGTTCATCGGCTCCAGCGGATTGTGCGGCAAAAAGGGGCACTGGTATTCACCTTTAATAATCTTGGCAGCACCGGCAAAAGCGGCATCCACATCGCCATCCTTGCGGTGCACGGTTGCCTTGCTGCCATCCATAAGTGAGGAAAAAATGGAATCGTGGTCGGCACTGCTTTCTATCTTTCCTTCCTTTTCATATTCCACCCTCAGCAGCTTTTTGGCTTTCATTATTTGCCAGGTAGAGTTGCCCACAATGGCTACATTCTGCTGAAACTGAACCACATCGAGTATGCCGGGACTTGCCTTGGCCGCCGCGCTGTCAATGGATTTTATTTTGGTACCAAATGCGGGCGGGCGCTGAATCATGGCATGCACCATGCCTTCTTTGTACACATCAAGCCCGTAAAGCGGCTTGCCGGTAACTATTTCCTTATTCCTTACATTTTTTATGGGCTTGCCTATCAGTTTAAAATCTTTGCGGTCCTTCAGCGGCACCTCTTTGGGTACTTCAATGGTAGAAGCCGCAGTGGCAAGTTCGCCATATCCCAGTTTTTTCTTGCTCGGCGTGTGAATGATAAAGCCGGTGTCGGCGGTACATTCACTTGCAGGCACATTCCATTGCTGCGCAGCCGCATTCAGCAGCAGCCAGCGGGCCGTAGCGCCGGCTTTTCGAAGGCGCATCCAGCTATGGGGGATGGCCCCGCTTCCACCGGTAAGTTGACGGTCAAATTTCTGGGTATCCAGCGGTGCCTGGCTTACCCGAACCTTTGTCCAGTCGGCATCCAGTTCTTCGGCCACTATCTGGGCAAAGGAGGTCATAATATTTTGCCCGAGTTCGGGATTGGGCGAGAAAATATTGATGGTGCCATCGGTGGCAATACTGAGATAGCTGTTGAATGATGGCACAGCCATTGGGTCGGCAGCATCCAGGATGGTGGGCATTTCGGCCTTTGCGCTGTCCCACTTAAAACCGAGCATCAGTCCGCCGCCGGTTAATGCAATCTGTTGCAGAAATTTTCTGCGTGTATTGGCTTTTACTTTTTGCATATGTTCCATTTTATTGTTTAAGCACTGTCTCCCGCAGGGGACAGTGCGTTTAAGTAGCACCCACGAATAAACCTATGATAACTGAATTCATAGCTTTTTATTTTTTACTGGCGGTTAATACGGCTTCACGAATGCGGTGATAGGCGCCGCAGCGGCAAATGTTGGCGTGCATGGCGTTTTCCACCTGTTCAATGGTGGGTTTCGGCGTTCGTTTCAGCAAGGCAGCCGCGGTCATTATCTGCCCCGACTGGCAATAGCCGCACTGTGGTACATCTACTTCATCCCAGGCAAGCTGCAGGGGGTGGTCGCCATTTTCAGAGAGTCCCTCAATAGTGGTTACGGGACCTTTTACCGATGAAACAGGCATTTGGCAAGAACGAACCACGTTTCCGTTTATATGTACCGTACAGGCGCCGCATTGGCCAATACCGCACCCAAATTTGGTGCCCAACAGGGTAAGATGGTCGCGGAGTACCCACAGAAGGGGCGTATCTGCATCAACCTCAACCTTTTTTTGTTTTCCGTTGATGGTGAGTGAATAAGATGGCATGGATAAAGTATTGATTGGTGAATAATGGCTGCTTAATATACAAATTTACCGGGTAAACTGTTTTTGCACGTTTAAATGATTTTTCATTTTCAGAGACGATTTTTTCAGCTATAACAATTCAATTTGGTAAAATGAAACACTTTTCTTTATTGTCGTGGTGAAAAAGTCAGGGAATAGGCAGCATTATTAAGAAAATATATTTAACCAAACTAAACGCAGTTCTGAATGAATTAGTAATTGTGGGCTTACATTTGGGTTTTACCATTTATTCAACCAACGATGCTTAAGATTTGCCGACTGATTATGGCATTTGCCATTATTTTACCTGCCACAAAAGTTTTTGCCCAGCACAATATCATACCCGCCCCGGTTCAATTCCAACCGGGCTCAGGCCATTTTATTTTAGATAAATCAGTAGTTGTAAAAGCAGGTTCAGGTGATGCGGAGCCCATGGTTCAATGGCTAAAGGACAGGCTTGGCAAGAGTGGCCTGGCGCTTACCGGTGCAAAGGGATCAGGGGTAATTCAACTGGCATTGAATACTACCGCAGACCCTGTATTGGGAGACGAAGGCTATGCACTGGATATTAAAGCGAATGCCATCAGCCTGTTGGCCAATAAGCCCGCGGGGTTGTTTTATGGCATTGAGACTTTATTGCAAATGGTTCCGGTTGCCGTAAAGGGTGGGGCAGTGGCTATTCCGGCCTGCAGTATTACCGATTATCCGCGTTTTGGCTGGCGGGGGCTGATGCTCGATGTAAGCCGGCATTTTTTTACCGTAAATGAGGTAAAACAGTATATTGACCTGATGGCGCAATACAAACTAAATGTGTTGCACTGGCACCTGACCGACGATAATGGCTGGCGGATAGAAATCAAATCGTACCCAAAGCTGGCCGAGGTGGGTGGGTGCCGCGTGGTTCGTTATGGTACTTTTGGAGAGCGTATTCCACCAAAACCGGGCGAGGCTGCTACCGACTGTAACTTTTATACACAGGAACAGGTGAAGGATGTGGTAGCCTACGCCAAAGCAAGGCAGGTAACCATTGTGCCGGAAATAGATGTGCCGGGCCATAGCCTTGCTGCCATTGCCGCTTACCCCGAGTTAAGTATAACTAAGGATAAACAAATGGTGAACCCGGGCAGTAAATTCAGCGAGTGGTATGGGGATGGAACCTTTAAAATGCTGCTGGATAATACCCTCAATCCATCCGATGAAGTGGTTTATACTTTCCTGGATAAGGTTTTTGGAGAAGTAGCTACGCTATTTCCCGGTACTTATATTCATGCCGGTGGCGATGAATGTTACCATGGTTATTGGGAGAAATCAACCGAAGTGCAGGCCTTTATGAAAAAGAACAGCATTAAAGATGTGCATGGCATGCAAAGCTATTTTATGAAGCGGGTTGCCAAAATTATTGAAAGCAAAGGCAAGAAAATGATTGGCTGGGACGAAATACTGGATGGTGGACTTGCCGATGGAGCGGCGGTAATGAGCTGGCGTGGCATGAAAGGCGGAATAGCCGCAGCTAAAGAAGGGCACCCGGTTGTAATGAGCCCCACCACGCATGCGTACATAGATTACATGCAGGCGGATCCATTTTGGGAGCCGCGGATTTATGCGAAGCTTTACCTGAAAACCTGCTATGAGTTTGACCCTTTGCCCAAAGATGTAAACGCAAAATTGGTACTGGGCGGACAGGCCAATTTATGGACAGAAAAAGTGCCTCATTTCAGGCATGCCACATACATGACCTATCCGCGCTCCTGGGCAATTGCCGAAGCCGTATGGTCGCAGGCAGCACAAAAAAACTGGCCCGATTTTGTACGCAGGGTAGAAAACCATTTTGACCGTTCGGATGCTGCCAATGTGTTGGTTAGCAAGGCTTTATACGATCCAATAGTAACCACCACTGTAAAAGGAGCAGATACGATCTTGCATATAAAATGCGAGCATCCCGCAGCAATCATTCATTACACCCTCGATGGAACGCATCCTGATGCATTTTCACCGGTGTACACGGGGCCAGTAACCATTCCTGATGGACCGGTAGTTTTAAGAACAACCACTTACCGGAATGGAATGCCGCTAGGAAGGGTATTGGTACTTAGCCGCGAAGAATTGATGAAAAGGAAATAATGTTACCCGAATATTAAAAGAAGGGGCTGTCTCAAAAAAATCATTTTTTTGAGACAATAATGAAAAGATCATGCAAATAATTGATAGCCAATGTACTATTGACCTATCTATTTAGTGCGCTGCCTTTTTGCCAGCAGTTCTGCTAAAAAAAATTCTTTTGAAACAGCCTCTTATAACCGGGAAAAATGTTCGGGATTATTTACCTTTTTTGGCTGCTTTTTTTGCAGGAGCAACAGCTTTTTTTGCGGCAGCTTTAGGAGCAGCGGATTTTGCGGCAACTTTAGGTGCAGCAGCTTTAGGGGTTGCAACTTTAGGAGCAGCAGCTTTAGGAGCAGCAGCTTTAGGGGTAGCAGTTTTTGCAGCAGGCTTAGGCGCTGCTACTTTTTCTGTTTTTGGGGCGGCAGCTTTTGGTGCAACTTCTTTTTTTGCAGCAACTTTTTTGGGAGCAACAGCGGCAGCTATTTCGCTTTTTGCAATGGTTTCTTTAACTTCCTCAGCGCTAACGGAAATTACACAGTTGTCAACACCAAACTCACCTACAAAATTGTAACCAACTGCATTTGCATCATTTACCCAGCGGCCGTCGTTCAGGAAATAACGGTACTGGTAAATTCCGGGTTCCAAATCAAGGGTAGCTTTAAGGGATCCGTCTTTTTGTTTTTTCAGTTTTACGCCTGCCTCTTCCAGCCAGTTGTTGAAATCACCAAGAAGGAGTCCTTCGGTAGCGTCAGCAACGATTTCGGGGGAAAGGGAGAAAGTAATTTTCTGTGCCATAATTGTGTTTTTAGTAATTGAATAAGCCAATTTGTTTGCAAAGATAAGAAGCAAAATAGTAATGTGTAAAAAATACACAAAGATGTTCTTCTATCCAGCCTTTTATACGAGAATAAAGAATAGGTAACCCATTGTTGGCCGTTTTTATCTTTTGTGTAACTTATTACCCTGTAAATATTGAAGTTGGATTATTCTTTTACCAGGGTTAAAACGAACCTTTTTTTTATGGAATTACACACTTATAAAATAAAAATACACAGTTATAAGATTCCTGTTAAGGGTGAAAAATTTTGGTTTTAGATTGCACTCAGATAAATAAAAAATACTTTTAGATTATATAATAACAAGAAGAGGGATCCTAAACCCCAAAAAAAATATTACCCTTAACGTTTATCGCCCGGCTTGATAGCCGGGCTTTAATTTTATATTTATATTGCATTTGATGTTGAAGTTTTTCGGGTTTATTATTCTTATGCTGATTATTCCGGTTGTATTTCTGGGGCAATCCTTCAATTATGTTCAATATACTACCCGTGATGGTCTTGCCGGCAATATGGTTTACGACATGTGCCAGGATAAAGATGGGTTTTTATGGTTTGCCACAGAAAATGGATTGAGCCGGTTTGATGGAAAACAGTTTAAGAACTTTACGGTTAAGGATGGGCTTCCGGACAATGAGGTATTAATGTTCTTCCAGGATTCAAAGGGGAGATTATGGATTTCAACATTCAGCAACCAATTTTGCTATTATTTAAACGGAACTTTTTATAATGCGCTGAACGATTCAAATTTAGCCAATTATAAATACTTATCCCGGCCATACTCATTTTGGGAGTCAGCCAATGGAACAGTCTGGATTATGGCCACAAGGCACCTTTTTCATTGGCCAAGGCAAGGCAAATTAGCTGAATATCCTTTTAATCCACCCCTTTCAAGCAGAATAAAAACTCAAACCGGAAGTATTGGACCCTCATGGTTTGGTGAAAATCCGGGATTTTGCTTTAATGATTCTATCTTTTACCTGGCAAACGGGAAATTGAACTTTTATAAAAAAGCAAATTCCAAATCCGGGTATCGGGAATTGTCACATATAAGAAACAGGGGGGATACGGGCGTTGTGAAAGTGGAATCAGATATTATTCATTCTACCTGGCAAAGTGATTTTCCCAGGATGATAGGTACCATTAACGGAGCAGTTGAAATTGACAGTGTTGATTGGAGAATTAAGCAAAAGTTCCTCCCAGGCAAAGGTGTTTGCAGGGCATGGGTTGATTTTGAGGGAATTTATTGGTTTGCAACGCAAGGCGACGGTGTTTTTAAATTAATTTCCAGAACAGCATTAACTTATAAGTTGGGGAAGGAAATTGACGCTGTTAATGAAATTTTTTCAATTGGAAAAAGGAATGATTCAGTTTTTACCGGGCATGGTGGAAGCCAATTGGTCATATGGACCAATGGCAGGGCTCATCCCATTTTTTTTTCTCAATTACTGCCAAAAGTGGAAAATAGCATTGCTACCAACAGGCTAAAGGCAATTATGCCTTTACCGGATGGTGATTTGTTGCTGGGTTTCGATGGGTTTTTAGTTACGTGGAATAAAATGGTGAAAAAATTTCTGCCTATAGTAGCAGTAAAATCTGTTGAAGTACTGAACGATAAAGAAATTTTGGTTGCTTCCGGTATAAATGTGGTTAAGGTTAATGTAGAAAAACTAAACGTTATTGATACCATTTGGAATGAGAGGGCTACTACTGCAACCTTTTTTCAGGGTAAGTATTATATAGGTACAATTGGTGGGTTGGTGCTAAAAAACAAGAATGGATTAAAAGAGGATTTTAAAGAGTTCCATCCATCGTTCAAAAGGAGGATTGTTTCGCTGGTGAAAAGTAAAAATGGTTTGTGGGTAGCTACAAGTGATTCAGGGCTTGTTGAAATAAAGAATAATGGAAGAATTGGACAAACCCTTTCCGAAAAGGATGGATTAAGCAGTAATATTTGCAGGAGTGTTGCGATTGATGGCGATGAATTGTGGGTAGGTACCAATAGGGGAATCAGTAAAGTTAATCTTGCTGCACCCAATGCTCCGATTATAAAATACAATTCCTTTAACCTTTTACCAAATGATGGTATTTCTGTTTTACATAAGCAAGGAAACGAACTTTTGGTAGGAAGTTCTTCGGGACTTACCATTTTCCAGGAATTACAGATTGCTTCAAATTCGTTTTGCAGTGTATTTATTGATAGGATTGAGGGTTCGGGAAGGGTTTGGAAAAAAGACGCTAAAGTAGCCTTGCCTTACCAGAATAATGGCATAAATATTGATTTCACTGGTATATCCATGAAATCGGCTGGCGAAATAATGTTTTATTACCAGATAGAAGGATTGGAGAGTAAATGGAGCGCAACAACAAGTAATCTTATTTCAATTGCAAGTCTACCCCCCGGTAAATTTGATTTCAAACTTTATGCAATTAATAAATTTGGGGTAAAAAGCAGTGTAATTGGATTTACAATTGAGGTAGCTACACCTTTCTGGCGAACATATTGGTTTTATGGCTTAGCGTTTATTTTGCTATTAGGTTTTCTGCATGCTTTAATTAAGTTCAGAAATAACAGAATACTGAATAGAATAGTCGAAAAAAACAAGATAGAAAAGCAGTTGGCCTCACTCGAACAAAAAGCTTTGCAGGCACAAATGAATCCTCATTTTATCTTCAATTCCCTTAATTCAATCCAGCAATTTATATTAGAAAATAAGGTGGAGGATGCTAACAGATTCCTTTCAATATTTGCCTCTTTAATTCGTGAAACCCTGGATAATTCATCTTTTAGTAGAATTTCATTGAACAGGGAGATTGGATATATTACCAAGTACCTTGAACTTGAGCGGCTTCGGTTCGGGAATATTTTTAATTACACAATTACCACCAATGGGCTTGAAATGGACAACAATATTGAATTACCAGTAATGTTATTGCAGCCCTATGTGGAAAATGCAGTACGTCATGGCATGAGGTATAAAAAGGACGGAGAGGGTTTGATTCAAATTGATTTCTTCCATGAGAATAGCAAGGTAATTTGCAGGATTAGGGACAATGGCCCCGGAAGGTTTGAAAGTGAAATGATGAAATCAAAGCAACATATACTCTACATGTCGAAGGGTATGGATCTTACACAGCGTCGGGTTGAAATCCTGAATATGGTTCAGGACGACAAGGTTTCGATTTTGGTGAAAGATGTGGTAAATGAGCGGGGCATTGTATCAGGTACTGAAGTGGAAATTACAATAATGCTATTGACCAATGAAGGAAACGATTAATACTATATTTTTATTTTTTATTTCATCATTCATTGGGATAACCTATTCCCAGTCTTACAATTATTTACAATACACTACGAGGGATGGCCTTGCCGGAAGTACTGTTTATGATATGTGCCAGGATATGGATGGTTTTATCTGGTTTGCAACTAATAATGGATTAACGCGCTTTGATGGAAAGAATTTCAAGAATTTTACGGTAAATGACGGGCTTCCTGATAATGAGGTTCTGAGAATTTATCCTGATAGTTTGGGTAGGTTATGGATTGCATCTTTTAAGAGTGAGATTGCTTATTATGAAAAAGGAAGAATCCATAATAAACAAAATGCAAAAGAGCTAAATTATGACCCTGTTTACGGACGAGTCATAAATATCCTGGAAATGAGAAAAGGAGCAGTATGGATATTTACGAATAAATGGTTGTTAAAATATAAATATGGAGACTCTGTAAGGCCACATTTACAAAAAAATATTAATTATGAACGCGTTTCAGACCAATTAGGAAGTGGACCAATATGGTTTGGTGAAAAATTGCCGATTGTATTTAATGACTCAATATTTTATGTTACTGATACTTCCCTGGTATTTTACAAGAAATTTAATTACTTTTCTGGTCAAAAATTCTTGTACGGAATTCCTGTAAATGGCAGAGATACTCCAATGATTAATTTTAAGCAAGATTTAATAACGGGATCAGTCAGAAATAATAGATTATATTTTGTTTCTACCATTAATGGTGCTTTTGAGATTGATACTTTAACCATGAAACCCTTAAGGGAGTTTCTACCCGGAAAAGTGGTTACCAATGCTATTATTGACAAGGAAGGAAGCTACTGGTTTTCTACCCTTGGAGATGGTGTTTTTAAATTAGCAAATAGGGAGGTACTAACATTTAAACCCTATCCAAAGGAAGAATCATGGAATGAGGTATTTTCAATTGCATCTGCGGGCAAAAAGATTTATACAGGAAATTTTACAAGCAAAATGATTGAATGGGAGATGAAAAGTGGTTTTAAACCAATCTCTTTTTCATCTTATTTGCCGATTGCTGACAATAAATTGGCAACCAATCGTTTGAATGCCATTTATCCATTACCCGATGATAAATTTCTTTTGGGGTTTGATGCATTCCTTGTTAAATGGGGGGATAATGTTAATGATGTACTTCCGGTATCTGCGGTTAAAACAATTGCTTATGATGATATTGAGCATGTGGTTATTGCTACAGGATTAAGGGTAGTCAGGGTGAATTTAAACTCACTGAAGATTACAGAAACGATATGGCCTAAAAGGTCAACCACCGCTGTAAGGTTGGGAGATACCTATTTTATAGGCACCCTCGATGGTCTTATTGAAATTGATGCACAAACCCTGAAACTTAAAAAGCCAACCCGTCACCCATCACTCGAAAGAAGAATTACTGACCTGAAAATAACGAATAATTCTGTTTGGGTTGCTACAAGCGACTCAGGTATAGTCGAATTAAAGAATGGCAAAGTAGCAAGCACTTTCACTGAAAGCAATGGTTTAAACAGCAACATTTGCAGAGTTATATATCCTTATGAAAATGCCTTATGGATAGGAACAAATAAGGGTATATGTAAGTTGGATTTAATAAACCGAAATGCTTTTCCTATAAAATATGATTCCTATAACCTGCTGCCAAGTGACATCATCAATGCAATTTTTATTAAGGATAGTATGATTTTTGTAGGTTCACCTGCCGGCCTCACATATTTTCAGGAGGAGAAATTGCGTAGTTTTTCAATTTGTAAACTGTATATTCAGTCAATTAAAACCAAGGATGGAATTTTTCAGGATAAGGATACTTTTCAATTAGCCTATAATAATAACCAATTTGAAATTAATTATGCTACTATCTCAATAAAATCATCGGGTGAGATTACATATTATTTCCGTATGAAGGGCCTTGATAATAGCTGGAGGAATACAAAAAGCGAATTGATAGCCTATTCATCAATACCATCTGGAAGCTACTGTTTTGAAATATTTGCCGTGAATAAATTTGGGGAGAAAAGTGAAATCAGCAGGATTTACCTCATGGTTCCTTTGCCTTTTTGGAAAGAGCCTTATTTTTTGGCG
>Ga0116158_10005551_pt1 | contig 10637 bp, 9 predicted proteins | sample AD_UKC052_MetaG_FD_89883 | JGI IMG/M metagenome (GOLD analysis project Ga0116158, IMG submission 89883) | Active sludge microbial communities of municipal wastewater-treating anaerobic digesters from USA - AD_UKC052_MetaG | ecosystem: Engineered > Bioreactor > Anaerobic > Digestate | place: USA... | reverse complement strand
GATGCCCTGCCCGGACAGACCCTGCAGGGGGTCGTCGGCGCCATCCCGCTCCAGGGCACGCTGCAGGGCGACGTCATGGTCTACGAAGTGCCCGTCGAATTGCAGGGTGCAGAAGGCCTCCCTCTGCTCGTCGGCATGACCGCCAACGTGGCGATCAGTACCGGAGAGGCCGCCGATGCGTTGCTCGTGCCCACGATGGCCCTGACCAAGTCGGACGGGATGGTCCAGGTGCAGGTCGCGGACCCCGCAAACCCATCTGCCAGCCCTCAGGCGGTGCCGGTCCAGATCGGCCTGAGCAACGGCACGTACACCCAGATCACCGCCGGACTCAACGAGGGTGACCAAGTCGTCTTCCAGGTGTCCAGCGACAGCGCATCGGACTTCCCAATGGGCGGCGGCATGATCATGATGATGGATATGGGTGGCGGCGGACAGCCGCCAGCGCCGCCGCAAGGGGCTGGGGGCGCCGGGCCGGCGGGCCGCCAATAGGGGAATGAGACGATGAAACGACTATTAACGTACCTTGGCATAGTGGTCCTGATCGCCGGAGCGGTGCTTGGCGGCTACTTCCTCCTGCAAGGCCGCCAAACCTCCCAGGCAAGCACAACCGAAACCTATCAACAGGTCGTGCTGGCCACGCGGGGCGACATCACGTCGTCGCTGTCCGTCGTGGGCGAGCTGGCCGCGGTCCAGCAGGCTGACCTGGCCTTTGAGACGCTGAGCGGTGTCACGTCTCTCGCCACGATGAATGTTGCGCCAGGCCACGTCGTGAAGGCAGGCGATGTGCTGGCAACGATCGATCCGGAGAGCTACCAGCAGGCCGTCGACCAGGCCGGAAGTGACCTGACCGCGGCCGAACAGACCCTGGCCGAGCTGGAGGAACCGGTGACTGCCGTGGCGATCGCCCAGGCGGACCTGGCCATCGCCCAGGCCGAGTATGATATCAGCGATGCGCAGGCGGCGCTGGATGAGCTGCTCAATCCGGACATCGAACAACTGAAGACGGACGTCGCAGACGCGAAGACGGCCCTCGCCGAAGCGCAGATCGACCTGCTCACCGCACAGCAGACCCTCAACGACACCCCTTCCTCCGACTCCATGGAGAGGCTGCTCGACACGGAGGGCGACCGGGCGGAAGCGTATTACCGTCTCCTCAACGAGACGTACCGGGATGACTACTACGAAGACCGCCTCACGATGGCCTTCAACCAGATGATGGACGCAAAGGAAGCGCGCATCGAGGCGGAGGTGCAGCCCCAGCTAGACGTGCTCAACGCGGAGATCAGCGTCCACAAGGCGGAGCAGACCCTGGTTTCGGCCGAGGAGGCCCTGGCCGCCGCGCTGAGCGGGACCGACAGCGTCGAAACGGCGCGTGCGAAGGTGACGCTGAATTCCGCCGTCGTTGCCCTGGCGAAGGCCCGGGAGGCTCGCGCAGAGCTGGATGAAGGGCCGGATGCTACGGACCTGGCTGCCGCCATGGCCGATGTGGATGAGAAGAAGCTGGCCCTGGCGGACGCCGAAGCCGCGCTCGCTGCCACCAGCCTGGTCGCACCCTTTGATGGCACGATCCTCCAAGTCGACGCGAATGCCGGCGACAGAATCTCGTCCAGCACCACCATCCTGACGATCGCGGACCTGACCGGACTGGAGGTCCTGACGTCGGTGGACGAGACAACCATCAAGAGCGTCACCGCGGGGCAGGCAGCCCAGATCACCTTCGATGCCCTTCCCGGCCAGACGCTGAGCGGTGTTGTCGGCAGCATCCCGCTTCAGGGCACCCTCCAGGGTGATGTGATGGTGTACGAGGTGCCCGTCAGCCTCCAGGGCGCGCAGAATCTTTCCCTGATGGTCGGCATGACGGCCAATGTGAGCATCGCCACGGGCGAAGCCGCCGGCGCGCTGCTCGTGCCCACCATGGCCCTGACCAGGTCGGGCGGCATGTATCAGGTGCAGGTGCTCGACTCGACCAGCCCGGACGCGGTCCCCCAGGCCGTGCCGGTGCAGATCGGGCTGAGCAACGGCACATACACGCAGATCACCGCCGGTGTAAACGAAGGCGACCGGGTCGTGGTCCAGTTGTCCGGCAGCGATAGCGCGGCCAGCCAGAACCAACCAGGGGGCGGTGGTCTCCTCGGCGGCGGCATGATGGGCATGTTCGGCAGGCGATAAGGAGGCTGATACGTGAGAAAGCTTCTGATGGTCATGAAGGTCTCGATCACCTCCCTCGTCGCGCACAAGATGCGATCGTTCCTGACCATGCTCGGCGTGGTGATCGGCGTCGGCGCGGTCATCGCCCTGGTCGCGGTCGGCGCGGGCACGCAGGCCCAGGTGGTCAGCCAGTTCGAATCGCTCGGCTCCAACCTGCTCGTCGTGTCGTCGCAGTCCTCCTTCGGGTTTCGCCGCGGGGGCATGACGACGAGCCAGCGGCAGCTGACCGGCTCGGACGTCGAAGCCATCGAAGGCCTGGCGACGTCGGTCGCCCTTGTCGCGCCGGAATACAGCCCGGGAAACTTCAGCGTCACCTACAGCGGAACGACGACACAGCCCACGATCAGCGGCGTAACCGAGGACTATGCGCCGGTGCGCAACTGGACCATGGCCACCGGCCGGTTCATCAGCGCGGAGGACAGCGACAATATGGCGATGGTCGCGGTGCTGGGGGTGGACGCGGTCGAAGACCTGTTCGGCAGTGCGACCGTCAACCCCGTCGGCGAGATCATCCGCATCAACCGCCAGAACTACACCGTCATCGGCGTGCTGGAGCAGAAGGGCCAGAGCACCGGGCCCACCAGCCAGGATCGCGTCGTGTTCCTGCCGCTGCGCACTGCCCAGATCAAGTTAGGCGGCGCGGGCACGAACACCGTCCGATCGATCAACTTGCAGGTGCGCTCGGCCGAGGAAATGGACCTGGCGCAAGCACAGGTGACGGCCATCCTGCGCACGCTGCACGGGCTGGCCACCGGTGCGGACAATGATTTCACCGTGCAGAACCAGGCGGACATCGTGAGCACGGTCGAGGAGACCAGCGGCACCTTCACCACCCTGCTGGCCAGCATCGCGGCCATCTCGCTCATCGTCGGCGGCATCGGCATCATGAACATCATGCTGGTGTCCGTCACCGAACGAACACGGGAAATCGGCCTGCGCAAGGCCGTGGGCGCAAAGCGCTCGGACATCCTGATCCAGTTCCTGGCGGAGGCAGTGGTGCTGAGCGTGGTGGGCGGCCTGATCGGCGTCGGCATCGGCGTCGGCGGCGCACAACTCATCGCCGGACTGTTCAGTTCCAGCCCCGCGCTGGTCACCGGCAGCAGCGTCGCACTTGCGCTGGGGGTGTCGCTGGCCATCGGCATCTTCTTCGGCTTCTACCCGGCAAACCGGGCCGCCCGGCTGAATCCCATCGACGCGCTGCGGTACGAATGAGCGTGCGGCGAGGCACTTGCGCACTGGCCGCCCGAAGGCTAAGATAGACGCTATCACAGCCGGAATATGATCGGGAATGACTGATGAATCGAACTGTGCTGGTCGTCGATGACGACAAGAAGATCGTCGAACTGGTGTCGCTCTACCTGAAGCGCGACGGATATACGGTGCTGCCCGCGTACGACGGCTACGAAGCGCTGGAGATCGCGCGGCGCAAGCGTCCCGACCTGCTGGTGTTGGACCTCATGCTGCCGGAGCTGTCGGGCATGGACATCTGCAAGCTGATCCGTGCCGAGTCACGCGTGCCCATCATCATGCTGACCGCACGCGCGTCCGACGAGGACAAGCTGCGCGGGCTCGACCTCGGCGCCGATGATTATGTCACCAAACCGTTCAACCCGCGCGAGCTGGTCGCACGCGTTCGCGCGGTGCTGCGCCGGACGATGCCCGAGGATGCACCGGGCGATGATCTGCGTTTCGGCGACCTGGTCGTGAGCTTCCTGCGGCATGAAGTCACCGTGCACGACCGGCCGGCCAACCTCACGCCGACCGAGTTCCGCCTGCTGGAGACGATGGTCCGGGAGCCCGGACGGGCCTTCTCGCGCTCCGAGTTGCTGGATCGCGCGTTCGGCTTCGACTACGAGGGCGTCGAGCGCACCATCGACGTCCACATCATGAACCTGCGCCGCAAGATCGAGCCGGGCGGCGAGTGGCGCTACATCGCCACCGTGCCCGGAGTGGGTTACCGCTTCGAGGCATCCCATGTGGGGTAGCCTGCGGGTCCGGCTGCTCCTTGCCACGGTCCTGGTCGTCGTGATCGCCATCGGGGTGACGGCCTTCGTGGCCACGCGGCGCACCGAAGGCGAGTTCCAGCGCTACGTCGAGCGGCGCAGCCCGTTGGACGATCGCCGGCTCGGCTACCTGCTGGCACGCTACTTCGAGGACCACGGCTGGCAAGATATCCAGGCCGAGGTCGTGCGGCTGAGCCAGTTCTCAGGCCAGCGGGTGGTGGTGACGGACGAGGCAGGCGTCGTGCTGGCCGACAGCGACAACAAGCTCGTCGGCAAAGCGGCAGAGGATCGCTGGCCGCCGCCCCGCGCGGTGCTGCAGCAGAACGCGGAGACCGTCGGGTCAGTGTACATCGATCCGACAGGCGGACCTCCCGATCCGGCAGCCACGTTTATCTCCGCGGTCAACCGGTCCGTGCTGTTCGGCGCCCTGGCCGCAGGACTGGCAGCCGTCATCGTGACACTGGCCATGTCGGGCCGCATCCTGCGCCCGGTCAGGCAATTGCAGATCGCGGCGGGCCAAATGTCGCGCGGGGACCTGAGCGCACGTGTTCCGGTGGAGTCGAACGACGAGCTGGGGCAACTGGCCGTCGCCTTCAACACGATGGCGGGCAGCCTGGCCGAACAGGAACTGCTGCGCCGCAACATGGTGGGCGACGTCGCGCACGAGCTGCGCACGCCGCTGACGAACCTGCGCGGCTACCTGGAGGCCGTGCGCGACGGCTTGTTGCCCCCTGACGCCGCCCTGGTGGACAACCTCTACGAGGAGACGATGCTGCTGACGCGGCTGGTGACCGATCTGCACGAGCTGGCACAGGCAGAGGCGGGGCAGTTGACGCTGCTGCGCGCGCCGGAGCGGCTGAGCGAAGTGGTCGACCAGGCCGTAACCATCCTCCGCCCGCAGGCCGACGCGAAGGGCGTGGCACTTTCCATCGAACTCACGCCGGACCTTCCGGCGGTGGACATCGACCGGGAGCGCATCGGCCAGGTGCTGCGCAACCTGATGAACAATGCGCTCGCACATACGCCCGCGGGCGGCACGATCACAGTGAGCGCCGAGCGGACTGGCAACGAGGTTACCGTGACCGTCAGGGACACCGGCGAGGGGATCGCCGCGGAGCACCTGCCGCACGTCTTCGACCGCTTCTACCGCGCGGACAGCTCGCGCGCCCGGCTGACCGGCGGGGCTGGGCTGGGCCTTGCCATCGTGAAGCAGTTGGTGGAGGCCCACGGCGGCACGATCTCGGTCAGCAGCGCGGTCGACCGGGGAAGCACGTTCACTTTCGGCGTTCCCATAGCGGCATGACGGCGGGTCGTGTATAATATCGATGATCGTAGTTTGGGTTGTTCAGAAGGTTTGGCTAGTTGCATTGGAAGGGAGAATCGAATGACTGAGTCGCAAGCCACCATCACTTTCAGCGCGGACTGCACGTTGATTGCGCCGGGCGAACCCGTCACCGTTCGCTGGCACGTTGAAGGCGTCAAAGAGGTCTACTTCTACATCGAGGGGCAGGACTGGCGTGGCCATGGCGTAGCAGGCGTGGCCGAGCGGCAGGTCTACCCGACCCAGACCACGGCCTATCGCCTGCGGGTGGTCAAGCGCGACGACCAGGTGGAGGTGCGCGGCATCGAGATCCACGTGCGCGCCGCAGCGATCCTCCCCTTCGGCCAGGTTTTCGAAGCCGACAAGAGCGTGGTGCGGCCCGGCGAGTGCCTGACGTTCCGCTGGCATGTCGAAGGTGTGCGCGAGGTCTACTTCTACGCGGAGGGCCAGAACTGGCAGGAGCACGGTGTGGCCGGCATGGCCGAGCAGCAGGTCTGCCCATCTCAGACGACGATCTATCGCCTGCGGGTGGTCAAGGCGGATGGCGCTGTCGAGGAGCACGGCATCGGCATCCAGGTGCGGCCCGCGGAGCTGGAAGCCTATAAAGCCATCACGGCCGATCGCGCCCTGATCCGGCCGGGGGAGTGTGTCACCTTCCGCTGGCACGTCGAGGGCGTCAAGGCGGTCTATTTCTACGCGGAGGGCGAGAACTGGCAGCACAACGGCGTGGCGGGCGTTGCGGAGCAGAGGGTCTGCCCATCCCAGACGACGACCTTCTGCCTGCGGGTGGTCAAGGCCGACGACTCGCTGGAAGTCCACTATATCGCCGTCACCGTGATGCCTTGATAGTGAAGCCTGTATGCTGACGCAGCAGGGAGACAGGTTCGTGGCCTTGCCCGACGGTTTCGTGGTTCGCCCGCCCCGTCCGAACGAGGCTGAGCCCGTTGCCGAGCTCATCCGCGCATGCGATATCGCGGATACTGGCGAACCGGACTGGAGCCTGGACGACACGCACGCTGACTGGGCGCGGCTCGGGTTTGACCTTGCGCGCGATGCCATCCAATAACACCATCCGGCCGCAACAACGCCGGCGACCAGATCGCAGGGCGGCCACGCCAACATTGACCGGCGTGGCCGCCCTCTTTTATGCCCTGCGGCGCATGACGAGCAGCACGCCCGCGGCTGTTCCCACCCCGGCCGCGACGCGCAATCCAAGGGCAGGCCCGGCCGCAGGCGCGTCCGCCACGACGCCTGCGATGACCGGGCCCGCAAAGAGCGCCACGTTGACCACGGCCGTGTAGATGGCCACATAGTTGGTGCGATTGGCGTCGGGCGTCACCGAAGCCAGGTTGTCGAACAGGTTGACCGTGATGGCGGCATTGAACAGCCCGGCCAGCGCGGCCCAGGCGATGAGCCAGCCCACCTGCGACGTGAATGACGTCAGCAGCGGATACAGCGCATAACCAAACCCGCCGATCGCCAGCGCGCGCTCCCGTCCGATGTGGCGCACCAGGTTCCGCATCGCCAGGGATCCGATCACCATCGTGCCGGTCGTCACGCTCATGATGACGCTGACGGGGCCATCCGCGATGTTGAGCGTGCGCACCCAGTAGATCGGCAGAAGCGGCGCAATCATCCCCAGCGCCAGCTGCAGCACGGTCACGCCAGCCACGAAACGCAGGAACCCCGGATAACGCGCCATCTCGCCCAACTCCAGCGTGAGCGGAGGCTGCTTTCCGGCACGGGCCGGCGGATCCGGCACGTGGATCTTCGTGACCTGCCACCAGCTGACCATCGTACCCGCAAAGCCGACCAGGAACAGCACCTGGTAGTTGATCGGAAACGACATGCTCTGCAGCAGCGGACCGGCCAGCAGGGTGGTGATCGTATTGACCAGGCCGAAGGCCGCGATGCGCAGCCCGACCATCTGCTGGCGCCGGTCCTCGGGCACGGCGTCGGCCATCATCGACGTAAATGCGAGGTTGCTGAGGTTGGCGGGCACGGCCGAGAGGACCCAGATCAGCGCGGTGAGCTCCGCACGATGCACCGTGGTGAAGAATGGGACCAGCGGTATCGCCAGGAGGACCAGGCGGAACAGCAGGCCGGTTGCGATCACCCAGCGCATCCGATGGCCGATGCGCGTGACGAGGCGCCCCGCGGGGATCAGCCAGAGCATGGCGACGAGCGCGGGACCATAGGTGATGGCGCCGACGAGCAGGCTGGATGCGCCGAGCCGGACGATGTAGACCTGCAGGAAGGCCATCATCGTCCCGTAGAGGACCCCGTGCCAGGCGATATCGCCGACCAGGTAACGCAGGTTTCGGTCGACCTGGGCGGGCGTCAGCTCGGGATCGGGTGGCCGATGCAGAGCCAGCAAGTTCGCCGGGCTCAGCTTTCGCCACAAACTGCGGTTCAGTCGCGTTGGACCAGCTCCACGAGCACGCCGTGTGCGCCCTTCGGATGGATGAAGGCAATCCTGCCGTATGCGCCGCGCTTGGGCGTCTCGTCGATGAGTTGCGCGCCCTTAGCCTTCAGGTCTGCGAGGGTCGCCTCGATGTCGTCCACCTCGAGACACACGTGATGCAGCCCTTCCCCGCGCTTCGCCAGGTACTTGCCGATGCCGGAATCCGCATGCAGTGGCTCGAGCAGCTCGATCTCGCTGTCGCCGGTCGGCAGAAACGCCATCTTGACGTCCTGCTCCGGCATCTCGCGCACGTCTGTGACGGTCATGCCGAGCGCATCGCGGTACACCGCCAGCGCAGTCTCCAGGTTTTCCACCACGATCGCAATATGATCGATCTTCCTGATCGCCATGATATCCTCTTCCTTTTGGCGCAGAGGGCGCAGGCCTCTGCGGCTAATCGCTACGGCCTGTATTCGCCGAAGACCCCGCGCAGGGTGTTGCAGATCTCGCCCAACGTGGCGTACGCGCTCACGGCCTCGACGAAGAGCGGCATCAGCGGCGCCTGCGGATCCTGGGCCGCAGCCTTGATGCGCCCGAGGATCTCATCGACCGCCCCATTGTCGCGCACCGCGCGCAGCTGCTGCAGCCGAGCCACCTGCTCGGCCTGCACCTTCTCGTCGATCCTCAACAGGTCAGACGGCAGCGCCTCGCGCGCGCGTTGGAACTTGTTCACGCCCACCACGACCTGCTCGCCCGCCTCGATCGCGCGCTGCGCCGCATACGCGGCGTCCTGGATCTCGTTCTGAACGTACCCCGCCTCGATCGCCTTGCGTGCGCCGCCCATCGCGTCGATCCGCTCGATGTACTGCAGCGCCAGCTTCTCCAGCTCGTCCGTCAGCGACTCGACGTAGTAGGAGCCGGCCAGCGGGTCGACCGTGTCGGCCACGCCCGACTCGTACGCGATGATCTGCTGCGTGCGCAGCGCCACCTCGACCGCTCCCTGCGAGGGCAAGGCCAGCGCCTCGTCGCGCGAGTTCGTGTGCAGCGACTGCGTGCCGCCCAACACCGCGGCGAGCGCCTGCAGGGTGACGCGCACGACGTTGTTCTCCGGCTGCTGTGCAGTCAGCGTGGAGCCCGCGGTCTGGGTGTGGAAGCGCAACTGCCAGCTCTTTGGGTCCTGCGCGGCAAACCGTTCGCGCATGATCTTCGCCCAGATGCGTCGCGCCGCGCGGAACTTGGCGACTTCCTCGATGAAGTTGTTGTGCGCGTTGAAGAAGAACGCCAGCTGCGGCCCGAAGTCGTCGACCTGCTGGCCCGCCTCGATGGCCGCCTTGACGTACTCGATCCCGTTGGCCAGCGTGAACGCGATCTCCTGCGCGGCCGTGCTGCCGGCCTCCCGGATGTGATAGCCCGAGATGCTGATCGTATTCCAGTGGGGCACGTTCGCGGCGCAGTAGCGGAACAGGTCCGTGATGAGCCGCATGGAGGGCGCGGGCGGGAAGATGTACGTGCCGCGCGCGACGTACTCCTTCAGGATGTCGTTCTGCACCGTGCCGCGCAGTGCGCCCTCCGCAACGCCCTGCTTGCGCGCCACCGCGATCACCATGGCCAGGAGGACGCTGGCGGGCGCGTTGATCGTCATCGAGATGGACACCTTATCCAGCGGAATCTGATCGAGCAGCGTCTCCATGTCGGCCAGGGAGGAGATCGCCACGCCGACCTTGCCCACCTCACCCAGCGCGAGCGGATCGTCCGAGTCGTAGCCGATCTGCGTCGGCAGATCGAACGCCACGCTCAGGCCGGTCTGGCCCTGCGCCAGCAGGTAGCGATAGCGCTGGTTGCTCTCCGCGGCCGTGCCGAAGCCGGCATACTGGCGCATGGTCCAGAACCGTCCGCGGAACATCGTCGGCTGGACCCCGCGCGTGAAGGGATACTCGCCGGGCAGGCCCAGCTTCTCGAGGTACTCCTCGCCCAACTGAGGGCAGGCGGCGGCCGCCGCATCGGGCGTGTAAACGCGCTCGACCGGCACGCCGGATGACGTCTCGAACTTCGGGGAGCGTTCGGGGGCCCTGGCGAGAACCTTCGCCACTGCCTTCTGCTCCCACGCGGCCTTACGCTCGGCAAGTGTCGTCATGGGTTCTCCTTGAGTTTGGGTGGCGTGCGGGCCCTTCGGGGCGGGCCCCGCCGCCCAGTTAACACAACGGAATCTCGGTCTCTGCCTGCGCGACCGGCGCCTTGTACTTCCGCTCGAACATGTCCGGGTCGTAGGGCGCGCGGCGGTTCGGGCAGCGTTCGCGCGGGCACATCTGGCAGCTGGCGAAGGTCTCCTCCGTCGGGAAGAGCACGCCGGACACGGACTTCGTCGGCACCATCAGGAAGCTCTCCTTGAGATGCACGCCGATCAAGCCCTCGACGTCGCCCAACAGGTCGAACAGGGGGCGCTGCTGCGAGATGGGCCAGTCGCCCAGCGATCCTGGGTTCATGGCGGAGGGATTAGCCAGTTCGTACGAGGCGGCCAGGTGCGCCACGAATCCGCCGAACGCGCTCTGCAGCACGGCCTGGTTGATCGCGTCCGCGTAATAGCCGTTCAGCAGGTCGCTCGTGTAGCTGTCGGCCCACGCCTGCAGCTCGACGCCCGAGGTGCACACGTAGGCGAAGAAGCGTTCCAGCTTGCCCAGGTTAACCCGCAACACGCGGCTCT
>Ga0116158_10005549_pt1 | contig 10638 bp, 8 predicted proteins | sample AD_UKC052_MetaG_FD_89883 | JGI IMG/M metagenome (GOLD analysis project Ga0116158, IMG submission 89883) | Active sludge microbial communities of municipal wastewater-treating anaerobic digesters from USA - AD_UKC052_MetaG | ecosystem: Engineered > Bioreactor > Anaerobic > Digestate | place: USA... | reverse complement strand
GGCCGCCCCCGACTACAAAATCGGCCCGGGCGACGTGCTCACCATCATCGTCTGGGACCACCCCGAGCTCACCACCCCGGCCGGCCAGTACCGCTCCGCCGACCAGGCCGGCACCGTGGTCAACGAAGACGGCACCATCTTCTACCCCTACGTGGGCACCCTCAACGTAGCGGGCAAGACCACCCGCCAGGTGCGCGACATGCTTGCCAAGGGCCTCGCCAAGTACATCGAAAAAGTACAGCTCGACGTGCGCATGGCCGCCTTCCGCAGCAAGCGCGTGTACGTGGTGGGCGAAGTTGTCAAGCCCGGCCTGCTCGAAGTCACCGACATCCCCCTCACCGTACTCGAAGCGGTAAACCGTGCCGGCGGCTTTGCCCCCGAGGCCGACCACAGCCGCGTGCTGCTCACCCGCAAGGGCACCACCTACCGGGTGGACATCCAGGCCATGTACGAAGCCGGTGCCACCGAGCAAAACGCCCTGCTCGAGCCGGGTGACATCCTCAACGTGCAAGACCGCAGCTTCAACAAGATCTTTGTGCTGGGCGAAGTCACCAAGCCCGGCTCCCTGGTCATGACCAAGAAGCGCTCCACCCTGGCCGAAGCCCTGGCCGACGCCGGCTACATCACCCAGGACCGCTCCAATCCCAAGTGGATCTACGTGATGCGCGGGGATGGCGACGTGCCCGAGCTCTTCCACCTGGACGGCAGCTCCCCTGACGCCATGCTGCTGGCCGACCGCTTCAACCTCAAGCCGCGCGACATCGTGTACGTGGATGCCGCCGACGTCGTCCGCTGGAACCGCGTGATCAGCAACATCCTGCCTACTGCGCAGACCCTGTTCCAAGTGAGCAGAACGCAGTACCCATTGTTTGGGGGGCGCCAAGCTGCTATTCCTTAGTGGATAGTTGTTCTTGTTATCTCTTTTGTACTGGTGTTCGTGGTTAATCTAATGAGATCTTTTTGTATTGTTGAGTGCTATGAAAATGACAAGCCCGCTAGATAAATCGTCTGTTAGATCTCTCGGTGACGCACGAATGCAATTTGACGAATCAGACCGAGACTTCATCTCCCTTAGGGGGATTTACGCGGAAGTTATGGATCGTCGGTCGTTGGTCGTTTTCTGGTGCCTTTTGGCGCTGGCTCTTGCCGGAGCTTGGGTTGTGCTGAGTAAGCCTTCATACCGAGCTGACGCTTCTGTTCACGTTGATGAGAAGTCCCTTGGCATCACTTCCGCTTTTAAAGACCTTCAGCCGCTTCTCTCGGAAAGCACTACTGTTTCTACCCAGCAAGAAATTCTGATTTCAAGGTCGATTCTTGGGATGGCTATACAGAAGTTAAAACTCGATATTGTAGTTGAACCCAAGTATTTTCCAGTTGTGGGTTCTGCTATAGCTAGTCGCTACTCCGGTGTTGGGGTGGCTTCGCCTCTATTGGGATTTACTTCCTTTGCTTGGGGGGGCGAGATTGCACGAGTAGATGCACTAGTTGTTCCGTTCCAGCTTGCAGATAAGGATCTTGTGCTAAAGGTGCTAGAAGATCGCAAGTTTCAACTCGAAGATGATGATGGAAATGTGTTGAGTGTTGGCTCCGCCGGGACTAGAGCCGAGTTTGAGAAGGGTGCTATTTTTGTATCGGAACTTAAGGCGAGGCCAGGCACTAGTTTTAAGTTGAGAAAAAAATGGATCGGGACTTCTGTAGAGGATCTTAAGAAGGTATTTGTTGTAAAGGAAAAGACAAAAGGTTCCGGCGTTCTTGAAATCTCCTACGTGGCAGATAGCGTTGATGCCGCTACTAATACGCTGCAAGAAATTTTGGATGCGTATGTCAGACAAAGTGTTGAAGCGCGTTCTGTAGAGGCGGAAAAGACGCTTGCTTTTTTGGATCAGCAACTCCCTCGGCTTAAGTCCGACTTGGACAAGGCTGAATATGCGTACAATAGCTACAGGAAAACAAGGGGTTCTTTGGATCTTGCTTTGGAAACTCAGACCGTTTTGCAGTCTGTAGTAGAATTCGACGGTCAAATTCTAGCGCTCAGGCAAGAAAAAGATGAGCTGCGCCAAAGCTTTACTGCCGAGCACCCTCGCGTGATTGCTGTTGACAATCGGATCGCAAGGCTCGTTGAGAAAAGGGCAAGCCTAGAAAAGGATGTGTCGGGTTTGCCGGAAACCCAGCAGCGGTTGTTGCAGTTGGCTCGAGATGTTGAAGTAACTACTGCGCTGTACACTAATATTTTGAATACGTCTCAGCAGCTACGTGTTTCCAAAGCAGGTGCTGTGGGTGACGTTAGAGTTCTCGATGTTGCAATCGCATCTATACAGCCTATTGGCCCAAAACCTATCGTTGTACTCCTTGGAGCGGGAGTTCTTGGACTCGTTCTGGCGTTGATTAATATTTGGGGTTTGACCGCGCTAAAGGTTACGGTGCGCGATCCTGAGACTATCGAAAGGGAGACAGGTTTGCCAGTTTATGCAACGGTTCCTTTTAGTAGCGTAGAGCAACGTATTAGTTCAGGAAAAAATAAGGCCCCCTCAATTCTAGCGATACTTCATCCTGACGATGAATCTATCGAGAGTCTCAGGGGGCTTCAGGCGTCCATACATTTCGCGCTATTTGATGCAGAAAACAATTCCATCTTGATTACCGGCCCCAGTCCAGGTGTTGGTAAGAGTTTTGTGTCTAAAAATCTCGCGGTCATTCTTGCTCAGGTAGGAAAGCGCGTCGTTCTTGTCGATGCGGACTTAAGGCGCGGCCACATTAACAAAGAGTTTGGTTTGGGGCGCGAAAATGGTGTTAGTGAATTTGTATCGTCTGCTGCTGAGCTTTCTAGTATTACGAAGTCAACCATTGTCCCGAACTTGGATGTTGTAACCACAGGTGCTATTCCTCCGAATCCTTCGGAATTAATTTTGCACGAACGGTTCAAGGTTCTTTTGGATTCCCTCAAGAGTTTGTATGATATTGTTCTTGTCGATGCTCCTCCGGTTTTGGCTGTTGCAGATGCTGCGCTGATATCGAAGTATGTCGGGGCGACCTTTATGCTCTTGCGGGCTGACAAGCACCCCATTGATGAGGTAAGGCAAGCGGTAAAGAAGCTGAATACAGCTGGTGTAGAAGTTAAGGGCTTTATCTTTAATGGTCTAGATCTTGAACTCCAAAGGCACCGCTATGGATACAAAGGTCACGTCTATTCGTATTCATATAAGTGAGCTCTTCTTGGCAATCCCGATGAGCAATCTGCTCTTCGGGATTTGTTTGTTCCACAGAGTGCCGGCTGTTACATTTGTTGCTGATTGGACAGTTGTGGAGAGAGTTGTTTGTGACTTTCTTTTTGTTTTTTCAACAGAGAAAACGAGTGGCGCTCTTGAATATTTCATCTGAAATGCTCATTTACAATTCTATTTCTTTGTTTGAAATGAAATTTACGTTTTTTGCAAGCCTGTTTTTCTAAATATATTTGAGCGCATGACTTAATGTACAAAAAGAAAAGAGCTTTTCGAGGGTTCTTGTTCTCTCTCGGGTCGGCACTCACGGCATTGCTCTCCGTTGTCTTGGTTGCAAGATTGTTGGGGCCCCGCGATAGTGGTGTGGCTATTACCGCAATGACTATTTTTGCTACAGTACAGTTGTTTGCTGATGTTGGTCTCTCACCCGCTCTGGTTCAAAAGCTCAGAATCAGGAAAAGTCACATCACAGTCTCTTTCTGGGTTGCTATCGGACTGGGGCTCGCAGCCACCGTTGCATGTTATGTCTCTTCGGCTGACATAGCGGGTTTTTTTAATAGCCCTGACCTCGATCTTCTTTTGATTCTTGGGGCTCCAGTATTTCTAGTGCGAGCTTATTCCTCCACGTTTGAAGCTCTCATGCAGAGGCGCTGTGCGTTCTCTCGCATTGCGTTAGCGGATATAGCCGGCGTCGTAGTCGGAGGCTTGGGGGTCTCTACTGTGTTGGCCTATTATGGATTTGGTCCAGCATCCTTGGTTTTCGGGTTGTTGATTCAAAATCTAGTGCGCGCGATGACCCTTAGAGCTGGAGTTCGCATAGCTATTACTGGCTGGCCACCGCTCCAGGCGCTAAGAGATCTGGCAGGCTTTGGTGTCTTGTTTTCAGCTGCTCGGTTGCTGAACCATGTGGCAACTCAGGCGGACACATTAATAATAAGTAAGCTTTTAGGTCCGCTTGCTGCTGGATTATATGCTCGTTCTTTCCAAGTTCTCGTGGCGCCCGCGAATCTTATGGGTCAGGCTTTGAGCAATGTCTCGTTTCCAATGCTTTCTAAGATTCAGAACGATAGAAGTCGTGTATTGCAATTGCATGAAGTAATGATATCGTGGCTTTGGTTTATGGCATGTCCATTGGCTGCACATTTCTATTTTTTTTCTCAAGAATTTGTCGCGATATTGTTTGGAAGCGATTGGTCTGAAATGGCTGGGTTGGTGTCCGTACTCGGGGTGATCATGCCCTTTCGTATTGCATACAAGAGCTTTGATCCAGTGTACAAGTCTCTTGCTCTTATGAAGCAGCGTGTCGGGTTGCAAGCGCTGTACGCGATCTGTGTGGTGTGTGGCGCGCTTGTCGGTTCTTTTATTGGTTTGACGGAAACTGTATGGCTAGTTTCCCTTGCGGTTGTCATTCATTTTGCTCTATCGTGGGTTGTTCTAGCGAGAGCTTCTGATCACTATCCAGCGCTAAGGCTTCTTGTAGGTATGTTGTTGTTTTACGCATTATGCATGGGCTTTCAGTTTTTGCTATCTGTTTCAATCTCATCCGTCGAGTTGTATTTACGGTACTTTGCTTCGTTGATAATGCTTTCCGTGTTTTTTAGTCTTATTTGGATTGGGCGTTCATACATCTTCTCGACGATCAGAAATTGAGGGAATAAAGTGAAAACAGTTTTGTTGCATGCTTCATATTTCGCGAAGAATTTTGGTGATGTTTTGCTATGGAAAATAGTTGCTGAGAGAGCCGGCGCTGTTGTTGGAGTTGATGGTCTCAGATACTGCAATATGCCTGAGGACATGGAAGATGCTTTTCTTCGAGGGCTAGGCGGCATTGAGAAGCTAGGTTCGAATGAGAACATTGATGCTGCTATTTTTTGTGGTGGAGGCTACCTTATGCCTCCGCATAGTGGGGGCCTCCGTTGGGAGATTCGTAATTTTCTTCGGCACGGCCGAGCATTGCGTGAAGCCTATAGATCCGGGAAGGTCTCTGTGTTTGGCGTTGGTTTGGGGCGAATTAAACTCCCTTTTTTTAGGAATGTAGTTGGTGGCGTTTTGTCGATCGCCAGTCCTTTGCTGGTAAGAGACAAAGAGTCTCAAGAGAGTTTGAGTCACTATGGAGTTAGCACAGGGAACGCTCATGTCGTTCCTGATCTAGCTCTTGCGTATGTATCGGAAGAAAAGGATCGCTATAAATCTAGTCCGAAATTTCTAGGGATTCATGCGGATTTTCAGGGGGTTGATGAAGAGAAGAAGTCACTTTTTCTGTCTGCTTGTCGGGACTTGATACTGAGAACTGGACTTCCCATCAGATTTCTCGTCGACTGCGAGTCAAAGTCTTCCATTTCTTCGGTGGGAGAGACTCGTTCTCAATTGGGTGTAACGGAACGCGATCTGATCGTTTATCAGAATGATTGCGACGAATTCCTTCGTGCGATAGGGGAGTGCGCGTTCGTTTTGACTACAAAGCTTCACGTGGGAATATGTGCCACGGCTTTGGGAATCCCCGTTGCATCTATTGCAAAGCATGCTAAAACGAAGAGATTTTATAATCAAGTTGAGCAGCCATGGCGATGCATCTCCACAGGTGATGAGTTGAGGATGTTGCTATGTCGAGATGATCTGTTGTTTGATGTCGAGTTGCCGCACGATCTAATCGAGACAGGACGTGATGCGCTTGATGCAGTTAGCAAGTTTGCGTTAGAGGTGAATAATGCGCGTGATGCACGTAACTAACGCTTATCCATCCGAAGCAAAGCCGATCAAGGGCATTTTTATCAAAGAGCAGATAGAGCTCTTAGAGCGATCTGGACTTGAAGTCGATGTTTACGTGATCCCGGAGGGAAGGGGATGGAGGAAGTATGCGCGTGCTTGGTGGGATTTGATGCGTCGGGCGAGTTCGTACGATGTAGTGCATGCGCACCATGTTTTTTGTGGGCTTATTTGTATCCTTGCTGGGCAAAGAAATAGACTGGTTGTTTCTTTTTTGAACGATGTTGGCCGAAACATTATCGGCGTAAATACTCGTATCTCATCATTTTTTGAGCAGATCGTACATAGGCTGAGTAAGGCTGCTATTTTTAAGTCTCCTAAGTTCATAAATTGCATGAAAGAAGGAGATCGACTTATACCTAACAGCGTTACGTTAAAGCTTATTTACGATGATGAGTTGAGGGAGAGTGTTAGAGGCAAATTGGGTTTTCGGAAGGAAGATTGTGTTCTCCTTTTTGTATCGGCTAATGATTTGCATAGAAAATCGAAGCGTTACGATCGGTTTGTGGAAGTGCTAGAAGCTGTGCAATCTAGGGCCGTTTCGGCTAAGCAGTTGCTGATGGTCAATGTCCCGCGAGACGATGTCGCTGATTATTTTAATTCCGCTGACTTTCTCGTCGTGGTTTCTGAGTTTGAAGGATCGCCGAATTCCGTGAAGGAAGCACTGGCGAGTGGTTTAAGAGTAATTTCGACAAACGTTGGTGATGTAGATCTGCTGTGCAAGGGCGTTCCGGGTTGCGCTGTTTTCGATAATTTTGATGTGGCAAATTTCGCGGCGAGAATCGTGAGTGAATTTGCCATCTCCCGCAATAGGGAGGATCTGCAGCAAGTGGCGTTGCTAAATCTACCTTCAGATAGTTCTGCGTTGAAGAGCCTTCGCGAAGTTTACGATGGGGTGTGCGGTGATGCGTAAGTCTTATTTGGGACTTACCTGCACTCTTATTTATGTAGGGTTCTTGGGTGCCATTCCTGTGCTTTTGGCGGCCCCCTTATTTGCGGTTGTATGCTATATCGGATTTCTTGGTTATCGTCTTTACTTGAATTCTGCTAGCGGGCTGACTCGGCGACAGTTTTTTTTTCAGCTCATGCTTGTATTGACTTCCGTATTCTCTGCGATCGTTGTTCTCAAGAATGGATTGGATTTTGAGCGAGGAGTTGGACTGGCGTTTAGAACTGTAAGCACAATTCCGTTTTTTTTTGTTGCTTACTACTGTTCAAGAGTTCTTGGCTCTTACTCAGTTTTGGCCGTTGTTGTAGCAGCAGGGAGTATTCATGCTTTTAACGGCCTGTTAAGCGTTGTTTTTGGTTTTGCCCCTGTAATTGGGGGGGTGATCCGTCCTAGCGGATTTCTTTCTCCCAATATTACAGCAAACAGTGTGATGGTCGCTGCGTTGTGTGCTTTTGGTTTGTTTCTAGGGTCAAGAATAAGAAGCAGAGAGTGGTTTTTTACAGGCGCTATATTTTTCTTGCTCGTCTTTTTCCTTGTTTATTCTGCGACGATTAAGAATGTCTTGACAATAGGTGTTGTGGGGTTTTGGCTGTATCTGGTTTTCTTTAAGAGGCAGCGTGTAGCACGCGGTGCTTTTGCGCTTGGAGCGATATTTATATTTGCTCTAATTGTTATTTTTTTTACGCCCACGGGAGCTCGGGTTCTCGAGACATTTAGTGGCGGAACCGTTTCAGAAACAACAGGAAAAGCAACCCCTTCGTCATTTGAGTGGAGGGTTATGCACTGGACGCTTCTGATTGCAGATTGGTGGCAGAACTATCGAATTTTTGGTAGTGGAATCGGACAGGCCGTTAATATGGAAGGTATTCGGGCCGGGTTTGATGAGGAGGGGCCGATTGCGCATAATGACTATGTCGCGCTCTTGGTTGAATTTGGTCCCGTTTTGGGGGCGATCGTCGTCGGTTGTTGGGCAGCAATCTTTAGACAGGCTCTATTTTCTCTTAAGTCTTTGCCGGTTGTCCGCGCAACATGTCTTGGCGTTCTGGCTGCACTTTACATTGCTATGTTCGGTGGTAATGTAATGTTCACTGCAGCGTACTTATATCTGCTTTGGTTTGTTATTGGAGCGAGTTATGGAGAGTATGACAGGTCATTCCAGTTCTAGAGTGGATGGGGTTCGTCGTCTCCCTGTGTTGTCCACTTATGTTGACGAGATCTCCCGCGACAAGATTGACTATCTGGTAAGGGATCTGATAGCAAAAGATTCAGTTTCTGTTGTTGCGGCAGTTAACCCAGAGAAGTGCATAACAGTAGAGGCAGACTCAGAGACTCGGATTTTTCTAGAGTCTGCAAGTCTTTTGTTGCCAGACGGAATAGGGGTGGTTGCGTACTCTAGGTTGTTTGGTTCAAAGCTTATAGAGCGTGTGGCAGGATGTGATTTTGCCTTGGATTTGGTGAAGGGGCTCGCTAATAATAAGGATAAAGTATTTCTGATTGGTGCGTCAGATGATGTGTCTCAAGCTGCGGCTAATTATCTTAATGATTTAATGAGCTATCAAGTTGTTGTTTCTCGAATTAATGGCTACGACCAAAGGCTTAGTGATTTTTCGCTCATGGCAGAGTTGATCGAGAGCTCGGGGGCAAAGGTGGTCCTCGTTGCTCTTGGTAGCCCTAAGCAAGAGCGATGGATCAATCAGATGAGGGCGCGATTGAATAGAGGTGTATTCATGGGTGTCGGAGGTTCATTTGACGTGTGGGCAGGGGCTGTCCCAAGAGCCCCCGCAGTATTTCAGTCCCTTGGGCTGGAATGGCTTTTTCGCCTTTTAAGACAGCCTGCGCGTATTTTTAGGCAGCGTAAGCTGATAGTTTTCTTGGGAAGACTTTTGGTTGCCCTGGTCGGTAGACGAAAGAATGCTTAGGTGTTTTGGCTTTATTTGGTTGCTTTGTATTTTCTCGTTTCCCTGTGTTGCTGAGGTCTCTCGCAGCCAGGGGGCGTTTAACGACTTCGTACTCGTTTATGCTGGAAACGGTTCGCGGCCGAATTGGGATGTTTCCGCGTTCTCAAAGCTATTGCGTTGTGATGGAGTCGAGAGAAGGAATCGAATATTCTTTCGCTCTTTTGTTATCTTGGAGACTAGGACTGACGACAGGAAAGCGTTGGCTCATCCGAGTCCTAAAAGGCCGGCGAATGGTCCTGCGGACGACAGAGATTGGGTTGAGTTGCTGGATCGGTGGTTTCGAGTCAATGGGGTGTTGGATAGCTTAAATTCTGCTGCTCGTAACGCTCGTGAGAAGAGCGTTGATGTGTGGGTCGGATTGCCCGAACCGGTTGTCGGCGGGAGATTTCACCTTCCTTCTGACGGCGCTTTCGTGATTCTTGACGATGACGATAAGTTGAAAGCGGTTAATTGGCTTGTTGAGGTATTTCTCCATAAATGGCTGTCAGCAAAGTATGATCGACTCAATTTTGTGGGTTTTTATTGGGTGGATGAGTCTTTGTCGAATACAAAGGCTATTCTAGCTCCAAGTATGAGTTTCGCTAGGAAGAGGTTTAGAGAGTTAGGTTTTTCGAGTCCACTGAAGTATCTTTGGATCCCATTTTGGAGGTCTCCAGAAAGAGATAGGTGGAAAGAGCTTGGCTTTGATCTGTCGGTCTATCAGCCTAACTACTACGTGAAAAGTGATGTTTCATTAAGTAGGCTTAGTGAGACTCTTAGTCGAGCTTTAGAGTCTGGGGCCGGCTTTGAGATCGAAGTCGATGAAAAAGTGTTTGGTGACGCATTTCGTATGAGAAAGGCTTTGTCTTACCTCGACGCAGCGTCTGCTGCTTTGGGGGTGGGTGTTGTCGGTGTGTATCAAGGAAATGGAGCTTTACTAAGGCTAGGAGACGAAGCATGGCGAGGTGTATATATGCCGAGATTGTGCGATCTGATAGCCAATAGACACTGATTTTTTTCACACTGAAGGGGTATCAGCAAAATGGTAGTCGCAGTAATCGGCCTCGGCTACGTAGGCCTTCCACTCGCCGTCGAGTTCGGCAAGAAGCAAAAGACCGTCGGTTTCGACCTGCACCAGGAGAAGGTGGACGCCTACGCCCGCCACGTCGACCCAACCGGTGAAGTGAGCAGCGATGACCTCAAGGCCGCCGTGCACCTCACCTGCAGCACCGACCCCAAGGTGATCGCCGAAGCCGACTTCATCATCGTCGCAGTGCCGACCCCGGTCGATGAGGCCCACCAGCCCGACTTCACCCCGCTGGTCAAGTCGAGTGAGAGCGTCGGCAAGTACATGAAGAGGGGCGCCATCGTGGTGTACGAATCCACCGTATACCCAGGCGCCACCGAGGAAGTGTGTATTCCCATCCTCGAGAAGTTCTCGGGCCTCAAGTGGAAGCAGGACTTCAATGTGGGCTACTCCCCCGAGCGAATCAACCCGGGCGACAAGGAACGCACCGTCACCAAGATCATGAAGGTCGTCTCCGGCGACACGCCCGAGACACTCAGTTTCGTCGCCGACACCTACTCATCGGTGATCACCGCAGGGGTATATCCGGCCAGCTCCATCAAGGTGGCCGAGGCCGCCAAGGTGATCGAGAACACCCAGCGCGATCTCAACATCGCCCTGATGAACGAACTGTCGGTGATCTTCCACAAGATCGGTATCGACACCCTGGAAGTGCTCAAGGCGGCCGGCACCAAGTGG
>Ga0116158_10005547_pt1 | contig 10641 bp, 7 predicted proteins | sample AD_UKC052_MetaG_FD_89883 | JGI IMG/M metagenome (GOLD analysis project Ga0116158, IMG submission 89883) | Active sludge microbial communities of municipal wastewater-treating anaerobic digesters from USA - AD_UKC052_MetaG | ecosystem: Engineered > Bioreactor > Anaerobic > Digestate | place: USA... | reverse complement strand
TCCAACACCAGCCCCGATGAGGCCGATAACCACACATCCTCTCCGCTCGCCGATAGTTTGAAGTTGGCGTGCAACGGACCTTCCACGCCGTCTTCATCGGCCCAGATGATGAGGTAGCCACCTGGAGTGATCACCGTGTTCTCCGGGATGCGCCACTTGTACACGTTGGTCCCATCGTCGCTGAGCCATCCACCGCTCAGGTCGAAGGCTTCGGTGCCGTTGTTGTGGAGTTCGATCCAATCCTCGTACTGGCCGTTCTCATCCAGTTCCCCGGCTGTGTTCTGGGCCATCACCTCGTTGATGCGCACGGGTGGGTCCACGGCGAACTCCACTTGTACCAGGTAGGTGAACACATCGTGCTCCGCACCTGGTGGAAAGAACGATACGCTCTGCGCGGCGTTGTTCGCCGTGGCCATCACGTAGTAGCGAACGCGGGTCATCGATGCTACAGCCGGAATGGTACCGCCGAACACGCCGTCCCCCGCTCCACCATCATCGTGCGCGCCATCGTCGAAGAGCTGAACACTGCTGAAGTTCCCGTAGGTACCGAGGGAGTAGAAGAGGTCCGTACGGGCTGGTGAGCCTGCGATCGTCGCGCGAACGTTCACGCTCTCGCTGGGCAGTGGATCCGCCCATTCCACGCCGTTCACCGCATGGGTCACCGCGCTGATCGTCGGTGCCACTTGGGTCACTTCGGTGTTGTTCAACAACGTGTTGCGGCGGTTGTTGATGAAGTTCTGCAACACCGTCAGCTCCGTGTTGAAGGCGGCATAGGTGTATAGTTTCTTCGGATCGGCCTGCACTTCGGCATCGATCATGGCCGAGTAACTCGCGAGCAGTGCGTTGAACGACGAGGACTGCATCTTCTCCTGGATCAAGGTGCGCAAATGCGCGAGGTAGCGCTGGCGCAATGCAGGCACGGCGAGCAAGCGGTTCAGCAAGGGGTAGTTCGCATTGTCCGCATGGTAGAAGGCGCCCCAGTTGGCGGCGTTGTTCTTCATCACGCTGTTGCCGTCGAACTCCAAGGGTGTCATGCGCTCCGTTTCTGGATCGAAGTAGAGGTAGTAATCCATCTTGCCCTTGTACACGTATCCATCATCATCCCCGAAGGCGATCTCGCTGGCCAGGAACCACAGCGTGCGGTCGATGTCCAGGTGGTTCTTCAAGGTGTCGGGCAGCGCGGCCAGTGGTGTTTGCTCCAGCTTCTGGCACACACGCACCAGGTCATCCCAGGGGTTCGCTTGTTCGGTGCGCTTCAGGGTGTAGTACTGCTGATAGGTGCTGCTGTCGGCGCCCAGATCGTTCAGCGCCGCGGTCCCATCGCCCCAGTTCGGTCCACCGCCAGGTCCACCGCCAGTGCCGCCCGGTGCATCGGCCCGCCAGAGCGTACCGTTGTTGCTGAAATACCACTCCTTCAAGTAGTCATTGTTCAACTGTTGCACGTTCGGGTAGATCCCCCAACTCTCGCCATTGATGTTCAGGTGAACGAAGTTGGCTTTCGCTGCGGGGATGTGATCGCGGATGAGGTCAAGGTACACCACTTCCCGCAGGAAGGAGGCGTCTTGGAACGCGTTGTTCAGGTTCAAGGTCTGGTAGCCCATCAGGTCCTGCCCGTCGATGGCATGGTCCATCGTGAGGTTGAACGACTTCTTCTGCGCGGTCGGTGGCAGCTGCATGTAACTGGTCTGCCCCTTGAAGCGCACACCCACGCTGTCGTACGTCACGCCGTCCACCGTTAACGTCGCTGGGATATCCGTCTGGCTGGTGTAGTTCTGCGTCATCAACGCCCAGTAATTGGGCTGCGCGAACTGCAGATCCACGGTGCGGATGGTCTCCTTGGCATAAAGCCCCGTACTGGGCTGACCACCCGTGAGCAGCAGGTGGTTCGCAGGGTCGAGGTACATCTCGGCGGGTAAACTCTGGGCTGCACTGTTCAAGCCAGAAAGCAGAGCGAGCATCGCAGGCGCGATGGGGGTGATGCGCATCCGTGTGGTGGAGTTCGGTTAACGTTCGGGTAACGTGGGATAGACCGCGAAGGGACCATAGGGTTCGATCCCGTCCTCATCCTTTCGTCCGAACGCCCGCATCCGCCGTTGGGCAAGCGCCATGCATCGGCGAACTCACTGCACCTGCTCTCCAGCGAGGTAGGTGGCCGACACACGCACACGTTCGACACCGGTACCACCGAGTGGACCACCGTCGAGCACCACGAAGTCGGCCCATTTGCCGGGTTCCAAACTTCCCAGTTCGTTCTCGGTGAACGTGGCGATGGCGTTCCAAATGGTCATGCCACGCAACGCATCTTCCGGGCTCAACGCGTTCTCCGGCATGTAACCACCTTCCGGCCATCCTTTTGCATCACGGCGCTCCACCGCAGCGCGGTAAGTGGCCAACGGATCGATGCCTTCCACCGGGAAATCGGTGCCCAACGCCAGCAGCCCCATGGTCTTCCGGAGCTCCTCATACGCGTACGCGTGTTTGATCCGTTCAGGGCCCAGGCGCGCTTCCGCCCAAGGGCCGTCACTGGTGGCGTGTGTGGGCTGCACGCTCGGGATGATGCTGTAGGCACCGAATTTCGGACGGTCCTCCGGCGATAGCACCTGCCCATGTTCGATGCGCCAGCGCAGGTCGTTGGTGCCGCCCAAGACTTCACCATAGACGTCGAGCAACAACTTGTTCGCCGAGTCGCCGATGCAGTGCGTGTTCATTTGGAAGCCGTGTTCCTTGCACCACTGTGCCACTTCGAGGAAGTGCTCGCGCGAGGCCAACTGCAGCCCGTTGTGACCGGGCTCATCGCTGTACGGCTGTTTCAGCAAAGCCCCCCGCGAACCGAGCGCGCCATCGGCGTACACCTTCACGCTACGCACCACCAAACGTTCGTCCTTGATCGCGCCGTTCTTGGCGAAGTGCGCGAGGTTGTCCTCCCCATCGGCCACCATGGCGTACATGCGCATCTTCAGCGCGCCTTCGCGTTGCATGGTGCGGATCAACTCGATGGTGCCCACATCCAAGCCGGCGTCGCACACCATGGTCAAACCCACAGCGAAACAATCCGCCTGTGCTTCAAGCAGCGCTTGGCGTTTCGTGGCCTCGTCCGCATCGTCGAAGATCTTCTGGAACACCGCCACCGCATTGTCCACCAACAAGCCCGTGGGACGCCCATCCTTCATCACCATCAAACCGCCCTCGATGCGCGTACCCGCCTCAAGACCCACGCGGGCCATTGCGGCTGCATTCACCACGGCCGCATGGCCATCTACCCGCTGCAACAGCACAGGGCGATCGGGGAAGAGCGCGTTCAGTTCCGTGTTACCGGGCAGCGCTTGTTCCGCCCAATCGTTCTGGTCCCAACCGCGGCCGAGGATCCACCCATCGCCCGGATGCGCTGCCGCGAACGCTTGGGTGCGCTCGAGCACTTCGGCCCACGAGCTTGTGCCGCTCAGGTCCACCTTCTGCTTGTTCAACCCATAGCCGAAGAAGTGGCCATGCCCATCGATGAACCCCGGATAAACTGCACGCCCGGCCGCGTCCACCACCTTCTTCGCCGCATATCGGTTCAGGATCTGCCGCGCCGGCCCCAACTCCACGATGCGCCCGTCCCGCACCGCCATCGCTTGGAACACGGTGCCATTCGCATCCACGCTATGGATCCGCGCGTTGTGGATGACCAGGTCGGCTTGCTGGGACTGGTAGCAGCCAGTGCAGAGGATGGTGAGTAGCAGGAGGCCAAGCGGGAGCTTCTTCATCGGATCTTTTCGCTTCGTGGTGGTGTCCAGGTCGCCGTGGTGGTCGCTGAACCCACCGAAGGACCGTGGCAAGATTACGCCAGCGGGCGTGTTGGATATGCTTACAGCGTTAACCGGAGCAGGTTGGCTCCTGTATCTTCGCTAAGGTCATAACATCTTCCAACTGGCCATAGGTTGGCACTTGTGCTACCGTTGCATAGTTTGGTGGTCGTTGACCGGTGCAGCATGCTCAAAGCTCCTCGACCAATAGACCGCAGGGCTCCTTCGATTATCGGGAGTTTCTGCGGATGTTCTTGTAGGATATGCTGACACGGATTTTGGACTATGTCTACTACCGTATCGACGACTACTATCGTCGCAAACCGCGCTGGCAGGGTGGGGCGCTAGGTGGATTTAGGGCTGCAATTGTCATTGCTGGTGCATTGTCGCTCTGGGCTTTCAATGGTATGTTCATCTTATGGGCCAAAATCTTGAATATGCCTCCGCCTCTACCCCCTATTTACAGACCTCTTCTATTGGTACTTTTTTTCTTGCTTCTTGTGGTCCTTAGTAGGCGTTACACACCTATGCGCAAAGAGCTTCGCACTCGTTATTTTTCAGAACAGCGTGATTTTCGCTGGAAGCGGAAGGGATACTTGATCACTTTTGTGGTGATATCTTCTATTTTATTCCTTTTTGTCTACGCGCTCCTCTTTGGGGAAGTGGTCCATGTCCCACAACCTCAATAACCAGACTTGTAGTGAGCTTCCCAAAGTTGGGCCAAGCGGTTATCGTACGCAGGTATACTGCCTTTGATGTCTTTACTCTCATTGTGGTACCCGCTCCAACACGAACGAGTCTGAATTGATCAGGACCACACAGAGCGATCCCAGCCGATCACGAAGACTTATCCCAACTGGTACGGCGGTATTCCCAGGTAACGCGTGGGTTGCAGCCCTTCCTGCATTATGTCCTTCGGTCGAGCTCCTGCACCCTCAGCAGCTTCCTGCCATCCACCACACACAACCCAAGGATCAACAAGAAGGGCATCAAGGGCGCCCGGTACCGCACCACGGCGCCCATCACTGGTGTGGTCCAGCCGATCACCAAGGACAGCAAGGTGATGTAGCCCAAGAGGGCCAGGACGAGCGCAAGGTTCACTTCCTTCCAAGGCCGGTGGAAGATCACGCATACGGCGATGAACAGGACGAGGACCAGGTTCTCCGCGGCGGAGATCAGGCCGAGCGGTCCAGGTCCAGCGTAGACCAGCGGGCCGAGCAGGGTGATGTACAGCGCATAGGGCGCTTGGGCCAGGAAGAGCTTCAACTCGGGCAGGAGCAATTCGGGCATCACGAAACTACCGGACTTCATCTGCACCGCAAGTCCGACGAAGTCGCGCTGTTTCATGGTGAGGATGCCCAGGATGTCCATGCCGCGGATCACGCGTTGCAGGTTGAGGCCCACCGCGATGAAGGCCCCGTAGACCAGCCCGAACCGGACCAACACCGCACGAGCCGAGCGACCGTTGCTCCACAGGAAGAACAACGCAGCCGGCAGCAAGCTCATGAGTACATAGAACTTCAGGAGGAAGAGCAAGGCCAAGGCGAAGAGGGCGAGCAACGGATCATACCAGCGGCGGGTGGCGGCGCCGAGCGCTTGGATCTGGTAGAGGAGAAGGCCTAACCCGAAGAAGAGCAGGCTCTCCTTGATCACCCCGCTGGACCAGAACAGCACCGAAGGCAGCAGGAATACCGCGGCGAGCAAGAGTTTTTCCCGCCCTGGCACCCGACCCACGAACACGCGGTAGATCCCCACGGAGCCCAAGGTCGAAAGGAAGGCCGCGATCACCGTATGCACGTGGTACTCCCCGAAACTGATCTGCCGCACCGCCGCATTGAACCGGATGATGGTGTGCGCATCGTTGTACAGGTTGCTCTCGTACTGCCGCTCCCAGTTGTTCATGTGCAGGTAGTACTGCTGCAGGAATTCGGGCGTGTCGTTGCGGAAGCCGAACAACATCTTCAGGTAGTCCACCGGATGGTCCGGCAGGGCCTTGTACATGTGGAAGCTGTCGTCGAAGTACTTGAATATGTCGGCCGTGTTCCGGTCCGGGTAGATATAGGTGTAGACCGCCCAGAGCGCGGTGCCTGCGGCGATCTTCAGCAGGAAGAGCAAGCGGACCGTGCCCACCGATGCATGCGGCACCTGCGCGAAGAAGCGCCAAACCCCCATCAAGGCCAAGAGCAGGGCGGTGTACGAAAGGGCGAGCAGGATACCGGTCATCGCAGCGGGTGCAAGGTAGACGCGGCACCTCCACCGTTGGATGCTCGCGGTACGCACTTGTCCTCGGTGGCATTGATCGGAATGTGTCGATGGTCGAGGCGCGAAGCTGTGGTCGGTGATCGAACTGGATGCGCCGCGGTCCAGCGGGAACGGTTCAGACAACAGCGTGCGGTGGATGTCCACGATCCGCGCGGCCACGTTCGGCTCGGTGGCTCGCGCGACGGGCCTGTGGGAGCCGGACCGTGGCTTGGATCGTGGTCGCCTCCCGAGCCGAAGGCGTGGGGATGGCGGAAGCCCCGACAATAGGAGGGGTTGGCGAAGCAAAAGGTGGAAGGTGATCCTTTGGGCCAATTCGATCGGATGACTTCATCGCCATGGATCCTTGCCGCGAATTCCTCAGTCCTACCTTTGCGCTCCCGCGATGAGCACCCTCACCACCAACCCCGATACCGCGCCCGCTGGCGTGGAGACCGCGAAGAAGCTGGGCCTGCTGCCCGAAGAGTTCGAGAAGATCACGCAGGTGCTCGGCCGCACCCCCAACTTCACGGAACTCAGCATCTATAGTGCCATGTGGAGCGAGCACTGCTCCTACAAGAACTCCATCAAGCAACTGAAGACCCTTCCACGCAGCGGCCCGAAGTTGCTGGCCGAAGCGGGGCAGGAGAATGCCGGACTCGTGGACATCGGCGATGGTTGGGCCTGTGCCTTCAAGATCGAGAGCCACAATCACCCCAGTGCCATCGAGCCCTACCAGGGCGCAGCCACGGGCGTGGGCGGCATCAACCGCGACATCTTCACCATGGGCGCCCGGCCGATCGCCCAACTCAACAGCCTGCGCTTCGGCGATATCGCGAAGGAAGCCAGCAGCCGTTGGCACATGCGCGGTGTGGTGAAGGGCATCGGCGACTACGGCAACGCCTTCGGTGTGCCCGTGCTCGGGGGCGAGGTCTACTTCGATCCCTGCTACACCACCAACCCGCTCGTGAACGCCATGAGCGTGGGCATCGTGCGCACCGACAAGGTGATCAGCGCCACCAGCCACGGCGTGGGCAACCCGGTCTTCATCGTGGGCAGCGCCACCGGCAAGGATGGTATCCACGGGGCTTCCTTCGCGAGCAAGGACATCACCGAGACCAGCATGGACGATCTGCCTGCCGTGCAAGTGGGCGATCCCTTCATGGAGAAGTTGCTCCTGGAAGCATCGCTCGAACTGGCGGCCACCGATGCCATAATCGGGATGCAGGACATGGGTGCGGCCGGCATCACCTGCAGCACCAGCGAGATGAGCGCGAAAGGCGGCTGTGGCATGGATATCCAACTGGATAAAGTGCCCACCCGCCAGCAGGGCATGCGCGCGTGGGAGATCCTCCTCAGCGAAAGCCAGGAGCGGATGCTCGTGGTGGTGAAGAAAGGGCGCGAGGCCGAGGTGCAAGCCATCTTCGACAAGTGGGACCTGAACTGCGTGCAGATCGGTACCGTCACGGAAGGAGGGACGATCCGCTTTTTCCAGGGTGATGAATTGGTCGCCGAAGTTCCCGCCGAAAGCCTCGTGCTTGGCGGAGGAGCACCGGTGTACGAGCGCGAGATCAAGGAGCCGGCCTACTTCGCCGAGAACGCCAAGTTCAAGACCGATGATGTGGACGAACCCGATGATCTGCGCCGAGTGGCCTACGACCTGCTGGCCAGCCCGAACATCGCCAGCAAGCGCTGGGTGAGCGAGCAGTACGACAGCATGGTGCGCACCAACAACATGAGCACCAACGCGCCGAGCGATGCCGGGCTCGTGCTGATCAAGGAAACGGGCAAGGCGCTAGCCGTCACGGTCGATTGCAACGGACGCTACGTCCACGCGGATCCCTACAAAGGCGCCATGATCGCCGTGAGCGAAGCAGCGCGCAACATCGCCTGCTCCGGCGGTGAACCCTGCGGCGTCACCAATTGCCTCAATTTCGGCAACCCCTACGACCCAGAGGTGTACTGGCAGTTCTCCCAGGCGATCAAGGGCATGGGCGATGCCTGCCGGGCCTACGATACGCCCGTCACCGGCGGCAACGTGAGCTTCTACAACCACACCGTCACCGACAAGAAGAACATCCCGGTCTTCCCCACGCCCACCATCGGCATGGTCGGTATCGTGCCTGACATCACCAAGCGCATGAGCCTCGACTTCAAGCAGAAGGGCGACCTCATCTACCTCTTGGGCCGCAGCACCGAGGACATCGCCTGCAGCGAATACCTCACGCGTATCCATAAGATCGAGCGCAGCCCAGCGCCCTACTTCGATATCGAGGAGGAACGGCGCCTGCACACCATGTTGCTCATCCTCATCCGCAAGGGTGTGATCAACGCAGCACACGACATCAGCGACGGCGGCCTCTGGACATCTTTGGTGGAGATGGCCCTGCCACGCGCCTTGGGCTTCGATGTGATCACCGACAGCGAGATCCGCCCCGACGCCTTCCTCTTCGGCGAAGGCCAAGGTCGTGCGGTGGTCTCTGTCAGCGACGAGCAGGAGACCCCGTTCCTCGACTTCATGCAGGCCAGCCGGGTGCCTTTCATCCTCCTCGGGCACGTCACCAAGGGCAAGCTCATGGTGGATGATGCCCCCTTCGGCACCATCGACGATGCCCGCAAGGTCTACGAAGAGGCCATCCCCAAGATCATGGCCGAACAATAAGAGTCCCTCACCGTTCCACACCCACATCTCATTCAACCCATGGCCCAACCAGCATTCCACGGTCCCTTGCCCGCAGTCGGCACCACCGCCCCCGCCCTTCGTTATGTGACCAGCGATCGCCAGGAGAAGACCTTGGCGGACCACAAAGGCGAGGTCGTCGTCCTCACCGCATTCCCGAGTGTGGACACCAAGGTGTGCGCCATGCAGACCCGTGCCTTCAACCAGAAGGCGACCGAGTCCGGTGCCCGGGTGCTCACCATCTCCATGGACCTGCCCTTCGCGTTGGGCCGTTTCTGCGCAGCGGAAGGCATCGCCAATGTGGAGGCCGGTAGTGATTTCCGCCACCGCGACGCCGCCCTCGTGTGGGGAGCAGGTATCAGCGAAGGGCCCATGGCCGGTGTGCTCGGCCGCATCACCTGGGTGATCGACCGCGAAGGCGTGATCCGTTACCTCGAGGTGGCCCCTGAACTGGGCGCCGAACCGGACTACGAAGCAGCGATCAGCGCGGCCAAGAAGCTGCTCTGATCAGCGGACGCGGGAAACCGCGCGCCACTGGAGCGCTGTATCGAACGCGAACAAGAGTGCCGCGCAGCCCAAGGAACCGAGGATCCATGGGCTGATGTCGGCCATTCGCAGCGAAGGCAACGTTGGCATGGACAGTTGACCACCTTCCGAACCGGGAAGGAGCAAGAGCAGCGTGAACAGGCCCAACGCAGCGACCCAAGCCCAACGTGGTACCAGAGGGGCTGCGATGGATGGTTGGCGAACTGCGGCGTTGGACAGCTGCGCTAGAACGCGCTCCTCCAGACCTGCTGGGGCTTCGTGCAAGCCGACTTCGCTGAAGAGGCCTTTCAGCGGGTCTCCGTTCATGGCGTGTGGATCGTCCATAGCTCCGTCTTTAAGAGGTGTTGCAAGGTAGCGTGCATGCGTTTGCGGCTGCGGTGCAGCTTCACCTTCACATTGGACGCCGACAAACCCGTGATGGTTACGATCTCCTCCACGCTCTGTTCGTGCAGGTAGAAGAGCGTTACGATGGTGCTATCCTCTTCCGGTAATTCGGCTAGCGCGACCTCTAGTGCGCGTTTCCGGTCCTGCGTTTCCGTTCCGTCATCGCTGTGCGTGGCGAGGAACTGTGCTGGCACATCTTCGGTGGTGCTCATGACCGGCTTTCGCGAGCGGAGCTTCGAGAGCGCAGTGCGGTAGGCGATGCTGTACAACCAAGTGCCGAGTTTGCTTCCACCTTGGAACGCGTGCAGGTTCTGGAAGGCCTTCACGAAGGCGTCCTGGGTGGCCTCCTCGGCATCCTCCCGATGACGCAAGACACGCATGCACACCGTATGCACCAAGTGCTTATAGGTGCGCATCACCCAGACCTGCCCTTGGGCATCGCCGCGCAGGCATCGGTCTATGGCCTCGGTTTCGTTCACGGTGCGCGCATTGGACGCTAGGTGGGAGCGTGGTGGTTACACGAAAATGGGCGTGAGGTCCCTCATTCCGGTCCGGAGCGTGTTGGATGGAAGGACCATCGGATGAGCGCGTGCAGGCTTGGATGGATCCGATCGTAACCGAAGGTCCACCCCCTGGCGTCTTATCCCCAACAACAGGAAAACAGCCACACCATGTTCGAGTCACCCGTCCTCCCGATGATCGCGTTCTGCGCCACCGTCTTCGGCATCTTCTACCTGCGCATCACCTCCCAACACCGCCAGCGGATGGCCATGATCGAAAAGGGCATGGCCTTCGAGGATCTCCACTCGAAGCGGCGGTCCAGTGCGGCTTTCGCGTTCGGCTTGTTGGGCGTGGGCATCGGCGCAGGCTTGGGGTTGGGCTGGGCTATCGATCTTGTCCTTCACGGCGCCGATGCAGGCAACAACCCCATGTCCTATTTCATCTGCGTATTCCTGTGTGGCGGTGCAGCCCTGATCCACTACCACCGCACCATGGAGCGCACCAAGC
>Ga0116158_10005541_pt1 | contig 10645 bp, 6 predicted proteins | sample AD_UKC052_MetaG_FD_89883 | JGI IMG/M metagenome (GOLD analysis project Ga0116158, IMG submission 89883) | Active sludge microbial communities of municipal wastewater-treating anaerobic digesters from USA - AD_UKC052_MetaG | ecosystem: Engineered > Bioreactor > Anaerobic > Digestate | place: USA... | reverse complement strand
GACGAGCTGGACCGCCGGCGCTCGCGCCTGACCGAGCGCCGCTTCAAGCGATCCGGGCTGGATGAGAAGGTCAGCCTGGCCGACTTTGACTGGCGTTTCAATCCGAAACTGCCGCGCAGCGCCTGCTTCGAGTTGCACACCCTGAAGTTCATCGGCGAGGGTGAGCGCGCCAAGGAAATGGTCCTAGGCAGTTTGCGCAGTGCCGGTGCCAAAACCCTTGAACACCAATAACCAGGAGATTGGCGCAATCGAATCTCAAAAGGGGGCCGGGCTCTGCGCGCCCGGCAGCGATAACAAATGAAACCGAAGAAAACTCGGGGACCAAGGACGACAAATCACCGGGTAACATTCCCTCGTGAGGCAACACGGCGGTCAGAGTAGTTGACACCAACCACGCCAGCGCCGCCTGCTCTTGCTGCTCGTCGGCGTACCCAACCTCCAGGTAGTCGGCCACTAGGCACAGGTGAAGCCAGGCGCGCGGTCAACAACGAGATGGCATCCCACTCCCGGTGCACGAGCTTGCTGAATCGCGGGGCAGCTCGCGCATCCCCAAAAACGTCGTCTGCCAACCCTGCATCGTGAACCCCATTAGTTGGGGGTCACGATACCTGTTTGGAAAGTGAACAGGAAACTCCATGAAATCAACGATCTACCCACACCATCGCTGCGCCAGTGCTGGGTTTGCGTACCGCCAGTTATTGCGCTGAAAACGAGGGGACCCCTAACAAGACTAAAACAGCGTCGGCGCTATGCCAGAAACCAGAAATCTCGGCTGAGTGGCCGAATTTGCACGAATCTTACTGGCAGACCAGCGCATCCTGCAGGCAGTGAAGGTCAGCCACGGCTCCTCGGCGCAAAGGTTCACTTAGATCGTCAGCTGCCAATAAATTGGGAGATATTCTATAATATTAATATAGAATATCGCCAATGTACATCGAACTATCAGATCGTGAATGGCATACGCTGTGCAGCCTGCTCGGCGCCACGCCGGTCGACAGAATGGCTCGCAACGCAGTGAGTGCCTGCCTGTTTCGCTATGACCACCGACTTGCAGCCAACTATCGAACGTTTGGCTGGACACAATTACCTGATTCGTTTGGCATCAGTGGCAAGGCTGCGCAGAAGCGCCTTAAAAAATGGACCACGACAGGGGTGTGGTTCACGTTCTGGGATGCCTTGATGCAAACACGCTCCGGCGTCGCAAAACCCGGCCGCGTAATCCGGAAGCCACTTCTTGCTGCCAACCCAGTGGTCCCGCTGATAAATGAACTCCAGCGAGCGTACGCCTTTTTCAATCATCGATTCATGGGGCGCTCACTTCCAGACAATTTGGCCATCACAGTTGAAGGAGTTCAAACCAACCGCTCGGCCAGGCGCGGCTACTTGTCAGGATCTCCCTGGCACGATGAACTGCATCACATTGCTCTGTTGCCATCCCGATTGGGCAACAGCACCGACGCGATGGCCACGCTGCTGCACGAGATGGCACATCTACGAAACCAAGCGTTGGGTATTGAGGACACAAACCCCAACACCCAATATCACACGCTGGATTTCTGCGCAACGGCCGAGTTGCTTGGGCTGATCTGCGGCCCGCGGAATGCAAGCCGGGGGTTTGCTTTGACCAGGCTTGGGCCTCGTGCACTCGAAGCCATTGCGCAGTTGCAGCCATCCGAAGATGTATTCACGCGGAATGGACTTACCCTTGCCCCAAAAGCGCCAGGGTGACTGCGCCGCCACCGCCCAGCGCGTCGCATCAACGTCATTCTGGACAACGCGCGCGAGGCCGGGGCAGTTCCAAGACGCAAGAGTGATGTCAATGACGCGCAATGGCTGCAACGCCTACATGCCTGTGGCTTGCTGCGTGCCAGCTTTCACCCAGCGCGGCCAGGGCTGGGCGCAAGGCGTCATACAGCGATTGCTGTAGCGGCTCTAGCGGGAGCGCGGCCTGGGCCTGGGGCTGGGTCAGCTGCAACAGGTCGGGGTGCTCGGTGGCCTGCAGGCCGGGCACCAGCGGGGCGCTCGGTGAGCGTTGCAGGTCTTTTTTCGACTGGCCCACAGCGGTGCGCAGCGGCACGTTGACGCCAAAAGCTTCACCCAACACCTGGCGAATCACGGCAAGCGCGCCGTCTTTGGCGCGGCCACCGCCCACAGGGGCTAGCGGGCCCGAAGCCTCTTCGCTCAGCAGCTCCGCGGTGACAAAGGCGCGAAACAGATCGCGTTGCTCCAAACGGAACAATGCGGTGCGCCATTCGGCCGGCGCCCAGTCCCGCAACAGCCACAGGCGACCGAGCGCAAAAGCGGCGCTGGCGGTCAGGGCTTGTGGCAACCACGGTTTGGACTCACCTGCCGCCAAGGGAGAGCGGGCAGACTGCGCCAACAACTCGACCTGCAGGCATTACTGGTCCACCCCCGCTTGGCCAGTGGTCTGCGATTGCCCGCTCTCGCCAGCGGCGCTGCGCAGTGTGTTCCACATCTGCAACAACAGCACGGAAGGCCGTTCGTCCAGCGCCACATCGGACTGGTTGTGGTGGGAACTCACTTCCGGCGAAGGGTAGAAATAATCGTCTGCACCTGCCAGTCACTCCCGGCTACGCAGCTTGGTCCAGCCCGAGCGGATGCCATCGTGGTCGGGTTGCATCAGCACCGCCCCGGCCTGGCGTCGCCTGGCTGAGCCACCAGGGGATGGGCGGGTTAGCGTGGATCGTTTTCTGCCCATCATGAGGAAGCCGATTCACGGCGTCCGAAGGAAACGTTGAAGCCACGTTTTCCCCTGCTTTGTCAGGCCGGGAAACGCGACTCGCGCCTTTAATTCACCTATGGACAGCAATGTTCATCGGACCGATTGGGTTGCCTCTGTCTAATCAGTCCGCTTCAATTTCAGAGGATTTTAGGAACCACCGTATGACCAAGTTCAACACCAACAGCACCTTCTCATCCCTGGGAGGTGACGCCATCCCTCCAGGCACTTTCCATGGAGGTGATGCCATCCCTCCAGGCACTTTCCACTAGTGCCATCCGCGGTCGACCACTGCCCTGGTCGACCGCCTATGCAAACAACCTCTTTTCGAACGCACTCAGGAGAGCGCTATGACGATCTATTACCGCACCAAAGACGGCCAAGCCGACTACGCCTTCAATGTTGAGCGCCAAAGCGATGGCACCTGGCGCTCATATATTGAGCGCCAGCCGCCCTACCAGGGGCGGGCCGACGACGCCCATTCGACCCACCGCCTCAGTGATGGCAGCCGCAAGTACGTGTGCTGGAACAGCCCTTTGCGCTCAGAGGCTCAAGCCAAAACCGTCGCGGCCGTTTGGGCAGATGCAACTCAGCTATACATCCGCAACGGCAAACGCTTCTGAAAGGAACATAGCCATGAAGACCTCCAAACAACCCTCGAAGACATCCGCGCCCGAAATCCGCATCACCTGGGAGGCATTGATGGCGCTTTACAGGACGGTGGGGCAGCGCCCCGCGGAAACCGGCGCTTTGCTCTGCGGCCCCGAAAACGAAAACCTCGTGACTGACGTGTTTTTCGATGACCACAGCCGCAACTCGGGCGTAACGTACACGCCTGACACCGGCTACGTGAACCAGACGCTCAAGCAGCAAAACAAGGCTGGCAAGCGGTTCAAGGGCTTCAACCACTCGCACCCGCGCGGCATGACACGTCCTTCGGGGGGTGACGAGGTCTATGCTCAACGCATTCTCGATGCCATCGACGATCTGGATTGGATGTGGATGCCAATCACACAGACGCTGCCCGACACGGGTGCTTTTGCGTTGTACAGCCACGTCGCCATGCGCGACGAACGCCACGGGGTCAAGGTCGTTCCTTGCAAGATGGTGGTGACCAATGTGCCTGCCGAAGATTCGATGCTTCCGGAAGAAGTGCCGCTCTTGCATCAGCTTCGCGAGCAGGTCTGGACGGGCATCAACGATACCGCCATCGTCTTCAGGCGGTTTCCCAAGAAGCTGGCCGCGCCACTTGCGTCGGTCCAGTCAGCAAGGCCCGCAAAAGTGGAAGACCACGCCTTCGACCGTGTGGTGAATGCCTATGACCTGCCCCGTATGCACGCGTCGCGCATCATCGCTGTAGGCATGGGCGGGGCCGCCGCCTGGGCAGAAGACGCGGCTCGTGCCGGTGTGATGCAGTGGGTGTTGATCGACCCTGACACGGTTTCTGAAACCAACCTTGCCACCCAACAAACTTACCGCAAAGACATCGGTCGACCCAAAGTGGATTGTGTGGCCGAGCGGCTGCGCGAGATTCATCCAGACGTGCAGATCAAGACTGTCCAAAAAGGCTTGGAAGAACTGTCGGACGAAGACATTCGGTCGCTGGCTTTCGACGTCTGGCATGGCGTGAAACCAGTGCAATCGGTGATATGTGGGCTGACCGACAACTTCTACGCTCAGGCGCGTGTAAACCGGCTGGCGCTGAAATTCGCGTTGCCCAGCCTGTGCGCTCAGGTGTACCAGGAGGGGCGCGGAGCAGAAGTGACCTACACACACCCAGACGTAACTCCCGCCTGCCACCGCTGCGTGCTGAGTTCGCGCTATCGCCACTACCTGGAGAATGGCCTGGGCAACGATGTGACCTCGCACGGCACGCCGATTTTCGCCACTACACGGCTGAATGCGCTCAAGGGCTTTGTGCTGCTCACGCTCTTGCACCACGGCAGCGAGCACCCCCGCTGGGGTGGACTGCTGGCGCGCATGGGCAAGCGCAACTTGATCCAGGTGCGCATGGACCCCGACATCGGCAAGTCGCTCGGATTGACGGTGTTCGACCGCGTTAACTCTGACGCCGAACGGCAATTTTTTGACGACGTGGTCTGGTTGCCACAGGAGGCGGAATCCCCTCCGGACTACGACTATTGCCCGGACTGCGGTGGCAGCGGTTACTTGCGATCAGTGGCTGGCATCACTACCGACACCCGCTCGCCACTGAAGCCGCGTCCAACCAAAGTTGCCTAAACAAACGAGGAGCGTGAACATGGAAGCTTTTCTAACTCCCAATCCGGTCGCTTTCGCAGATCTGGCGCGCCGCGCTCGAGGTCAGTGCATTCGCTTTCGTGGGCAGCGGATACCCGGCGCAGCCCCAGAAACGGTTGACTTGGGCTTCGAAATCGACGCCGACAACGGCCACAGCACACTGTGGCTGCAAAAGGGCGTGCGCTGGTCGGTGCAAGATCAGTCCGTGAAAAATTGGCTGACGCAGGGCCGGATCGATTTCGACAGTTTCGACGCTTTGGAGAGCTGGATGATGGGCCCGCTGCAACGCGAGTACCACTTAGCCTTAGAGCGCCAAAGTGATCAACGGAAGGATCAACAGCCGCCCGCCTCAGTACCGCGAGATCCGACGAGCGCCGACGAACTGACCGACTGGCGGGTGGTCGAAAGCGGGCTGGCCGCACCACCGGATGTCACGGCGCTGCCAGACGAGGTAGATCTCTACAACGCCATGACCGAATCGGTATTTGGCCAGGAGCGGGCGTTGCGCAGATTGGCTCAAGGCTGCGCGCAGCACCTTGCAAGATCCACCCCCATGCGGCCAGAAGTGTTCTTCGCAGTGGGGCCTACTGGCGTAGGCAAGACACGCAGCGCAGAAGCGCTGGCCGAGGCGCTGAACCGCTGGTGCGCACCGGAAGCGCGATGGCGCACTCTGCGGCTGGACATGTCGGAATACCAAGAGGCGCACCGTGTGAGCCAACTTATCGGTGCACCCCAGGGTTACTTGGGGTACGGCGAAAAGAGCCAACTGGTGGAAGCACTGACGCAGCACAAGCGATGGGTGATCGTGTTTGACGAAATCGAAAAGGCACATCCTGCGATTCTGAAACTGCTGATGAACGGCATGGACGCCGGCCGAATCTCCAGCGCCAGCCCCACTGGCGCGCAGGGCCACCAGCTGGATTGCCGGCAGTGCATGTTCTTCTTTACAAGCAACCTGGACGCCTCTGGAATCCTGCGGGAACTGGATGAAGCTGGGCCAGACGCAGACCGCGACGAAGTGTGCCGACGACGCCTGAAGGTCAGCGGCATCGCGCCAGAGATCGTCGAGCGCATCGGCCACTGCCTGGTGTTCCAACCGATTGCAGAGGCAGACCGGGCTAAAGTAGTTCTCACGGCCATCGTGGAGACGGCGAGCGAGTTCGGGTTGAAAATTCGACACGTGGCGCCCGGATTGTTGCTGATGTTGCTGACGGAGGGTCGTCATTTCAGCAGCGGCGCCCGGGCAGAGCGGCGCCTGATCAGCACTCGCCTCGGTGCGGCATTCGTGCAGGCTCGACGGGAAGGGTTGGGTGAGGTGAGATTGCTCGACAACCCGCCGCGCTGTGTGCCTTCAGACTGAAATTCGTCTGCTTATTTGACGAACTTCTGGATGGGTCTCACCGCCAATGACAGCGATGTCCGGGAGTCTTTGGAACGCAGTGTGGCGTCACTCCGCGCAATGCTAAAGGCGGAGATATCGCCGGAAAATTGTGGCGCCCACTCAAGCAGGTGGGCACCAGCGCGCTCACCACTGTCACCCCCTAAGAAGCCGCGCAAGCCTGGGCGCAGGCCCTGCTCCAACACCCTGCTGGCTTTGACGGCCTGCTCTACCAATCGCGCCACATCAACACCCACCAGGCCGCCGTGCTCTTTGATCGCGCAGTGCTCAAGCTGGGCCGCGCCGGGTTAAAAGCCCTGCTCGACGACCCTAACTGGCCCGCGGTGCAAGCGGCGCTGGGCATCGAATACCGCTAGTTCTCCTGAAGCCAACCCAGTCGCGCGGCAACAAGTCGGCCTGGGCACCCAACCCGCCAGAGCTTCTAAAAAAACCGGCAGCGCGCTTCGCGCGCCCCACCCTTCGGAGCGCAAACACACCACCTTTTGATCCGAACCCACTGGCGCGCCAACGCCACAGTGTTCAGAATCCCTGGGCAAAAAAAGACTGGGGGAGCCTCCCCCTATAACGCCACCGCCAACACAAGCCGAAAGCCGCTGCCGCGGCCGGGGTCGCCGGGCGCGCGGCCGAGGCGGTAGCCAACCCGGAAGCGCCGGGCCACGAAGCCGAAGCTGCCGCCACGCAACGCACGAAGCGCGTTGGTCAGGGACTTCGAGGCTGTTGCGGTTTGACCATTGGCAGTGGAGCCCCAGTCATCGTCTTTCACGTTCGCGCACCAGCTCCAGGCATTTCCCACACCGTCGAGCAGGCCGCTGGCTGTTTGGCTGGCGCCCCAGCAACCCACTGGACTGGGGCGAGCCCAGCCGGTGGCAGCGTGGTTGAACAGCATGGGCCCTGGCTCGTCAGCATCGCTGGCTTGTGGCCCGTGGCCCGGCCAAGCCAGCGCGGGAGCATCGGCCGGGCCGGTGTGCGGCCCGCGCAGCGCCCCCTCCCACTCCCATTCGGTGGGCAAGCGCAAACCCCAGCGCCTGCGCAGCGGGTCCGCACCGCTAAGCCGCACCAGCCGGTCGGCATACAGCCGATCGGCGGCCCAATGGCAGTAAGCCAGCGCCTCGTACCAGGTCACGCCCGTCACTGGAAGCAAGGCCCCTGAAAACCCCAGGCGGTCCCAGGTTCGGGGTTGCTGCGCCTTTTCATACTTCAGCCAATCCACCGCCGCTGGCCCAGCGGCCTGCCACCAGCTTGGCGCGGGGACTTTTTCGTTTCCGTAGCCCCCATCGTCGATAAAGCATTGGTATTCGGCCACGGTGACCGGCAGTTGCGCGATCTGAAAGGCGTGCAGCGCGGACAGGCCTGGACCGTCGCCCACCATCAAAAACGGCCCGGCATCATCGCCACAGGCCGGGTCGCCCAGGCGAAAACGCTGGCCCGGCCCACCCACGGGCAGCCAATGGGCCTCGCGCAGGCGCAAGCCAGGGCCGCTTCGCTCAAAGCGCAGATGGTCGCCCTCAGGGCTGCCGGGCGCCCCCTGCGCGCCCAACAATTCGCCCGCCTGCAGCCGCTGGCGCGGGTCGGCACCGCCCTCAAGGCAGCGTGCGCCCACCGCGCCTTGCACCACCCCTGCATCGCCGACCACGGCCAACAGCCGCCGGCTGCTCTTCGCCCACAGCGCCGCCACCGCATCGGCCTGCCCCGGGTTGCCCCCGCCCAGCGCCCGCAAGCGCTCGCGGTTGAGCGCCAGCGCCACTGAACACAAAGCCCAGGGCCCGGCTTCGGCCAGCCAGCCCAGCCAGGCCAGCAGCGGCACATCGCCCAGCGCGTCCAGCGCCAGCGGCACGATATCGTCCAACCCACCCGGCGGCGGCAGGCCCAGCCGCCCCATGCCCCAGAGCTGCGTGCAGCGCTCCTGCCCCAGCCGGTCAATCATGGCCTGCTTCGCTGCCTGCTGAAACACGGGCCAGAGATCCGCCGACTGACAGGCCGCCGCCCAGACCGCAGGGTCTTCATGCCAGGCGTCTTGGGGGTTGCGGCCAAGCTTAGTTTGCGGTTTCACCGTTTCAGCTCTCACAGAGGCGCGCACCCAGCCGTCAAACCGCCAGGCGCAGCGCCCGCCTGGCACGTCCAGCGCGATGATACCCAGCTGGTTTTGGTACACGTCCAGCATATTGCTGCGCCAAAAAGGAATACGCCGAGCTTGGTACAGAGCGCGTTTCACCTCGGCCAGCGGCAGGCTGAGCCCATGCAGCAACCAATTGGTGAACAAGCTGCTCAGCCGGGGGTCGGCCCAGGCTTGGGCAGTGCGCTGGCGCTGGGCCAGCAATTCGTCTTCGGCGCTGAGTGCCAGCGGTGGCGGAGCCAGTTCCTGGGCCAACCGATCCAGCGCCTCGGGCGCCCAATGGGCAGGCAACGGCTGCTCGCCGGGCCTGCGAAGCGCGGCGCCGCTGTAAAACAGCTCGGCGCTGGCCAGCCATTCGCCAAACACCTGGTGCTCATAGCGAAACTGGTGTTCGCTGTGTTGTCCTGTGCGCGCCAGCCGCGTCAGGCCCAGCTCCTCCACGGCTTTGAACCAGCCGTCCAACGCGTCTTCTGGCAAGCCCGTGGCCAGCAAACTGCGCTCCACCGCCGACTGCGCCAGCGCCACCTGCCCACGGGTTTGCGGGTCGGCCTCGGGCTTGGCCAGCCACTGCGCCTTGGCCTGGGCAAACAAACCCTTCAACAGCCAACCCTGGCGCGGAAACTCCGGCGGCATACCGGGGTTGGCCACAAATTCGCGTGCCCTTTGCAACTCCAGCGGGCTGAGCATGTCCAGCCCCCCCAATGGCCCCCGTATTTGGCCTGCCTGAACGGTGGCCTTCGCCAGCTCCTGCCCCAGGCGCAGCCACACCATAGAGGCCAGCAAATGCGCGCGGTTGGCCAAAAGGGTGGTGGCCCCGGCTTCCCACAGCTCACATTGCAGGTTCAAAAACAGCGGCGTGCCCAGCAGGGTTTCGTGCGCCGAGCCCTCGGCCAAACCTTTCAAAAATTCGCCCACCCGGCTGTCGCCCTCGCCCCAGCGGCGTTTCAAATAGGTCTCAATGTGTGGGCGCTGCCAGGTATTCAGCAGGGCATTGCGCACCGTGAAGCGCTCATGCGGGTCGCCCAGCATCCAGCCGCGGCGGGGCCGAATGCCCAGCACCATGGGCAGTTCGGGCGCAAAGGCTTTCCAAAGCTTGATCACCGCTTCTTTCGCCCGCGCCTCTGGGTTGATGAGCGCCTTGACCTCGTTCAGGCCATCGATCATCAAGCGCAACCGGTAGTCCTGCGGGCCTTTCTGGCGGCGCGCCGGATCAAGCCGCTGGACCAGGCACAGGCGCTCATCGGGGTATTGATCCACCAGCCATTGGCGGTAAAACGCCACCGGGTCGGCATCCGGCGGCAGCAGGTTGAGCGGCAAATACAGCGGCAACACGGGAAAGCCTTCAGAGTGCGAGTTGGCCTCACCGCCTTGCTGGTCGTTCCAGATGAATTGTTCGGCCAGCGCCTGCTCGTGGCGGGCCATGAGCCAGCTTTTGCCGGACCCCGGATCGCCCTCGATCAAGAACGCGCTGGGGCATTCGTGGCGCAGCTTGCCGCCCTCAAATTCGGCGAGCAACTGCTCCAGGGTGTCAAAGGTTTGATCAAGGGAATTTCCCTCGTCGGTCTGGTGGGACGCGCTCACTTGCATGGGAACAAAGCGCTGATGCACCTGCCCATCGCGGCGGCCACCGAATTGGCCGCTGATGCTGCGCCCGCGCTGTGCCCAGCAGCGCAGCGCGTAGTGCAGCGGGTGGCTGCTGGGGTGGGCCAAAGGCTGGTTGTCCAGCGCCGCCAGTGCCGCGCCCAGCTCGGGATCCGCAGTGGCCAAATGGGGTGGAAGGTGGTCAGGGCAACTGCCACGGGCCGACGCGGGCGGATAGGGCAAGGCGGCCAGCGCCGTGCTCAAGGCTTCGCACAAGGCCGTTTGCGCCGCAGACATGGGCCGAGTGACCACCGCCCGGGCCACTTCGAGCAGGCTCTCTTTGCGGCACAGCAGCAACGGCAGATGATCGCCCAGCAACGTCACATCAAGTTGATTCGCAGCGACGTACAGCGGCCGCTCGCGGCCCCACCTGGCGCCCAGCGCGGCGCGCGCAAGGTCGAGAGACTTGTCTTTGGCGTCGATGCCGCCCACGGGCACCAAAGCGCCGTCGGCCAACAGTTCGGCGCTGAGGTACAGGGTGTTGAAATCGGCT
>Ga0116158_10005534_pt1 | contig 10652 bp, 8 predicted proteins | sample AD_UKC052_MetaG_FD_89883 | JGI IMG/M metagenome (GOLD analysis project Ga0116158, IMG submission 89883) | Active sludge microbial communities of municipal wastewater-treating anaerobic digesters from USA - AD_UKC052_MetaG | ecosystem: Engineered > Bioreactor > Anaerobic > Digestate | place: USA... | reverse complement strand
CTTGATCCCTGCCGCATCAAATATATCAATCACTTGTTCTGACACTAAAGCTTTATCAATCACTTGGCGAATGGTAGTTTCAATGTCTTCATTTGTTTTACCTTCGCCCGAGCCATCAAATTTTGCCAGTCTTGCTTTCACTGCTTGGTAGAACGCCACTTCATCTTTCACATCCATGGCTTTTTCATGCGGGATGGCAATTGCAAAAGTTTGTGAGAGCATGGTCACTTCATTGATATAGCGTTTTTTACCATCCTCAATATTTAGAATATGCTCTTCAGCTGCCAATATAAGTGATAACTTTTTAGAGGTATCTGCATGGAAGTAATCTTGATAAGCAAAACCGTGGTACATATTTGCTACAACCTCTAGCTTCTCAAGCATCATCTCAATGGCTTGTTCTTGTGCTAACGCTGGGTCACCTTTACCACCTGCATCTGAGTAAAATGAGAGCGCTTGTTTCAAATCGGCAGCAATACCCAAGTAATCCACCACCAAACCGCCTGGCTTATCTTTGTATACGCGGTTCACCCTTGCAATCGCTTGCATAAGGTTATGTCCTTTCATGGGCTTGTCGATATACAAAGTATGCATGCTCGGCGCATCAAAGCCAGTAAGCCACATATCCCGCACGATGACGAGTTTTAACTCATCATCTGGGTCTTTCATACGCTCTGCCAAGTTGCGGCGTTGTTGCTTGGTAGTATGGTGTTTGGCAAGTTGAGGCCCATCGCTGGAAGAGGCTGTCATCACCACTTTAATTGCGCCTTTGCTTAAGTCGTCAGAATGCCATTCAGGCTTGAGCTTGATAATTTCTTCATAAAGCGCCGCCGCAATACGGCGGGACATACTCACTATCATGCCTTTACCTGCAAATACCTCTTGGCGCTGCTCAAAGTGTTGCACTATATCTTGCGCAATATTGGCGATGCGTTTTTCACTACCAATTAAGGCTTCAATTTGTGTCCAGCGAGATTTTGCTTTTTGCGTTTCAGTAAGTTCGTCTTGATCGAGTTCTTCATCTAATTCAGCAACGAGTTTACGTCCTTCATCAGAAAGTTGCACTTTGGCTAGGCGGCTCTCGTAATAAATGCGCACTGTAGCGCCATCTTCTACTGATTGGGCTATATCATAAATATCGACATAATTACCAAACACCGCTTTGGTGTTGACATCGGTGCTTTCAATCGGGGTACCAGTAAAGCCAAGGTAAGTCGCATTTGGCAACGCATCGCGCATATATTTGGCAAAACCATACACCGTTTTTTGGCCGATGACCTCCCCAGCTGCGTTTTTGTCATCGACTGTTTTCGCTTTAAAACCATATTGGGTGCGGTGCGCCTCATCAGCAATCACGACAATATTTCGGCGTTCCGATAAAGTTTCATAGACATTGCCTTCTTCAGGCTGAAACTTTTGGATGGTGGTAAATATGACGCCACCTGAGGCAACTTTAAGTAGTTCTTTAAGTTGTTGCCTATCTTCTACTTGTTTTGGTTCTTGTCGCAATAACTGGCTAGATGCAGCAAAGGTATCAAATAATTGGTCATCCAAGTCGTTGCGGTCAGTAATCACCACAATGGTCGGGTTGTTAAGCGCTAATACAATCTTGCCTGTATAAAACACCATGCTTAACGATTTGCCGCTACCTTGTGTGTGCCACACTACACCTGCTTTGCGGTCGCCCTTGGGTTGACAGCGTACATCGCCCAAACCATAACTGGCAGGTGTTTGTGCAGCGCCAGAACTTTCAGCAGCCGCCCGCAAGGTAGAAACTACCGCAGCATTCACCGCGTAATATTGGTGATACGCTGACAACTTTTTAACCGTGCTGATGCTGATTTGCTTGGTTACTGCGTCTTCTTTTGAGGATTTCTCAAACACAATAAAGTGGCGGATTAAATCGAGTAGCGTGGCTTTATTCAGCATGCCATCAATCAGCGTTTCTAGCTGACTCACAAGGTGAGAGGCTTCAGCCTTGCCATCAGCGCTCTTCCAAGCCATAAAACGGCTTAAACCAGCAGAAATACTACCTGCTTTGGCTTCTAGCCCATCAGAAATGATTACAAAGCCATTATAAGTAAACAGGCTAGCGATTGTTTGTTTGTAGGTTTCTAATTGCCTATAAGCTGAGTTGAGTGTGGTGTTTTCATCAGCCGCGTTTTTAAGCTCTATCACCACTAGCGGTAAGCCATTTACAAACAAAATCAAATCTGGGCGTTTATTCTGGTTGTTTTCAATAATGGTGAACTGGTTCGCCACCATAAATTCGTTGTTTTCAGGGTTATCAAAATCCACCAACCAAACTAAATCACCTCGCGTGTTGCCATCTTTTTGATAGCTAACATTTACGCCTTCAGTGAGCAAACGGTGAAATGCCTCATTATTAGCAAGCAACTCAGGTGAGCTAATCCGTTGGATGGTTTTAATCGCCTCATCTAAGGCGGCAGGTGGGAGCGTTGGATTAATGCGAGCAACTGCACTGCGCAAGTGCTTGGTGAGCAACACCTCAGAAAAACTCTCACGCTCTGGGGTGGTTGAATCAGGGGCAATGTCGGGTCCGTAAACATAGTCGAAACCGAGCGCTTGTAGGCGCTCAATGGCAAGAGTTTCAATAGCAGTTTCTGTGAGTTTATCCAAAATTAAACACTTCCATATTAAACTTTTTGTTGTATTTTAGGTCTATCGTTAAAAGTAAATTATAGGGATACCGATATAAGATTATTGATTTTTGAATCTCAATGAACTATAGTTCGCTCTGTCTCATCTGCCATGCGTAGAAGGAGCATTCGAAGCCGCGTCAGTTTTACTGGGGCGGCTTCAGCCTTTCAGAGTCCAGTAGTTATCTCTTTCTTTTATAAAAGATTTCACCCTTCCTGATTTTGGACAATATGCTGACTTAAGCAAGTAATAACCATTACGTGCAGCAAGTATCACAACAAAATTTTCTTCCTCATGCCAAATCACAACGTGCGTATTTGAGCCGCGTTTATTTTCCCACCATGAAATATCAGGATCAGCACCAACATTAGTAATTAAATAATCAATCCACGTAATGCGTTCACAGCGTCTTGGGTCTGGCAACCTGTCATCTTCTGACTCCCCCTCTGATATAACATGCCAGAAACCAAAGTGCTTACCATTAGTGGCTGGTACATACTTACATCTTATAGTTAAACCTTGAAAAGTTAAGTTGGCATTTGCAATCTTATCAACATAAACTTGGTATATTGAATCAACATAAGCAGCCCACTCACCTTGCAATGGCATTAAATCTGGTAACGCCATTAATCAATCTCTCTAATGAAAATTTGAGGCTGCCAGACCAGTAAATTAAATTTATCCTCTCTATACCAAGTGTTTTGCAATAACGAATAGCCAGAACGTTCCTTAATGTGCTCAACCAATGAGCGCTTAGCAGGACTTGTGTTTAAATCTCTATGCAAATAAGACAATGCGCCAATAAGCAAATCAGCCAATTGAATTAATTCTGACTCATGCGACCTGATTTGTTGAATACGCTGAATGCTCTTTCTATCAAAGTCATATTGGCTATTACACAAACAATCGTGCAATCCTGCCACCATATCTTGGCTTTGGGTGTCTTTAATATCTAGATAAATTGAATACTGATTATTTGGCGCAAAAATGACTTTGAGCAAGGTGAAAAACATTTTGTAGTAAAAATCATCATGGTCTTGTCCAAACTGTACATGGTCTAACAATGTTTTATCAGGCACCACCACGCCTCTAAAATGCAACTCTGGCGTATCAAAAAACAAATCAATCAACGCCTCATAGAATGACAGTTTTGCAGGCGAAACCTTAGTCCATTTAATTTCAAATTGACGTGATAAGCCATGCGCGGTTTTGAGCGCTCTTATTTGTTCCGCAATACGCTTGATTCTAGATTTATCACACCAAATCGCCCCCAAACTCATGGCTTTAATATGGTCGTTCTCAAGGTGGCAAGACTCATCACAATAAATATTGATTAAACTCATGCGGCTGCTCCTTCTAAATCTACGCGCACCTCACCGCTCATCAACTTGGGGAGCAAGTTATCGCGGAGTTTTTCTAGGGTTTTGATTTGGAAAAAATTGTTTAATTTTTTAGTTTCCAGCCCATTCACCGTCTCAGTAAACTTCTCAATTAACTTTTTTGGCGGAACAGTAAAGTCTGCACCATAAAGCCCATCAATTGTTATTTGAGGTTGTGCAGAGCCTGAAACATGTAAATCAAAATCGTAAGAAAGTGCCCAGTACTTGAGAAATTCAAAGCTTATTTCAGGTATTTTATTCTGCTCTAAAACGAGGGAATTATTAGTAACATATGACTTCGGGAGGCTAACATTAACCTTTCCTGAGGCTTCGCCTCGACATGACACCAAAACTTGTGGCTCATCGTATGTATATCGGTCATAAAATCCTATCTGACCATTTGCACCAAAAACAGGGAAGCCATCATCCAATAAGTTTTTTGTTGGCAAGTTTTTGCCATAACTTATTGTCACGCAATCGCCTAACTTATGTAGTACCCAATCCTCCTGCGCTTCTTCTACAAACCACTGCCTAAACAGCGTTTCGGCCATGCACTCTAGGGTGGTGTTTTGGCGGTGAAGCAGGTCAATTTTGTCATCTAAACTGCTGAGAACTGAGGCGATGGCTTTTTGTTCTTCAATTGGGGGCACATCAAAATCTAGGTTTTTAAGCCCTTGAATTGTTAATGCGGCCTGAGTCGAACCAATCGACATCATATCAAGCGCATTTTTGCCAATAGGTGAAATAATCCAGTAATACAAGAATTCGTTATACAAATTACTTTTGTAGTTTTTGAACCAAGTTAAATTTCCATCTTTGAAATAAAACTCTTCGCCTTCTTGAACGATGTATGGAATACCTAAAGTGCCAACAGAAGTAAGTAATAAATCGCCTGTTTGTGGTGCTCCATATTTTTCTTTTATTTGCTCAAACTTTTCTTTAGTAATGAACAAGTCAGTTGATATGTCGTTGCCATTATATTTTTCAATTACCTCTTTTGAACGATAAAATGGAATACCCACATTTACATAATCTTCATAAAATATCCGCTTGCTTGAGCCAATATCAACTAACTCACCAAGTTTAACTTCTTGCCACTCACTCACAGCTTCACCCTCGCCAAATTCTCTGCAATGGCTTTATTAAGTTTTTCTTCCTCCACCAACTGTGCCTCAAATTCTGCTTTTAGGGCATTAAAGCGTTCGGCAAAGTTAAAGTCATCTTCATCGTCTGGCAGGCCAACATAACGGCCTGGGGTGAGTACGTAATCGAGCTCTTTTACGCGCTCTAGGCTGACGGACGCGCAAAAGCCTGCAATGTCTTGGTAGGTTTTTCTGTCATGCTGAACTTGCTTCAGCATCTCTGACGATGATTGAGATTCCGAAACAAGTTCGGAATGACAGGGTGATTCGGAATGACGGGGGAGGTTGCGCCATGCGTGGTAAGTGTCGGTGATTTGTTGAATGTCCTCATGGCTCAGCTCTTTGGTGCGGCGGTTGATGAGGTGGCCTAGGTTGCGGGCGTCAATAAATAGAATCTCGTTACTGCGGTTTCTGAATTTGCCGTTTGTACGGTTGCGGCTCATAAACCATAAAGCAGCGGGGATTTGCGTGTTGAGGAATAGCTTGGCGGGCAGGTTGACGATGCAATCAATGACGTTGCCTTGTTCAATCAGCGCTTTGCGGATTTCACCTTCACCCGAAGTTTTACTGGTGAGTGCGCCTTTAGCAAGCACTACGCCTGCTTGGCCTTGTGGTGAAAGGTGGTAAATAAAGTGTTGCAGCCATGCAAAGTTAGCATTGCCTGCGGGGGGTACGCCATATTGCCAGCGGCCATCGGTACGCAGTAGCTCGCCAGACCAATCACTTACATTGAATGGCGGATTCGCAATAATGTAATCGGCTTTTACATCTTTTTGCGCATCGTTTAAAAAGCTGCCTTCGTTGTTCCATTTCACCTGAGAGGCTTCAATACCACGAATAGCCAAGTTCATCTTAGCCAAGCGCCAAGTGGTTTGGTTGCTCTCTTGCCCGTAAATAGAAATATCATTCACACGGCCTTGATGGTCTGCCACAAACTTTTCAGATTGAACAAACATGCCGCCAGAACCACAGCAGGGGTCGAACACACGACCTTGGTAAGGTTCCAGCATTTCAACCAATAATTCAACTACAGAGCGCGGGGTGTAGAACTGCCCACCTTGTTTCCCCTCTGCCAGCGCAAACTCACCTAAGAAGTATTCAAACACATGACCGAGCACATCAGCACTGCGTGATTTGGCATCACCCAGCGCAATGTTGCCGACTAAATCAATCAATTGACCAAGGCTGGCAGGATCTAAGTTATCGCGGGCAAAGACTTTGGGTAGCACGCCTTTAAGTGATGGGTTTTCTTTTTCAATGGCATCCATCGCGGCATCCACCATTTTGCCAATTTCTGGCTGGCGTGCATTTGATTGCAGATAAGACCAGCGTGCATCTTGTGGAACAAAGAAAACATTCTCAGCAGAATATTCATCTTTGTCTTCTGGGTCTGCACCTGCGTATTCACCCTCTCCTGCTTTTAACTTAGCATAATGCTGCTCAAATGAATCTGAAATGTATTTGAGAAAGATTAAACCTAGAACAATGTGCTTGTATTCCGCCGCATCAATATTTTTACGGAGCTTGTCGGCGGCTTTCCACAGTTGTTTTTCTAATGGTTCAGCGTTTTGTTGTTTTTCTTTTGCCATGCCCTGCCCTTTTTTAATTTGATATTTCTAGCAGATCACCAATTTGGCATTTAAACAATATACATAGTTTTTCTATGGTTTCTAAATCTAATCGTGTAGCACTTTCGTTATATAGCGCTGTGACGGTGCTGCGATTTAGGCCTGTTTCACGCGCTACGTCAGCGATTTTCATTTTGTGTTCCCCCATTAGGCGAGAGAGATGACAGCGGATCATATGACCTCCAATGTTGCAGATATACAACATAATGTTATACAAAATAGCAAATTAACTTGCAAATTAATATTTTGTTAGCTATTATGCTATTCAGGATAGCATTTTAACTATAAGGACAACATTATGACTAATAAAAAGATATTATTATCCAGTCTTCCTCAATTTCGCAAGCAGAAGTTACAAACTATTACATCAAACACAAAGCAAACATCTTCATTAGTCAAAATGAGTGAAGAGCATTTACTTTACAACAATTTGTATAGGGTATTAGAAATCAATCAAAACACTGCTTTATTATTCTGCGAAAGCAATAGCTTAAGAGTTATTTGGGATAGTGTTAATTTTGCTTACCCAGTTAAAGTTGGCCAAATTGTTAAAGTAAAACCAAGATTGATTAGTAATTCTAACAACGGGTATATCGAAGTTACACGTTTAATTGAATATCAATGCCCAGATGCCAAACTAAATTTATTTGATTTGATACCTTATGCTTGGGTAAAGGATCGTAGTTTAGTTGTTAGGGCTAATACGATATTTAATAAATTATCAGCGCCTCATCGCCTTTTATTTAATGCGATTTTTTGGGATGCTGGCAGATTTGAACGCTTTTGTCGCCAGCCTTCCTCAATGGTTGGTCATCATTCTGAAGTAAACGGCAACCTTAGACATACCATTGAAGTGGCCGAAGCTATGCATAGCCTTTGTTTAACCCGCGATTATACCAATATGAATTTAGGTGTACTTGCAGCTATGCTACACGATGCAGGTAAAGCTGATGAATACACACCTAATGGCAAAGGTGGCTGGGATTTAACCGATAGAGGCAGGTTACTTGGTCATAAAGTAAGTGCTGTAGAGTGGATAATTTCAGCAGTCACGCGCTGGCATATTCAACTACCGTTAGATCATTACGAAGGTTTATTGCACATTATGACCGCAATCCCGCACGCGCCCGATTGGATGGGCATACGTGCGCACGTTACGCCAGAATCACTATTACTTTCGATGGCTGACAGGTTGTCAGGACATGACGACTTAATGATGCAAACGGTAAATCTTGACGGTGGGTTTGGTCGCTACCACAAGCATTTAAAATACAGCCCTTTTGCAGTGAGAGGATAGCCATGACTCAATCTAAAAAAACCACAAATGCAGAAAAACTTAAGGGATTTGCACGGTACGTGCAACTCGAACAATTTGTGAGTGCTGAGCTGGAAAATCCAGACCCTTATCTTGTGACGGATATACTCTCAGTAAGATCCAGAAATAAAGAGCATGATAAGCATACATTTGCAGAAAGTAATGGAGCAGTGAAGTTATATTCAATTACTGAACTTCAGTATTTATTTAAAAATGCCAGGCGGATTTTTGGAGATGATCGTGATCATCTCGTAAAAGAAATTCTGTTTGAGCTATCGAAAAAGAAAAACCGACGAAATCTTGCCGGCTCGCCCGCCGATGCGGACTTACAACTATTGAGATTAAATTTCCCTAACTTCAGTGAAGCCATTGATCAGATTGAATTTGCCGCTGCACTTTCCAATCTTTCAAATCAGCAATGGTTTCAGATGTCTCCGCTTTTATTATTAGGTGAGGCGGGAGTTGGCAAAACAGCCTTTGCGCAAGCGTTTGCCAAGTTGCTTGGGGTTTATTTTAAAAGGATAGATGTGGGCACAGCAACAACCGGCGCTATATTCTCAGGTCTATCATTAGGCTGGGGCTCAGGGCACACCGGAGAAATTTTTAAAACCATCAACGAATCAGAGACTGCAAACCCATTAATCTTGCTAGATGAAGTTGATAAAATGAGCCGAGGTTCTTCTTATCCCGTGGAACCTATTTTGCTGTCTTTACTTGAAAAAGAAAGTGCTGAAAGCTTTAGAGAAGAAGCCGTTCAGCTACATTTTAACTGCAAACATTTTTTATGGGTTGCTACTGCAAATAATCTGGACGCGATGAGCGAACCTTTAAAATCACGGTTTAATATTGTGAATGTGCGTGCACCAAACGCCGTGGAAACTCAGCAAATCATTCGAAGTATTTATCGAAAAATTAGAGCGAATAATCCATGGGGAATTTGCTTTAAAAGTGAAATTAGCGATAGTGTAATTGAAGCGCTTGTGAGCTACAGCCCACGTGAGTTGACTCGAATATTGCAGATAGCATTTGGCAAGGCGGCGAAAAGAGGAGGTAAGGAAATCTGCACGGGCGACTTACAAGTTAACAAGAAGTTAGTTACCAAAACAATCGGCTTTCTATAATTAAAGCTGCCTAAAAAATTAGTTAACTTTAATTGAACTTTACATTCTTTGCACTGGTCACAACCAGTGCAAAGAATGTTAGCAATTACATAAAAACGAGATGCCATCGAGTTGTGATGTAATTGCGTGATGCGATACCACGTATCGCATCATATAGTTAACTTAAGGATAGGCAGCATGGATAAAGAAGAAGGCTTAGACATCGTTCAGAATGCTAAAGATTTGCTAGCGCAAATTGAAAGCAGGCGTGAAAATATAAGTTGGCATAAGGGTGAAAGAAAGTCTGAGCTATCAACTTATTCAGGAAAGCCACCTTCAAAATCTACTATTGAAAATTACAAAAAAGAATATGAAAGACTTAAAGTAGGTAGCAATTCATTTCAGGATATTTTAAATAAAGCTAAAGATACAACTTCAATTAGAACTTGGTATAGAAGACGTGCAGCACTTCTCAATAGGTTTAGTGTTGGTCTTTTAGAGCTAATTGAACAACAAAGTAAACTTAATTTAAACGTGGATAAAGAACAATGGAGTAAGCAAATAAGAGCTATTAGCAATACAACTGATTATTTAAGAAAAATTGAAAACGAGCCCCCTCCTCTCAAAATAAATCTAGAATCAGTCAAAAGTAAAAAGAAAGATTTGAAAGGCTTACCAAATAACTGGCGAGAAGAAATTATAGGCCGCATGCCAACCTACCAAGCTGCTATTTTAACTTTAGCGATTACTGGTTGCAGACCCATTGAAATAGTCAAAGGTGTAACATGGAGATTGGTTAACGATAGTATTGTTGCTGTAATAAATGGTGCAAAAATATCCAAACATTCTGGACAAGAAACAAGAATTCTAACATTTGCATGTAATAACCCAATATCAAACAGCCTAAAAGAGTTAATTGTTATGTCTGGTACAATGAAATTGGAAGTTAAAATTGAAAGTGCTATCAATCTAACAACTGCAATTCGATCTGCAGGCAAACGTGCTTTTCCAAAGCGCAAAAAAAGCATAACTTGTTATTCATTTCGTCATCAAGTAACCGCTGATTGGAAAAGTATATCTAAACAGTCACATGATATTGAAGATGCATTGATAGACGTTTCAAAAGCGCTCGGTCATGCTAGTGATGCTACAAAGCGATATTATGGACATAGCGAACAGGCTAAAAGTGACGGTCTAATGCCCATTAAAGTCAGTGCTACTAGAAAAGTTAAACAAAGGAAAAAGCCTGATTTCAGTATTTTAGCAAAAGAAAAATCATCAAAAAAACTAACGAATTAAGCAATAGATAGCACTATAAATATTTAGCCCAAAGACGTATTTGTGGGACAAAGCGGTCAACAAATATTATTGCTCAACTTGTACTAACTACAGAGAACAGAAGAATATCTAATAGATGTTGACAATAG
>Ga0116158_10005528_pt1 | contig 10656 bp, 5 predicted proteins | sample AD_UKC052_MetaG_FD_89883 | JGI IMG/M metagenome (GOLD analysis project Ga0116158, IMG submission 89883) | Active sludge microbial communities of municipal wastewater-treating anaerobic digesters from USA - AD_UKC052_MetaG | ecosystem: Engineered > Bioreactor > Anaerobic > Digestate | place: USA... | reverse complement strand
CTCACCGCTCGGGCGCGAGCGCAGCACGCCGCGATCGACGAGGGCGTCCAGCTGATCGACCGGCGCGCCGTCGGGGCCGGTGATGGTGCGCAGCAATTGTGAGGTCTCGAGGCCGAGGCTGAAGCCGGCGGCCTCGCTGTGGCAATACATGCAGTCGCTGCGCTCGGGGAAGATCCACGGGGCGCCGTCGATCGTGCGCGTCTCGCCGGCGGCGAGCAGGGTGGCCTCGCGGGCGTCGGCGTCCCAGGCGTAGCTGTAACCGGCCCAGGCGCCGTCGTCGTGGCGCACGAACAGGCGGGTCTCGAGCGGGCGCTCATTACGATAGAAGGTCTTGATGAGGGTCGAGCCGGCGGGAAACTGCCAGTCGCCGCCGTCGTCGACGGTGATCGCCTCGCCGTCGGGCACGATCATCCAGCGCTGTTTGTCGGCGCCGTCGGACCAGAACGGGAGGTTGAGCTCGTAAGGGATCGCGTGCGCGGGCGGGGCTTGCACGTCGGTCTCGGCGACGCAGCCGGTGCCGGAGAGCAGATTGGGCAGGGCCGGGCCCGTCGGTGGATCGGCGGCGCGCAGCTGGTAGATGCCGCCCTGATAGTCGAGGGCGTACAATTCTCCGTCGGCGTCCTCGGCGAAGCCGACCAGGCCGGCCTGCCCGACCTCCGTGAGCACGACCGGCTCGCTGCCCTCCTTCACGCCCCAGATCGTGCCGCGATAAAAGTCGGTGTAAATGAAGAAGCCGGCGATCGCGGGGATCTTGCTGCCGCGATAGACCAGGCCGGCGATCACCGAGGCGGCGCCGGTGTTGCGATAATAGGCGACGGGCGGGGCCAGGGCGGACTCGTCGCAGGTGTCGGCCTCGAAGCAGTCGGGGCCCTCCTTGATGTCCCAGCCGTAGTTCTTGCCGAGCTCGATCTTGTTGACCTCCTCCCATAAATTCTGGCCGACATCACCGGCCCACAGCGCGCCGGTGTCGCGGTCGAAGCTGAAGCGCCACGGGTTTCGCAGGCCGAGCGCGAAGATCTCCGGACGGCCGCCGCCGGCGGCGAAGGGGTTGTCGGCGGGGATCGCATAGGGGTCACCGCCGTCGACGTCGATGCGGATCAGCTTGCCGAGCAGGGTGTCGGGGTTTTGGGCGTTGCCCTGCGGGTCGCCGCCAGCGCCGCCGTCGCCGAAGCCGAAGTAGAGGTATCCGTCGGGGCCGAAGGCGAGGTCGCCCCCGTTATGGTTGCTGTACGGCTGATCGAGGGAGAGCACGACCTCCTCGGAGGCGGGGTCGATCGTGCGGCCGCCGTCGCTGCTGTGAAACCGGGAGATTGTGGAGGAGAAGACCGGGCCGCCCATCGCGGTATAGGACAGGAAGACCTCGCCGTTGCTGGCGAAGTCGGGATGAAAGGCGATGCCGAGCAGGCCGGCCTCGGATGCGAGCACGACCTGCGCCGATAGATCGAGCACGACCTCCGCGCCGCCTCCGTCCGCGCTGAATCGGTGGACCAGACCCGGCTGGGTGGCGAGATACCAGTGGGTGGCATCACCGGGCGCCTGCACCAGATCGACGCCGCTCTTGATCCCGATGTCCTTGAAAACTCGCGTGAGCTGGAGGACGTCGCGGGACGGCGGGCGCGGCAGGTGGAGGCAGCGCGGGGCGGCGGGATCGAAGCCGGGCTCGTCGCTGCAGGCGAGGGGCGCGACGGCGGCGAGTGCGAGCACGAGGACGCGGGAAGCCATGCGCCAGCTTACCTATTCTGGCGGGGTATGGGGGCCGGCGCCGAGCACGGTTTCGGCGCGATTGGAGCGCAGCAGCGGGTAGGTGAATTGGGTCAGCCAGGGTTCGGGGCCGTGGGCGCGGTCGTCCGGGAGGCCGTAGGCGGGCGGGTAGCGGCGTGTGATGTGGGCGGTGCCGAACAGCACGTCCCACAGGAACAGCAGGTTGCCGTAGTTGCCGCGATAGTGGCCGATGCCGTCGTCCTGGGTGAGGGCGTGATGGGCGAAGTGGGTGGCCGGGGTCGAGATGGTGCGCTCCAGCAGCCAGGCGAGCGGGCGCAGGGCGGGGCGGCGGTAGAGGGCCTGGTCCCAGCGCACCGAGGAGTGGGCGCCGATGATCACCGTGAGTTTGACGATCGTGTAGGCGACGAAGACCCAGCCGAAGCCGAGATAAACCAGCGCGCCGGACAGCCACAGGCCGGGCATCAGCAGGTAATAAAAGGCGTTGTTGCGGTAGACCACGCGCACGCTCATATAGGCCGCGGAGTGGTGGGCGCGGTGCAGGGGCCACATGATCGAGGTGTGGCTGAGGCGGTGCCACCAATATTGCGTGAGGTCGTCGGCGAGCAGGAGCACGATCAGCATCTGCCACCAGGGCCATTCGGCCCAGGCGCCGCGGTGGTCGGGCAGCAGCCAGGCGCACAGGGCGGTGGACGCGGCGAGCACCGCGAGCGAGAGGACCGGGAACAGCAGGGTGACCGCGAGGTCGAGGCGATTGTCCTCGCGGGTGGCCTCGCGGGGGAAGAAGCGGCGCTGCAGCAGCTCGGCGAGCGTGAAGGCGGCGAGCACCGTGGCGATGCCGAGCGCTTGCGCGGTCTGGGGCTGCATCGGGCCGACTTTAGCTCGGCGGCATGAAATTGTCGCAGGCCTCGTCGATGACGGCGATGGCCTGGGTGAAGAAGGGCGCGTAATCGGGCTCGCAGACGGAGCCCTCGATGCCGTGTTCGCCCCACAGGCCGAGGAACTCCTCCCAGTGTTTGCCGTTGATGTTGCCGCCGCCGGCGCAGCCGAGGTCGGGCTGGGGGATGAGGCCGGCGACCACGATGGCGTCCTTGTTGCCGTGCTTGGCGGCGACGACGGCGTCGTACCATTCCTGCGGCTCGCCGATATCCTCGTAGTTGGGGTCGTCGCTGATGAAGGTGATCACGAGGATCGCGTCGTCGCGCAGGAAGCCCTGGTTGCAGCCGCCGATGTCGTTGAGGGTCGGGCTCAGGGCCTCGGTCATGCCGTTCATCGGCCGCTCGGAGGGGTTGCCGGCGGTGCCGACGGTGGCGACGCAGGCGAATGCGGCCTCGAGGTCGGGCTCCTCGGGCAACATGTAACGATTGCCGCCGGCGAGCGGGCAGACCTTGTTGCTGGCGTAGAGGCCGACCGGGTGGACCACGCCGGCGCCGCGGGTCACGTCGCAGGCGTCGAGCTTGGCGTTGCAGGCCTCGTACTTGACGGCGCTGCAATACTTGATGACGTCGCTGCTGTCCATATTGCAGGGCTGCTTGCAGCGGCCGTTGTCGTCGCTGTCGACGATCATGACGTGATAATCGCTGCCGGCGCTGAGGGTCGCCTTGATGCCGGCGATGAAGCCCGGAAAGCTGGCGACGAGCGCGGCCTGGTTGTCCTCCATGCTCGCGGAGTTGTCGATCACGAACAGGAAGTCGGCCTTGGTGCAGCCTTTTTCGCCGACGCCGGTGGTGCCCTCGGTCGCGCCGCCGCCGATGTCGAACTTCAGCGGGCCGCCGGTCACGGCGCCGGTGTCGGCGGTGCCGGTGAGGTCGGGGCTGGTGGTGCTGGTCGTGGCTGCGGGGTTGGTGGTGGTGGCGCCGCTGCTGTCGGTGCCGGTGCCGGGGGTGCCGGTGCCGAGGGTGATGCCGCTGTTCGAATTGCCGGTGCCGGGGTCGCGGGCCTGGTCGTCGCCGCAGGCCAGGAGGATGAGCGAGGCGAGGAGATAGCCCGGGGACCGCATTCCCTGGACATTAGCACGGGCGCGCGAAGTCGCTCAAGCGGGGTTTTTGTCCGCAGAGGAGGACGTGCATTCGGCGATGCTCAGGTGGCCCGTCGGTGTTACGAGCACGGCTTTTGGACGAGCGCGGTCTCGGCGGCGGATGACGCGGTGCGGGCCTCGGCGCGGGTCAGCCCGAAGGCCGCGAAGGTGGCGTGGTCGATGGCGGCGCGGTCGGTGGGCGCGGCCGCGATGAGTGCGGCTCGCTGTGGGCCCGAGATGGCCTCCCAGGGCGGGACCCGGATGCGGCGCAGATATTGGGCCTGGAAGCGCAGGAAGCCGCCGGACATTTTTACACAATAGGTCGACACGAACAGCACTGCGATCGAGGAGCGCAGCACGGTGGCCAATGCTCGCAGGTCCCAGCGGGTCGAGGTGACGTGATAGAGGTTATGGTGGGGATAATACTGGCCGTCGTCGAGCACGACCATCGGCTCGCCCTTGATGTCGGGGATCAGCAGCTTGGGGGTGGCGGTCAGCTCGGTGTAGATGCGGTCGATCGTGCGATACCAGCCCTCGCGCCGCTGCGCGACGTGGCGCTTGCCGAGCAGGGTGGCGTGCTGGCGGAGGTACTTTCCGAAGGCCGGGTAATCGTCGAGGGAGGCGAGGCTGCCGTCGGCCTCGAAGGGGTTGACCACGCCCTTGCCGCCCCAGACGATCGCGCCGGCTTGCAGGTCGTGGGCCATCAGGAGCGGCAATTTGCGGGTGGGCTCGACCGGGAGCGCGGCGTGGTCGCCGATGAATATGCGGTCGGCGCCGGTGGCCACGCCGATGCCGACCTTGCAGCCGGCGGCCTCGAGCAGGGGGAAGTCGCGCTCGAGCCGGCGCAGCACCTGGAGCTGCTCGGCGGCGTCGAGCAGCCAGGGCTCGCTGCCCTGCACGGCGTGTTCGATGTCCTCGATGCGGGGGTCCTGGGCGGGGCCGGGGGTGATCATAACCCGGGTCAGCTCGCCGAGGGCGTGGCCGACCTGCGGGCGGCGGGCGATGCGGGTCATTGTGCCGGGGCCGCGGCGGATCACGGTGATCGCCGGATATGCGCTGACCTCGGAGTGGAAGGCGTCGGTGCCCTCCATGTCGATGTAATGCGAGAGGTGAAATTCGCGGGCGATCAGGCCGCGCAGGGGGCCGCCGTAGCGGTTCTTGAGCCAGCGGTTGGCGCAGATGAAGGCGAGGCGGCCGTGCTCGGCGAGCAGCTGCAGGCCGCGCTCGAAGAAGGGGATGTACAGGTCGGCGCGATCGTAGATGGTGGCATAGCGCCGGCGGTACTCCGCGAGCTGGGGCCCGGGGATCCGCTCCTGGCGCACGTAGGGCGGGTTGCCGACGACGATATTAAAAGTGCCAGGTAAGGGGGTGAGCAGGAAGTCGGCGTGCAATAGCCAGGTATCGCACAGGGCGTCGGCGTCGGAGGTGGTTGCGCCCCAGGCGAGCAGGCGGTGGTGGAGCGCCGCGCGGGTGGTGGCGAAGGAGGGTTCGTGGATCTCGACGGCGCGCAGGGCGGGGTGGAGAATTGATGCGGATTGTGGGGAGTGGCCCGCGCGGGTGAATGCGTGCAGCAGGCGATCGACGGCGGCGAGCAGGAAGTCGCCGGCGCCGAAGGAGGGCTCGAGCAGGCGTAAGTTGTGCAGGGGCTGATCGGTGGTGTAACCGGCGAGGTCGAGCAGGGAGGCGACGACCTCGGGTTTTGTGAACACGGCGCCGCGTTCGGCCTTGTCGCGGTCGTTCGGGCCTGCGCGGTCGATCGGGTTTGGGCTCAGGAGGATTCGGCGAGGGTATAGGAAAGGCCGAGGATCTGCACGCGGGTGGCCTCGCCGGGGCCGCGGAGCGGGGGGCGATCGCGGGTGGCGGTGGTGAGGGGGCCGAGGTCGAATGCGCCGTCGCCGATGGCGAGCACGAGCCATTCGCGCTGCGGGCCGGGCAGGCCGGGCAGGCGCTCGAAGGACTCCTGCAGCGAGAAGGTGTGGTGGGTCTTGACGGCGTGGCCGCCGTCGACGTCGCGCCAGGCGTCGATGCAGCGATCCGCGCGCACGCGATAGGCCTGGAGGTGGAGCACGCTCGCGTGGCCGGGGTTATGCAGGAACAGGGCGAGTGGTTCGCCGGGGCGCAGCAGGGCGCCAGGGGTCAGGGGGAGCACGCCGTGCGGATCGGGGCGCACGATGCCGAGGGTGTAACAGCCGGCGAGCGGGCCGAGGCCGGGGTGGCCGAGCTGGGCGGCGAGGCCGGCCCAGCGCTCGAGGCGGCGCTGGGCTCTGGCGAGCTCGTCGATGGTGTTCGGGTCGCCGAGGGGCAGGCGGGCGATGAGCTGGGGGCGGAAGTCGGGGTCGGCGTCGGGGTTGTGCTCGTCGAGCAGGTCGACGTGGCCCGCGGGGGTGTCGGCGAGGATGGGGGCGCGTAGGCGCGGGCCGGTGAGCGCGAGTGCGGCGCGGATGTCGGTGGGGTGGTCGGCGGTGGCGAGGCGGGCGGAGAGCTTTGTGTGGTTGGTGGATTGGCGGCGGGCGAACATCAGGTCGGGGAGTGGTGGTTGATTGCGCGGGAGCTCGAGGATCGCGTGGAAGGGGCCGAGGCTGCGGATGCGGGCGAGGCTGGTGGGGCTCTCGTGGTTGGTGTAGGGGAGCAGGGTGAAGCGGTCCTCGGGGCGGATGCCGGCGACCGTGCCGGCGGCGAGGCGCAGGCGCTGGCCCTCTCGTTGCACATGAAAAAACTCGGTGGGGGTCGGGACCTCGATTGTGGTGAAGGGGCGGCGGTCGCGGTTGCCCTCGAGACCGGGGCGCTGTTCGGGGCGCAGTTGCTGGACGCGGGCGCGGACCTCGCGAATGATGAGATCCCAGGTGAGGCCGTCGGCGAGCGCGTGCGACTCGAGCACGGATACGAGGATGTCGGTGAAGAGCAGCAGCGACTGGTCGTCGTGGGCGTAGGCGCGCTCGCTGGCGCTGCTGGCGAGCAGGCGCACGGAGCCGCGGCGCTCGGGCTCGGGCTCGCCGCGGGTGGGCCTGTGGTCGGCCCCGCCGCGGTGCGTGGCGATGCGCTGGCCGGCCCGGGTGGCGATCGCGGCGAGGAGCTGGCGATCGCGGGCCTCGGTGATGGTGTGCGCGGGCTGGTCGGCGGCGAGCAGGCCGGCGGCGTGGCAGCAGTCGAAGATCGCGGTGACGTTGTCACACAGGCGCGCGAGGGCGCGGAGGAGCAGGCGCAGCTCGCCGCCGAGCAGGCCGTTGAAGTGGGCGCCGTCGGAGTCGGCGACGTCCATCGGCTCGAGCATCGGGTGGGGGGTGATGACGTCGCCGATGGTGTCGGGGAACAGGGAGCCGTGGCCGGCGTAATAGACCACGACGATATCGCCGGGCCGGGTGGCCTCGATCAGCGCGCCAAATCCTTCGAGGATCTTGGCGCGGGTGGCAGATTCGCCGTCGATGCATTGTTCGTCGCCGATGGCGAAGCCCTGGCGGCCGAGGAACTCGCGCATGCGCGTGAGGCTCGGGCCGGTGGCGGTGAAGCCGTTGCGCGGGCTGCTGATCAGCAGGGCGCGCTTGATCGAGGCGGAGGGGAGCATTGGGTTTTGCGGGGCGGGAAGGATTCAGAACAGGCCGCCCTCGCCGCCGGCGTCGGTGATCTCCAGGCGGCGGCGGCCGACGGCGCTGGTGGCCTGGGCGGCGAGCTGCGGCATGCTGTGAGCGACGGCGACGATGTCGAACTTGTGGCCGGTGGGGAACTCGGGCGAGCGGCTGATGGTGCCGCTGCGCTTCCAGGGCACGAGCTTCTCCAGCGGGGGCGCGGAGAACATATTAAAATAGTTGTCATTCCCGCCGGCGTCGGGCGGGTCGGCGACGACGAAGCAGACGCGGCGCTGGGCGGGCGGGTCCTTCGGGTTCGGAGGGTTGAAGGTGAAGACGATCGCGCCCTCGACGATACGGACGCGGGGGTCGTTGCACGTGATGTTCGCGGAGGTGCCGCTGAGGGAGATCTGGAGGGGGATGGTGTGGAGGACGTACTTGGCGAGGGACATGGTGGGGTGCTCAGAGTTGTGGGGTGGTCTTCACCGAGGCGATGAATTCGACGAGGTCGGCGGGTTTGGGGTCGAGCTCGTCGAGCAGGGCCTCGGCGAGCAGGATGTGGCCCTGGGCCTCGTCGTCGCGGCCCAGCTGCTTGAGGGTCGCGGCGAGCTCGATGTGGGAATATGCGCGGGTCTCGGGGCCGGCGTTGCGCCGGAGTTGCAGCGCTTGCTGACGATAAGGCAGTGCCCGCGCGGGCTCGTTTCGATCAGTATGAATTTGGGCGAGCAGCTCGAGGGGCTGGGCCCGCCAGGGATTGCCCTCGGGGAGCTCGCGCTCGTAGACCGCCAGGGCGGCGGTGGCGAGGCCCAGGGCGCGCTCGGGGTCGTCGTCGATGTGGGTGATGGCGAGGGCGTATTGCAGCTGGCCGACCGCGCCGTGGCCGGCACCGAGGCTGGTGGTGGCGAGGGCGATCGCCCGCTCGAGCTCGGCGCGGGCCTCGGGGATGCGGCCGAGTGATTGCAGGACGTTGCCCAGGTTGCGGTGGGGCTTACACAGCAGGGGGTGATCGGGGCCGTAAAGCGTGGTGAAGGCGGTGAGGGACTGCTGGGCGAACTCGAGCGCGGCCTCGAGGTTGTTGGTGCGGCGGGCGAGCGAGGCGAGGTTCAGGTAGCTGAGCGCGAGGCCCAGGGTCGGCGGCTCGCCGGCGGCCGGCTGGCGCAGGGCGAGGGCCCGGTTGTGCTCCTTGTCGGCCTGGGCGAGGTGGTCCTTGCGGGAGCCGGAGAGGTCGTCGCGGCGGTCGAGCAGGAGGCCGAGGTCGCTGTGCAGGTCGGCCTCGAGGCGCGCGGAGGTCGGGAGCTTGTGGAGCTTGCTGAGGGCGACGGCGGACCAGGTCATGCCGGTGTCGGCGGGCAGCTCGGGGCTGAGGGCGACGAGCTTGGTGTGGCGGGTGGCGGCCTCGAAGGCGAGCGCGTCACAACCTGCGCTTTCGGACAGGTTGTGGGCATTGGTGAATGCGTCGCTGGCGGCGCGGGCCTGGTTTTGTTCGGCGAGCACGCGGCCGCGCAGGAGCTGGGCCTCGGCGGCGAGGCGGGGGTGGTGGTCGGCGTCGAGGAGGACGGCGGCGGCGGCGGCCTCGGCCTCGGGGAAGCGGGCGGAGATCTCGAGGGCGCGGGCGCGGTCGAGGCGGCCGCGCAGGACCGGGTCGTCGGCGCCGTCGAGGCAGGTCTGCTGGCGCTGGAAGGCGGCGGTGCAGGTGTCGAGGGCGGGCAGCAGGGCGAGGGCGTCGGTGACGGACTCGACGGCGGCGGCGTCGGCGTGGGTGAGCTGCTCGACGGTGGCGATCAGGGTGTCGCGGGCGTGGTCGAGGCAGGTCTCGCGGCGGCGGTGGACCTCGAGGTCCTGGGCGTTACGGTCGTGGGTGGCCTGGCAGGAGTCGGCGCGGGCGGCGAGCCAGGTGTCACGATAGGCATTAAGGGTGCGGTCGACGTGCGCGGCGGCGGTGGTGGCGTGGGCGGAGCCGGTGGCGACGAAGGCGTGGGTGACGGCCTCGGCGCGCTCGGGGGTCCAGGCGGCGTTGAAGTCGGGCTCGATGTCGCGGCAGGCGAGATATTGCGGGACGAGCACGGCGGCGCCGATCACCGCGCCGAGCGCGACGGTGGCGGCGGACCAGCCGTACTTGCGCAGCGGGTCGCGGGCGAGGTCGGCGAGCAGCGCGTTCATCGAGGGGTAGCGGTCGGCGGGGTCGCGCGCGAGGCCGCGCTCGATCGCCCGATATACGCGGTGGGCAATGACGATCTTGGATGGTTTGCGCAGGCGGCCCTCGAGCAGACCGGAGACCAGTGAGATCATGCTCGGCGGGCCCGAGGGGGCGGTGCCGACAGCCCCGCGCGAGCGCCGATTGCTGGTGATGGCCTGGCTGTCGCGCGGCAAGGGGGTCGGCTCGGCGTAGGGATGGCCGCCGTAGAGGGCCTCGTAGAGGGCGACGCAGAAGCTGAATTGATCGCTGCGCGCGTCGAGGGGCTGGGCGGCGAGCTGCTCGGGCGAAATGTATAGAGGGGTGCCGAGCACGGCGGAGGTGGCGGTCAGCTGATCGGCGAGCAGCGAGCGGGCCTCGGGGCGGGTGAACAGGCTGGTCGCGGCCCGCGGGCTGCGCTCGCCCGGCACGACGGCCAGGCCGAAGTCGACGATCTTGACGCGACCGGCGGCGCCGACGAGCACGTTCTGGGGCTTAAAGTCGCGGTGCACGAGGCCGGCGGCGTGGATCGCCGCGAGGCCGCGGCCGGCGGCGAGGTAGTGGCTCAATACGTCGCGCCAGGCGTGCGTGCCGGTGTCCTGCCAGGTGCGCATGGTCTGGCCCTCGACGTACTCCATCGCGAGGAAGACCTGATCGCCGTGCACGCCGCAATCGTGGATGCCGACGACGTTGACGTCGCTCAGGGCGGCCAGCGCCTGGGCCTCGCGCAGCAGGCGGCTGTACTCGACCGGGTCGCTGTCATTGCGCGGGCGCAGCAGCTTGACCGCGACCTTGCGGCCGAGCTGGGTGTCGACGGCGAGGAAGACCTCGCCCATGCCGCCGCGGCCCAGGGAGGCGCCGAGCTTGTACTTGCCGATGCGCACCGGCGGCGGGGCAGGTGCCTCGCGCGGCGGGGTGCCGATGAAGGGGTCGCTGGTGAATGGATTGTCGTCGGCGGGCTCGTCGGGGTTCTCACCGGGGAGCGGGAGAGCTCCGGCGTCGAACAACATCGCCCGGGCGGCCTCCTCGAGGTAGTTCCCGGGGCGATCCTGCGAAGGGGTGGTGTCGCAGAACGCGTGGGCCCAGCGGTCGGTCGGCTGCAGGGTTTTCTCGGTGCTGGCGGACATTGCCGGTAGGTGGTCGGGGCGGAGGGGTTCGATCAGTTTTTTGTTGGGGGTGGTTTT
>Ga0116158_10005527_pt1 | contig 10658 bp, 10 predicted proteins | sample AD_UKC052_MetaG_FD_89883 | JGI IMG/M metagenome (GOLD analysis project Ga0116158, IMG submission 89883) | Active sludge microbial communities of municipal wastewater-treating anaerobic digesters from USA - AD_UKC052_MetaG | ecosystem: Engineered > Bioreactor > Anaerobic > Digestate | place: USA... | reverse complement strand
CCGTTGCCGAGTTCGCCGACGCGGGTGGCCAGCGCGCCGGTGCCCGCGCCCTGCCCGACGTGCGTGTCCCAGCCGCCGACATCGACGAAGCCGAGGCGGTAGCGCTCGCGCATCAGGCGGCCGATGCGGCGCGCCTCCCCTTCGAAACCACGCGCCGTGATCGCGTCGCGGCTGGCTGCGTCCATGCCGCTCATCAGCTCGCGCTGCGCGGTCTGGCGCACCTCGAAGCCGTCGTTCACCGGGCCGGCCAGCCGCGAGCCGGCGTACATCTGGCGGATCAGGTCGGTCTGGCGCGCATCGACCCCGCCGCGGCCGACCGAGCCGAGCGCCAGGTTGGGCACCTTGATCGCGCCGCGCAGGATCAGCGGCAGGTCGCTGGTCAGCGCGATGGCGTCGCGCGCACCGAGCACCTCGGCCAGCCGGTTCAGGAAGCCGGAGCGGAAATCGCGCCCCGCGGCCGGGTCGTCGGACTGGCCGAGTTCGATGTGGTCCTGCGTCTCGAAATGGCTGCGCGAGAGGTCGTGCGTGCCGGCAAACGGGATCGCCGCGAGCTGGCCGCGCTCGTACAGCGGCAGCATCGAGTCGGCCCAGGCCGGCGCCAGGCCCCAGTCGGACTGGTCGGGCAGCGCCAGCGCCGCGTCGGGGCCGCTGCCGGGACGGGCGATGGCGATGCGCGGACGCGCGGTGTAGTAGTCGTCGCTGCCGACCGGCACCAGCACGCTCGCCGCGTCATACGCCCCGCGCAGGAACACCACCAGCAGCCGCGGCACCGACGCCGACGCCGCCCACAAGGCCCCCGCCCCGCTCGCCAGCGGCACGGCCGCCGCCCGCCTCAGGAACTCGCGTCGCAGCATCGTCGTCATCGCCCACTCCTCGGTCAACGCAGCATGAACTCGGGACTCGACAGCAGCAGCACGTTGCGCTCCTGCGGCGTGCGGGCCTGCGCGAGCACGCTGCGGGTGCGCTCGCTCATCGGCCGCAGCAGGGTTTCGTCCAGCGGCACCATGCCCTTGAGCCGACCCAGCGTGCGCGCCACCTCGAAACGCGCCGCCATCTGGCCCGAGCCGTTCCAGGCGCGCTCGTCCAGCGGATAACCATCGGGCGTCTGCCGGCCATAGAGCGACTGCCCGAGCCGGTTCAACGCATTGATCGCCGGCGCCATGTCGATCATCGGCGCGGCCGGGTCCGCCGACAGCCGCAGCGTCGACAGCACGTAATGCACCGGCGTCTTGAACTGCCGCCCCAGCGACGCGGTGAACTCGGGCGACTCGCACAGCGCCTCCAGCGTCAGCGCGATGTCGCCGTCGCTGGCGAGGAAGCGCTGGCTCAGCCGCTCGACCAGCGCCGGTGGCGGCTCATCCGCGACGAGAAACATCGCCAGCTTGCGGCAGACATGGCGCGCCGTCGCCGGGTGCCGTGCGAGCGCGCCGAGCTGCTCCAGCACTTCGTCCCAGCCGCGCCCGCCCTTGAGCACCTGACCGAGCACGGTCTTGTCGCCGAGGTCGTGCCGGCCCGGATGGAACTCGGTCAGTCCCTCGCGGCGGTAGAGCGGCTGCAGCTTGGGCGCGACTTTCGGCGCCGCCTCGGTCAGGTTCACGCCCAGCCCGGTCAGCACGCGGGCGAGTTCCTGCACATCGCGCTGGCTATAACCGCCGTCCACCCCGAGCGTGTGCAGCTCCAGCAGCTCCCGGGCGTGGTTCTCGTTGATCCGGCCGGCGGCGTTCTGCTCGTTGTCGAGGTAGCGCAGCATCGCCACGTGCGTCGCGCTCGCCACCAGCAGGTCGCTGAAGCGGCCCAGCGCGTGGGCCCGCAAGGCCATCTCGTAATCGCCGACCAGCGCGCGCAGGTTGGACTTGGTCTGCGCGACGCTGAAGTGGTTGAACCAGAACCAGGTCATCTGCTCGCGCAGGCCGTGCGGCGAGTGCAGCGCCAGCAGCAGCGAGCGGCTCGCCGCCTCGCGCCCGACGGCGTTCAGGCGCTGTTGGTAGTCCTGGCGGTCGCCGTCGCGGCGGCGCTGCTCCAGGTCGAGCACCAGTGCGGGCAGCGGCGTCCGGGTGATCGACAGGGCCTCGATCGCAGCCTGCACTGGCAACGGCAGCGCGGGATCAGCCGGAGGGTGGAGCAGCACCTGCAAAGCGTCGCGCCGGCCACGCCGCGCCCACGCTTCGGCACTCGCCGCGCTCGGCCCCCACGTGAGCCGCTCCAGGCTGGCCAGCGAGGCCGCGTCCAGCGCGGGGCGGCTCACCCGCGGCGCGGCCGCCCGCCGCGAGGATGCACAGCCACCGAGCCAAAGGGCACCGCCCGCCAGCCCGACGCGGCCGGCCGTGCTCAGAAACGCTCTGCGCTGGGACACGACGGATCTCCAAAAGATAAATTGCTGCAATGCAACACAAACATGAGGGACTCTCGACCAAGGGATGGTGCGTGTTAAGGGTTTACCCCTACATTCAGCCTCATGGGTACTGTAACTAACCATTCACGGGCTTCCACCCGCGCCGGCTGGGTTCCGATCCGGCCGCTGGGCGAAGTCCACCGCACGCAGATTCTTCAGCACCTGCTGGGACTCGGCGACCATGATCGTTACCTGCGATTCGGCTATGCCGCCAGCGACGAGCGCATCCGTGCGTATGCCGCATCGCTGGACTTCGGCCACGACGACGTGTTTGGCATCTTCAACCGCCGGCTGCAACTGGTGTCCATCGCCCACCTCGCCTACTCGCAGCTCGCCAGCGCCAACCACGGTCTCAGCCGCATGGCCGAGTTTGCCGTGTCGGTCGATCAACGTGCACGCGGTCGCGGTTACGGCGGGCGCCTGTTCAGTTACGCCGTCCGCCACGCCCGCAACCGCGGCGTGGACCGCCTGTTCATCCACGCGCTGAGCGAGAACACCGCCATGCTGCGCATCGCCCGCAAGGCCGGCGCCGACATGCAGCGCGACGGCGGCGAAGCCGAAGCCTGGTTGCAACTGCCGCCAGTCAGCCTGATGAGCCAGGTCGAAGAGTTGTTCGCGAACCACGCGGCCGACGTCAACTACCTCGCCAAGGCACAGAGCCGGCGCGTCCAGTACGCCTGGGCGCTGTACCGGCAGTTCCAGCACCGGGTGCTGCGAATGACGGGTGTTGTGTCCCGATAAGCGGTCGATCTGGGCGCAAGTCGCCCGATTTGCACAAGCGGCAGGCCCTTCGGTCTGCCGTTTTCGTTTCCGGTCGCCTGAACAGGCAGAACGTCATCCGGTTTCACTCAGACAAGGTATTCACAACAGGTTACATAATTGCATAGGATAACGCCCAAGTGCTGGCCGATTCAGCACAGACCTGTTCACTTCTTTGCCTTTGCCCGGAACGCACCATGCCCACCCAAGTCTGGATCCTCGCCCTCGCCGCGATCGCCGGCATCGTCGGTCTGGCGGTGCTGGTGCTGCGCCGCTCCGGCGGCGCGTCGTCCACCAAGACCGTCGAGCTGCCCACCGAGTGGCCGCTGACCCAGCGTCCGATCTTCTCGCCGGAGGAACGTGCGCTGTACCGCCAGCTCCGCACCGCACTGCCGCACCACACCATCCTGGCCAAGCTGCCACTGGTGCGCTTCTGCCAGCCGGAGGACCGGGAAGAGCTGCGCTACTGGTTCAACCTGCTGGGGCCGATCCATGTGAGCTTCGTGGTGTGCGCGGAGAACGGCCGCGTGCTGGCCGCCGTGGACATCGAGCGCCCGAACCGCCCGCCGGCCAAGCGCGTGTCGGCGATCAAGCTGGCGGTGCTGGAAGCCTGCCGCATCCGCTACGTGCGCTGCCGCTCGGACCAGCTGCCCACGGCGACCGAGCTGCAACTGCTGGTGCCTGCCCAAGGCGATGGCCTGCGCCCGTCCGTGCCCGGCACGCCGCATGAGGCGCCGACCCGCCCGGCCGCGACCGCGGCCGCCTCGAATGCCGCCACCTCACCGGTCGGCGGCGGCCAGTGGTACGAATCCGGCTTCTCGCAGGACTCGTTCTTCGCCCCGGAAACGCAGCGCGACCCGTTCGACGACACCCCCGTGCGCAGCCCCGCCACCGCCCCTGCCGCATCCCCGAAAAACTGGGCCGGCCCGTCCACCAGCAAGTTCCAGCCTGGCGACTTCGGCCCGGCTGGCGATGCCGGCGGCGACATCATCGGCCGCCGCTGACCCTTCACCGCCAGCCCCGCGCGGGCTGGTCCAGAATGCGGGATGACTGCGCCCGCTTCCCACGATCCCTCCCCGGCCCTTGACCAGCCCTATGCCGGCCTGACCCCGCACGCGGTGCTCGACGCCCTCGACGCCGCCGGCCTGCGCGGCGATGGCCGCATCCTGCAGCTCAACTCCTACGAAAACCGCGTCTTCCAGGTCCACCTGGAGGAAAGCCTCGACCCGCTGGCGCCACTGCCGGGCGTGGTCGTCGCCAAGTTCTACCGCGCCGGCCGCTGGAGCGACGCGCAGATCCTCGAAGAACACGCCTTCGCCCAGGCGCTAGCGGACGCCGAGGTGCCGGCCGTGCCCTCTCTGGCGCTGACGGTCGCCGCCGACCTGCGCCCGGAAGCGGCGGACATCGCCTTGCTCGGTGAGCCGCCAACACTCGCCAAGCTGGGCGGCTGGCGCTACGGCGTGAGCACGCGCTGTGGTGGGCGATCACCCGAACTCGAAGACCCGCTGACGCTGGAGTGGATCGGCCGCTTCTTGGCGAGGCTGCACCTTGTCGGCCAGCAACAGCGTTTCGAACACCGCATGACGCTGGACGGCAGCGCGGCGGCGCGTGCGTCGGTGCAGTGGCTGGTGGACAGCGACCTGTTGCCGATGGGCGCGCTCGGCGGGTGGCACAGCGCCTGTCTGCGGGCGCTGGACGCCGTCGATGTGCGCTTCGAGCGGCACGGCGCGCTGGAGTTGATGCGCATCCACGGCGACTGCCACGCCGGCAACGTGCTGTGGACCTCGCACGGCCCGCACTTCGTCGACCTGGACGACGCGGTGAACGGCCCGGCGGTGCAGGACTTGTGGATGCTGCTCGGCGGCGACCGGTACGAGATGCAGGCCCAGCTCGGCGCCCTGCTCGACGGCTACGAGACCTTCCGCGAGTTCGACCGCCGCGAGCTGGCGCTGATCGAGCCGCTGCGCACGCTGCGCATCATCCAGCACAGCGCCTGGATCGCCCGGCGCTGGAACGACCCGGCCTTCCCGATCGCGTTCCCGAACTTCGAGAGCCCGTCGTACTGGGCGCAGCAGACGACGCAGCTTCATGAGCAGATCGAGGCGATGGCGGAGGAGCCGCTGGTGGCGTGATGAACCTTTAATTTCTCTGTTGACAGAAATTACAGAAGCCTTAGCATTCATCCCCATGGAACTCACCGACATCGCCCGCCGTTTCGTCATCCACTGGGGCGAGATGGGCTCGGCCTGGGGCGTCAACCGCACCGTGGCCCAGATCCACGCCCTGCTCTTCTTCCACGGCAAGCCGCTCAACGCCGAAGACCTGTCGCTCACGCTGGGCGTGGCGCGCTCCAACGTCAGCAACAGCCTGAAGGAACTGCTGAACTGGAACCTGATCCGCGTCACCCACATCTTGGGCGACCGGCGCGACTACTACGAGACCTCCAAGGACGTCTGGGAGTTGCTGCGCACCATCGTGCGCGAGCGCAAGGAACGCGAGTTCGACCCCACGACCCGGATGCTGCGCGAACTGGTGGCCAGCCCGGACTTCAAGTCCGAGAGCGACGATGCCCAGGACCGCGTACACGAGACCCTGCGCCTGATGGAATCGATGAGCCTGTGGACCGACGAGATGCTGCGGCTGTCGCCGGCCACGCTGGACAAGGTGCTCAGGTTGGGCGCGAGTGTGCAGAAGTTTGTGCGTGGGGGCGATTGATCCCTTTTTTTGGCTTTAAGTTTCTGTATTGACAGAAATTTCAGGATAAACACATGAATGCTGCCATCTACCCGCTCACGATCTACTACGACGCCTCGTGCCCGCTGTGCAACGGCGAGATGACCAACCTGATGCTGCGCAACACCAACCCCGAGCGGCCATTGATCTTCGTTGACGCGTCGGCTCCTACCTTCGAGTCCCCGCTGCCGGGCACGACCCGCGCCGACCTGATGGCCCTGATCCATGCGCGCCGCGCCGATGGCCAGGTCGTCCGCAGCGTCGAGGTGTTTCGACTGGCCTACGAAGCCGCGGGCCTGGGCTGGGTGACCGCGCCCACGCGCTGGCCGGTGCTGCGCCCGCTGGCGGACCGGCTCTATCCCTGGCTGGCCCGCAACCGGCAACGGATTCCACGCCGGCTGGTCACGCTGGTCTTTGAAGGCGCCACCCGCCAGGCAGCCGAGCAAGCCGCACGGCGCGCGCGCTGCAACCACGACACCTGCTCGCTTTGAAGGGCGTTCACATGAACATCCTGCTCTGCGGCGCCAGCGGCTTCGTCGGCCGCACGGTGCGGGTGGCGCTGGAAGCCGCTGGCCACACCGTCATCGGTCCCGACCTGGGCATCGACTTCTGCCGCGATGTCACCCCGGCCGCCTGGTTGCCCCGGCTGCAAGGCGTCGAGGCGGTGATCAACACCGTCGGCGTGCTGCGCGACACGGCGCAGCGGCCGATGCAGGCGGTGCATGTCGCCGCGCCCGCCGCGCTGTTCGACGCCTGTGCGCAAGCGGGCGTGCGGCGGGTGATCCACGTCTCGGCGCTGGGCATCGACAAGGCCCAGGTGCCCTATGCCACCACCAAGCGCGCCGCCGAGCAGCACCTGCTGGCCCTCAACGCCGCCGGCCGGCTGGACGGCGTGGTGCTGCGGCCCAGCATCGTCTTCGGGCGCGGCGGCGCGAGCAGCAGCCTGTTCATGGCCTTGGCGCGCAGCCCGGTGCTGTGGGCGCCGCGGGCCATGGTCACCGCCCGGGTGCAGCCTGTCTCGGTGCGTGACCTGGCCGAGGCCGTGGTTCGCTTGCTGGACCCCGGGCTGGCGCGCCACGTCACCGGCGTGCTGCCCTGCGTCGGGCCAGCGCCGTTGACGCTGGCCGAGTTCGTCATCAGCCTGCGGCAGCAAGTTGGTCACGGTCGATCGATGGTATGCGCGCAGCCGGACTGGCTGACCCGGCTGAGCGTGGCCATCGGCGACCGCGTCCCGGCGCTGCCGCTGTGTACCGAGACCATGGCCCTGCTGCAGCACGACAACGTGGCCGATCCGCAGCCCTTCGCCGCCGTGCTGGGCCGCCCGGCACGGCCGGTGGACACGCTGGTGCAGACGTCATGGACCGCCTCAGCCTGATCGCCGTCTGGCTCGGTACCGCCGTGGTCAGCGCCTTGACCGCGCACAGCCAAGGCCCAGCGCTGCTGCGTGCGGGAGGCGTGCCCGAGGCGCTGCACCCGTGGCTGATCGGTGCCGGCACGGCCGTGGACCTGCTGCTCGGGCTGGCGATGTGGTTCGCGCCCAGCCGCCGGGTCTACGGCGCCGCACTGGCCGTGATGGCGGCGATGACCGTGGTCGCCACCGCGATCGACCCGACGCTGTGGCTGCACCCGCTGGGTCCGCTGCTGAAGAACCTGCCCATCGCCGCGATGCTGTGGTCGCTCATGAACCCCGGTCAGGGATACCCGAGATGAACACCTACCTGCTCGTCAAATGGCTGCACATCGTCTCCAGCGTGCTGATGGTCGGCACCGGGCTGGGGTCGGCGTTTTTCCTGTTCTTCACCAACCGCAGCGGCTCGGTGGCCGCGCAGGCGGTGGTGGCCCGGCTGGTGGTGCGGGCGGACTGGTGGTTCACGACGCCGACGGTGGTCCTGCAGCCCCTCACCGGTCTGTTGCTGGCGCACTGGGCGGGCTGGCCGGTGCTGTCGACACCGTGGCTGCTGGTCTCGCTGGGGCTGTATGCGCTGGCGGGGGCGTGCTGGATCCCGGTCGTGCTGATCCAGTTCCGCCTGCGCGACCTGGCCGAAGCCGCCCACCGCGAGGGCGTCGCGCTGCCCGCCGAGTACGCCCGGCTGCAGCGCTGGTGGGAGTGGCTGGGCTACCCGGCCTTCGCGGCGATGGCGGTGGTGTTCTGGCTCATGGTCAACAAGCCGGCCGGGTGAGTTTTCAGTCGCTTCGGGCGCGCCGTTCAGTGGTGCGCGTGCTCGCTCGGTGCAGCCGGCGTCACGTTCAGCAACGCCGCCGGCGACTTCAGGCCCTTGGTCGAAGTGCCGTCAGCCGGCACCTCCGCCCAGTCCAGTTGCCCGGACGGGCAACGCTGCTGCACCTTGAACCACAGCGGCCCCGGCGTCGCCGGGAGCTGGCCGCGCAGCACGAACTCGTCGTATTGCGCGTCCGGCAGGTGGGCCTCGACGCTGCGGGCGGTCCAGACGATCTCGGTCACGTCGTCGGTGATCTGCTTGCCGTGGCTGGTGTAGGGCTGGGCCAGCGGCTCGCGTCGGATCGACAGCGACCAACCCGGCTTGGGCATCGGCTTGGCCCCCTTGAAGCCGGTGGGGACGCGCACGGTCACGGTGTGGGTCGCCTGGCCTTCGCAGCCGTGGCCGACCATCAGCGCGGCCTTGTAGTAGCTGCCGGCCACAGCAGCCGGCGTTTCGAGCGTGACGTGGGCCTGGGCGGCAGCGGTGAACAGCAGCGCAGAGGTGGCGAGCAGCGCCAGCGTGTGGCGGGGGGAATGCAATGTCGTGGTGGTCATGGTCATGGCCGTGTTCCTGTTCAAAGGTCGAATTTCAGTTCGGCGCTGTAGGTGCGCTGCGGGTACGGGTGGAAGTTCCAGTACTGGTAGTTGTTCAGGTTGTCGATGCCCAGCGCCGCCGACCACTGCCGGTCGATCTGGTAACGAAGACGCAGGTCGGTGGTGAAGAACTTCGAGAAGCCCTGGTAGGTGAAGCCGTTCGGGTCGCTGTTGTTGAGCGTGCCGTACTGGTTGCTGGCGGCGCGGGCGCCGTAGCTGATGCTCAGTTGCGGCGTGGCGCGCCAGGTCGCCAGCAGGGTGCCGCGCCACATCGGCACGCGCGGCTGCTGCTTGCCGATGGTGTCGCCCGGCGTGGTGACGTAGCCGGCGTTCTCCAGGATCTTGGAGTTCGTGTAGGTCACGCTGCTGCTGAGGTCGACACCGCGCCAGCCGACGTCCTGCCCGCGGTAGGCCACTTCCAGCCCGAGGGTGCGCATGCGGTCGATGTTCTGGGTGCTGGTGACGGTCTTGCCGTCGACAACGGCGCTCTGTGAATACAGCGCGTCCTTCGTCAGCTCATGGAACACCGTGGTGCGCCACTGGTGCGCGCCCAGGTCCCATTCCGAGCTGAACTCGGTGGTCCACGACTTCTCGGGCTTGAGGCTGGGGTTGGTGACCGGGTCGCTCGCCACGTAGGCGCCCGCGCTGCTCAGCCCGCCCTGGAACAGCTCGCCCGCCGTCGGCATGCGCACCGCACGGCCGCTGGAGAGCTTGAGCGTCCAGTCCTCGGCCGCCTGATAACCCACGGCGGCCTTGGGCGACAGGTAGGTTTCCTGCCGGTCCTGGTAGGCCACACGCTGGCCGCCCGAGGCCACCTTGTAGCCCTCACGGGCGCTCCACTGCTCCGCGCGCAGGCCCAGCACCGTCTTCCACTGCTCGGACAGCGTCCAGGCGTCCTGCGCATAGGCGCTGCGCAGCCGGGTGCGGCCACCGAAGTCGGTGAAGGTGCTGGTGGGGTCGCCGCTGATCCAGTGGCTGGTGTTGCTGACGAGCTGGCGCCAGGTGTGGCTGTCCTGCTGCAGCCCGACATCGACGATGTGGGCGCCGTCCAGCCCTTGCGGACGCCAGACCCCCTTCAGCGCCAGCGTGTTCCAGCCGGTGCCACTCAGGTCGGTGAGGCGCCCGGCACCGCCGAGGTCCGCGGCCGGCTTGGCCACCGTGGCGGCACGCTGCAAGTCCTTGCGGTAGTCGTACAGCGACGCCGCCACCTCCCAGTCGAAGACCCCGCGGGTGCGGCTCTTGACCGACAGGCCGTGCATCACGTGTTCGATCTGCTCGCGCGACTGGCCGAAGTCGGTGGCGGCGACCGTGTAGTTCTTGCCGCCGATGTTGGCCGTGCCGGCGTAGAACGGCTGGCCGCTGGCGTCGCGCAGGCTGGTCTCGGACTGGTTGGTGGTCTGGTTGCGCCACACGCCCAGCGTGTAGGCGGCGCGCACGGTCGGGTCGAAGTCGTAGGCCAGCTTGAGCTTGGCGTGGTCCTGCACCGTGTGGTACTGGGTCGCGGTGCCGAGCAGGTACCAGGGGTTGTGGCTCTTGTCGCTGTCCAGCACCGCCCCCGTGACCACCGTCCCGGGCACGGCCGTGGTCGCCGTCGAGCCGGCGCTGACCAGCTTGGTCGGGAAGGTCAGCGGCTGGCCCTCGCTGTCGGTGCGGTTCAGGTTGAACCACCACGAGAAACCGCCCTCCCGGCTGCCGAGCGAGGCGCTGGCCTGCTGGCCGGTATAGGTGGCGCTGGTGCCGTACAGCGTGAACGGCTGGGTGAAGTAGCCGACCTTGGCGTGGGCCTCGAACGCCTTGGGCATGCGGGTCACATAGTCCACCACTGCGCCGACCGAGTTGCCGGCGTAGGCGGCCGAGAACGGCCCGTAGAGCACATCGACGCGCTCGATCTCCTCGGGCGTCACCAGGCCCCAGCGCGGCGTGAAGTTCGCGCCGTTGCCGAGGTAGTTGGACAGCAGGATG
>Ga0116158_10005526_pt1 | contig 10658 bp, 5 predicted proteins | sample AD_UKC052_MetaG_FD_89883 | JGI IMG/M metagenome (GOLD analysis project Ga0116158, IMG submission 89883) | Active sludge microbial communities of municipal wastewater-treating anaerobic digesters from USA - AD_UKC052_MetaG | ecosystem: Engineered > Bioreactor > Anaerobic > Digestate | place: USA... | reverse complement strand
TTCCCGGTCAGGCTCCGAGTGACCGCCTTTCATCCCCGCTTCACCCGGTTGATAGTCAGTCTTGCAGGTGGGGGAAGTGATTCACCCTTGCACCAAGGGGGCAGGAATCTCACCTGCACGAAGCTCCAGTTATCCAAGATTGATTTGCTGACCTCCTTTCTTTCGTCTTGGTTTCCATCCTTGAGCTTTTCTGTATGGCTCATTTCTGGAAAACGGGTCGCAGCTCTACCTCCGAGAAGGACACGGCTCTAAACTTCCCGCGCAACTCTGCGCCTTTGCCGCATTCGCGTCGGTCCTGCGGAACACTTAGCTGTTCCGGACCCCCTAAGGCCCTGCGAACTGTCAGTCCCTAGGCCACACGAACTCCGCTAGCACCACAAGCCGGAGCGCCTAGCGCTTTCTTGGGTCTGCCCTGAATGCATTCGCAGCGCTTCCCAAACGAACTGCGGCAGCGCGACCATTGGCCCCCTTAGCCGCGCCTTTGCGAAGCAAACCGAGCTGAATTCCTCGGCGGCTAGCTGGACACGGACTTTCGGGCAGCGGGGTCAGTGCTGCTCTGTGTGCTACTGCAGCGTTTATTGGCGGTTTTGGGGTGGGGGCAACACAACTCGCCCTGCCGACTGTGGCCTAGCTGCTTGCTCAACGACACGGTATGATACCTAGCACGGAGCCATGACCTAGTGGACAATACGGCGGGCCGCATACGAGTACGAATACGGAAGGTTGGCGGGTCCATTCTCTCGCTGAGCGCAGCTGGGATGCTCAGCGCGGGTATGGCTGGTGCACAGTCTGTTGCGACGAAGCAATCGCCGACTATCCCCGCTATGGCACCAGCCGCTGTGGCGCCTCGATCACAACTCGCCGCTCGATTGACCGCGCGAGCGGACGAGTACACACATCAAGGGCGATGGGACGCGGCATTGGGCCTGTACCAGGATGCCTACCGAGAGCAGCCCGAGCCAGGCCTGCTGCTGGCGATTGGGCTGTGTCACGTTGCGCTGAATCATCCTGACGAAGCGCAGGCTAAGTGTGACGCATTCATCCAAGCAGCCCAAGCACCTACGCCTGACCAACTCGCAAAGCTGGAGCAGTGTCGCAACGGCACCTACGCGGTGCGCAAGGGACTGATTGGCAAACAGGCGTACGACGCCAAGAACTACGAGACCGCTCGCCAAGCCTTCGAGGCAGCGTTCGCCCTGTCTCCAAATCCCGGGTTTCAGCTGAACGTCGCTAAGTGTTACGAGGCTGAAGGCCGCTGGGCTGACATGCTGGAACGCTGCGAGGTCTTCGAGCGAGCCCTTGGAAATTCCGCCAACGATCAAGAAGCGCAGGACGTCAAAGAGTGCAAGGCCGTGGCGCAATACGAGTTGCACCGGCAACAGTGCCTAACGCTGATGGCAGAGCACAACTATGAGCGAGCCATCTCAAGCTGCCAGGCGGTTTTCGAGCAAAAAAAAGATCCACCGCTGCTCCTTCGAGTCGGCATCGCACAAGCTGAACTCCAGCAGTTCACAGCGGCGCAGGCGAGCTGTGATCAGTTCGCTATGCTGCGCCCAGCGCCGCAGCGTCTTGTCGTGGATGCGGCATTGCTCGAGCGCTGTCAGCGGCTGGCGCGCACCGGAATAGCGGTCCTTGAGCAGAAGCGGAAGGCAGGACTACCGAAGCCTTGGTACAAGCGGCCCGGGGTCTGGGTCGCAGCGGGCGCGGGCGTGCTGGCCATCGGTGTCACCATCGGACTTGCCGCTGGATTAACGCCACAACCCTATCGAGAATACACATGGTAGTACGTTATTATCTCTCGCTGATTTTGCTGTCGCTCGCCGGTTTGACCGCAGGCTGTCGTTCGCCTTGTGGTGGCGTCCCCGGCTCGTGCATGGTGATTGAACTCGACAGCGCTGAAGATATCGACGTGCTGGAACTGAAGCTGCGAGTTAAGGACCCTGTTGATGGCACCGAGCGGGTCGTGCAGCCAAGTGGCGGTGCGCTGCTGCGCGTCGGGCGCAGCGACAAAATCCGCCTGCTGCCGCCACCGGGCGTCGAGTCGGCGCAGATCACCGCGGTCAGCCTGCTGGCGCGGCGCGAGTCGGGTGAGTGCTTCCAGTACAACCACACTCCCATCGACTGGCCCAGCGGAACTACACAGTCTCTCAGTGCCACGTTCCAAATTCCCCCCCGCGTCACAGGCCTGACCCCCACGCAGGGCCCCACGTCGGGCGGCAAGCAGGTCGAACTTCAGGGGGAAAACTTCAGCGAGGGCATGGAAGTTCTGTGGGGAAGCGCAGCCCCCGTTCGTCCGCAGGTACAGAACCCTCGAACGGCCCGCACGCAAAGCCAAGCCGTCCCCGCGTGGACCCCCGGCCAGCCCACCAAAGTCGCCGTGCGCGACCCCGCTGGATGCCAAACCAACGAATCTACGCAGGGGTTCCAGCAGTATGCAACCCCGAGTAAGTTAGATTTCGCAGTATCGCAAATTGCGCTCAAAACAAATACGCTAAACCTGAACCCTAATGATGCACAGTTTGCATACATTAACAATGATAACAGGCCAGACATTATTGCTGCTTCATCGGTGGGCATGACAGGTTATGTGACCATTCTGTTCGCCGACAGCAATGGCAACTATAATCCATCATCAAATCGATGTGATTTAGAAGTTGACCAAGAACCAGTCTCAATCGCAAGCGGCCATCTAAGATGGCCACGGCAGGCTGGCGAGGATATTGCATTGGTCCATGCTGCCGAACAGAAGAAGGCATTAATTATCAAGCCTTCATCATCTGATCCCATGAACTGTGGAATGATGGATAAATCAGATAGCAGAGTAATTAAATCGTCATGGCTTATGAATGAACAGCCAAATCAGATCTATGTGCGCGATATTAACAATGACACCATGGATGATATAATAATAGTCAATGATCGTTCCTCGGCTATGAATGGATTCGTGTCAGATGAAACACGAGCATTGGTGCCACTCGCCGATGCAGACATTGGAATGGGTCTTTGGCATGGTCTGCAGTATATTAAATCTGATAGTAGTGAGTACCCAGATATACTTGCTGCGAATTATTTTCCTGGTCAGCTAGTATTGCTTGGAACGACTGTATCCACAGACAGCCAGGGGCACAGAACTACACTCTTAACAAAGAAAAAGACCATCGTACTACCCGAACTATCATCACTCAACGCCTATCCATGGGACGTTGGGGTAAGGAATATTGCTAGCAGCCAATCAACATCACTCATATTCTCTCGGCATCTGGAGCTTGGGCTTGGTGTCATTCAATGTGGCAAAGGTGTCCAGAGTTGCCCGAATGCTCCATCGTCAGCAGAAATACAAGCATTGAGAATTGGCATGACAACAGAAGTATATAGCCGTCGTATGGTGCAGGCTGATTTCGATGGAAATGGTTCGTTGGACATCGCATTCAGTCATGAGCCTAAAGACGCGATGGGGCAGATTGTGGTGATGCTGTCTAACGAGGATGGCTCACTGAACGACCCATTCGTGAAAGCAATTACAACCCAGTGCTCTCTGCGCCGGATCGATGCTCACGATATGGATGCGGATGGGAAGGCTGACTTAATTGTCACGGGCAAAGGCGCTGATTGTGGCGGTGGCTCGGTCCTCGTCCTCCGTAACATCTCGCAGTAATCTGGGCGTCCTTTGGCATCCCGAGGCCCGGTCAGTGCGAAGTATTGCGGAAGAAAGTCAGGCCGTAGCTGCGGGTTGTGTAGAGGTCGAGGAGGCCGTCTTGGTTTTGGTCGATGGCGACGATGTGCCCCCATCCGGCTGTGCTGTTTTGCAGCAGCAGGCGTTCGTCGAAATCGCGGCCGTTGGTGTTCTGAAAGACGGTGAGCGGGCCGGTCTTGTGGCTGACGACAATTTCGGGTAGCGCGTCGCCGTTTAGATCTGCGACCAGAAGCGACTCTAGGTAGCGAAGCGCGTTGTCGGTGCTTCCGAGCTTCAGGCGGACCTGGTTCTGTGGTGTGGTCATCCAGGCAGTGGCCTCAGCGCAGGTCTTCTTCTTCTGGGGCTCGCCGGGGTTGAGCAGTACCAGAATTTCCCCTGTTTCCAGCGTCAGCACGATGTCCAGGTCGTGGGCTGCATCGTTGTCCATGTCGGCCAGGGCAATCTGTGTCACTGAGTTGCCTGTGAGAGCCAGCGTGGCGTCTCGCAAACTGTGGGTGCGCGTCTTATTACCGCACAGCACGCTCACCCCGTTGTTCTTGTTGCCGACAATCACGTCGGTATAGCCATCCCCGTCGATGTCTCCCAGCGCAAGGGGCGCACTGCTTAGTGTTGGGCCAAGCGCAATATCGATGGGCTGCCCGAAGGTTCGTTTCTGCGTCGGATCTTGATACAGAATCGAGAGCTTTTTCCGGGTCACGCTGGAGAGCACCAGATCTGTTGCTCCATCATTGTCAAGATCCCCCACAGCAACCAGGCTCTCACCATTTCCGCCTTCCTTACTCGTTCTACCGCCGTCGACAAACCCAGTTGTGGTCTCTGCCTGAAATGGATTTCCTAGCTCGAGAGACCAGAACACTTTGGCTGCAGATTGAAATTCACCCGGCGGCTCGGCTTGTTTGATGCTGACAGCAGCGACGACATCAAGCTGGCCATCTCCGTCTATGTCTGTCACTTTCACGGATGAGCTGTACGTGCGATTTGGGACCTCTGTCTCTGCTCCCAGGAAGCGTTTATACGACTGAGAACTCAGAAACGGATCCCTAGCATCCAGGGGACGGACACCGATCGAACCAGGTCCCGTGACAAACGCGAGGATTGGGAGCGATTCGCCAGGCTGCTTGGTGATCACGCCGGCGCTTGCATCAAAAACGGAACCTATCGCTTGATACGTATCTGCGTAACTAGCGAATCTTACCTCGTCAAACCGCCCGTTACCGGCTGCAATTACGTCGTCGCCGCTGGTCAAACCGAGAAAAATGGAACCCGACTTAGCAGCGTAAACTAGATAATCTTGTTTCAAGTCACCATTGACGTCTGCGGCCAAGATCGTTGATGGGATGTCAAACACCCTTTCCGGAGCAGGATAATTGCTTGTTGTTAATGGGCTGTACGCTATGTTCAGCGGTTTTGGGTAGTAAGACGATAAACGAGGATCGGTCTCTAGTGGCGTATTATCCAGGCAGCCTGTTCCCGAAAGTGGATTTTTCATGACGGAAAAATACTCTAATCCAGCCCAGGCGATCCTGCCCTCGGCAGCAACAATAGAGGATGGGGTGGCTGCCCCATACTCACAGCCAGGGCTGACTGCGATGGTCCGCTTTTGGCCGTTGTTATCAACATGACAAATAGACAGTTTGTCTCCGCTGATGCTGACGACCAACTCTAAGTTGCCGTCACCATCAAAATCGGTGACTGCGGCGCTAGGCATGGTGCCAACTGGCCAGGTCGCTTTGTTGGTAAACTCGAAAGCTGCCCCAGTACTAATGTTTAGAAAGGGCTCGATTGTTCCGCCTGAGTGATTCACGAGAACTAGATCCATGCGGCCATCTTTGCTCCAATCGAAGGCAAGCGCTTGCGTCGGATTCCCGCTGCTCTTTCCACTTCCTTTTAGTTCCAGAGCACCACTGGCATTGTATTTATGAACGCTGAATCCACCCACTCCGACTCCCACTTCCCCGTACCCCACCAGAATCACTTCCAAATCGGGTGAGCTATCCATGTTGGCCGCCAAAATGGAAATGGGATACGGGTTGCCGGAATCGAGGATCTGGGCGGCGCTGAGCATCATCGGAGCTTGGCGCGATGCCATACCGGGAATGCGAGCGAACTTGCTGCTGGTTTTCTCATTGAACGCGACCATAAAGTCGGTGTTCTGTGTGACTGGGTTCTTCACCGCCAAGATGGCCAGCGGGCGCAGCAGTCCTGCCAGAGGGGTGCCCATCGTCAAGTCAACATCAGTGCGCGCGGGGAAGCCTCCTTTGCCGTCGCCCCAAAGGAAGCTGACGCTCTGCGTGACGTTGTGCCAGTTGACGGCAGCGATATCCTGCAGCCCATCTCCATCGAAATCGCCAACGGTCATGGGCTGCACGGCCCCTAGGTCAGGGCTGCCCGGCGAATACTCTTTGCGGTCATCGTAGTCGCGGGTTGCAACTGCCTTCATGGCATAGAAATCCAGCGTGCTCGGGTAGTACGAAAAGGCACTGGTGGCAGTCTTGCCATCGCGATTTCGGACAACCAGGTCGACCGCACCAAGCTTGCTTGGACTTTGCGGTAGCGTGCCGCGCAACTCCTTTTCCGAGATCCGCTGGAGGCTTCCTACCGCCTGGCTTCCGATCAACAGCTGAGCGTCTGCATCAAAGCCGCGTCCAGTCACTACCAGCGGAGTGCTGCCGCTTGACGGTCCCACCATCGGCGAAACGCTGGCGATCACCGGGTCTAGCGTCACAGTTACGTCGCGCTCAACATGACTGCCGTTGTCCCACATGGGGTTCAGCGTTCCCGACACTTGGCTGACGTTGTTGCGGTCGAGTCCTTCGACGCGCAACTGGGTTATGTCGCTAGCCGCAACGCCGTCTGGTGGAACAAATTTCAGCAGTACCGGCAGTGTCACCGGGCCAAAGATAGATCCAGTCTGCATCGGGGTGATCGAGTCCCGCACCGTGGCGACGCTGCGTAGGTTAGCGTAAGTTCCCTCGCCATTGACGTGCAGCAGTAGGCAACTTCCAGGTTCCCCATCGCAGACCGCAAGCTGCTGGCATGAGTTCATTCCCAAGGCCACCAGCAGCGCCACCAGTGAACTAAAGCGTGTTCGACTCATCGCACGTTTCCTCCGTCGTTAACGGGCCGTTTGCGTTAACGCATCCCACACATTGATCTTGTGGTCTGGAGCAGGGGAGGGTTGGGACAAGCCAACTCCAAGCCCGACGGCCACGGCCCCAACTGCTGTGCCTGCAACCGCCCAGACCCACCAACGCTTGTACCAGGCTTTCGGTGTTTCTTTGGGAGGCGCAAGCACAAGCAGCGGAGATTGGACAAGATTGCGCTGGACGAGCGCCTTGCAATCGTTGAGCAGCTGGCTCGCTTCGTCCGCAGTCGCGCTGCCCTTCTGGGCTGGGTCTGCGTCCGCCCCATCGCGCGGGCGTGCTGTCTCTGTGCGAGGTATCACGAGCGCCCGCGTCCGCTCATAGGCTAGGCAGCTCTCCTGCGCCTCGCGAAACAGGCCAAGCCGTGCCTGGCTGTAGCCAACGCGCAACAGACTTTGACTGCGGATCTCTTCATCTAGAGCCGTCTTGTGCACGCTGTGGCACACCCTCTGCGCGTCGTTGTAGGCCCGCTGCTGAAAGACATCCAGGCAACGGTTGAAGTCCCGCAGCAGTGCCACGCCCTGTTCGCAGTCGGCCAGGCTCTGATTCTGCTCTTCAGTCCGGGTCGGCACTTCCTGCTTAAACTGTTCGCAGGCTCGGGCCGCGTCTGCCAAATTGCGATCTTTAATGTAGCACAGTCCAATATTCAACAATAGGTCGGGTGCATGCAGAATGCGATCGGCTTCCGCTAAATTGCGAATGCCATCGCGATACTTATCTGAATTGCACTGTTGAACACCCTGGACCAGCAAGCGATGCCGTCGGGTCAAATCCTTGCAGCGCGTCAGTGATTCCTGCTCTGCGCGAATTAGAGCGTTTAGGGCTACACTGTCCCGTTCGTACTGAGAAATCAATTGTTCTGCATCATCTGCCCGGCCAAGTGCAATTTGGCACAGACACATATCTACTAATAGCGATGGGGCCTTTTGCTGCTGATATACCGCATTAAAAAGCTCATATGCTTGTTGATAATTTTGTGTAGCAAAGTTCTGTCGGGCACTAGTCAATTGCTGTTGCTGAATCGACCCGGGATCCGGAGCCGCCAGCGGCGGACTTGTCGCCGATGGCAGACTCTGCGCTGCGATGGGGACAGCCCACAGGAGCAGACAGCATAGGAGGCCAAAGCAACCTAGCCGGTCCGGCATACTTCTTCGGGGTGGATGAGTTCCCTGCCCAACCGAGATAGTGACTTTCACAGTCCGGTTATCTTACCAGATCAAGCGCGTTGGGTGTACTGGCATCACCTACTGTTGCTGTGTCAACGCGACGGAAGTCGGTCGGCCCTGCTTACGGCTTCTGCGCTGGCGCGGTGAGTCGGGGTGATGTCACACGAGGCACTGCCATCTGTGGCATCACCATAGGCATCGCCGGGGTCGCGGGCGGGGCGGCCTCGACAGATTGCCCGACCTGCGTGGCCTTTGTATGTCCCGGCTCGGCTGGAGTAGCGGGCCCCCCTGACGTTGGGGATACTGTGGGGCGGGTCTTGTTGGTTCCCCCTGACAGCCGTCCGCTCTTGCGCTTCATTGCCGCGTTCGGGCGCTGTGATTCTTCCTCAGTCGGGCCGTTGGCAGGCAAAGCCGCAGTTGCAGCAGGAGGAAGTGGGTCAAGGCGCTCGCTGCGCTCAGCTGCTTGATTCCCAGGTAAAGAAAGCGATTTGGGCACATAGCCGTCTTTGCGCAGAAGGAGCTCGACAGTGCCAGGACCGCTCTCCCGTTCCAACGTCCATGGAGTCACCCCAAGCACCGCGTCATCGGCCTGACGAACGACAGTTGCACCAAGGGGGATGCTTTGGATGCTCCACTTGACGAGAAGCGGCTTGGTAGGCACCTGCTTAGCTGGAATGGGGACGGATTGGGTCACCATGGCTTGCTGCGGCTTGGTCCGAACTCGCAGCAAGGGCGGCAGTAAGAGCCCCAGTCCACCGAGCAAGCCAAGACCAAGCAGTACGCCAACGAGTAGTGGGAAGCGCGGCAGAATCTGTTGCGTGGGGTGTTCTGGCCGAACAGCGGTTGCTGCTACTGTGTCGCCCGTGGGCTGCCTGCTGGTTTCAACGCCGGATACACCGGAGGCTTCCGCGACTCGAACAGGCTTCGCCTCTGAGTCAGACGCAGGCGTTGTGGCGCGCGAGGCTGAAAGCGCCGCAGGAGGAGGCGAGGCTGCTTGCGTAGCTGCAAGCACCTCCTTGGGGTCAAGTGGCGGCAGTGGGACCGTCTGATCGTCTGGGTCAGTATCTTGCAGCGATGGGCTGCGGCTCAGTCGCAGGAAGGCTTCGGCCAGCTCACCCATGGACGGTCGCTTGTCTCGCTCTTTGTGCAGCATAGAATCGACGAGCGCCACGAGCTCCATCGGCACATTAGGTGCCAACCCTGGCAAATGTGGCGGCTGTTTGTGCATATGCATGCCAATGATGGCGACAGGGTTGTCAGCATGAAAAGGCACATCGCCCGTCAGCATTTCAAATAGCACCACTCCTAGCGAGTAAACGTCCGCCTTGCCGTCTACCTCCTTCGCACCAAGACACTGCTCTGGAGACATATAGTAGACCGTGCCCATAGTCACGCCAGTGCCCGTCTTCAGATTGAAACGGGCGCTGTCTACTGCCAGCTTTGCAATTCCGAAATCGAGTAGCTTGATTCGTTCTCCATCGGGCATGGCGGAGTCCTTGACGAGCATGGCATTGCTCGGCTTTAGATCTCTGTGGACAATGCCGCGCTCATGTACTGCGTGAAGCACGTCAGCCAACTGCCAGACGATACGCAGAATCTTGCGAGTTGGAATTCGTCCGCGCGCGTTCTCGATCCGCCTCGTGAGAGTCTCGCCATCAAGGAACTCCATGATCAAGCACGCGCTACCATCAGGAAGTCGTTCTGTGTCGTAGATCTCCACCAGCGCGGGGTGCCGGATCAGGTTGACCGCTCGTGCTTCGTTTAGGAATCGCCTAGCCACCTCATCGTTTTTTACGTACTCAGGTAAAAGAACTTTGATCGCAGCCTGCCTCCCGATCTCCTCGTGAACGGCCTTATACACTGCCCCCATGCCCCCAGTGGCTAGAAGGCCGGTGACCCTGTACTTTCCGATGCGAGTGCCAACCAAGTTATATCACCCCGAGCGTACGACATTGTACCAGCGGTCTTTGACCGGACCAAGTGTGAACTGACGTTGCTCCGCTGCCGCCGTCGCATAGCCTTCCGATGGGTCTGCGTCCGCGCACGCAGCGTTGGGTGCCTCCCGGTGGCGACCCGGCCGAGCGCGCTGAAGTAGCGGAAAACTGTCGGCTCTGCTCCTTGGATAGCGCGGGATAGCGCGGAGTCTGCCGCGCACCGCGCCGTTACCGGCGCAATTTGCGCCCCAGCACACCGTGCAAGCTGTTTGACGCGCAGAAGCCATGGCTGTTACTGCTACCGTCACCCCGCAACCGCCGCTGCAGCGCGTACAGCACCGATGGTGTAATCAACACGGGGCCTCTGAAATGCCCAGCGCCGCTTAATTCACTACCCCAACTAAGTCAAGACCGGCACCGCACGCAGCAAGCACTTTCCACTCCTCGACGGGAAATGCTGAAATTATCAGGGCTGTGCCTGGGCTGAAATTGGCTTGGGATGTCGGTTGGTTGTCTGCGAACCTGCGCAGCGGTGCGACAGCATCGCACGCCAACGGTGACCAGACTATGCGGGAATGAGGCAGTGCGGACCACAGATTGATTTCAGTGCAGGACTCTTATCCATGTGAAAGCGCTGTTTGGGTTAGTGCAGTTTTGGATACTGTTTCTGAAACATGAAGACTCCCTTCGGCTGAGTTTTTGATCCAGTGAATGCGAACTG
>Ga0116158_10005524_pt1 | contig 10659 bp, 8 predicted proteins | sample AD_UKC052_MetaG_FD_89883 | JGI IMG/M metagenome (GOLD analysis project Ga0116158, IMG submission 89883) | Active sludge microbial communities of municipal wastewater-treating anaerobic digesters from USA - AD_UKC052_MetaG | ecosystem: Engineered > Bioreactor > Anaerobic > Digestate | place: USA... | reverse complement strand
CGCGCGTGTAAGTCACTTTGTCTCCTTCCTTGCAATCACAAGAAGGAAGTGTACTTCACCGCGTGGCCGTTTTCAAAACTTCAGGTGTTGCACTGGCCGGTCGCGCGCGCGTCCGGTAAAAATGATGTTCCATTACGAGATCACGGAGAAGATTCAATGAAAACCATCACAATCGGCAAATGCAAAGCAGCATGGTCATCTATTTTACTTGTTTTATTGCTCGGTGCGATAAGTGCCTGCGAAAAAACGGATGAGAATGGCCGTCCTGCTGCTTTTTTTAATGCTTCTTCTTATGATGGAAAGAAGCGAATTCCATTGGCATTTCCATTTGAAATAGGCGAGTTTGGGAACCGAATCGAATTGAGGAAATGGGGTGATTACGAACTGCCAACAAGAGAAGTTGATATTGATTCACTACCGGCTTATCGGATACTTCGGTTTTCGCAAACAAATGATTATGTTTTTGGTGAATGTGATAAGGGGTGGGTTTGCCCGTCTGGGGAGTTGCAGTATTTTGTTTTTTCATTGTCGCAGACCAATGTAATTCGCTTTTCCGATCAAACTGAATTCGTGCAGCACTGCGCGACTTTCGGAGGGAATGTCAACCAGATGTGTCCTTTTGAAGAGCAGTGGCGAGCGTATTGGGAACAACATGACAAACGGAATAGATAGGATTCTGGCAACAGGGTGTTCGCTGTCAGCCATAGCCGTCATCATGGCATGTTTTTTTGCGTACAAATGTTTCACCCAAGCTGTGCTGAATGGCTATGAGGCAACGATGACGAAAATCATCGAATTGCTGTCTTATGCACATACGGTTTACATTAAGACTCAAACTCCCCCAAAGGAAATATCAAGCTGTACGGTTAATAACGCCTTGAACAATGACAGAAACACGAATAATGCGTCACCTTTAATGCCGATTGTGGATTATTGGGAACAAGAGATGGCGTACAGTTTAAGCAAAGACTCAATAACCATTCTTTCGTCGGGCGCGGACTTAAAGATGGGAACTAAAGACGACATTTCAGGTGTTTTGGCGCTTTCGACAAACCGCGATATTGTTATTAAGGGGAGATACAAGGCGAATATTTTTTACCAATCGAATTATTCAAGTCATGAAGATCAGGACTCGTCTGGGCATAAGGGGAACATGCCATAACATCTCGACAAAAGGAACTGTGATGCCGCTTGAACTGTCAGCCACCATTCAAACAAGCCTCGGCGTAGCTACCGGCCCGCACGTCCCAAGTTCAACGCCAGGCGTTCGAGGATGGCGGTGGTCCAGCCGTAGTCTGCTGGTGCCAAGCCATTCTTTGCGAGGCGACGCGGGTGTGATACTGTAAACGCATCTGATGTGATGCCCGAGAGCCTGTGGAGCCGATATGCCGATCAGTTGGAACGAGATCAGACAGAACGCCATCCGTTTTTCCCGCGAATGGTCGGAGGAGCACCGCGAGGACGCGGAGGCGAAATCCTTCTGGGACGAGTTTTTCGCCGTCTTCGGCATGCGCCGGCGTCTGCTGGCCACCTTCGAGGAACCGGTCCGCAAGATCAACGGCCAGTACGGATACATCGACCTTTTCTGGCGCGGGGTGATGTTGGCCGAACACAAGAGCCGGGGCAAAAGCCTGGACAAAGCCGAGTCGCAGGCGTTCAGCTACATCCAGGACATCGCCCGCGAACAGCGCCATGCGGACCTGCCGCGCTATGTGATCCTGTCGGATTTCGACCGCGTGGCGCTGTACGATCTGGAGCCGGACGAGCAGCTCGACCTGCCGCTGTTCGAGGCCCGCCATTACCGTAAGACCGAGTTCCCTCTGAAGGAGCTGCACAAGCACATTCAGGAGTTCGCCTTCATCGCGGGCTACAAGCAGCACCGCCTGCGCGAGGAAGACCCGATCAACATCAAGGCCGTGGAGATCCTGGGCGACCTCCACGACGCGCTGGCCGAAGGCGGTTACGCGGGCCACGACCTCGAACGCTTCCTTGTGCGCATCCTCTTCTGTCTCTTCGCGGAAGACACCGGCCTCTACGAACCAGAGACCTTCACGCTCTACATCGAGAACAAGACGGCCAAGGACGGTTCCGACCTCGGCCTGCATCTGGCCCGCCTCTTCGAGGTGCTGGACACCCCTCCCGAGCGCCGCCAGAAGAACCTCGACGAGCTGCTCGCCGCCTTCCCGTACGTCAACGGCGAGCTGTTCAAAGAGCGGCTGGGCTTCGCCGACTTCAGCCGCGCCATGCGCGACGCATTGGTCGCCTGCACGAATTTCAACTGGTCGCGCATCTCCCCCGCGATTTTCGGCTCGCTCTTCCAGGGCGTGATGGACCCCAAGGAGCGCCGCCAGACGGGCGGGCACTACACGGCCGAACGCGACATCCTCAAGGTCATCAACGCGCTCTTCATGGACGACCTGCGGGCGGAGTTCGAGAAGGCCCGGCGCAGCAAGGCCATGCTCAGGCAGTTCCACGAGAAGCTGGGCAAGCTGCGGTTCTTCGATCCGGCGTGCGGGTGCGGCAACTTCCTTGTCATCACCTACCGCGAGCTGCGCCTGCTGGAGATCGAGGTCCTCAAGGCCCTGTTCGGCGGCGAGGTGCAGTTGCAGCTCAACGTCAACGAGCTGTCGCGCGTAGACGTGGACGACTACACCGGTATCGAGATCCAGGAGTGGCCCGCCCGCATCGCCGAGGTGGCGATGTGGCTGATGGACCACCAGATGAACATGCGCCTTTCGGAGGCGTTCGGCCAATACTTCGTGCGCTTGCCGCTGCGCAAGTCCGCCCGCATCGTGCTGGGCAACGCCCTGCGGCTCGACTGGCGGGCGATCCTGCCGCCCGACCAATGCTCCTACGTTCTCGGCAACCCGCCTTTCATCGGCAAGCACTACCAGACCGCCGAGCAGAAAGCCGACATGGCCGCCGTGTTCGGGGGCTTCAAGAACATCGGCGACCTCGACTACGTGACCTGCTGGCACTACCGCGCGGCCGATTACATCCAAGACACCGCCATCGTCGTCGGCTTCGTGTCCACCAACTCGATCACCCAGGGCGAGCAGGTGCCGCTGATCTGGGGCCTGCTGTTCGGCAAGCGCGTGAAGATCCATTTCGCGCACCGCACGTTCCAGTGGCAAAGCGAGGCCCGCGGCAAGGCCCATGTCCACGTGGTCATCATCGGCTTCGCCACGTTCGACATCCCCGTCAAACGCCTGTTCGATTACGACTCCGGAAACGGGGCGGCAACGGTGTCAGAGGTCGCCAACATCAGCCCGTACCTCACGGCCGGATCGGACTCCTTTGTGACCAAGCGTCAGTCGCCGCTTTCGCCTGTTCCTGAAATGCGCTGCGGCAACAAACCGTCCGACGGCGGCAACCTCATCCTGACGGACGAGGAGAAGGCCGCGCTCATCGCTGCGGAGCCGGGCGCGGCGAAGTTCATTCGCAGGTTCGCCGGTTCAGAGGAGTTCATCAACGGGAGCACGCGTTGGTGTCTCTGGCTTCAAGAGGTAGAGCCAAATGACTTGCGAGACCTTCCGTTGGTCATGGAACGCGTGGATAAGGTGCGTGAGTTCCGGAAGAAGAGTACGGCAGCCCCGACCCGTAACGCCGCGCAGACGCCGGCGCTCTTCTTCTACCGTTCGCAGCCGACTACAGCGTACATCCTGATTCCCGAGGTGTCTTCTGAAAGAAGGAAGTACATCCCGATGGGCATCGCCCTGCCGTCTTTGATTGTCAGTAACAAGTGCTTCATCATCCCAACTGCTGATCGGTACCTGTTCGGCGTGTTGCTCTCGACGATGCACATGGCCTGGATGCGGCAAGTCGGCGGGCGCTTAAAGTCCGATTACAGCTATTCCGGCTCGATGGTCTACAACACCTTCCCTTGGCCCGAGAAGCCGACCGCGAAACAGAAGGCGGCCGTAACGGCGAAAGCGCAGGCCGTCCTCGATGCGCGGGCCAAGCATCCGCTTTCGAATCTGGCCGACCTCTACGACCCGCTGGCCATGCCGGAGGATCTCGTGAAGGCGCATGCCGACCTCGATCGCGCGGTAGATGCGTGTTACCGGCGCAGGCCTTCACGGCGGATGCCCAGCGCGTGGAGTTCCTGTTCGCGCTCTACGAGCGCTACACCGCGCCGCTGCTGCCGGTGGAGAAGAAGGGGCGGCGGCGGGGGTAAGGGTGGGTTGTCGCGCTCCGGCGCGTGTGGTTACAAGGCGTTGATCTGAGGGACACGGCGCATGTTGGAATGCACGAAAACTGATTATCAGGGAATCAGAGTGAAAGAAAAGAGCACCAGAGGGGGGCGGGCCGGGGTGCTGTTGGCCGCACTGGTGTGGGGGGCGGGCTGTGCGTCGTTGCCGCCGGCAGAAAAGGATGGCGGGGCTTCGGAGGTCGCCCGTTATCAGGCGCAGGCCGCCAAGGTGCGCGGGCTGCCGTTGCGGCGTGAGATTTCGATCGAGAAGGAGACGCGCGAGCAGATGCGCGCGTCGTTCGAGAAGGAACTTGCGAAGAGCGACAACCGCGCGTTTTTGTCGCAGACCGAGCTGTTGCTGCGCCAGTTTCGTCTGCTGCCGCGCGAGACGTCGCTGTCGGCGCTTTTTCTTGAGCTGATGACTGACCAGGTGGCTGCGTATTACGATCCGGCGAGCAAGCGGCTGGTGGCGGTCAGCGAGCCGTCGCCGCAGGACTCCGATGCCCCGCGCGTGAGCCGTGAGGTGCCGGGCATGGAGCGTTTTTTGTACGTGCATGAATTCTGCCATGCGCTCGAAGATGATCACTTTGATTTGGAGCGCTTGATGCGCGAGTCCTCGCGCGATCTAGACAATAACCTGGCGCTCACGGCCTTCTCCGAAGGCACCGCCGTGTTGGCCGGCTTGGACGGTTTGCTCGACGGCTACGGGGTGCCGATGACCTCGGCCTCGCCCTTTGCGGCCTGGGCGTTGGGCTTGCTGGGACGGCTTGATCTGGAGGAGGCGGCCGAACAGCTCGAAGGAACGCCGCCCTTCTTGACGGCTGCGCTGCTGCGCCCGTATCTGGACGGCACCGTCTTCTGCAACCGGTTGCGGCGCGACGCGGGCTGGGGCGCGATTGATCGCGCCTACACCCGGCGCGTGCCGGCCACCACCGCCGAGATTCTCTATCCGGAGCGCCGTTATCTGCCGGGCTTCCGCGCTGCGGTGTTCGAGCCCGATCCCGGCCTGCTGCGCGAGGCCGCGCACGGGGTCTCGGTCAACCGTTTGGGTGCGCTCGGCATCGCGCTCTGGCTGAACGGCGACCGCCTCGCCGCGCCTTCGCGCCACAGCTTCCTGAAGGGGTGGATGGGGGACAGCGTCTATTTCCTCAAGGGCGAGCGGCAAGAGGTCCAGACGGTCTGGCTGAGCCTGTGGGAGCGCCCGGCCATGGCGCGCGCCTTCTGTCGCGCGGCCCGGCGGCGGTTGAAGGAGGATTTCGAAGGCACGCCGTGTGCGGTGCAGCGCGACGGCGCGCGCGTGATGATCGTCTGGGGATGCGCCGACGAGGCGGCCTGCGAGCGACTGATGGCCTGCGCACGGCGGTCGCGTGTCGACGTGCAGAACCCGGGTTGGCTGGCCTCGGCCATGCGCGATCTGCCGCTGCCGCTGCGCCTGCCGCGCTATCCCGCCTTCTCGTCGGGCGTGGAGCTGCTGGGAGGCTGGGGGGCCGAGGCGCACGTCGGCGAGGATTTTTTTCGCGGCACGCTGGCATGCGGCTTGCTGCGGACAGAGTGGAATCCCGACCGTCACGTGGTGGGCGCCGCGTGGGGCCTCGTGTCGCACGCATCCGACGTGCGCGCCGATTACACCTCTTGGAAGCTGCCGCTGCTGGCCTCGTGGCACCGCCGCGGCTCAGGCGAGGCGCGGCGTTACCGTTGGCGCGTGCTCTGGGGTGTGCTGGCGGATGGCGATGAGCGGCGCATCCGGCTGCTGTTTGTGCCGGTTTGGCGCGACCGTTGAGCGACAGCCTTGTCGGAACGTCACGCACAAAAGCGTTCGGCGAGCGACAAAATTGTGGCGTTTCGATTTTTTTGTGAGCGCACTGGGCGTCAGCGTGATTTTTCGCTACACTCTTGCACGTAGAAAACACAGAGAGGGCTTATGCAATACGACAAGAACCATGCGTTGCTTGAGAGTGCCATTCCGGGCTTGCCCGCGCCGAAGCGCGGCAAGGTGCGCGATCTGTATGATCTGGGCGACTGCCTGCTGCTGGTGGCGACCGACCGCATCAGTGCGTTTGACGTGGTGATGCCGAACGGCATCCCGGACAAGGGGCGGATCCTGAACAGCTTGAGCGTGTTCTGGTTTGGCCTGCTGGATGGCGTGCCGAACCATTTGATCACGGCGGATGTCGAGCAGTATCCGGCTGCGCTCCAAGCGGTGAAGGAGGACTTGCGCGGCCGATCGATGCTGGTCAAGAAGGTCGCGATTATCCCCTTTGAGTGTATTGTGCGCGGCTACCTGACCGGCTCTGGCTGGAAGGAGTACCAGAAGGCCGGCACGGTCAACGGCCTGTCGCTACGGCCTGGCTATCAGAATGCGTCCAAGCTCGATACGGTGCTTTTCACACCCAGCACCAAGGCGGAACTGGGGCAGCACGACATGCCTGTGACCGCCGGCGAACTGGAGCAGGCGCTGGGGGTCGACAGGGCGCGCGTGCTGGCCGAACGCTCGGTCGGGTGCTACTCGAAGGCGGCCGACCACGCGGCGGCGTGCGGCGTTATCATTGCGGACACCAAGTTTGAGTTTGGCGAGGACGAGCAGGGCCGTCTCGTGCTGGCTGACGAAGTGTTGACGCCCGATTCCAGCCGTTTCTGGCCGCGCGAGAGCTATGCGGTGGGGAGCAATCCGCCCAGCCTCGACAAGCAGTTCGTGCGCGACTGGCTGGACAGTGTCGCCTTCAATCACCAGCCGCCCGCGCCGGTTCTGCCGGATGAGGTGGTCGCCAAGACGCGCGCGAAATATGTCGAGGCCTACGAGACCTTGACCGGACAGCGCTTCGTGTAACGCGACGGGAAACACATGGAACCGGACAGGCATCAACAAGAACTCGCCTTGCTGCACAACATCAGCCGGATTGTCGACCAAAGCATCGACATGCGTTCGGTGGTGCACCCGGTTCTCGAGGCGCTCGCGACTACGCTCGGTTTCCGCATGGCGACCATCACGCTGCTGCGCAAGGGCGGCGACGACATCCTGATCGAGGCCGCGCACGGGCTGACGCGCATGCAGGCCGAGCTGGGACGCTACAAGCTCGGCGAGGGCGTGACCGGCAAGGTAGTGCTCACCGGCGAGCCGATGATCATTCCGCGCACCAGCGAGTCGCGCATCTTCCTCAACCGTACGCAGCTCGGGCGCAGCGCGGACACCGCGTTCATTTGCGTGCCGATCAAAGAAAAGCAGGAGGTGGTCGGGGCCTTGAGCGTCTGCCGGCCGCACGCGCCCGACGCGCAGTTGCAGGAGGACGCGCAGCTTCTCGGGGTCGTGGCCTCGATGCTGGCGCGCGCCGTACTGCTGCGCCGCGACGTGCTGGCCCAGCAAGAGTCGCTCAAGGAGGAGAACCGGCAGCTCCGCGCCGAGCTGACGCGCCGCTATCACCCCGACAACATCATCGGCAATTCGCGTGAAATGCAGGGGGTGTATGACCAGATTTATCAAGTGGCCAAGAGCCAGGCCACGGTGCTGATCCACGGCGAGACCGGCACCGGCAAAGAGCTGGTGGCGCATGCGCTACACTACGCGAGCAACCGCGCGTCAGGTCCGTTCGTGCGCGTGCACTGCGCGGCTCTGCCGGAGAACCTGATCGAGAGCGAGTTATTCGGTCACGTGAAGGGTGCCTTTACTGGCGCGGTCACCGACCGCAAGGGGCGTTTCGAGTTGGCAGACGGCGGCACGATCCTGCTGGACGAGATTGGCGAGATTCCGCTGCCGATCCAGGCCAAGCTGCTGCGCGTGCTGCAGGAGCGCGAGTTCGAACGCGTGGGCGGCGTGAAGACCATCAAGGTCAACGTGCGCATCATCGCGGCCACGCACCGCGATCTTCAGAAAATGTCAGAGCAGCGGCTGTTCCGCGAGGACCTCTACTATCGCCTCAGCGTCTTTCCGATCTACATCCCGCCGCTGGTCAAGCGCAAGGCCGACATCCTGCTGCTGGCCGATTACTTCATGGCCAAGTACGCCGAGCAGAACGGCAAGAAGGTTTCCAAGTTTTCCAACGACGCGGTCGACCTGCTGATGCGCCATACGTGGCCCGGCAACGTGCGCGAGCTGGAGAACTGCATCGAGCGCGCCGTGCTGCTTACCGACGATGAGGTGATCCGGGCGTCGTCGCTGCCTTCTTCGATCCAGCTCCCCGGCGAGCCGGACGAGGCACCGAAGCCACTCGCGCCGACGCTGACCGAGGGCGCGTCGCTGGGCGACATGGTGGGTGTGTACGAAAAAGCGATACTGACCGAAGCGTTGAAACTCAACCGGGGCAACATCGCGGCGACGGCGCGCCAGTTGAGTTCCACGCCGCGGATCGTCGGCTACAAGGCCAAGCAATATGGCCTGGTCGCGGAGTGATCAGGAGGCCGGTGAAAACTGATCTTTGCCGACGCCGCATTCCGGGCAGCACCAGTCGTCCGGAATCGCCTCGAACGGCGTGCCGGCCGCTACGCCGTTGTCCGGGTCGCCTGTCTCGGGGTCATACACATACCCGCACACATTGCACACGTATTTCTGCATAGAAGGAATCCTTTCTGTTAGCGTCTAAGTAAACCGGGTTTGTTGAAACCGGTCAATCGTTTTCTTGGCGCGTTTCCTGGTCGGGACAACTGTCGGAGGCGCGCTCGCCGCGCGGTTCCATGTCCGGCGTGATCGTCAGCGGCGGCAGGGGACGTTCCGGCGCGGGGAGCGACTGAAACCCGCACTGGCCGATCGGCAGGCCCTGGCCGCGGAAAATGTGTTCGAACTCGGTCTGCTCGTGCGGGGCGCGCACCATCGCGGGGATCTCACGAAAGCGCGGGTCGGCGGCGAGCCGCGTACGGATCTCGGCGAAATAGTCAAGGTGGTCGGTGGCGACCTGCACCGTGCCCCCGATCACGAGTCGCGCCCAGAGCGCGTCGAGAAAGAGCGGCGAGAAGAGGCGACGATTGTGGTGGTGGCGTTTGGGCCAGGGGTCCGGAAAGAAGACATAGACGGTGCGCACGCGGTGGGCCGGCAGCAGGTAGTAGAAGGTGTAGAACGCCTCGAGCCGCAGCACGCGGAGGTTGTCGAGCTTGAGGCGCCCGGCCTTCTTGTCCAGCTTGGCCACGCGCGACAACATGCGCTCGATGCCGAGATACTGGGTCTCCGGGTGCTGCGCGGCGCGCGCGGCAAGAAAGCGTCCTTTGCCGCAGCCGATCTCGATTTCAAGCGGGCGGGCGGGATCGAACAGGGTGTCGATCGGCAGGGGGACAGTCAGGCTGGTCACCGGAATGACGCGGGAGGGAGTGAGAAGTACGGGCATAGAGACGGTCGGGGGTAGGAGTGAGGGGCGCGGGCACGCTGCGGGGCGGCGGATGCTGTTCACGGCGGCGGTTCGGCGGCTGGCCCGGCTAGACAGCCGAGCGCGGCGAGAAAGGCGGCGGCGGGGCGGACCGGACGCAGCGTTCGACTGTCTACATGGGCATGGACCGTATAGCCTTCGGCGAGCAGGCGTCCGTCGCGGCGCACTTCGCAGGCAATCTTCAGGCGGACGCCTTTAAAAGAGTCACACCAGGCCACGATCTCCAGCAGGTCGTCGTAGGTGGCGGGCGCATGGTACTGAACGTGCGCCTCCAACACCGGCAGGGCATGCCCACCGGCCTCCAGTTCGCGGTAGGTGATGCCGCAGGCGCGCATCAGCTCGTTGCGGCCGCGTTCGAAAAGGGTCAGATAGTTGGCGTAGTAGACCACGTGCATCTGGTCGGTGTCGGCATACGGCACGCGGTACGCGAGGGTGATGCGTTTCGGTTCAGACATCTCAGGTTCCTTCATCGATACGGAGGCAGTGTAGAGGGCTCGGTCAGGGTTGGCAAGCGCTCTTTTCGGGCAACGCAGGATTGACATCCGCGCCGGTGTGGCGCATGCTACAAGCACCCTTTTATCTCACCCCTTTTGGCTTAGGAGGCGGCTCGAATGGTTGGTTCATTTCTGTTGCCGGCGGGTTTGCCGCTGGCCTCTCTGCTCAGCGGTTTTCTGACATCGAACATGATGGGAAAAGGCATCGTGCTGGTTCAACTCGCCAGCTCGATCGTGGCTGCCGCGATCATCATCGGCAAGAATAAGGAGCTCAACAGCATTGCGCGTAACAGCAAGCGTTTCCTGCGTGAATTCCTGCTCGGGCGGGACGTGCTCGACTACTACCTGCTGCGTAAAAAAGGCGTGATGACCGCGCTCGAACTGATCTACGACCGCACCTGCGAGCGCATGGTCAAGCTGCTCGATCCCGACATGCGGCGCTCGGTCATCGGCCGCCAGAGCGATGCCGCCCAGGCGGCGCTCTCGGCCCGCGAGATCGAGCTGGTGCGCAGCACCTGTGAGCACACCGTACAGGAAGAGGAGATCCGCATTGAACACGGCATGGGCCTGCTGGCGACGATCGTGACCGCCTCGCCGATGCTGGGCCTGCTCGGAACGGTGTGGG
>Ga0116158_10005521_pt1 | contig 10663 bp, 4 predicted proteins | sample AD_UKC052_MetaG_FD_89883 | JGI IMG/M metagenome (GOLD analysis project Ga0116158, IMG submission 89883) | Active sludge microbial communities of municipal wastewater-treating anaerobic digesters from USA - AD_UKC052_MetaG | ecosystem: Engineered > Bioreactor > Anaerobic > Digestate | place: USA... | reverse complement strand
TGTTCTTGTTCGATATGGCTTGCTGGCTCTGGAAGGACCAGAGAATAATAGGCTTTCAGCAGAAGCACCCATTGAAAGGGGAAGGATTCTTGATAGAAATGGAAAGCTTTTGGCTTTTGACATTCCAAAATTCAATCTTGCCATTCGTAAGAATGAAATCGATCCATATAGAATCTCCAAAGATCTGAGTAGTGTTGCAAAATCAATCGGCTTACAGCCTGAGTCTCTTGAGCAGAAAATAAGGGAATCGAGCCAAAATTTTGTATATCTCGCCAAGAGGCTGGATATCGATATAGCAAAGCCACTGCAGGCAAGAATTGAAAAAGGAGAGCTTGCTGGTTTTGTACTCGAAGAAATAAATGGCCGAATCTATCCTGAAGGGAGATTAGCCTCACACCTGATTGGCTTTACAGGAGAAGGGAATACTGGACTAGAAGGCATCGAATTTAAATATGACAAAGAGCTTTCGGGTATTGGAAGTGACAAGCTGCGCGGAAACGATGTCTATCTCACAATAGATGCACGACTTCAGTATTCATTGGAAGGAATCGCACGCAAAGCCTTCGAGCAAAACAAAGCCGAATCCATTTTTATATTGGCAATGGATGTAAATAGCGGCGAAGTTCTCGCCTATGTTCAGATGCCAGATTTCGATCCAAACACTTTTGCGAGTTTCCGAGAATCGGAGCGCGAAGACAGAATGTCTGTGTATTCTTACGAACCAGGAAGCGTGTTCAAGATATTTTCGATGTCATCGATACTCGATGCTGGTCTAATAACGCCGAGGACTAAATTCAACTGCGACGGCGCATACCAAAAAGTCCTTCCTTCTGGAGAAAAAATTATAATAAAGGATTTAAATTCCTATGGAATGTTGGATCTAGCAGGTATTCTTGCTAAGAGCAGCAATGCTGGAGCTGGTTATGCTTCAGATCGCATTTCGGATAACGAGTTCTATTCCCGAATTTTAAGCTTCGGTTTTACAGAAAAGACGGGAATTGGATCCCCTGGCGAGAATCCTGGAAGCTTAAGAGAACCTTCAAAGTGGTCTGCAAGAACAAAACCCACTGTGGCGATAGGACAGGAAATACGTGTAACGGCACTGCAGATGATAACCGCCTCGGTCGCTATAGCAAATGGAGGTATTCTACTTAAGCCCAACACCATATCTCGCATAGAGGATGCTAATGGCAATAGGATTTATTCACACGAAGTAATAGCTAAGCGACGAGTCATTGCGCCCGAGACATCTAGAGCAATAATAGCTGCGATGGAATCAGCTGCAAGCCTTGAGGGGACAGGATGGCGAGCCAAAGTGCCTGATGTTCGTATGGCCGTAAAGACCGGAACTGCGCAGATGATAGATCCAAAAACCAAAGCCTACTCGGATACGGATTTTATCGCCAGCACATTGGGAATATTGCCAGCAAATAATCCAAAGCTTGCAATATATGTTGCCATTGTAAAGCCAAAAGGAGAATCGTATTTAGGAGGTCAAATTGCAGCGCCTGTTTTGCGAGATGCAGCTGAAGCTGCGATTGGCATTCTTGGCCTGCCGAGAGAAAAAAGTCTAAATGCTAATCATGCTGGAATAGTGGTGATCCAGGAGCCTCCTTTAGCCTCGATTGGTGCAAACATGCCAGATCTAAAAGGCTATTCAAAGCGTCAATTGTTGCCTCTTCTTTTGCGAAAGGACATCGAAGTCCAACTTGAAGGAGATGGATATGTGGTTGCTCAGTTTCCATCTCCGGGTACAGCCGTAGAGGCTGGTACAAGAATAGTGCTTCGGCTACAATGATTTTTCAAGACATTTCTGGCTTGAGGTATGAAGAATGACTAGAGATGAAGCAGTTGTTTTATGGAAGCTATGGAACAGTGATGAATCTCTGTGGCACCATGCTCTTTCAACTGAAGCGGTGATGCGCCATTTTGCACGAAAATATGGTGAGGACGCAGAATATTGGGGGATCATAGGTCTTTTGCACGATATCGATTACGAGAAGTTTCCTGAGGAACATTTGAAGCATGCACGAGAGATCCTTGCATCAGCAGGGTTTGATGATGCATTTATTCGATCTGTAGAAAGCCATGGCTGGGGAATATGCACACAAGTCGAACCTAAGCTCCTAATGGAAAAGGTGCTTTTTGCTGCTGATGAATTGACCGGTTTTATAGCTGCTTGCTCCTATGTTAGGCCATCGCGGAGTGTGCTTGACTTGGAAGTAAAATCTGTAAAGAAGAAATGGGGCTCTGCTGCATTTGCAGCTGGTGTGCGCAGAAATGTCATAGAACAAGGAGCTCAGATGTTGGGTATACCCCTCGACGAGCTTATTGGTGAGACAATTCTAGCTCTTAGGGGCGTCGCTTCGGAGATAGGGCTTAAAGGGAATCTATAGCTCAAAGGGAATTCAATAACATATATCTATGGAAAGAAACAATGCTTGAAAAGATTTCAGAGACCTTTACGGATGTATTCAGGACAATAAGCGGCAAATCGGCTATTTCAGAGAAAAACGTCGAAGATGCCCTCGATCGAATTAAAATTGCGCTCCTTGAAGCCGACGTAAATGTGAGAATTGTGCGTCGTTTTGTCAATGGTGTGTTGGAAGAAGCCAGAGGGGAAAAGGTGCTTCGTTCTGTCACACCTGGGCAGCAGTTTATAAAGATAGTCTATGACCGCATGGTCGCTCTTCTAGGCGATGAAAAGCAAGACCTCCTTCTAAAAGGGACTGATACTCAAAGTGTAATCCTTCTCTTAGGTCTTCAGGGTTCAGGAAAGACTACTACCGCAGCGAAACTTGCAAACTTTCTTAAGAAGAGAGATCGAAAAGTATTGCTCGTAGCCTGCGATCTTGTGAGACCCGCAGCGGTGGAACAGCTTGCCGTGCTTGCTGGACAAGTCGGTGTCGATATCCATAGAGAAGAACTTAAAGATCCGATACGGGTAGCACGCAATGCTTTAACACGGGCAAAGCGTGAAGGTCATGATGTGATCATCGTCGATACTGCAGGCCGTCTACAGATCGATGAGCCTCTCATGCAAGAATTAGCCAGAATTCGCGATGCACTTTCGCCAGTGGAGAGTCTTCTTGTAGCAGATGCTATGACCGGCCAGTCCGCAGTCGAAATTGCCAAAGCATTCGATGAAAGAATTGGAATAACTGGCGCCATCCTGACAAAATTCGATTCAGATACCCGTGGAGGAGCCGCGCTTTCACTAAAATCAATTACTGGCAAGCCAATAAAGTTCATTGGTGTCAGCGAACGAATCGATGGACTTGAACCTTTTTACCCAGATAGGATCGCCAATCGCATTCTAGGCATGGGAGACATAGTATCGCTCGTGGAGAAAGCTCAGGAAGTCTACGACCAAAAGGAAGCTCTTGAGCTCGAACAAAAAATCAGCAAGGAAAGTTTTACACTCGAAGATTATCTAGGTCAGATTCAAAAAATGAAAAAGATGGGCTCCGTCAAGTCGATGCTCGAAATGATTCCAGGTCTGGCAGGTCAAGTTGATGAGGACCAAATAGATCTTCAGGAGATGAAATATGAAGAGGCTATACTTCTATCCATGACAAAAAAGGAACGCCAGAATCATCTGATTATTGGCCCCTCCAGGCGAACTAGAATCGCAAAAGGCTCAGGTACTTCTGTAGCTCAGGTCAATAGACTCCTAAAGAAATTTGAAAAATCCAGATCGATGATGAAAAAAATGGTAAAGAACAAAGGAGCCATGGCGAAAATGTTTGGGAGTGGAGCTAAATAATTCAAGCTAGAGTAAAGGAATATATTTAAACGAGCTAATTATATCCTGACCACTTTACATAATTCGTCATTTTCGGTATATTGCATCGACTATGTTCTATGGAGACTACAATGTCGAGAGTGTGTGAAATCTGCGGCAAAGGTACACTTTACGGAAATAATGTATCACATTCAAAGAACCGCACAAGCCGAACCTGGTATCCGAATCTCATCAAAGTGCGCACAATTGAGAATGGAACTGTGCGCCGCATAAAAGTATGTGCTCGTTGTCTCAAATCTGGAAAAGTAGAGAAGTACATTTAGTTGTTTCTTAATCGACTTTAGGCAAAATGCTTGCCGATTTGTAATGGATTATTTAAAAAGCCGCCAAAATATGGCGGTTTTTTTATTCCCACGGTATATTATAAGCGGTTTACAAATATGCTCCGGAGATAGACTAGATTCCCTGTGGGTGGGGCTATAGAAGCCTCAAGTTGATGCCGATACAATAATGAATAGTTGTGTATTGAAAGGGTTTATAATGTATTTTGCAAAGCCTTCCATCATAGTGCGCAATGTATTTTTTGCAATTCTCTTCTTTATAATTTCCTTTGCAAGCGATGCAATGGAACCCCTTCCTTATAGGCTTTTTCCTGCTCTCTATAGAAAAGAAAACATTTCTCGTATTGATCAGAATATGAGCCTTGCCAATTATCAATCCAGTGGAGGCTTTCTATGGGAAAGGGTACCTCTTGTGGCAAACAATACTATTCTCGCTTATTATGGCAGTCCACTTTCCGATAAAATGGGCATACTTGGCCTTTATCCGAAAGAAAAGATCGCTGAAATGTTAAAGGAGATGGCATCACAGTATGACCAGGTAAATGGCAAGGATGGTGTGATTCCAGCATTCTATATAATCTATGGAACTTGCTGGCCAGGAGGAGAAATAGGTTATCTAGACGATAAAATACTTTTGGATTACATCAGATATGCTCAATCTATGGGCATGCTTGTATTTATCGATCATCAGATAGGCAAATACAGCCTTCGGGGAGCCATGGACAAGATCTTGCCATTTTTGCGATATCCAAATGTCCATCTAGCGATAGATCCGGAGTGGAGAACGCTCAGCCCCATGAAAGAAATAGGATTTATTACCGCGGCTGAGCTTAACGATGCTCAGAATTATATGGATGCATATATCAGGGCGAATGATATTCCTGGTATACGTATGCTTGTTGTGCATCAGTTCGCAGACAAGATGATTCAAGATCGTGAGGAAGTGATATCGCACAGGGATCGTGTCATTCTTATTCATACTGCGGATGGTTTCGGTGCTCCGAAGCTCAAGAAAGCCACTTATCAAAGAAACGCGAACGCAGAGAATATGCCGATAAAAGGTTTCAAGCTCTTTTTCAAATCTGATTTTCCTCTAGCGGGATTCGATATGCCACTGATGTCGCCTGCCGAAGTTATGCAGCTTGAGCCAAGGCCAAGCCTGGTCATTTATCAGTGATGAGTCAAGCCCTGAAGTTGGGCTCTTCCTGTGATAGATTGAATCTGAAGGTTTCTTTAATAGAGAAGGGGATATCGATGAAAAAAGCCCGGATTTTTGCAATGATGCTTGTATTGGTCTCTATTAGTATAGGTGGTGTCTTTGGCTATGATCCGCCCGAGGGAGCATCGCTGCTTGGCCGTATTTACGGTCCTTGGATGATGGGCGCTGGAATGTCGCTCACTGAAAAAGGGGACAACACATGGAATTTTCATTTAAACCCGGCTTCTACATCGGAAGAAGAACTTCCTATTCTCGCTTTATCCTACACAGGTATCGCTGACACCTCTTCAGGGGGGACTCAAGGATGGGGTAGTGCAGCAATGGCAGCTTTCAGCCTACCCCAAGCTTATGGAGTATGGAACGGTTCTGTGCGCCTTTTTAGCGCTCCAGGTTCAATGACAAGCATGCCGCTTGGGACATTTGTTACTATCGGGGGTGGATTCTCGAAAAAAATCTCAGGTAGTCTGTCGGTGGGAGCTTCCGCTTGGCTTGCAATGGGAGGGAATGGAAGCTTTGGATGGGGGCTTTGGTCCGATATTGGGATTATCAAAGAATTTACCGATATAGGATTTTTGCAGAATCCAAGATTAGGTTTTGTTTTTAGCGGAATTGGAAAAGAATTCAACTATCAAGTACCGCCAATAGGCATGTCGCCTGGAAGCATTGCATCTACTGGCTTTCTCCACGCCTTCAGCCCAGGTCTCGGATTTAGCGCAGATCTTATAAATGATTACAATATGCGCATAAGGGCCAATGTTGATTTGCGCGCGCCTTCGTTTGGAGATTTAGAGGGTGAGCTGGGAATAGGAATTTCTTATCGAAACATGCTTAATCTTCGAATTTCCATAGCGGAAAGCCTATTTGATATTCAAAATAAAACGGGGCGGAGTTTATGGCCTTCTATCACCATTTCGGGAAGGATACCTCTTGGCAGCAAAGATCCCCAGAATAAGGGAGTATCGGCTATTGTTCCAGCCCTTGGCTTCATGCCTCTTTATGATAGCTTAGATTCATTCTCTATTGGCGCTCAGCTTGCTTGGAGACAGCCTGATAAGAGCTCTCCCGAAGTGAAGCTCGAGCTTCCGCCTTCTGTAGAAGGTCCTCCTGTAGCCTATATTTCACCCAATAGCGATGGCAAACAGGACAAGCTAGAGATTCCTCTTTCGGTAAAAGACGAACAGGGAATTGTAGCCGGTTGGTTATTCAAGGTCGAGGATCGCTCCTCTGGCAAGGTAGTAAGGACTATTACAGAACATTCTGTTCTTCCTGATCGTATAGATTCCTTTTCTTCCCTAAAGCAGGGTTTTGGTTATGTAAAGAAGAACGTACAGGTTCCGAATATCTTAGATTGGGATGGCAAAGATGATGAAGGCAATCCAGTACCCGAGGGAACCTATATTGTGAGTTTCCATGCTTGGGATGATCTTGGAAACACAAACGCAAATTATGACTCTTGCATGAATGTTGTTGTGGACCGAACAGCGCCAACAGTGAATGCATGGGTATTGAGCAGCGAACAGCCCTTACAAGGTTTTGACATAATGATTTTTAGCCCTGATGGCGATAATAGCAAAGATACGATTTCCTTCCGCGTTCAAGGTTCTATAGAAGACAACTGGAAGTACGAAATTCTCAATGAAGGCAATGTAGCTGTTAGGACAATGGAAATAAAAGGCAGAAGTGCGCCTCGCGACTTTGTTTGGGATGGCACTGATGATAGAGGCAAAAGAGTCCCCGATGGTTACTATCGTTTCAAGCTTTCTACAATGGATCCTGCTGGAAACACTGGCCAAAAAATCATTGGCATTTCTGAGGATAAATCCGATTGGATCATAGTAGACACCAGCAGACCTGCAGTAAAAGTCGCAGCTGACAAGAAGGCCTTTAGCCCAAAAAAAGAAGGAGAAGCGGGTACTGCACTAATCTCTTTCGAGCTTGAATCCTTAGATAACCTCGTTACCTGGAAAGAGTTTATTCAAGATCAGAATGGCAAGACAGTCTGGACCTCCTATGGTGATGGCTCGACACCACCCCCGAGATCTTTCCAGTTTAGTGGACTTGGACCTTCTGGAGAAATGCTTCCGGATGGACAGTATAGAGCAGGCATTGAGATGAAGTATCGAAATGGATATTCGCCTCTCAGCTATTCGGAATCTTTTATACTAGATGCGACGCCACCATCTGCCGCAATTGTTCTTGATGATATTCGAGCTATTTTCAGCCCTGATGGAGATGGAAGCAGAGATACGCTAGTTTTTAGCTTATCAGGAAGCAAAGAAGATGTATGGAATCTTAGCATCTGCAATGAAGCTGGTGAGTTGGTCTACACTCGACAATATCACGACACTCTGCCAGAGCATTTTGAATGGGATGGTACCGATTCGACAGGCCGCCATGTTAAAGATAATAAATATACACTATACCTCGAAAGTGTAGATATTGCGGGCAATGAATTCAAGATAAGCTATGGACCGATTGTCGTTGACACAAGAACGCCAAGCGCCTCTTTTGTGTTCAACAGGGAAGTCTTTAGCCCGAATGATGATGGTGTCGCAGATATTCTTGATGTGAATTTGAAAATTGACAGCATTGATGGGCTTTTGAACTGGAAGCTTCATGTTTCCTCTACAATAGAAGGCGCATCTGATGCTGAAAAGACAATCAGACAAATTACATTGCTTGAGGGCAATAAGGGCAGCCCTCCTCCCACTGATTTCCAATTCGATGGCAAGGGAGAAGGGACACTTTTAAAAGAAGGCACTTATCACTTTGAACTCTCGCTAGAATACGAAAATGGCTGGAAGACAAAAAAGCTGAGCCCTGAATTTGTTATCGATATTACCGCACCAAAAGCTCAAGTATCGCGCTCGCGAGAATTCTTTAATCCTCGAGGCGAGGCCAGGCAGTCGCAAGTGATTATTTCTCAGATTGGCTCGAAAGAAACTCTATGGACAGGAGAATTGCGCGACAGTCAGGGTGTGCTGAGGTGCAAGTGGGAATTTAGGGATAGTCAGCCATCAGAAATCCTTTGGGATGGCAGAACAGCCGAAGGTGCTCTACTCCCTGATGGAATCTATGCCTATCGACTATTCTGTATAGATTTGGCTGGGAACAGTTTTGCATCAGAGCCTATCTTGATTGGTATCGATACTACTGTAAAACAGTCTTCGATTTCCGCTGATACTATGGCTATTAGTCCGAATGGAGATGGGATTCAAGATAAGATGACCCTTTCCACAAGCGCAACAGCGATAGAAAGCGTTCAGGGTTGGCAACTTGCAATACTTGCTGGACAAGAGAAGGTTATGGAGTGGAAAGGTAGCGGAAATGTGCTACGGACTATTGTTTGGGAAGGCACAAGCTCAGCTCGTTTGTCTGTTCCTGACGGAAACTATACGGCTATCTTCCGAGCCGAATACCCCAATGGAGACTCCACTGAAGCTAGTTTAGGCCCTCTTATCGTAGATCGGATAGCGCCACAAGCGACTGTTAGTCTTTCTCGCTCGATATTTTCTCCAAATGGGGATGGCATAAATGACACACTGCCTATAGAGCAAAGATCTGTTCCAGGGGACAGATGGGAGGGGAGCATTGTGGATTTGGCCGGCAGGACTGTGAGTGCTTGGACTTGGGAAAATGAGGTACGGTCCTTTGAATGGGATGGCCGGGATAATGCTGGGAATGTAGCTGCTGATGGGAAATACAGATATCATCTTGTATCAAAAGATTCTGCTGGTAATGCATTCAGCTATATAAGTCCTGTTTTTGAGATAGAGACTGAGAAAAAGGCTGTGCGTTTGACTGTTAGTGATCGTGCTTTCAGTCCCAATGGTGATAGCGTTAAAGATGTGCAGATAATAAGAGCGGAAATTGTCTCGCCCGAAAAAGTGAAAGAGTATGTACTACAGATTGTTGCTCAGGATGGGCCGGCAGCATTGAGTGCCGTTAGGATATGGAAGGGTGAAACGCCGCGTAGTGTCTATGAGTGGAAAGGGGAAACGGATGCTCAAATACAAGCACCTGATGGGCACTATGCTGCATCGATGAAAGTTGTGTATCGCAATGGTGATGAAGCTGAAAGTGCCACTGGGACTTTCTTGCTAGACAGGCAATATCCACGCATAGAAGTCCAGGTTCAAGGAAGCATATTTTCTCCAGATGGAGATGGCAGAAGCGACACCATTTTAATAGCTCAGAAATCATTGCCAGGCGACGACTGGAAAGGGATGATAAAGGATAGCAAAGGCAATGTATTGCGCAGTTGGAATTGGCAAAATGAAGCCAAAGACCTGGTATGGGATGGGTGTGATGCTAGTGGATCTACGGTTCCGAATGGCATCTATGCTTATACGGTGGAATCAGAGGATGTAGCGGGCAACAGAACCGTGGTAGGGCCATTCCAGATTCAGGTAGAGACAGGAAGGCGTACAGTACAGCTCCGTCTTAGTGATAATGCGATCAGTCCCAATGGTGATGGAATAAAAGACGAACTTGTAATAAATGTCGATGCTGATGCTCGAGATCGCATCAAGCAGTACAACCTTACAGTGCGTTCCAAAGAAGGTGCAATTATGAAGAGCTGGGCGGGTAGTGCTGATCTTTCTCGAGAGTATCGCTGGAATGGAACCAATGATGCAGGAACTGCGGTGCCAGATGGAGACTACAGTGTTAGTCTTGAGGTTCTATACTTGAATGATGCATTTGCCAAGGCTGGGCCTATAGCTGTCCTAGTAGATCGAATAGCGCCACAAGCGACTGTTAGTCTTTCTCGCTCGATATTTTCTCCAAATGGGGATGGACGAGCCGATACTGTTGAATTGACGCAGAGCAGCGTCTATGGAGATCGCTGGAGTGGGCAAATAATCTCAGAGACAGGAAAGATCGTCCGCACCTGGGAGTGGTATCCAATGCTCGCCGATGTTATTTGGGATGGCAAAGATCAGAGTGGGAAGATTGTATCAGATGGTGCTTATTATTATGAACTGAGATCAATCGATGAAGCTGGTAATTCTTTCATTCTTCCTCGCCAGCAGATAATAGTGGATGCAACACAGAAAAATGCAAGTTTCAAAGTTGAACCCATTGCGTTTAGCCCAAATGATGATGGTGTCAAAGATCTTATTTACTTAAATGTCAATGCACCAAAACCAGACACACTCCTTTCCTATTCACTTTCTATATTTGCAGGTTCAAAGACCACAGGAGGTCAGGCGCCTGTACGAAGCTGGAAAGGGAAAACCGATATCAAGTCGCAATATGTTTGGGATGGTATGACAGATGCGGGATTGAAAGTGCCAGATGGGTATTATAGTGCGTATCTTGCTCTAGAATATGCAAATGGAGATATCTTCAATTTTG
>Ga0116158_10005515_pt1 | contig 10677 bp, 6 predicted proteins | sample AD_UKC052_MetaG_FD_89883 | JGI IMG/M metagenome (GOLD analysis project Ga0116158, IMG submission 89883) | Active sludge microbial communities of municipal wastewater-treating anaerobic digesters from USA - AD_UKC052_MetaG | ecosystem: Engineered > Bioreactor > Anaerobic > Digestate | place: USA... | reverse complement strand
CTATCTCGACGAGAACGATCGACTGGTTCTGCGCACCTCGACGCAGGTTCCCTTCCATTCCCGCCGCATCACCGCTCAGACTCTCGGCATTCCGGTCAAGAAAATCAGAGTCATCAAACCCAGAATTGGCGGCGGTTTCGGCACTAAACAGGAAGTCCTGCTCGAAGACGTCTGCGGCCTGGTTACCTTGCGCACCCGCCGGCCATGCGTATGGGCGCTGACCCGCGCCGAAGAATTCATGTCGGCACGCACCCGCCACCCAATGGTTGTTACCATCAAAAGCGGCGTCAAAAAGGACGGCACCATCACCGCCATTTCGATGCGCGTTCTCAGCAATACCGGCGCCTACGGTTCGCATGCGCTGACAGTTCTGAGCAACTGCGGTTCGAAGGTTCTGCCGCTGTATCGTGCCGATAACATCGAATTCATCGGCGACACGGTTTATACCAACCTGCCGGTCGGCGGCGCTTACCGCGGCTATGGTGCTACTCAGGCAGCCTATGCCATGGAATGCCAGATGGACGAAATGGCCGAAGCAATCGGCATGGACCCGATCAAGTTCCGCCAGAAAAATCACATCAAAGAAGGCGAATCTTCGCCGATCTTCAAGGCACTCGGTGAAGGGCGCGAAGGCGTTGACATGAGCATCGGCTCATGTGGCCTCGACAAGTGCATCACTGAAGGCATGAAACGCATCGACTGGGCCAGAAAGTATGGCAAACAGGGCAATGGTACTAAACGCCGCGGTCTCGGCATGTGCTGCCTGATGCAGGGCAGTTCGATTCCCGAAATCGATATGGGCGCAGTCTTTATCAAAATGAATGATGACGGCTCTTTCAACATGCTGCTCGGCGCCACCGACCTCGGCACCGGTTCTGACACGGTTCTTGGCCAGATCGCCGCCGAAACTATCGGCTGCCAGCTGACTGATATGCTGGTTTACAGCTCAGATACCGACATGACTCCTTTCGACGTCGGTGCTTACGCAAGCTCGACCACCTATCTTACCGGTGGCGCGGTCATCAACTGTGCCAAAAAAGTGCGCGAACAGATCGAAGCGGTCGCCGCCAGCATGATGGGCGAAAAGATGACTGATATCACCATCGAAAACGGCGTCTGCTACGGCAAAGGCCGCAAGAATAAGGTCACCTTCGGCCAGGTCTGCCGTTACGCTCTCTACGAACACAAACAGTTTCAGATTGGCGCGCTCGGCAGCCACATCAGTCATGCCTCGCCGCCGCCATTCTCGGCTCACTTCGCCGAAGTCGAAGTCGATACCGAAACCGGTGAAGTCAAGCTGCTAAAATACGTTGCCGGCGTTGACTGCGGCACTGCCATCAACCCGACTCTGGCCGACGGTCAGACCCAGGGTGCGGTGATGAATTCGATCAGTTTCGCGCTGACCGAAGAATACATCTTCGACGAAAACGGCCGCATGCTCAACCCGAACTTCGGCAACTACAAGATCTGGGGCACCCGCGACCTGCCCGAACTCGAAACCTTCCTGGTGCCGACCTACGAAAAAACCGGCCCCTACGGCGCCAAGAGCGTCAGCGAAATCAGCATCAACGGCGCGCTGCCGGCGATCGGCAACGCGATCAAGAATGCTGTCGGCGTTCGCCTGACTCACCCGCCATTCACCGCTGAAAAGGTTCTCAAGGCCCTCAAAGAGCTGAAAGCCGGCAAAAAAGACACTACCGTCAAAGCCGTGGTAAAATTGGCTAAATCAGCCGCCAAAGCCGCTAAGCCGGCAGCAAAGAAGGCCGCGGCCACAGCCAAAGTAGCCCCCAAAAAGGCAGCGAAGCCGGGCAAAGCGGCTAAACCCGCGAAAGCAGCTCCCGCCAAAAAGGATGCGAAAAAGAAGTAGTTCTCCTTCAGACTGATCACCCCCGACCCGGCACACCGCCCGGTCGGGGGTATTATTTTATCAGTTCGGTTCGGGAGGCGGTAACGAAGGTGAAAATCAAGACCCAGAAGCAGAGAATCAGCGAGGCGACCGGCAGCTGCAGCGCAGTTGGCATCGAGTAGACAAGCATTACTCCGGGAATCCAGATACACCAGCCGGCGACGACGACCGGCAATACTTTGGTGAACACAAAGCGCGGCGAGACGAGTTTTCTGGCCACTTCGCGCCTGATGCCGTTTTCGCGCATAAAAAAGATCGAGACCAGAATAAAATTCGCGACCGGGCTGTAAAGCGCCTGATCGACAAAGGCTTTGAGCAGCAGCGTACGCAGATCACCGGCTTCGCCGAACCAGCGGGCCTGATAAACGTAGAAAATATCGGTGACGATTCCAATACAGCCAAACAGCAGACCAACAAAGATCAGATTGCGCAGGTTCTGCACGGTCGGTCGCCGCTTCTGAAAAAACATGATTTTGAACATCTCGGGCATGACTGCCGCAAACAGCACGTAAACGCCAAAGGAAAAGGGGTAACCTACAGAGGTCTTCAACTCCGACACCTTGCCAAGACCGCTGCTGAAGGTGGTACTCGTGGCGTAAGCAGCAAAGAAAATCAGCATCAGAGCCCAGAGAATGGCGCCAGGCTTGAGGTTGGCCTTGAAGGCCTGCTTGATCTGCGGCATGACTTCGGTGAGAAGCATAAATACGATGACTCCTGGAAAAATGCGATGATTGCTGCCTTATATCTGTAGTTTATCACAATCTGTTTCAGTCAACACAGTGAACTTCGCACAGACAAATTGTAAAGTGCAATGAGATGACTTATAATATGGTCACAATACATAAAACAACTTAACGTGAGAAGCCTGATGAACAAGAACACCATATGTTTGATCTTAACCCTGATGCTGATGGCAAATTCGCTGCTGGCAGGTTCCTGCGTGGTCAGGGTTTTGTCGATAGAAACCGACAGCCTGCAGGCAAGTCTTCAGGTCGAAAATCTTTCGGCTTCAGACCATCTGCCGGCTCGATTCGCTGTGAAGATGCCTTTTGCGAGTTTCGAGAGCAATGTTGTGCAGGCCATTCGCACAGGCGAGATACTCAAAATCAACGCAGAGTCTTCAGAGTCGTCTTTCAACTGCCTGAACTTTGAAGTTGCACCGGCCACCAGAGATGTTTCTGAAGGTCACATTGATGAAATCATTCTCGCCGGAGAAGGCGCTGAGCCCGATGTTCAGGGCATGATGACCGTGCGACAGACCGATGGCAGTCTGCGCCAGTTCATTGTCCATAAATACACGCTGATTCTGGTAAAAAGCCTCAGCGACCATCTCTATGCCGGCAGACTCGATCAGCTGCGAGCCGGCTGGAAATGCTCGGTTGGCTTTGATATACCAGAGTCAGACGACAACTACGACTTTACCGGTGAAGCGGCTGAACATCAGCCAAAAATCGCCGACAACATGATAGTCGATTACGCCCCACCGACAGAATAGCGAAGATCATTCAGGCCTGCGAACCTGCAGCTGTAGCGAAACACAGCACATGACCGTCAGGGTCGAGACTGTAAGCAACTTCGTCGCCCCAGTTACGCAGAGTCAGAGGGCTCAGCTCGCGGGCTCCGTTGGCCAGTGCCCGGGCATGCCAGGCAGCCGGGTCGTCAACGGTAAGATAGACTTCAGCGCGCGGAACACCTTTCGCCTGCGCAGGATCGGGCAGGCTCTCACCCAGCAGGCGCCTGATTCCAGCCTCGGGCATCAAGCCAAGCACGCATGTCTCAGACAGCCTGAACTCGGTCATTCCCGGAACATTCAGATCCGGCTGCCTTGCCAGAACAGCCTGATAAAAACCGGTGCTGGCCTGCTGGTCAACTACATAGAGAATAATATTGATTTTCAATTCATGCTCCTGTCGATGCAATTCATTTATGATGATAATCAGAGCAGGGGCAGCTGGCAATGGCTGAAAATTTTCGCGAGGCTTTTTCATGACAGCGGAAAATGTTAAGCTTGCGCCATGCAGTTGCTAAACACAAGACAGGCGGCCGGTCTACTCGAAGTTTCTGAAGCTACCGTCAGAAACTGGGTCAGGCATGGCTATATCGCGCCGGTCGCAGGCAGTGCCAGCCGATTTTCGGCAACCGGAGTCGAAATGCTCAAACAGCGCATCACCGTCGGCGACCTCGACCGGTTGCGGCGCCGCGCCAACAAAAAACGGTCCGGCAGCTCGTGCATTCCGGCAGAATATCTTGAAAACCCGTCATTCAGCGGCGAAATCGCCAAGATACAAAAAATCGTTATTGAAGAAAAGATCGATATAAGCAATGCCATGTATGCATTGGCGCTTAAACAGCTGGTTCTGCGCGGAGAACTGGCCGACGCCGGCGCTCAGTCGTTCACAGCCGTCTGCTGCTGCGAAAGTCGCCGCAAGCCTCTGGCAGAAGAACTTGCCGCCTGGCGACACGAACTTTCGTCATTTACGACTGCTGGGCAAAATGTCTGTTCAAGGCTGTTCGATACCCTTATCGATGCATCGCACGACGACACCCTCGGCATCATCTATCAATCGCTCATGCAAACCGGTTGCAAGGCTCATAAAGGCTCGTTTTACACGCCGCCGGCTTTGATCGATGCTATTTTGAAGGAGTATGCCCGCCCGGACGGCGCTTTTCTCGACCCCTGCTGCGGCACCGGTCAGTTTCTGCTGCGCGCCGCGCGACATGGTTACGACCCGGGTCGGCTTTATGGCATAGACTCAGACCTGCTCGCTGTAAGAATCGCACGCATCAATCTGCTGCTGGCATTTCCTGACATCGACTTTTCGCCGCGCATTATTCATGCCGATACTCTGCTGCATGATATCAACGAAGAGTTTACATTGATCGCCAGCAACCCGCCCTGGGGCGCCAGTTTTACCAGCAACGACTTGAAACGGCTGCACCAGCGGTTTCCATCACTTAAGTCACGTGAATCCTTTTCGTTTTTTCTGGCGAGAAGCCTTGAACTGGCCGCACCCGGCGCGGTCATCTCATTCATTCTGCCTGAATCGTTTCTCAATATCAGAGCGCATTCTGACATTCGCCGCCATCTTCTCGCAAATGCGCAGATTCTAGCAATTCACTCACTCGATCGCCCGTTCAAATCGGTTTTTACACCGGTAATTCGCGTCGATCTGCGTCAGGCAGAACCCGATGCAAACAGATCTATCTGCCTGAAAAACTGCAACGGTCAGGAAAAGAAAGTAGCGCCAGCGAGATTTGCCGCCAGCAGAGACAGTATATTCACGATCGCAACCTCTGATGACGAATACCGCATTATCGATAAAATCTACGCCATGCCTCACCAGACACTGCTCGACCAGGCTGACTGGGCACTCGGCATAGTCACCGGCGATAATCGCCGGCATGTTGCCAATGTCGCCGGACCTGGTCTGGAACCCATCTATCGCGGCAACGATGTCATGCTATATCGGCTGCGACCGGCATCTTCGTATATCCGCTTTGATTCAGCGGTTTTTCAGCAGGTTGCGCCGCCCGCAAAGTATCGCGCCCCCGAAAAACTCATCTACAGATTCATCACAAATCGGCTGAAATTCGCTTATGATGACCGGCAATCTCTGACGCTCAACAGCGCCAACCTATTGATTCCCAGACTCTCTGACTATCCGGTAAAGGCTTTATTGTGCCTTCTCAATTCATCACTGCTGCAGTTTATTTTTGCCAGAAAATTCGATACCCACAAAGTGCTGCGCGGCAATCTCGAGCAGCTGCCACTGCCGCTTTTTTCGGAAGAAGTGCTGCGCCAGCTGGTTGCGCTTGCCGATCGCGCCATCAAAGGCGAGTCGGTCGCCCAGGCAATCGATGCGGTAATTTTCGATGCCCTGCAACTGACAAGATCAGAGATAGATTTGATTTTGTCGGGAATTGCATTAGAATAGAAGTACTGCGCCTGCTTATGGTCAACGTGTCATCGCGAGCGCAGCGAGGCAATCTTACAGTTTGGCTGAATGCCAGGTTTTCAAAGCTAGGAGAAGGACAATGGCACCGATTTTCAGAACCGGTTCGATAATATATAAATTACTGATTGCAGTAGCTTTTTGCGCAACACTGTTGCTGCCACAGCAACTGGAAGCGAGAGTTCTCGCCGGCAGCGTCACTGAGCGCAAGATCAACCGCAAGATCGCCAGCATGCTCAAGGCCGCCCGCAAAAATTACGACAACGGCAAGGTGCAGGTCGCGCTCGACAACTACTGGAAAATCCTCGAAATCGACCCGCAGGAAACCTTTGCTTATCTCGAACTCGGCGAAATTTACGTCGAACTGCGCATCTACGACCGCGCCATCGAGCTGCTCGAACCCGGGTTGACCATGGCACAGCGTGAAATGGACAAAGATACGATCTGCTATTACTTCTGCATTCTGACCACAGCACACCTCGCACTCAACCAGACCGGCCAGGCTAACAAAACCCTGATCAAGGCCGCCGAAGCATCACCAAAGAACCCGATGCCGCGCAAGATTCTCGGCGATATTTATCTTGCCAACAACCGTATTGCCGACGCGATCAAAGCCTATAAAAAGGCGCTCGAATTCGACCCCGATTACCAGCCAGCCCGCGAAAAACTTGGCGAAGTCGTTGCCAAATACGGCGAACGCCCGCAGGAAGCAACAGTAGACCGACGCGAACTTGCCAAAAAAGCTGAACCGCTGCCACCGCAGAAAACTCAGGCCGCCACACCGGCAGCAACCACAGTTACGCCAGCACCTCGCCCGCAGCCGGCAGCAACAATTGTGGTGGCGCCGACGCCTGCTCCGGTCGAAGCTTCCGCCACTGCTCCTGGCGACGATGAAGAAGCTGATGAAGAAGAAAGCGAAACTGAAATAGCAGAAGGCGAAGCAGACAGTGAAGAATTCGAAGAAGTCTCGAGTTCTGACGAAAGTGGCGCCATTCCTGATAATATGACACCATTGCCATTACCAGCCCAGACCACTAAGACCCCGGAAACTGCTCAGCCGACCGCTCAACCTGCGCCGGCGGCTACGGCTACCCCGGCGCAGACACCAGCGCCAGAGCCTGCAACCGTCTCGGCCGCAACAGAGACGCAGTCTGCCACTGCTGCCCCGACAGCCAGCGTTTCAGAAATAAACGACCAGCTCGACAAACTGCTGGCCGGTTCACTCGAAGAAAAAAAGGCAGCGACCAGTTTCTTTTTAAAACTTGAAGACAAGGGCCTGACCGAAGTCGAAGAACTCCTCTACGATCCTGATCCTGAAGCCCGCATCATTGGCATCAGAACGGTCGTCGAGTTCAAGGCATACAAACAGCGGGTTAAAACCATGCTCGAAGATGCCATGGAAGATCCCGACCCGACAGTCGTCGAAGAAATCGAAAAAGCGCTCGGCGAGCTGCAATAAGCACTCTTAATACTCAACCACCAGGGCGGCCAGCCAGGCCGTTTTAACTTCGGAAGCAATCTGCTCGGCATTTTCAATCATTTCACGACTTATCTGTACAGTCATCTCATCAATAACAGCAATCGGGCTGACGATCGCCGATTCCAGCTCCCAGTCTCCTGGAAAAATAAGTCCTTCCGGGCAGCGATATTCTGTCAAAGATTTGCCATGCCATTTCAAAGCGCGATCCATAAACGCTATGCGGCCACTATACAGGCTGCCGCCGGTTTCGACCAGACTGAGAACATGAGTATTATGCAGGCCGGTATAGAGATAACAGCGCGCGCTGGGTGGCGCATAAGGTGGGCGCTCGGTCGGCGACGGCACTTCTTCGAGATATTGCGCCAGCAGACGCGGAGCGAGAAATTGCTCGAAACTCTGCTGACCGGCAGCGTCTTCGATCATGAGTCGACCACCCAGAATGTTGGCATGCGTATAAGCCGGCTTAAAAATGGCGCGCAGTGAGTGATCGCCAACATAAAGAGTACCCGAAAGAGAACGTTCGCTGCTGACCGGCGATTCTGGAGAATTATAGAGAGCGACACCTTTCATACTGATATTGAGCACAGTCAGCCGCTGTCCGGCTGGATTATCGACAACGAAGGCCACTACACCATCTTTAACTATGTAGCGATGAAACAGACGCTTTTCTTCATTGGCAATTTCCTGCAAAATGTTCTCACGTGCCTCTTCTGGCAGAGTCGAACACTCCAGCACGGTGCGACCCAGTTTCAAGGCGCGATATGGCGGAATCCGGAAAAACACCACTGAGTCCGGCGATATACGCCCGAAATTGCTGCGTCCTTCGGCCTTGACCTTACCAGTTCGCAGTCCTTCGCCCGCTTTATCCCATGTCATACAGTAGTCAAAAAAGTAAAATTCCTGCTTAATGCTCTCGCCATCGACAGTCTGCCATAAGAAGACCTGCGCACCATTCTCGCCCTGAAACCAGCGCATTTTCAGTTCGGGACTGTCGTTTTTGAGTTTGGCAGCATTGATTTCGCGCAGAGAGCAGCCAATGATACGCGGCTTGATAAAATCACTTACCACTGCCGACTGTGCCGGTGTCATATCGGCAAAAGCACAGCCCACGAGCGTGTCAAACAGATTTTTGACGACGACCCGGCAGGTCAGCTGAACGCCTTGCATTCGCAGCTGACAATCATAGACGACACCCTTTTCGACAGCCGCCAGCCCGGGCCAGCCCGCAAAATCTACGCGAAAACCGCCATAGCTCAGATTGCTTACCGGAAAAGGGCCGCCACCAAAAAAGGAGACTTCACAATCTTCAAGCTGCAGTCGCTGAAATCGCCGACGTTCGGCCGCGGTTGTCGCGACCTCCTCTTTTTTGGCAGAAGTTCCTGACAGCCATTTGACAAGCTTTCCGATATCAAGCATAGGTCTGCCTCATCCAGTAATGTTTTTCTGATTATATAGCCCACGGCCGGCTTTAACCAAACAAAATATGTGTTACAGCAGAACAGGCTGCCACGCTATTTGCGTAACAGCCTGTTCAGAAGGTCAGAGATTCTGTTCGTCAGTCACCTGCCGGCACTACAGCCGAAACAGCGAAGTCGAGATCCAGCGCCACCGGTTCTTCGGCGGTAAAGGTGTCAGAGAATACGCCATCATAGAGTGTGCTGTCGGTGAGAGCCATGTAGAGACCGGTTTCATTCTTGATTTTGGCAAAGCTGTCTACCAGCTTCTTGTAAGCCTCGAGTTCTTTGTTGAGATCGTCGAGCAATTTCTTCGGGTGATAGCCGTCTTTGCTGAACAACAGGAAAACCCGGCGCGAATCTGAGTTAGATTTGTCGGCAACTTCGGTAAAGTCTTCGACTTCGCGCATATAGAGATTGGTGTGCTTTTCGAGCTCTTCGTAGGCCGGGTAGATATCGGCAAGCCAGTCCCAGAAGGTTTTACCCTTGACGTTCAGGAAAGTGCCCTCTTTGAGATATTTAGCAATGTCGTAATTCGTGAATTCACTGCTGAAATCCTGCAGAACCAGTCGCTTTTCTTCCCCCAGTTCTTTCATCATGACTGCCATGTCGAGGTTCTTCTTGATGGTGGCAACCATCAGAACGGTATCGGCGGCTTTCTGAGCGATTGACAGCGGATCATAGATCAACGCCTGTTCGATATCACCCTGATAAACCTTGATGATGTTCTTCGGAGTGGCTTTTCCGTTACTCTTGTTCCAGCGCCAGCCAAAGCCTTTTTTGAGCTTGCTTTCAAGTTCACCATGCTCACGATCAGGATCGATATTATAGCACTCTACCAGCTTTTCAAGAGCCTCACGGGTGTTTTTATAGTATTTCAGGTGCTCCTTGCGGATAAAGTCGACCATTTTGTCGCCATCTTTGATGCCCTGCTTGACCTGTTCGCGGGCAGCTTTGATCTGTTCCTTGAAATACATCATTTCTTTGACACCAACCTGGAAAGCATCGCCGTTGAATGCCTGAATCAGCAGATCTTCATTCCAGGCAGCAGTGTCGATGCCAACCAGCGGAATATAGTTGAACGGTGACTGTTCCATGCGCAGACCGACAACATCAAAGATGCCACCGCGATAATTGTTGGCGGTGATCCAGTTCTGGTATTTCTTGATCAGCACGTAATCCGGGTTGAAGAACACCTTGAGAATGTTGTATTCTTCGATGGTTTTCTTGTAATCGCGCGACTGAATCTTGTCGCCAGCCCAGCTTACATAGGTCATCGGGTTGATGGCATGGCCAACCTTGCCCCAGAAGCCACGTTTGGCAGCCTTTTCCTTTTCGGCTTCAGTCGGCTTCCACGACATGTAGTCGGCTTTCATTTCCCAGAGTTCCTGCAGGCGTTCCATGCCGAAATCCGGCAGCGAGAAGCCTTTACGGCTGTAATAGCTGACGAGCACGCCCTGTTTTTCGAGTTCTTCATAAACACGCAGGTTCTTTTCGTGTATCTTCTGCTGCTCTTCGTCTTCAGGAGCCTGGCTCCTGACGAAATCGCCGTAGTTGGCTTCGGTTACCAGCAGTGCGACCGCTTTTTCGTTGGGGTCGAGCTGAGCCCGGTTATCGTAGAAAGACCTGAATTCAGGATCGTTCTCGTAGAGATACCAGTATGAGCCTTTGTAGGCTGATTTCCAGCGTTTATTGTAATCACCGAGCACGTTGCCGATAATGGTGAGCGCAGTCCAGATAAGGGCAAGAGCGCCGATTACCTGACCGACGATTGGAATACAGAACATTGCAACCAGTGCCGCTGAGCCGAGTGCGAGACCGACATAGTTCTTGACCAGCGAGTAAGATCCGTAGCGGCCACCCTTGCGGTCTTCTGAAGTGACG
>Ga0116158_10005507_pt1 | contig 10687 bp, 7 predicted proteins | sample AD_UKC052_MetaG_FD_89883 | JGI IMG/M metagenome (GOLD analysis project Ga0116158, IMG submission 89883) | Active sludge microbial communities of municipal wastewater-treating anaerobic digesters from USA - AD_UKC052_MetaG | ecosystem: Engineered > Bioreactor > Anaerobic > Digestate | place: USA... | reverse complement strand
GGCGGTTTAATGCGCCCTTCAGATAGTGCCATTAACCTGGCTATTAAAACCTCGAACCTGAACGGCCAACCGGATACTACCGATGTTTCCATGAAAATTTTTGCTTTGAAAGATCCGGGCAGGATGCTGAGAAGCCGTTTATGGAATACACCCGACACCTTTGTGCTTTCGAAGCAGGAGTTCATCCGCCATTTCCCTAACGATCCTTACGAAAATGAAGATGATTACCGCAATTGGGAAAACAGCCGGGAAATAGCAGCAACCAAACTAACCTCGAATGGTACAGCCAATTATTCCATTGAAAAAGGAAAGTTGACACCGGGTTTTTATAAAATAGAAGCTACGGCTAAAGATAAAGATGGACAGGAAGTGAAAACCATTGAGTTTATCGCGGTTTTCGATCCAAAAAGCAAACAACTTCCGGCAAACATCATGGATGCTTCGTTCAGTGAAAAAGTAATCGTAGAACCGGGTGAACAGGCCGTTATCTGGCAGGGAACAAGCGCCGAAAAGCCTTACATTATCCAGCAAACCATTAAAAAAGGTAAGAGTGGAATGAACAATGATGGCTTGCAAAATACTTCCTTTGATTACCTTACTCCAGGCTCAGGCATGCAGCGAACCAGTTTTGCTGCAACAGAAGCCGACAGGGGTGGATATGCCGTAAGCAGGATAATGGTGTACAACAACAGGGAGTACATCCAAAGCTATACCATCAGTGTACCATGGACCAATAAGGATTTAAGCATCAGCTATGAAACCTTCCGGGATAAACTGCTGCCCGGCGACAATGAAACCTGGACAGTAAAAATAAGTGGCAACAAGGGTGATCAGGTTGCCGCCGAAATGCTGGCTGGTATGTACGATGCATCGCTTGATGAGTTTGCCCCGCATCAGTGGGAGCGCATAAACCCATGGGCAAACAATAATTTTTATTCAAGATGGGAAAGCGCCGGCAACTTTACGGTGGCAAATACCAGGGAATGGGCACCTTATTACAAGGAGGATTATTTTGACAAACGCTATGATCAGATGCTGAATGCTTCGAGTAATTATGATATGGTTTATTCTGGTGGTGGAAGAGTGAGAAGATCAGTTATGGGAAACCAAATGGCGGTAAGTGATATGGCGATGGCAAGTGCTCCGTCCGCAATGGCAGTTAGTGAAGAAAAGGTAGAAATGTCAAAATTTACCCCACCAAAAATTGTAAAAGATGAAGAAGTAAAAGAAGATGAACTACCTGCTGAGTCAACACAAAAAGGAGCAGAAAATAACGCAGGCATCCAGGTCCGCAAAAACTTTAATGAAACCGCGCTTTTCTTCCCTAACCTGAAAACCGATGAAAAGGGAAATATCAGCTTCAGCTTTACCATCCCCGAAGCGCTTACCCAGTGGAAGTTGCAACTGCTTGGCCATACCACCGATGCAAGGTTTGCCTATTCAAGCAGAACGGTGGTAACCCAAAAGCAACTGATGGTGCTGCCCAATGCCCCGCGCTTTTTGCGGCAGGGCGATAATATGGAAATGAATGTAAAGATCAGCAACCTCAGCGCCGGTGAATTAACCGGTCAGGCGCAATTGCAAATGATCAATCCCACCACCGGGCAGCCGGTTGATGGCTGGTTCCGCAATGTATTTCCCAATCAGTATTTTACCGTTGCCGCAGGGCAAAGTGTGTCGGTAAAATTTCCGATTGAAGTGCCCTTCCTGTACAACGACGCGGTAATGTACCGGGTGGTAGCAAAGGCCGGCGATATTGGAGATGGTGAGGAAATGGCCATCCCTGTTTTAACCAACCGGATGCTGGTAACCGAAAGTTTTCCGCTTAACCTGCGTGGAACAGATAGTAAAACCTTTGATTGGGAAAGATTCCGCAAACTAAACGCGGATGTACAAAAATCCACCGCTTTCGACAATCATTCCATTACGGTGGAATATACCACCAATCCGGCATGGTATGCGGTACAGGCCCTCCCCTACCTGATGGATTACCCGTATGATTGTGCCGAGCAAACCTGGAACCGGTTTTATGCCAATGCGCTCGCCGGCAAAATTGCCAACAGTTCGCCACGCATCAAGGCTGTATTTGAATCATGGAAAAACCTGACGCCGGATGCCTTATTGAGCAACCTTCAAAAGAATCCCGAATTGAAATCGGCCCTGCTGGAAGAAACGCCGTGGGTACTGGATGCCAAAAACGAAACCGAACAAAAAAGAAATATCGGCCTGCTTTTTGACCTCGTTCGCATGAACAACGAAGCCGAAACCGCTTTGAATAAACTTCAGGAATTGCAAAGCTCAAACGGTGGTTTTGTATGGTTTAAAGGCGGCCGCGACGACCGTTACATGACCCAGTACATTTTGACTGGTATTGGCCACCTGAAAAAACTGAATGCGTGGCCGGAGAAACAAACACAAATACTGAAAAACCTTACGGCAAAAGCAATTGTATATGCCGATGCACGTATTAAGGAAGAATACGATGAAATCATAAAGCAAAAGCCGGTGGCAGGTACAAACTACCTATCGTCTTTTGCCATACAATACCTGTATATGCGGAGTTTCTTTCCTGAACAGCCGGTTGCCGAGAACAGTAAGAAAGCAGTCGCTTATTTTACCGGGCAGGCTAAGGCCAATTGGGTGAAGCAGGGTAAATATGAGCAAGGAATGATTGCTTTGGCGCTTTATCGTAGCAATGACAAAATAACTCCAAAGGCAATCCTGGCTTCGCTTACCGAAAACAGCATCAACACCGAAGAATTCGGCATGTACTGGAAAGAATTTAATAACCCCGGCTGGTACTGGTGGCAGGCGCCCATTGAAAGCCATTCATTGTTGATGGAGGCTTATGCCGAAATTGAAAACAACGATAAGCGGGTGGACGACCTGAAAACCTGGTTACTCAAGCAAAAGCAAACCACCAACTGGAAAAGCACCAAGGCCACAGCCGAAGCCTGTTATGTATTGCTGATGCGCGGTACCGAATGGCTGAGCGAAGAGCGCACCGTTTCCATTGACCTTGGAGGGTATAAAATGAAAAGCAGCGAGGCAGGTGCCGAAGCGGGAACAGGTTATTTCAAACAAGTGATTCCCAAAGAAAAAATCAACGGGAATATGGGAAGTATTACCGTGAAAACGGAGTCAGTGAGAAGCTCCGTCAAAGCTCCTTCTACCAGCACTTCCTGGGGTGCGGTGTACTGGCAGTATTTTGAGGAGCTGGATAAAATTACCCCTGCCGAAACCGGTGTTAAGATTAAAAAGGACCTGTATGTAATCCGCAACTCGGATCGTGGACCCGTGCTGAATTTGCTGAAAGAAGGTGAATCGTTGAAAGTTGGCGACCGTGTAAAAGTAAGGGTGGAAATAAGGAACGACCGGAACATGGAATATGTGCACCTGAAAGATATGCGGGCAAGCTGTTTTGAACCGGTGAATGTATTGAGTGGGTACAGGTACCAGGGCGGATTAGGATATTATGAAGCAACCAAGGATGCAAGCACCAACTTCTTTATGGGCTACCTGCCACGCGGTACCTGGGTTTTTGAGTATGAGCTGCGTGCCAACCAGGCCGGAACTTTCAGTAATGGCATTACAACGCTGCAGTGTTTGTATGCACCAGAATTCAGCAGCCATAGCCAGGGGATGAAGGTGAGTGTGGAGTAGCGGGGAAGGTTTAGGTTAAGGTTGAGGTTGAGGTTGAGGTGGAGCGAAGTTCCGGCGGGTCGAGCGGGGGATTTGCAGCGCGGCGAGTCCCGTCGGATCGAGCGGGGGATTTGCAGCACGGCGAGGCCCGTCGGATCGAGCGGGGGATTTGCAGCGCGGCGAGTCCGGTCGGGTCGAGCGGGGGATTTGCAGCGCGGCGAGTCCCGTCGGATCGAGCGGGGGGAGGTTTAGAGTACCAGAATACATGAATAATAGAGTAAATGAATAATAGAGTACATGAATAATAGAATTGAGATTGGGTAGATCAGTTTTGGAATTTGGTATAGGGTTGTCACACCGACGAAGGAGGTGTCTCGGTTTATCGAATTCATGAACGAGGATTCCTTCTATGTCGGAATGACATTTTAGACTCTGGATTTGGAATAGGGTCGTCACACCGACGAAGGAGGTGTCCCGGTTTATTGAATTCTTAAGTCGGGATTCCTCCTTCATCGGAATGACATTTTAGACAATGGATTTGGAATTTGGGATTTGGTTATTTGGGATTTCTTAATTAGCCTGAGAATTCTACTAATTTTGCATTATGCTGCGCAGAAATTTTTTACAAAGACTGGGACCTTTAGGGGCAACGCTTGCAGCAGCGCCGGGACTTGTAGCTTTTACCAACGAGCCGGCGGCAAAAAGAGGACCAAACCCACCTTACCTGAAAACCGGGGATTACATTGGCATTACCTGCCCTGCAGGAACAATTGACCAAAAGGAAGCAAGGTATGCCGAAGTGATGCTGGGCCGGTGGGGGTTTAAAACCAAACTGGGTAATACGATTGGAAAAAACTGGAATCATTTTGCCGGGACCGACGAGGAAAGGGCGGCTGATTTTCAACAATTGCTTGATGACCCTATTGTAAAGGCCATAATTTTTGGCCGGGGAGGTTATGGAACCATGCGTATGATGGATAAGGTAAACTGGGAGGGGTTTAAAAAAAATCCGAAATGGCTTGTGGGTTATAGTGATATTACCGCCTTTCATTGCCATATTAACCGGAATTTTGGCATTCCTACCATTCATGCACGCATGGCAGGTGGGTTTGGTACCATTGAGGATGAATCAGAAATTTCGCTGAGAGATACACTTTCCGGTAAACCACAGGTTTACAGATGGGGCAGGGACATTTTGAACAGGGAAGGTTTGGGAGAGGGCATTTTGGTCGGCGGTAATCTGAGCCTTATTTATGCCATGCAGGCCGGGCCAAGTGAGCTTGATACCACAGGCAAAATACTGTTCATTGAAGATGTTAGTGAGTACAAATATACAGTTGACCGGATGATGATGAACCTTAAGCGAAGCGGAAAACTAAGTAAATTGGCAGGGTTGATCGTTGGAGGATTTACGGCAACAAAGGAAGATGGAGAAGGATATTTTACCATCAGCATGAATGAAATAATTTTTGAAAAAGTAAAAGAATATGGTTACCCGGTTGCCTTCGGATTTCCGGCAGGACATCAGCGCCCCAATCTTGCCTTGAAATTTGGCATGCAATTTCAGTTTAATGTTTCAAAGGAGGATTGTGTGCTTGCCGAACCAAGTGGCCTGAACCCAATGATGCCTGTTTCATTTGGACACGATACCATTACCGCACCCATTGACAGCCTGCCCTTTCCTTTATAATACCTGTTTAACTTATGATACAAGTTCCTCCTTACCTCCGTAAAGGCGACATCATTGGACTGGTTTGCCCCGCAGGATTTATGGCCAAAGAGAAAACGGACGCCTGTGCTGAAATATTAGGTAAGTGGGGTTTTAAAGTTATTACAGGTAAATCGGTTGGCAACCAATTCCACTATTTTTCCGGTACAGATGAGGAGCGTCTTGCCGATTTGCAGCAAATGCTTGATAATCCTGAAATTAAGGCCATCCTTTGTGCAAGGGGAGGTTATGGTACTTCCAGAATAATTGATGATATAAATTGGAAAGCATTTAATAAAAACCCCAAATGGGTTATTGGTTACAGCGATATAACCGTACTGCATTGCCACCTCTTTCAAAAATTGCGAATGGCCTCTGTTCACGCACCTATGGCAGGGGCTTTTGCTGATGGAGAAGATGAATTTGTTTTATCCCTTAAAAAAGCCCTTACCGGCAAAGTACTCAGCTACAGCATCGAAAGCCATCCTTTCAACCGTACCGGAAATGCAATAGGCCCCTTGTTGGGTGGAAACCTGAGTTTGCTCGCCCACCTCACCGGCACCCCCTCCATGCCATCGTTAAAAGGCGCCATTCTGTTTATAGAAGATGTTGGCGAATACCTCTACAATATTGATCGTATGCTGTTGCAATTGGATCGTGCCGGTAAACTGAAAAGCCTTGCAGGTATGATTATTGGCGGGTTCACAGATAATAAGGATACAATAACACCCATTGGTAAAACGGCATATGAATTAATTGCCGACCGGATTTCGGGTTATCCATTTCCTGTAGCTTTTAACTTTCCGGTTAGCCATGATAAAAATAATTTTGCCTTACGGGCAGGAATGAACCATAGCCTGAAAGTTGGCAACAGCCGGGTTTCACTCACAGGAAAACCCTGACTTATTACTACATTCGGTAGCAGGCTGCATTTATATTCATTCCGGCACCAACAGAAGCAAACATGATGATATCGCCTTTTTCCAGGCTATGTCCTTCAACCTGTCCTTTTTTTACATTATCAAACAAGGTTGGAATGGTGGCAACTGAGCTATTCCCGAGTTCATGGATGCTCATTGGCATAATATTATGGGTAGGGCGATCTTCTCCGAATAACTTATACAGCCGCTTTATGATGCCTTCGTCCATTTTTTCATTGGCCTGATGGATGAAAATTTTCTTTACCTCGTGAATATCAAGACCTGCCTTATCCAGGCAGTCCTTCATGGCAAGGGGCACATTTTGCATAGCATACTCATACACTTTTCGCCCCCTCATTTTTATATACCTGATCCTTGGATCGCTGCCGGGAAAATTTGATTTGCCCATAAAAAGGTAATAGGCCTCCTCATTACAATGCGATTGCACGCTTGCACTCAGCAAGCCGCTGTTGTCATCCGAAACATCCTTCCATTCAAGGACGGTAGCCCCTGCCCCATCGCTGAAAATCATACTATCTCGGTCATAGGTATCCAGCACCCTGCTCAGGGTTTCAGTTCCTATTACCAGGGCTTTTTTAGCAATGCCTGCCTTAAAAAAGGCATCAGCATGTATTACACCCTGCAGCCAGCCCGGACAACCAAAAAGGAGGTCGTATGCCACACAATTTGGGTTATTTATCTGCAACGCATGTTTTACCCTGCTTGCGAGCGCAGGCAAAACATCCGTTTGGATGGTATGCTTAAGTACATTTCCAAAATTGTGGGCAACAATAATCTGATCAAGTGTTTCAGGGTCAATCCCACTTTCGGCAATGGCAAGTTCTGCCGCCTCAACAGCAATATCCGATGAATTCAGTTCAGCATCTACGTATCTTCTTTCTGCAATTCCTGTTATCTGTTTAAATTTCTCCACCACTATATCAGGAGGTGTATGTATGCGGTGGTGATGTTCATCATAAAAATCATGAATGGTAAAATCCCTGTTGGTTTTAACATGGGCAGGAATATAGCACCCTGAACCGGTAATTACTGTTCTGAAATTACTCATCAATAAAAGTTATGGAGCGTAAAAGTAGGTCATTGATTTCAGTCAATAAAAAAACTCTTGGACCGGTTTATTCAATGCCTTCCAGTTGTTGCCAGGCAGTTCCATTAAAGAATTCAAATTGCCCGGTTTCCGTATTATAACGCATCATTCCCGGCTCTGCAAAAGCTGCCTGATTATGCCTGTAATGGTCAACCAGCCATTGGTCGGTAGTGAAACGGCGGGTATTTTGCTGCGTATCAAAAATGCCGGCACGAAACCGTTCACTTCCGAAAGCTCCCCGTATTCCATTCATATAACATACCGCTTCCAATTGGCCAATTTGAATTGCAGAAGGCAAATTGATTTTCCGCTTGTTACCGGTTTTAAAATAGTCGGGGCCCGAATCAAATCCATAAACCAGGAATATGGCGCACGCTCCTCCCTGGTTGTAGGAAGTGAGCATAATCTGGTCTTCGGCGCCAATGTCGGCCGCTGTAACTAGGAAACCCGCAGTGTTGAGGCTATCATGCCTTGTGGCACTGTAGTTTCCCGGCAGGGAGGGCAAACTATAATGCACCGAATAATTGCCTATCCAGTTTTTGGTAAAAAGGTGCAGCCGCCCATGGTGAAAAATCATGGCCTCGCAGTCAAACCTGGTTTTATTGGACCCTGTGGGCGAAAAATCGACCTGATCAGGATAACTGAACTGGATTATTTTATATTGATTATTTCCCAGCAGCAAGGTATCACCGGCTTCAGAAAGGTATTCTTTTGGCACTACATAAATTCTGAGATTTTTCCGGTTTCCGTTTCCATTATTGCCAAAATCCCCGATATAAAAATTCAGGCTGTCCTGTGCCATATCCTCCCAGTCATTATTTGAGCCGCCGGTAAGGCCGATAACTTTTTTAACAGACCCGTTTGCAGTATCAAATGCATAAAACCAGGCTCCGTTACCTCCATCGTTGTGGCCCCAAAATTTACCATTCCAATATACCATACCGCTTAATTCACCCAGGGTGGAAGGAAGGTTTATTGTCTGAGCAGGAATATAGTTCTGGGGACTATAAATACAACTTCCGTCATTTAATGTGGCCAGCGGGTTAAAATTGTCAGCTTGTGGATCTGTACAACCATTGGTTTGGCCAAAACCATTCGTAAGGCAAAACAGAAACCATAAACCGGCAATGAATAATAACTTCATGTAAATTGTTTATTGCAATGATTTCCAGCCTTCTGCAGTAAAGCCTTCAAGCTTGCCGGTTTCCGAATTAAACCTGATCATACCAGGCACAGGTACGGGTGGCCGCTGCGCGGTATTGCCTGAAGGAAGTATCAGGGCATCGGTAGCAGAAATATGTAATGCCGCTTTTGGCGATGGGGTATTAATGCCAACCCTGCCTGTAGTTGAATCAACATATAAGCGCAATATATTATTGGTAACCAGACCTAAACTTTTTGCATTGGTGGTACCCAGAACGCCCGAATCTGCCGTAATAAAATTGCCTCCCTGTTTCCAGGTAATGTTTTGCACGGAAAGTGATTCAAGGGTTACAATAGCTGCCCAGTTAGGAAGTATTGTGGTACCTGTATTTACCTCGAACTGTGAAGTAGAAGTATTAAAAATCAGCAGGGCTTTGGCAGGCAGGGTAATATTATTTCGTTCGGTTGTTGTTAACCGGGGTATCAGTAAGCCCTTGTGCTGAGCATTTATATCCAATATGGCTGATGGATCGGCATTTGCGCCGGTTTGGTTAACCGCAATACCCTGACCAATAAGCACTGATGCAGGAATAAACAGCAGGATAAGACCAATATTTATATACAGATGCCGGATAATATTCATGGTCCTAAATTAGCCTCATTCATTCATTTTCGCCCAATCCATTCAGGGTATGGCCCATTTTTTCCCTTTTTGTTTGAAGATACCTGATATTATGGGGATTTGATTGCACCTCCAATGGAACCGTTTCTACAATTTCAAGACCATAAGCCATTAAACCTACCCTTTTCTTGGGATTGTTGGTCATCAGCCGCAGCCTTGTTACATTTAAATGCCGGAGAATTTGTGCGCCAACACCATAATCTCTTGCATCAGCTGGCAACCCCAGCATCAGGTTCGCTTCCAGCGTATCGGCTCCCTGTTCCTGCAGCTTATAGGCTTTCAACTTATTGGTAAGTCCTATTCCCCTACCCTCCTGATTCATATACAAAATAATTCCTTTTCCCTCTTTTTCAACCAGTTGAAGGGCGCAGGCAAGCTGATCACCGCAATCGCACCGCAAACTACCCAGTATATCGCCTGTAAAACAACTGCTGTGTACCCGGGTAAGTATGGGTTCATCTTTAGTCCAGGTTCCCTTCATTATGGCAAGATGCTGATTACCATTGCTTTTATCCAGAAAAGAGGCCATTCTGAAATTACCGAAAATGGTTGGCATTTCTACCTGTACAATTTCCTCGATCAGGCTGTCCTGTAATAGCCTGTATTCAATAAGGTCTTTAATTGAAATCAATTTCAGGTCCCATTGTCTGGCAAATTCCTGCAATTGCGGCAACCTTGCCATGGTTCCGTCATCGTTCATTATTTCTACCAGCACACCTGCAGGTTCCAAACCGGCAAGCCGTGAAAGATCAATGGTAGCCTCGGTATGCCCCGAACGCCTTAAGACCCCGCCATTCTTTGCTTTTAAAGGAAAAATATGACCCGGCCGGCCCAATTCGGCGGGACGGGTAGCCGGGTTAATCAGGGCTAAAACAGTTTTAGAACGATCTTTTGCTGAAATACCTGTTGAGGTATCCGGTCCAAGCAAATCCACCGAAACAGTAAAAGCTGTTTCGTGCATGGAGGTATTGCTAACCACCATTGGGTGCAATTCCAACTGCTGGCAACGCTCCTCGGTTAGGGCGGCGCAAACAAGGCCTCTACCGTATTTGGTCATAAAATTAATAACCTCCGGGGTGGCATGCCGGGCCGCTACAATAAGATCCCCTTCATTTTCACGATCTTCGTCATCTACCACAATAACCATCTTTCCTTCACGAATATCTTTAATGGCACTTTCAATTGAATCAAGCATGGACTGGTTTGAAAGGGCAAAAGTACAACCCGGAAGCACAAAAAGCATTGAAAATGTGGAAAACTCAGGTACTGGGTAATAATTTGTTAAGATAAAACAAAGGGAATATTGAGATGTTAATGTTTCTTTGCAACCGAAACTAAATGTTTATGAAAATGAGTAAAAGACTTTTACACCTACTCGTGTATGCCCTGTTGGCTTTATCACCAACACTGCTGCAAGCTCAGGTTACCACATCTGGTATCAATGGTTCTGTAAAGGACAAGGCCGGTAATGTACTTGAGGGTGC
>Ga0116158_10005496_pt1 | contig 10696 bp, 11 predicted proteins | sample AD_UKC052_MetaG_FD_89883 | JGI IMG/M metagenome (GOLD analysis project Ga0116158, IMG submission 89883) | Active sludge microbial communities of municipal wastewater-treating anaerobic digesters from USA - AD_UKC052_MetaG | ecosystem: Engineered > Bioreactor > Anaerobic > Digestate | place: USA... | reverse complement strand
TTAACACTTCTGTCCACTTCGCTAATTCTTAATCTCATTAAACCATCGGCCACATTTATTGGAACGCCATATTGACTTAACACCTCGGCTTGCAAATGCATCACATCAGCCAAACTTGCCAAACCTTTGCCCTCGGGGTGGTGAGCAATAACCAAGTCAACCCCCAACTGTTTTGCTAACATAATTTCTGGACCTTCCATATCCACTCCCACCATTACTTTTTTAATTTCTTTATCATTGGCCACATTTAAAATCCGAGAATCTAAAAATGGATTTGTTGATTTGTCTTGGTCAAATTCTTTTTTTTCAGTTTCCGAGAGCTTTTCAAAAGCTTTTTTTTGCTTTTCTAAATTTGCCATTACTTTTTCTTTGCCTCGCAGGTCAGCCAAAACACCCATTTGAATTGCCAAATTGAATATATCTTGTATTGTCATATTTTTGTTTAATAGCAATAATTTAGCAAATTTAAGCTAAAAAGGCAACTAAAAAGCTGTTTGGCAAATTATTCGCCAAACAGCTTTTTTGAAAGTTCAGCGATTTTGTTTTTAACAAAATCGCTGAACTTGTTGTTATTTGCCATTGCAATGCCAACCGGCATTGCAAAAAGTAAAAAAATTATCAATCCGGTTTTCACTTCTGCCACTCCCCAACCGGATTTTAATATCCCATCTCGCCCCTGGCTCTTTTGCTTGCCTCAACCAAAACTCTGTGGCAAGCATCACAACCTCCTTCTTCTATGGCGTGTTCTATAAAATCAGAAAAAAACTTTTTCCTTATTATTTCTTGCCCGTATTTACAGGCTTTTCCTGACATATCTTTTAGGCACTCGTTTCTTTTTTTGCTAAAATTTCCATCTATTTCCACAACAATCACCTCCTTATTATTTTATTAAACTTTTAAAATTCTGCCTTTCTTTTACTTTATTTTCCTAAAATTTGCAAGGCTTGCTTAATTCGTTCTTGATTATTTTTTATATCTTGGGGCAAACTTAATATGGCTTGCTTGGCTTTTTCTTTGTTAAAACCAAGCTTAATTAAAGCCAAATAAGCTTCGTCTTTTTCTAAAAACTCTTTTTCTTTTTTTGAGGTATTGCCCAGTGTTTTTATTTTTCCGGTTAATTCCAAAATTATTTTTTGAGCCTTTTTTGCACCAATTCCAGAAATGCCGTCCAAAAAATTTAAATTGCCCTTGTCTATCATTTCTTTTATTTTTACCAACGACCCAATAGAGGAAATTTCCAAAGAAGCTTTTGGCCCTGCTCCTTGAATATTGCGAATCACCTTAAAAAGCTCTAACTCTTCAAAAGTTAAAAAACCAAAAAGCTTCATTGCTCTTTCATTGGCTTCTAAATAACAAAAACAATTAAAATCGCTGTTTGTTTCTGGCAATTTATCCATTGAATTTTCCGACAAAAAAACTTCATAGCCAACCCCTGAAACATTTAAAATCACAAAACTATCCGCTTTTTTAATAATTTTTCCTGAAAGATATGCTATCATATTTTTAACATAGCATATTTATGAGTTTTAAGTTAGTTTCAAAATTTAAACCCAGTAGAAGAGCAAAGCTCTCTACAGGGCAGGGCCACCACAAACCAAACCTTTTGTGAATAAATTTATTTTAAAATCTAAGTTTAAACCCACTGGGGACCAGCCAAAAGCTATTGCTCAATTGGTAAAAAATATAAAAGCTGGGCAAAAAGACCAGGTGCTTTTGGGTGTTACCGGTTCTGGAAAAACTTTTACATTAGCAAACGTGATTAAAGAAACTCAAAAGCCAGCCCTGATAGTGTCGCACAATAAAACATTAGCCGCTCAATTATACCAAGAGTTTAAAGATTTTTTCCCAAACAACGCTGTTCATTATTTTGTTTCTTACTACGATTATTATCAGCCCGAAGCCTACATCCCCCAAAGCGACACCTATATTGAAAAAGACTCAAAAATAAACGAAACAATTGACCGCATGAGGCATAGTGCCACACAAGACCTAATGCAAAGAAAAGATGTTATTGTGGTGGCTTCGGTTTCTTGTATTTATAATGTTGGCTCGCCATTGGAATATCAAAAAATTTCTATTGAAATCAAAGCTGGGCAAAAAACAAAAAGACAAGACTTTTTAAAGCAACTAATCAACTTGCAATATCAAAGAAACGACATTGATTTTAATCCGGGCAATTTTAGGGCAAGAGGCGAAGTGATTGAAATATATCCGTCCACTGGCGAAAAAATAATAAAAGTAGAAATGTCTGACAACGCAATTGAAAAAATTCAAGAAACCAACATTACAAACAAAGAGCCTTCCCTTTTTCGGGACTCAGTAAGGATATTTCCGGCAAAATTTTGGGTATCAGAAGAATCAAAACAAAAAGTAGCCATTGCCAACATTCAAAAAGACCTTGCTTTAAGAATAAAAGAACTAAAAAGCCAAAACAAAACTTTGGAGGCAAAAAGAATTGAACAAAGAACAAATTTTGACTTGGAAATGATCCAAGAAACCGGCTACTGCCATGGAATTGAAAACTATTCGCGTTATTTTGAATTCAGAGAGCCTGGGTCTTCGCCATTTTCTTTGCTGGAATACTTTCCAAAAGATTTTTTGGTGCTAATAGACGAGTCTCACATAACCGTGCCCCAACTAAACGCAATGTATAACACCGACAAAGCCAGAAAAAATGTTTTAATTGACTATGGTTTTCGCTTGCCTTCTTGTTTGGACAACAGGCCTTTAAAATTTGAAGAGTTTGAAAAAAAAGCAAGTAAAAAAATTTATGTTTCAGCCACTCCGGGGCCATACGAAATTTCGGTTTCAGGCAGAGAAATGATTGTTGAGCAGGTTATTAGGCCAACCGGCCTTTTAGAGCCAAAAATTGAAATTAGAAAAGCCCAAGGCCAAGTGCAAAATTTAATTGAAGAGATTAAAAAAACAGTTGCAAACAAGGAAAGAGTTTTAGCTGTTACTTTAACCAAAAGAATGGCCGAAGACCTTTCCGCTTTTTTAAAAGAACAGGGAATAAAGGCCCAATATCTGCATTCGGAAATAAAAACACTGGAAAGACCAGATATTTTAAATAAATTAAGGGCAGGCGAATACGATGTTATTGTAGGCATAAACCTTTTGAGGGAGGGGTTGGATTTGCCCGAAGTGGCGTTAGTTGCCATATTAGACGCTGATAAAGAAGGATTTTTAAGAAACGCCACCACCTTAATCCAAACAATGGGCCGAGCTTCAAGAAACATTGCTGGCAGAGTTATTTTATACGCCGACCATACAACTCTTTCAATGAAATCGGCTATAAAAGAAATTGACCGCAGACGAAAAATTCAAACAGAATACAACAAAAAAAATAACATCAATCCCAAGGCTATTATAAAAGACATAAAAAACTGGGAATCGCCAAACAAAGAAAAACAAATTAAGGCCGAATTTGCAACAATAAAAGATTTAAAAATAATCCAACAAGAAATGGAGATAGCCGCCGATAATTTAGATTTTGAAAGGGCTGCCCTGTTAAGGGACTTGATAAAAAAACAAAAAGATGGTAAATAAGATATATGGCTATTAAAGAATCAGCAAAAAAGGCCTTACGACAAAGCGAAAGGCGAAACATAATGAACTCCCAAAGGAAGAAAAAAATAAAAAACCTTATCAAAGAGGTTAAGGTTTTGGTTGACCAGAAAAAAGTTCAAGAAGCAAAAAAACTTTTGCCAGAGGTTTATAAAGCATTGGACAAAACCGCCAAAAAAAACACTATTAAGAAAAACACTGCTTCAAGAAAAAAATCCAGAATAACAAAAATGATTGTAAGGGCGGAAAAATCTAAATAGAAAAAACCAAAAAATTTAAACTTTGCTCCGGGCTTAAAAGCCCGGTTTTTATTTCTAAATCAGCTAAAAATATCTTTTTTAGAAGATTTTGCAATTTTTCAAGCGGAATTTTTTGAACAGTCTGCCAAGATTTTTTAAAAACAAAAGGGTGCAGGCCCAATTTTTCGCTTTTAAGGCTATTTTGTTCAAATTGCCCAGGCAAGGACTGCTCCTGTAAAATTTTAACCGATAATAAGTTTCTTGCCTGAAAGGCCATCATTGACAAAAGATAAAACAAATTTTCTTTTGAACAAAAATACCTATGCAAAGCCTTTAATGCTTGCTTTTTATTTCCAGAAAGAATGTCGTCAATAGTTTTAAATATCTCAGCTTGAATGTTTGGCATAGCTAAAATATGGAGGTCGTTTTCAGAAATGTCTTTTTTAAAAGCCGCCAACTTTATTGCTTCGTTTGACAAAAGCCACATATCATTTTTTGTTTGCTCTAAAAAAATTTTTAAGGCTTGGTCGGATATTCTTGACCCAAAGCCTGAAAACATTTCTTTAGCAAAAAGAAATAGTTTTTGCCCCGACAAAAAAGCAAACTCTTGCGTTTTCCCTTTTTGCTTAATAGCTAAAAATAAAGGGTCGCTATTTTTTATTTCTCTTTTTTCAACAAAAAATACAATGTGGCAAGAGTTTGCTAAATCGTTGACTATTTTTAGAAGGTGCTTCTTTTCGGCCTGATTTGAAAAAACATTTTCTAAAATAAATAACTTTTTAGAAGAAAATAAAGAATTTTGAAAAAATTTTTCTTCAAAAAAACTCTCTCCGTTTTGTAAAAAATCAAACCTTTCCAATAAAAAACTTGGATCCTTTGCGGTGTATTTGCTTATAAGCTCGCTAAGTTTTTGAGTAAGGCGATAGTTGTCCGGGCCGTATAATAAATAAATCATATTTTTTGGCAATTTGGGCAAAAATGAGCCGAACGCCCTCCTATTTTTAACCTTTTTATCTCTGTTTTGCATTGCGGACACATTTGGCCAGTTTTGCGATAAACTTTTGTAAGATTACCAAAGTTGCCCTTAATGCCGTTTGGATTGCGGTAATCGGAAAAAGAAGTGCCTCCGTTATCAACAGCTAATTTTAGCACATTGCGCATTGCCTTATAAATTTTTTTTAATTTTTCCAGCGGTATAGCGTTGGCTCTAATTTGAGGATTAACTCCTGCCAAAAATAATATCTCGTCGGAATATATGTTGCCTATTCCAGAAATAAAATTTTGATCCATTAACACCTGTTTTATTTTTGCTTTTCGCGATTTTATCTTTTTTTTGAAATAATCAAAAGAAACTTCCATAGCATCAGGGCCTAATCTATTTAAAACCAAACCATTATTAAAAGTTGTTTTTTCCCAAATTTCAATTTTTGCAAATTTTCGCAAATCCGACAAGGCAATTTGAAAACCATTGTTTAAAAAGAAAACAACTCTTATAAACCTGTTTTGGGGGTCTTCTTTTAAGGGACCCTTTAAACCGCTAACCCATTTTTCTTTTTGTTTTTTCCATTTTCCAAAAAGCAAATGTCCTGTCATTTTTTGATGAACAAGCATTACAATTCCGCCAGACAAATAAAAAACTATGTTTTTTCCTTTTCTTTTTATATCTAAAATTTTTCTTCCTTTTATTGCTTTTTTAAAATCTGCAAAATTTGGCGGCTTTTTAATCAATGAAAAAGAATCTGTCCAAATATCAATAAAAGTCCTGTTAAGGACTTTTATTCTTAAACCATTCACTGTTGTTTCAACTTCTGGGAGTTCGGGCATAAATTGCTTATTTTGTCTTTGACAAAACCTCGTTGATCTTTTCAATTATTTCGCTTGGGGTAAAATGAGCCTTTACTAAATAATCAGCCGCCCCTAAATTTATTCCTTTGTCTATATCGTCTTTCTGCCCTAAATTTGAAAGAACAATAACCGGAATTTCTTTTACTTTATCTATCTCCTTTGCTTTTGCCAACACCTCAAACCCGTTAATACCGGGCAAAATCAAATCCAAAAGAGCAATGTCGGGCATTTCTTTTTGTATTAAATCTAACCCGCTTTCTCCATCAACAGCTAAAACAGTCTCAAAATTTTCCGACTGCAATTTCCGGTTTATTAGTTCTCGTAAAAATTTATCGTCCTCAACAATTAAAACTTTTGGCATAGATATTTAATTTTTTATTTTTTGATTAGCCGCTTAATAAAGTTTTTACTTTTTTCACTATTTCGTCTAGATTAAACTCTGTTTTTACCGCCCACACAAAAACGCCAAAATTTTTTGCTTTTTCTATTTGGCTTGGCTGGAAAGAATTAAATATCGTCATAATGGGAATTTTCTTTAAATTTTCTTTTTGTTGCATTTTCGCAACCACCGATAAAAAATTGTCTTCTCCTAAAATAGCGTCCTCTGTTAAAACAAGGTTTGGATTTTCAGACTCAATCAAAGCCATTCCTTCTTTTGCGTTATTCGCCCTTTTAACTAAATAGCCTTCTTTTTGCAATCTACCAGCAAGCAAACTGTAAATATCAGCATCGTCTTCTATTAAAACCACTTTTTTATTTTCCATATTTATAAATTTTAGCACTTAATTTTTTTTCCAACAATCCAGCCCTCATTCAAGCTCAACCCTCTTGTTCGCCTGCCCTTTCAGCGGGAATTGAGATATAAAAAGCCGTGCCCTCGCCTTCCTTTGAATCAAACCAAATTTTGCCGTTATGGGCCTCAATAATATTTTTAGAAATAAAAAGCCCTAAGCCTGTGCCTTCGGTTTCTGTTTTTACAGCAGTTGATCCTCTGAAAAACCGAGAAAAAATTCTTTCCTTTTGGTCGTTTGGTATGCCAATGCCCGTATCCTTTACTGCTATTATGTATGAATTTTCCGGCTTGGAATAATTTGCAGACACAGTTATTTTTCCGGTTTTTGTGTAAGCAACCGCATTTTCCACAACATTTTGAACAGCTAAAATAATTTTTTCTTTATCTACTTCAACTTTTGGAAAATTTTTATCGGGCAAAACAACTTCAAAAGACAATCCTTTTCTTTGGGCTTCGTTTTTAGCTAACTCAACGGCCTTGCTTAATATGTCGGGCACATCGCTTTTTTGAGGCTTTTGCAAAAATCTGCCTTCTTCAATTTTTGTAACATTAAGCAAATCGTTAACAAGGTTAATCATCCGCTCATTGCTGTTGTATGTTTTTTGCAAAAAATCGCTTTGAGTTGAAGTAATCTCGCCGATATCTCCGTCTAAAAACATTTTTAAAATCCATTTTGTTCCCGACAATGGCGTTCTTAGTTGGTGGGCGGCAATAGACACAAATTCAGTTTTCATTTTTTCAATAAAACTTTCTCTGGTAATATCGTGCAGTATCACAATAATGTTTTTATTTTCTTGGCCAAACAAAATTGCCGAAACCTCAACCTTTAAAGATTCGCTTATAGAAAGTTCTTTTTTTAAAAAGGGTGTTTTTTCCTTTTTTATTATTGCCACCAATAAGCCCACGGTTGGATGCTGGGCAAGCCCAACAAGGGATTTTCCAAGAATTTCTTTTTCGGTTGTTTGGAAAAAATCGTTAGCAGCTGGATTTATTAAGGTAATTGTTTCTTTTTCTACAGTTATTAGGCCATCGGCTAAATTAGTAATAATTGATAAGGTTTTGTCTCTTTCCATTTCAGCTTTGCGTCTGTCTTCATCGGCGTCTTCTAAAATGTTTATCAAAGCCATTCTTGCCTGAACGAGATCTTTTGCGTCTTGTTCCACTTTTAAAAATTTTTCCTGAATTCCCGACTGAACTTCTTGTAAATAATCAGGTTGAAAAAAAACAAAAGAATATCCCTCAATATCGCCTCCTTTAAAAACACAGGAAAAAATAATATGCGACAAAAAAGATTGATTTTTTTTATTCCTTACCAAAACCCCTTTTTCACTAATGGGATTTTCAAGCTTCAATCTTTCTATTGTATTAGAAAACAAGTCTTTATCAGAGAATAAAAAATCTATATTTTCCCCCAAAATCTCGGCTTTTTCGTATCCGGTAAGCTTCAAAAAACTGCTATTGGCAAATGTAATAGCAAGCGAATTTGAGGCAAAACAAACCGAAAAAGGCAACAAATTCAAAGCTTTTTCGTTGATATTGTTTTCTTTTTTGTTATCTTCGTTTTCAATATCCATTTTTAAAAAAATTAACCTTTAAACCTCGCCCCAATTTTCGCCCAAAGTAATCTCCACCTTCAAGGGCACCGTGAGCTTAACTGCCTTTTCCATTGTGTCTTTTAGTTTTTTTTCTGCTTCTGCCACTTTTTCTTTTTTCACCTCTAATAAAAGTTCGTCGTGAAGCTGTAAAACAAGCTTACTTTCTTTATTAAAAACTCCTTTTTTATTAAGTTTGTCCATTGCCATTTTCATAATATCAGCCGATGTGCCCTGAACCGGAAAATTTCGGGCAATTCTTTCAGCTTGGGCTTTTATTCTTGGATCTTTTGAGTTTATTTCTGGTAAAAATCTTTTTCTGCCAAACATTGTCTGAGAAAAACCTTGGCTTTTTGTTTGGATAATTGTTTGGTCAACAAAATTTTTAATACCCTTAAAAGTTTCAAAGTATTGAGCAATAAATTCTCTTGCCTCTTTAAAGCTAACGCCTGTTCGCCCAGCAAATCCATAGGGCCCCAAGCCATACAAAACGCCATAGTTTAAGGTTTTAGCCAAATATCTCTGTTTATCCGTAACTTCATTTTCCGCAACCTTGAAGATCAGGCTGGCAGTCATTAAATGAATATCTTTACCCTGTTGCAAAAAAGCAATCATTTTTTCATCGCCAGACAAGCTGGCAGCCGACCTAAAATCCATTTGCGAGTAATCTCCAGACAAAAAAACAAATCCATCATCAGGAATAAAGCATTCTCTTATTTTCTTTCCCATTTTTGTTTTAATAGGTATGTTTTGTAAATTGGGTTCAGAGCAACTCATCCGGCCGGTTTCGGTGCCAAGCTGATGAAAATGCGGATGAATTCTGCCGTCTTTTGAGTTAATCATTTTTGGCAAGCTATCAACAAATCCTGATTTTAATTTAAAAATTTCTCGGTATTCTATAATTAAAGAAATAATTGGGTGTTGGCTGGACAATTTTTTTAGCTCTTCAGCATTAGTGGAAATCGCCCCCCCGGGAGTTTTTTTAACGCCAACACTTGAAATGCCCATATCAACAAACAACACTTCGCCAAGCTGAGAGGGAGAATTTAAATTGAATTCTTTTTTAGCCAATTTAAAAATTTTAGTTTGTAAAGTATTTATCTCTTTCTCAAATTCCAAAGAAAGTTTGTTTAATTTTTGAAAATCCACTTTAATGCCATTGGTTTTCATCTGCTCAACCACAGATAACAAATCAAGCTCAAGCTTTACCAATTCCTTGGACAAAACCCCGTCTTCGCCTAAATTTTTTATCTCTTGCGTTAAATTGGTTTCTGGTGTTTCCGCAATAGAAGCCCCAGAAAAAAGCTCGCTTTGGTTGTTTAAATTTAAAAACTTATCAATTAAAGTAAAAAATTCCAGCTCTTCTAAAATTTTTTTAGCTTTATTGTTATCAAAACCCTTAAATTCAATTTCTTTCAAGGAAAAATCAATTGGTGCCTTGTTATCCATTAAAGCCAGCTTTTGGGAAATAAAAGCCTGATCTTTGTAGTCTTTTATTTTTTGCAAAAGATTTGGCTTTAAAGTTTTGGATTTTTCGCTGTTTTTTTCCACTTCTTTGTATAAATTTTCCAAAGAGCCAAAGTTAAGCAAAATTTCAATAGCTGTTTTCTCGCCAATGCCCGTTATGCCGGGAATATTATCGGAAGGGTCTCCCCGTAATGCTTTGTAGTCCACCACTTGGCTGGGAGTTAAGCCATTATATTTTTCCTTTACTTGGTCAATGCCGTATAAAACCGTGTCTTTTAAGCCTTTTCGCATTGTGTAGACTTTTGTTGTTTCTGAAACTAATTGTAAGTTATCCATATCCCCGCTTAAAATCACAATTTCGGGTTTTGGAGATATTTGCTTTTTTTGCATTAAAAAATTAATGGTTGCAATTAAATCGTCAGCCTCGTAGCCTTCTTTGCCAAAAAATGGCACATTAAAAGCAGTTAAAACTTTTTTAACAATATCAATTTGAGAGTAAAGCTCATCGGGTGCTTTTGCTCTTTTGGCCTTGTATTCTTTAAACTGGATATGGCGAAAAGTGGGGCCCTTAACATCAAAGCAAGCAACGACATAATTTGGCTTAATTTCGTTGATAGCTTTTAAAAACATTAAACAAAAACCATACACCGCATTTACAATTTCGCCTTTTTTGGTTTGCAAAGGAGGCAAAGCGTGAAAAGCTCGGTGGATAATGGCGTTTGAATCAATAATAAGAAGTTTTTTTATTTCAGGCATTCTTTTATTTTACTTTTATTGAGCAGAAAAATAAATAGCCAGTAAGCATATGCTTACTGGCTATTTTTTTATTTTTGGAGGGAAATTCCAGAGATATGACTTCTCTCCACGCCGAACAGCTTTATTTCCGGCCTCTTACCCTCCGGAGTATTTAGGCATGAGAATCTTAATTGGTTCCCCATGCCCTCAAAAAGAACTCCCTTTTCGTTTGAAGACACGAACAACCACTGGGGGCTCTTCGAGTTTCCAAGATTTAGGGCAGAAACAAATATCTGCCCTTCTGGTAAAGTTAATATAAGCTCCCCTTTTATATTACTAAAAGAGAACTCTGTTAAATTAACCTTCTTGTCCTCTTTCGTCGTCCACGCTATCACCTTGGAGCCGATGATAGTGAGCCGAGTTGGCTCAACTTCATTAAAATTTGCCTCAAATTTTGA
>Ga0116158_10005488_pt1 | contig 10706 bp, 4 predicted proteins | sample AD_UKC052_MetaG_FD_89883 | JGI IMG/M metagenome (GOLD analysis project Ga0116158, IMG submission 89883) | Active sludge microbial communities of municipal wastewater-treating anaerobic digesters from USA - AD_UKC052_MetaG | ecosystem: Engineered > Bioreactor > Anaerobic > Digestate | place: USA... | reverse complement strand
TTATCGTTCTGCAATGGTCGGAATTAATCTTTCAATCAATTTGTTTAAAGGTAACCAAACGTATAATAAAGTGCAGCAATCTACAATTACTGCTTTGCAAACTGATGAGCAAATTAATCAACTGAAATCCTTTTTATCAATGCAGGTAAAGTCCACTATTTTAGAAATGGAACGCACTAAATCTTTGATTGAATCGCAAAATAGAAATGTTAATTTAGCACAACGTGCTTATGATTTGTCTTTGGTTAGATACAAAGAAGGAACAGGAAGTCAGCTTGAAATTCAAAATTCTGAGTTAGCTCTCCGTCAGGCAAAGACTAACCGCTTGCAAACTGTATATAGCTATATAGTTACCCAGTTCCAATTAGATTATTATTTTGGAACTTTGAAAGATGAATATATTGAATATGTTCAACCTAAATAAGTATATTATTTTAAATATATAGGAATAAATATATGAAAAAAGAAGTGTTATTAGGCAAAATTGTTTTAATACTATTTTCTTTAGTTTCTGGAATGTTTTTCGTTAGCTGCCAGAAAGAAGAGCAAAAAGAAGCAGCAATGAGTATTGAACAAATTAGAGAAAAAGAAGGCGTGCCTGTTTCTATTTTAGAACTTCAGCCACAGGAATTTGAAAAGAAACTCAACTTTTTTGCTCATTTAACTGGAATTCAGGAATATAAGGAGTTTTCAAAAGTTGCCGATAGAATTCAAAATATTAATGTTCAGGTCGGAAGCCAAGTTTCTGCTGGAAAAACAATTATTGAATTTCCTACAAACAATCCAGCATTGCAATTTAACCAAGCAAAAGTTGCACTTGAAAATTCTGAAAAAACATATAAACGCTTAAAGAATCTTTTAGAAGCTGGAGAAACTTCACAAGCTAATTTCGATGGTGCAGAAGCGCAGTATTTAGTCAGTAAAAGAAATTTTGAATCGTTAAAACAGCTTTTATTTGTTGAAGCTCCAATTAGCGGAGTTGTTACTGAATTATTTATAAAAGAAGGTGATAACGTTGACTATGGAAAACATCTTTTTACTATTGCTCAAATTAACAGAATGAAAGCAAAGATTTGGGCAAGTGATGAAGAAGTTGTTCAATTAAAAGTTGGTATGCCAGCAGTTATTAAAATTAACGATAATGAAATTACTGGCAGAATTTCTGAAATAGCTCTTGCAAAAGATATGGATAAGAAAGCTTTTGGAGTTGAAGTTCAATTCGATAATCCAAGCAGAATTCTTAAAAGTGGTATGACTTCCGATTTAAACATTACTGTTTATAAAAAACCAAACACAATAATAGTCCCAAGAAATTTCATCAAGACAGAATTGGGAAAGAATTTCGTATTTGTTGATATAAATGGAATAGCAAGTCGCCGCGATATTGTAATTGGAGAAGAAGCTGGTATTAATGTTGAAGTTATAAATGGTTTGCAAGCCGGCGACAAATTAATTACTGATGGTATTGCCCTTGTAAAAGATGGAGCTAAAATTAAAGTGACTAATTCTGAAGGGAAATAAAATGCAGATTGCAAAAATATCCATAGAACGTCCTATTATGATGACAATGATAATTCTGGTATTTGTCATCTTCGGTGTTATTGCTTACTTTTCTCTTAACATAAATTTAGAACCGGAAGTAGAAATTCCTTATGTTACAGTTACTACTATTTATGCTGGTGCAGGACCAAAAGAAATTGAAACTCTGATTTCTAAAAGAATTGAAGACGCTATTTCAACAATTACTCAAATTGAAATGGTTCAGTCTTATTCACTTGACGGTGCTTCAATTGTTGTTATTGAATTTAAAATGGGTAAGAAAATTGATGTAGCTAACCAGGAAGTAAAAGATAAAATTGATGCAATAATTAGTAACCTACCTGATGATGCTGAATTGCCGGTAGTTCAAAAAGTTGATATGCGGGCTTTTCCAATAATCAATTTAGTGCTAAGTGGCGATAAGAATCCTCAAGAATTATATGATATTGCTGATAAAAAGCTAAAAGATAGATTTTCTCAAATTGATGGTGTAGCAAATGTTAATTTAACAGGCGGACAAGAAAGAGAAATTTGGACTGTTTTAGATAATAAAATAACTTATGAAAATTCTATTTCTTTAACTCAACTTTTGCAAATTTTAAAAGCAAATAATATGAATATGCCCGGCGGCTATTTCCAAATTGGAAATCAGGAGTTTTCTGTCCGCCTCCAGGGTGAATTCAACGATATAAAGAAAATGGAAGAATTGCAAATTCCTACTCCTTTTTCATCAAAAAAACTTAAGCAATTTGCAACTGTTATTGATACTGGAAAGAGAATAAGGCAAAAAGCTATTTATTTTAATAATACTAATGATGTAAGAGATACTAATATTGTCCGTCTCGGTATTGTGAAAAGTCCGGACGGAAACGCAGTTAAAGTTGCCGATGCTATTCGAGCTACTTTACCGGAGATTCAGGCATCTTTGCCCCAGGGAGTTAGTTTAAACGTAATTAATGATGACTCCGATTACATCAGAAGCAGCATTAGCGATACTATTGGAAATATTGTCCTCGGTGTAATTTTTACTTCTATTGTACTTTTTATCTTTCTGGCAGATTTCCGCTCTACTTTCATTGTTGCTCTTTCGATGCCTACTTCAATTATAGCAACATTTATGCTTCTTCAGGCATTTGGTTTAACACTAAATATGATGACGCTGATGGGGCTTTCAGTCTCAATTGGAGTGCTTGTTGCAAATTCCGTAGTGGTGCTTGAAAATATTTTCAGGCATAAAGATATGGGTAAAACTAATCAACAGGCATCATTAACCGGAACATCTGAAGTTACAGTAGCTGTTATGGCTTCTACTTTGACAAATCTTGTTGTGTTTTTACCTATTGTTTCTATGTCTTCAATTGTTGGACAATACTTAAAGGAATTAGCTCTTGCTGCTACATTTGCTACGATTTTCTCTTTAATATTTTCATTTACTTTAACTCCAATGCTGGCTGCATTAATTTTACCAAAATCAACAAAAGAAGGAAGAATTAGTGAAGCAATGAAAAGATTCTTTGCTCGCTGGGACGATGCTTACAGGTATATGTTAAAATTTGTCCTAAAAAATAAGTTTATTTCTACTATTGTTGCTTTAAGTTCTTTTGTATTGTTAATACTTGTTGGAATGACTTATGGTTCTAAACTTGGCGGCGAATTCCTGCCTTCAATGGATGACGGAAAAATTAAAATTGATGTTGAACTTCCTGAAGGTTATAATTTAGATGCTACTGCAAATATTCTTCAGGAAATTGAAAGTATTGTCGAAAAAGATAGTTTAGTTAAACATATAATAACTAATCTCGGTAAAATTGATGACTTAACTACTGGAACTAATATGGCAAGAGTTGAAGTTCAATTAGTTGATGTTAAATTAAGAGAAAAAAGAATTGAACAAGTTATTTCCGATTTGACGAAAAAATTAGCTCATATTCCAGCTCGTCTTACTGTTGACAAACTCTCATCAATGGGTGCAGGTGGAGCTCCTATTGAGTTCTATTTACTTGGGCAAGATGTGGATAAATTAGAAGAGCTTAAAGTAGTGGCAATGGAGAAATTTAAAAATGTTCCCGGACTTATTAATTTTGACCAAAGTTCCCGCGCTGGTAAACCAGAAATTACTATTTTCCCTGATAGAGATAAATTAGCTGAAGCCGGTATAACTTTACAGGAAGTCGCTTTAACTTTAAGAGCTTCTATTGAAGGGCTTGAATCTTCTAAATATCGCGAGCTGGGTAATGAATATAATATTATAGTTACTTTAAACAATGAATCAGTAAATACACCAGAGAAAGTAAAGAATATTCCAGTAGTTTCCCAATATGGTGGAGTTTTCCGTTTATCTGAATTATCAGACATTCGTTTTACTACAGGATATTCCAAGATTATGCATCGGGATAAATATACTTCGATTCAATTTACCGGCTCAAATGCTGAAGGCGTTCCGATTGCAAATGTAACTAATGAGATTGATAGAAGAATGCAGGAAATAAAGCTCCCTCCCGGTTATACTTTTAAATGGGGTGGAAATACTAAGATGATGAATGAAATGTTTGCCGATATGCTTTTTGCTTTCGGAATTGCTATTTTATTAACTTATATGCTAATGGCTGCAATGCTCGAAAGCTTCATTCAACCATTATATATTTTAGTTACTATTCCACTTGCTTTAATTGGTGTGATTATTGCAATGTATTATACTAATACCGCTTTTGGTATTACTTCACTTATGGGTATCATTATGCTTATTGGTATTGTGGTTAATAATGCTATTTTAATGTTAGACTTCACTAACCAGTTGAGGCGTGAAGAAGGTATGTCTGCAAAAGATGCATTGATTATGGCATGCCCGATGAAATTAAAACCAGTAATAATGTCAACGCTTGCTTTAATTCTCGGTATGCTACCTATGGCGATGGGTATTGGAGATGCCGGCGCTGAAATGCGTACTCCACTTGGTGTTGTCAGTATCGGTGGTTTGGTTGCATCAACTGTTTTGACTTTATTTGTGATACCAGCGTTTTATTATATATTTACTCGTTCTAAGAAAAGAGAAATTCGCGAAGAGTTAGTTTAATTTGGAGTATTTATGAAAAAGAAAACAATATTTGAATTTGAGAATGATGACGTAAGGTTTTATATTCACGAGAATACAGCCGTTATAAATATTCATTCAAATGCCTTTGAATGCTTGGCTGACCCTGAAAAAAGCGGGCAGCTCCTTTCTCTTTTCGATTGGGTGGAAAACGACCCGGTCGTCAAGTCCTTAATGCTTATTAATGAGCCAAATGTTTTTAATAAAGAAAACATTTTTAAATTTTTAAAAACTGTTTTTAAAACTGATGAAAACGGGAATATTACAAACGTTATCCCAAGTGATAAAAAAGTCATTCGGGCAAGACAGCTAAATAGCTTCAGAAATATAGTTATGAAGATGATTGACTACAAAAAGCTATTATTTTCTGCTCTTCACGGGGATTGCGTTACTCCTATTTTCGGTATGTCCCTTGCTGCTGATTTCCGCTTAGCAAGTGAAAATATGAAATTCGTTCTGTTTCATAATGAAACTGGAACACACCCTGCTGGAGCTTTGCCGTTCTTTCTTCCTCTTTATACTTCAAGGGGAAAAGCAATGGAAATTCTAATCAAATGCAGCGACATTCCAGCTCACGAAGCTAAACAAATAGGTGTTATAAACGAAATTCTTCCCAACGCCGATTTTGAACAGCATTGTTTAGAAAAAATAAATCAATATTCACAAATTCACCCTGCAACATTGGTTTTAACTAAACGGCTTTCTTTCAGTTTTAAAATGGAATTAGAACAGTATTTTGAAGCAGAATCCAAAATGCTCGGCTATTAAGTTTTTACGAGATGTTAAAAATAGTCTGAAGCGACAGCGAAGAATCACTTGATAAGACAAATAAAATAAATTCCATATCTTTGAGATATGGAATATCTATTCTATCCCTCCTTTCCAAGTGCAAATTTGGGAAGGAGTTTTTTTTTCTCTTGAGAGGTGAATGGGTGCGCTCTTCTCTCCTTCCTATTTGCAGCTGAAGGATAGAGTTTATTACTTTGTTTACTGCAATGATACTTTAGCAATAAAAATGATTTTAGTAAAACCTGTTTTAATAAATAAATATTTTTTGTAATTTGCTAAACAAATTTTTTACAATGGAAAAAACTATGCACTCGGATTTAACTTTTATTACAAATGAAGATGGAAATACGCTTGAAATAAATAATATAAACAATATATTAGGAGTTTAGTTTTGCTTTTAGACAATAAAACCAATATTGGAAACAATCAATTTAATAAGATTTTCGATTTTATTAAAAAATATATCGGATCCGGTAAGATTAATATTGTTACAGGTTATTTTACAATAGGTGCGATATATGAGTTTAAAGAAAAATTTGGAACAACAGAGAGGTTCAGATTGATTCTTGGCAACTTAGTTTCAAAAAATGATATGAAAAATAAAGTAATTGATTTAATGAGAGATAATCTTAATATTGATGAAATTTTTCAAATTAGCACGAAGAGTAAAAAAGTAATTGAATTTATTAATCAGGAGAATGTTCAAATTAAGCATATTACAGATTGTTTCTGTCATGCTAAGACATTTATATATGAAGAAGATGATGAAAGAAATAAATTCTACATTGTCGGAAGTTCAAATTTGACTGAACCCGGTATGGGACTTATAGATACATCTAATATTGAATTAAATATAGCCAAGACAGGTGGAGATATTGATTTCAAAGAAGTGTTGGATTGGTTTAATAAGTTATGGATTAATACTGCAAAAAACGAAGTTAAAACATCTGAAACAAAAAAAGTTGATATTAAAAAGTATTTGATAGAGAAAATCAGTTCTTTTTTTATTGAATATACCCCTGAAATTCTTTATCACAAAGTTCTATATGAACTATTTAAAAAAGATTTTGAAAGTGGACTATTAGACCCTGAATTTCAAAGAGAAATAAGTTATGTCACAGATACAATACTTTATCATACTCTTTATGCTTATCAACAAAAAGCTGTAATTAGTTTGATTAAAATGTTACAGAACAGAAACGGAGCAATTCTTGCTGATGCGGTTGGACTTGGTAAAACATGGACAGCGTTGGCAGTAATGAAATATTTTGAAATCCGTGGCTATAAAGTTGTTGTATTTTGCCCTAAAAAACTTTCACAAAACTGGCAACAGTATTTATATGGAAACTGGTCAAAGTTTGAAAAGGACAGATTAGATTATTGGGTTCGATTTCATACTGATTTACAGGATAACAGATTAGACAGTTATGAAAGAAAGCTTAATGCATTGCAAAATAACCCAAAACTTTTAATTGTTATTGATGAAAGCCATAATTTAAGAAATGACAAATCATCAAGATTTAAGTTCCTTGTTGATAACATATTGAAGCAAAACAAGGATGTAAAAGTCTTGCAATTGTCTGCCACACCAATAAACAATAAATTAATTGATGTTAGAAATCAATTTAAACTAATGGTAAAAGGTGAGGATACAGGTTTCGCAAATTCAGACCTTGATATAAAAAGTCTTGAAAGTTTATTTGCGAAAGCACAAAAAGATTTCAAAGATTGGCAAGAAAGAGATAATAGAAAAATTAAAGATTTCATCACAATGCTTGATAATAGATTCTTTGCTTTAACCGATGCTTTAATTGTTGCCAGAACCAGACCAATTATTGAAAAAGAATTCGGCGATTTAAAATTTCCTAAAAAAGAAAAACCTAAAAATGCGTATATCAGCCCTGAAAATATAGGTGAATTAAAGACATTCGATGATATATTAAATGCTTGTAAAGTCAATCTTACTGCATACCGTCCATCTGAATATACTTCTGATTCTGCTCCGGTTAGCGTTCTTACTGACCAAAAACAACGTGAAAAATTCTTATGTAAAATGATTTATATTTTATTTGTGAAGCGACTTGAATCAAGCTGGTACTCATTTGATATTACTGTATCAAATATTTTAGAACATCACAAAAAAGCTCTAAAAAAACTAATTCAATTTTTAAAAACTAACGAGGATTTTGAAATTGAGTCAATTAATGATATTGATTTAGGCAATATTGAAGAACTCGAAGCAGACAATGAAGTTGAGTTAGGGAAGAAAAATCCAATCAAAATTTCCAGTATAACTCAAATAGATTTATTCAAAGAGCATCTTGAAAAAGACATTAAAGCGTTAACTGAACTAAAAGACAATCTGAATATATACGCAGAGCTAATAAATAATAATTATGAAAATGATGCAAAATTAAAAGAATTAATTAATTTTATTAAGGATAAACAGAGCAAAAAGGAAAATAAAAAAGTTTTGATATTTACTACGTTTAGCGATACTGCTAATTATTTATTCGATAAATTAAAAATAGCAGGTTTCAAAAAAATTGCTTGTGTTACTGGTAGCTATTCCCAAACTGATGATGGCTACAAAGGGGCTAAATTTGATGCTATTCTTGAACGCTTTGCTCCATATACAAAATTGTTTAATGAAAAGGACTGGACTGAACTTTATAAAGAAAAAAGTGTTGAGACGATAAAAGATTATAAACTCTGGAAAGATTTTATAAAGGAGCATAACAAAGTTACATATGATAAACTTGATAAACAAATTGATATTCTTATAGCTACCGACTGCCTTAGTGAAGGGCAAAACCTGCAAGATGCTGATTGTATTGTTAATTATGACATTCATTGGAATCCTGTTCGTTTGATTCAGAGATTTGGACGTATTGACAGAATTGGTTCACCTAATGAATCAATAGTAGGTGTTAATTTCTGGCCTGCAAAAAACTATGAAGATTATTTGAATCTTAAGAAAAGAGTTGAAAAAAGAATGGCTCTTATGACTTTGGTCGGCTCTGAAATCAATCAGGATTTAACACCAGAACTAAATGAGATGATTAAAGACAATCCATTAATTTCAAAACAAGCTGAAATGATGCTCGAACAACTCCAACAATCATGGGAAGATGTTGAACAAAAAAGTGAAAACGTTGGATTGAATGATTTATCGCTCGAACAGTTTAGACAGGAGTTATTTGAATTGCTTTTCAAAAATAAAGATTATTTCGAAGCAATTCCAAATGGTGTTTTTACCGGATTCAGAGCTAAAACCGATAAAGATTTTCCGACCTTAACACAGGGAATCATTGCTGTGCTTGGTTATCCTAAGAATATTAACAATGATAAAAAGTTTTATTATGATGAAATTCATTTGCTTTACTCAAGCCCTGAAGGAACTGACTTATTTAAAAACAATTATGAAATTCTTAATATTCTAAGAAAACATAAAAAAGAAAAAAGATATGTTCCGGACGCAATTGAAAAAGGTGATAAAACTGAAATTGAAAAACTAAGTAATTTGATTAAGGTATGGATAAAATCACAAGTTCCTAATAAAGCTGTTGAAGAAATCTTAAATCTTTTCAACGATGGTGTTCCTAAAATTACTTCTAAAGAAGATAAGTTGCTTGAAGAAAAATTCAGGCATGAGAATTTTGATTTAATAAATTGGTTTGTTGTATCTGATAATAAGGATTTTGGAAAATGAATTTAACAAAATTTAATAATATTAATCTATTTGAAGCTGGGAAAAATTTCTTTGAACAGCTTAAAGTTGCCTTAAAAACTAAAACTGAACAAAGTATTCCTGCAAAAGGTATTTTAAAAGACCAGTTTAAAGATGTCCCAATTTTCAACTCAATTAAGGAAACATTCTTTCTTGGTTTGATTGATAATTCTGTTCTCTCAGATACTTCTTCAATTTTTGAAAGTGATGGGCTTAGTTTAGATGAATCTTTGAATAAAGTAAATGAACAATATGATGGTATAATGGTTTTTGCTGTAAAACTCGAAAATTATTACCCTACAAGAACTGAAATAGCAAATTTAGTAAGAGCTTTTAATAAGTCAAGCAAAAAGGTCCCCGTTATTGTATTGCTCAGTTATGAAAACAACGGTAATTCGTTTTTGACATTTTCAACTACTGAAAGAACCAAGTACCTACAAAACTGGCGTGAGGGCGAAAAGCTCGGCAAAGTGTCTATGCTTAAAGATATAAATATTCGACAACCACATACAGGCCATCTGAAAATCCTACAGGATTTGGAACTAAAGCCCGATGTTAGAACTTTCGATGCTCTTTATAAGCAGTGGAGAGAAGTATTCGATATTCAACTTTTAAATAAACGTTTCTATCAGGAAATTGCTAACTGGTTCGAATGGGCTGTGAAAAATGTTAAATTTCCTAATGATATTAAAGATGATAAAGACGACGAAAAATTTAACAACGAAAATATTATACGATTACTTACAAGGATTATTTTTATCTGGTTCCTGAAAGAAAAAAATCTGATTCCCGAGATTATTTTTAATGAAGAAAAATTGTATAGTATTGTTAAGGATTTCGGAAATAAAGATGCTAACAACTATTATAAAGCTATCCTGCAAAATCTATTCTTTGCTACTCTTAATCGAGAAGTAGATAAAAGGGATTTTGCAACAGATGGCAAATTTCATGAAAACACAGAACATTACGGCATAAAAAACTTATTCAGATATTCTTCCAGCTTTAAAATTGAACAAACTGAAGTTAAGAATATTTTTCAAAAAGTTCCTTTCGTAAATGGCGGACTCTTCGATTGTTTGGATAGCAACGACGAAATTAAAATAAATGAAAATGGGAAAACGAAATACAAAGTCCTTTACTACGACGGCTTCTCACGTAATCCCCAAAAACAAGCCCAAGTCCCCGATTTCCTTTTCTTCAATTCAAATATTAATGGAAAAGGGCTCTTTAACATTTTGAACGGATATAAATTCACGGTTGCTGAAAATACTCCTGTGGAAGAAGAAATTGCACTTGACCCCGAGCTGCTCGGCAGAATTTTCGAGAATTTACTTGCAAGCTATAATGAAGAATCTAAAACTACTGCACGTAAAGCTACCGGCTCGTTTTACACCCCACGCGAAATTGTTAATTATATGGTCGACGAAAGCATTATGGAATATTTGCAGGGGAAATTGGAAAATTTAGTAGGACAAGCATCCTTGCTTGTTAATAAAAATCATCTTAATCAAAATGAACAAACAGGTCATTTATCAGGTCAATCAGGGATGATTGACC
>Ga0116158_10005485_pt1 | contig 10707 bp, 8 predicted proteins | sample AD_UKC052_MetaG_FD_89883 | JGI IMG/M metagenome (GOLD analysis project Ga0116158, IMG submission 89883) | Active sludge microbial communities of municipal wastewater-treating anaerobic digesters from USA - AD_UKC052_MetaG | ecosystem: Engineered > Bioreactor > Anaerobic > Digestate | place: USA... | reverse complement strand
GACTGCCGTCATCTCGACCATCAACGGCGACTCGAACGTGCCCTTCTACAAGGAACTGGGCAACCAGGGCCTGAAGGCGACGGACGTGCCGGTGGTGGCGTTCTCGGTGGGTGAAGAAGAGCTGCGCGGCGTGGACACCAAGCCGCTGGTGGGCCACCTGGCCGCCTGGAACTACTTCCAGTCGATCAAGAACCCGGCCAATGACGAGTTCATCAAGAAGTGGGCTGCCTACGCCAAGGCCAAGAAGTTGCCCGGCGCCGACAAGCCACTGACCAACGACCCCATGGAAGCCACCTACATCGGCATCAACATGTGGAAGCAGGCCGTCGAGAAAGCCAAATCCACTGATGTGGACAAGGTCATCGCCGCCATGGCCGGCCAGACCTTCACCGCACCTAGCGGCATCACCAGCAAGATGGATGAGAAAAACCATCACCTGCACAAGTCGGTGTTCATCGGTGAAGTCAAGGCCGACGGCCAGTTCAACGTGGTCTGGAAGACACCCGGCCCGGTGAAAGCCAAGCCATGGAGCCCCTTCATCGAAGGCAACGACAAAAAGCCTGACGAACCCGTCAAGAAGTAAGCCCCCTGAGTCGGCCTGGCGGCCGACCCCTCCCCCACAAAAGGGGGCGGTGCTTGCACGGTGGGCAGCGTGCTGCCCACCCTACAGGTTCCTTCATGATTATTCGCACTTTCTTCATTGCCCTGGCCCTGTGCTGGGGCCCCGCAGCCCAAGCCCTGACGTCGGCCGAGGTCCAGGCCATTGTGGTGGGTGACACCGATGCCCGTATCGCGGCGCTGGGCCAGGCCGTGGCCAACGCAGACGACAAGACGGCGCTCTTTATCCAGGCTTTGGTGGATGACGCGGTCAAAGTAGCTGGTGACAAGGTGCTGATCGTGCGCGATGGCAAGGGCACTGACCCCGTCACTGGCGCCGAAGTGGAAGTTCCCGCCAGTGTGGAGGACGTGATCAGCAACAACCGCATGCGCGGTGAGTTCGATACGGCGCTGGCCACGTTGCGCTTATTCTCCAAAAACGCGAAACAGCGCGCCGAGGCCGTCAAAACCCTGCAGGGCGATGCGGATGAAAGCAAGCTGGCCATCATCGAGAAAGCCCTCGCGGCTGAAACAGTTCCCGCCATCAAAACCCAGTTGGCCATGGTGCGCGCCGCCGTGCTGCTGAGCAGCGCTGACAAGGCCCGCCGCCTTACCGCTACAGGCATTCTGGCCACCAGCGGCAACCCCGAAATCAAGACCGTTTTGCTGCAGCGCCAAAAAGTGGAGGATGACGCCGAAGTCAAAGCCGCCATTGCCAAGGCGTTGATGCAGGTGAACGCTTCACTGGCCTGGGGTGACCGCATTGCAGCCATTTTCTCGGGCATCAGCCTGGGCTCTATCCTGTTGTTGGTGGCCTTGGGTTTGGCCATCACCTACGGGCTGATGGGCGTGATCAACATGGCCCATGGCGAACTGATGATGATTGGCGCCTACGCCACCTATGTGGTGCAGGGGCTGTTTCAAAAGTACTTGCCCGGTGCGTTTGACTGGTACTTGCTGGCCGCCGTGCCGGTGGCTTTCATGGCGTCGGCACTCATGGGCGCGGCACTTGAGCGCAGTGTGATCCGCTTTCTCTACGGTCGCCCGCTGGAGACGCTGCTGGCCACGTGGGGCATCAGCCTGATGCTGATGCAATTGGTGCGCTCCATCTTTGGTGCGCAGAATGTGGGCGTCGAAAACCCAAGCTGGATGAGTGGCGGCCTGGAGTTGATGGACAACCTGCAACTGCCCTGGAACCGCATCATCATCATTGGCTTTGCAGCTGCGGTCTTGCTGGGCATGGCCTTCCTGATTGGCCGCACCCGCCTGGGCCTGTTTGTGCGCGGCGTCACGCAAAACCGTCCCATTGCGTCTTGCATGGGGGTCAACACCGCCCGCATCGACACCTATGCCTTTGCGCTGGGCTCCGGCATTGCCGGGCTGGCCGGCTGCGCCCTCAGCCAGGTGGGCAACGTGGGGCCCGACCTGGGGCAGGGCTACATCGTCGACTCGTTCATGGTGGTGGTGTTGGGTGGCGTGGGGCAACTTGCCGGCACGGTGTACGCGGCGCTGGGGCTCGGCGTTCTCAACAAGTTCTTGGAAGGGTGGGCCGGTGCAGTGTTGGCCAAAATCGCGGTGCTGGTGCTCATCATCATCTTCATTCAAAAACGTCCCCAGGGCATCTTTGCCATGAAGGGCCGGAGTGCCGAAGCATGACTGAAGCTGTATCTCTTCCCCAACGGCCAGCGGTGTTGACCCGCAAAGGCTGGAGCGCATTTATCGTCGCCCTGCTGGTGGTGTGTGCCCTGGCACCGCTGCTCAACCTCGTGGTGCCGCAGGACAGCGCGTTCCACCTGAGCGACTACGCAGTGGGCTTGCTGGGCAAAATCATGTGCTACGCCATTGTGGCGCTGGCCATCGACTTGATCTGGGGCTACACCGGCATTCTCAGCCTGGGCCACGGCGTGTTCTTCGCGCTGGGCGGCTACGTGATGGGCATGTACCTCATGCGCCAGATTGGCCGCGACGGCAACTACAAAAGTGACTTGCCCGACTTCATGGTCTTTCTGGACTGGAAAGAGCTGCCCTGGCATTGGGCACTGAGCGACAGCTTTGTGGCCACGCTGTTTTTGATTGTGGCGGTGCCCGGTTTTGTGGCCTTTGTGTTTGGCTACTTTGCCTTTCGCTCGCGCATCAAGGGCGTGTACTTCTCCATCATCACCCAGGCCATGACGTTCGCGGCCATGCTGCTGTTCTTTCGCAACGAGACGGGCTTTGGTGGCAACAACGGCTTCACCGATTTCAAGCGCATCATGGGCATCACCATTGCCACGCCTTCCATGCGCATGGTGTTGTTTGTGCTGACGGGGCTGGCATTGCTGGGCTTTTACTTGTTCGGCCGCTGGCTGGTGGCCAGCAAGTTTGGCCGCGTGCTGCAAGCCATCCGCGATGCCGAGACCCGTGTCATGTTCTCGGGCTATTCACCGCTGCCCTACAAGCTCACCATCTGGGTCATTTCGGCCATCATGTGCGGTGTGGCGGGTGCCTTGTATGTGCCCCAAGTGGGCATCATCAACCCCAGCGAAATGAGCCCTGCCAATTCGATCGAAATGGCCATCTGGGCGGCAGTGGGTGGCCGCGCCACCCTGATCGGCCCCATCATCGGCGCCTTCATCGTCAACGGCGCCAAGAGCTGGTTGACCGTCAGCGCACCCGAATACTGGTTGTACTTCCTCGGTGCGCTGTTCATCGGCGTCACGCTGTTCCTGCCCAACGGGGTGGTCGGCTTGGTGCGCAAGTTGCGCGGCAAGGGGGAGGCATCATGACGCCCGATTTGATGGAAGAAGGCGCGCGCCGGGCTGAAGTCCATGCTGCGCGAAAACAGGTGGAGGGCAAGACGGAATCGGGTGGCCGTGCGGCAGGTTTTTCGCGCATCGCCACGCCAGGTGAAGTGGACGTCACTCACGGCCGCATCCTGTACCTGGAAGACGTGAGCGTCAGTTTTGACGGCTTCAAGGCCATCAACAAGTTGTCGCTGGACATTGCGCCCGGCGAGCTGCGTTGCATCATCGGTCCCAATGGCGCGGGCAAGACCACCATGATGGACATCATCACCGGCAAGACTCGCCCCGATGAAGGCACGGTGTTCTTCGGCAGCACCATTGATCTGCTGCGCTACAAAGAGGCGGAGATTGCCCAACTGGGCATTGGGCGAAAATTCCAAAAGCCCACGGTGTTCGAGCACTTGACCGTGTTCGAAAACCTGGAGCTGGCGTTGAAGACCGACAAGGGCGTCAAGGCGTCCATGTTGTTCCGTCTGGACAGCGCCATGTCCGACAAGCTGGCAGCCATGCTGCACACCATTCACTTGGCCGACAGCATCACGCGCCTGGCGGGCAACCTCAGCCATGGGCAAAAGCAGTGGTTGGAGATCGGCATGTTGCTCATGCAAGACCCCAAGTTGCTCTTGCTTGACGAGCCTGTGGCCGGCATGACCGATGAAGAAACTGCACGCACGGCAGAGCTGTTTCTCAGTCTCAAGGGCAAACATTCGCTGATGGTGGTGGAGCACGACATGAGCTTCATTAACACCATCAGCGACATCGTGACCGTGCTGTGCGACGGCTCGGTGTTGGCGCAGGGGTCATTGGCCCAGGTGCAGGCGGATGAACGGGTGATTGAGGTGTACCTTGGGCGGTAGCAGCGTACTTTGCGGCGGGCAGCGTTTGGCCAGGCGCTCTTGTTTTGCGCACGCTCCGCTGCGATGCTCGGGGGTCGGTCGCGCCGCGGAACTCGCTGCATTGCGCTTTGCTCCACTCCGCTCAAACAGCCGCGGCGGGCATGTTGACGACGCGCGCCAAGGCGCGCCGACGCTCCCCCCTGTGCTTCTCGCCACCGCAGAGATCGCCCCCACCGGCCACCGCCCGACGCGAAGCGGGTGGATTGGCCGCGAATGGCTTTGCCGCAAGGCACAGGAGCAACAGACATGCTAAACGCCAAAAACATCAACCAGTATTACGGCGGCTCCCACATCCTGCGCGATGTGAGTATGGAAACCCGCATGGGCAAGGTCACCGTGGTGCTGGGGCGCAACGGCGTCGGCAAAACCACATTGCTCAAGAGTCTGATGGGGTTGATTCCCATCAAGACTGGCACCATCGAATTTGACGGCAAGGCCATCCAGGGCAAGACACCGTATGAGCGGGCTCGTGCCGGCATTGGCTTTGTGCCCCAGGGGCGTGAAATCTTTGCGCGCCTCACGGTGGAAGAGAACCTGCGCATGGGCCTGGCGTACAAAAGCGCGTCCACACCCATCCCTGCCGAGCTGTTCGAGCTGTTCCCCGTGTTGGACCAGATGCGCAAGCGTCGCGGTGGCGATTTGTCCGGTGGCCAGCAACAGCAACTGGCCATTGCGCGGGCACTGGCCGCCAAGCCCAAGTTGCTGATTCTGGACGAACCCACCGAAGGTATTCAGCCCAGCATCATCAAGGACATAGGCCGCGTGATCCGCATGTTGGCCGACCGGGGTGACATGGCCATTCTGCTCGTCGAGCAGTATTACGATTTTGCTGAAGAACTGGCCGATGACTATTTGGTGATGGAGCGTGGTGAAGTGATCGCACGGGGTGCGGGCAGCGACATGGTGACCAACGGGGTGCGAGCGATGGTGGCGATCTGAAGGCTGGAGCGAGGTAGGTGTGAGCCTACCTGCACAGGCGTATTTGTCGTGCAATCGACGTGGGGTGGGGCGCTTAAGGTAGAGCCACTTACCACTCACTACCGGAGATTGACATGCCCATCATTGCCTGGCTACTTGGCGTTCCCCTCAGCGTTGTTCTGATTCTGATGCTGCTTGGCGTCTTTTAAATGTTCATCGCATGCATCAAAAACGGTCAGGGCTGTGAAAGGCCTTGATCTAGCAGCCCAAAGCCTCTGCAAGTGCCACCAAGTTGGTCGCGTGCATGCTGTTGTCGGGTTTCGGCGAAACATCCTTGGGTCTGGCCGCGCCAAACTCCAGCGGCCGCTCGATGTAGGCGGTGTGCAGGCCGCACGCACGTGCAGCTGCCAGATCGTTATGGTGGGCCGCCACCAGCATCACGGCAGAAGGTGCCAGGTCAAACACTTTGGCGACGCCCAAATAGGTCGAAGGGTCAGGCTTGTAGGCTCTGAACACCTCCGCGCTCAACACGCAATCCCAGGGCAGGCCAGCACGCTTGGCCATGTGGGTCAGCAGGCCAATATTGCCGTTAGACAAGGTGCAAATGGTGTACTTGCGCTTGAGGCGGTTCAGTCCTTCGACACTGTCGGGCCAGGGTGCGAGCCGGTGCCATACGCGATTGAGGTGTTGGCGAGCGGCTTCGTCCAGGTGTTCCAGATTAAAGCGAGGCAAGATGTCGTCGAGGATGAGTCGGTGCAGGTCGTCAATCAAGGTCCAGCCCAGATCCCCCCGCATCACGCGCGCCATGGCCGGTTTGTACCCGGCACGCCAAGCCGTGGCAAACGCGTCGCCATCGACTTGGGGGTAAAGCACGGCCATCTCGCGCACGATGCTGCCGTGCCAGTCAACCACGGTGCCGAAGATGTCGAAGGCCAGTACGCTGACTTCGTTGAGGGATGCGGTTGCTTGGGCCATGGGTCAGCCTACGGTCACATTGGCGGCCTTGACGACCTTGGCCCATTTGGCAATCTCGGTGGCAATGAAGGTGCGGAATTTTTCAGGACTGCTTCCCCCTACGATGAACCCTTGTGAGCCAAAATAGTCCTTGATGTCTGCGCTGGCCAACGCTTTAGCGAATTCAGCATTCAGCCGGTTCACTAATTCGGGAGGTGTGCCAGCCGGTGCAAAAACGCCTTGCCAAGAGTTGGCTTCGAAACTATTCAACGCGGCTCCCCCAGATTCGGCAACGGTGGGCACATTGGGCAGCAGCGGGTGGCGTTGTGTGGACGTCACTGCAATAGGCGTGACCTTGCCCGCCTTGATTTGCGGCAGCAGCACCAGAAAATCACCAAACATCGATTCCAGCGATCCCCCCAGCAGGTCATTCATTGCGGGGGCGCTACCGCGGTAAGGCACGTGGGTGAGCTTCACTCCTGCAGAGAGTGCAAACATTTCACCCGTGAGGTGCATGGAGGTGCCATTGCCTGGAGAGCCAAACGTCATCGGGCGCGCGCGGGCCGCTGCAATGTAGTCATTCACAGTTTTGATGGGGCTGCTGGCGTTGACCGCCAGAACCAGCGGAGCCGAGACCACTTCGCTGATGGGCGCAAAGTCTTTCAGCGGGTCGTACGGCAGCTTGGGGTAGAGGCTGCCGGCAATCGCGTTGCTCCCCGTCACCCCCATCAATAAGGTGTAGCCGTCGGCGGGTGATTTGGCAACGCCATCCGCGCCTGTCGTGCCGCCTGCACCGGGCTTGTTTTCGACCACCACGGGCTGGCCCAGTGCGACAGAAAGTTTTTCACCCAGGCGACGCGCCAGCAAGTCGGTGCTGCCGCCCGGCGGGAAAGGAACCACCAGTTTGATGGTCTTGGACGGCCAAGCCTGGGCCCAGACGGGCAAGGCAGAAAGGGCCGTTGCTGCGGCTGCGGCCGATGCGAAGGTACGGCGGTTCAGGGCGTTTTTGATGGGGAGCATGGCAGGCCTTTTCTTTCGAGGTGGGAGTTGACGATGGGGGTGCGATTTACGGGTTTAAGTAGCGAGGTGATCGGGCTGGCCCCAACCACCGCCACCGGCGGTTTCTATGACCAGGAGGTCGCCGGCACGCCACGTTGCGCGGGCCTTGGCTGGCAGCACTTCAACGCTGCCATCGGGGTGTTCAATTCTCGCGGTGCCGGTGGCGCCGGGCAAACCGTCGGCGGCGCCTTGTGCCCGGGTGCTGTGGCGTTCGCCACGGTAAGAGATCAGCCCCGTTCCTTCTAGCAGGCGGTAGCTGCGCACGACACCGCAGCCGCCTGCGTGTTGGCCTGCGCCACCAGAGCCGTGGCGCACAGCGATGCGCTCCATGCGTACAGGCGCTTGCGATTCGATGGCTTCAGCAGGGGTGTTGCGGGCATTGCCAACGTCGGTCGAGACCCCCGAGCCCCCAGGCCCCCAAGGTGCGCCGCCAGCAGCTGAGGCGATGATTTCGGTGAAGACCCATCGCCCTGATGGGGTCTCGCCACTCAGTGAGAGCACCACGGCCACACCGGCGTTGGGCGAAGGGGCGACCTTGGGTGCGGCCTGGGCCCAGGCCCCTACAAGGGCGTTGGCCAGCAGCTTGACTAAATTTGTCCGGGCATTGACGGCCGCCGGGAAGGTCGGGTCGACGATGGTGCCAGGCTGCGTCAGCAGGCGCAGCGGCAGCGTGCTGCCGTGATTCTTGGGCCCGCCGGGGGCCAACATGTGGGCGAAGTAGCTGATCGCCGCCCAGACAGCGGCGCGCGAAGCATTCATGGGCCCCTGTGTTTGCAATGCACAGTCCCGCAAATCAATGGTGAGTGTGTCACCGTGTTTTCGCAGTTGCACCACGAGGGGCACCGCGTCGGGCCGGATGCCGTCGCCATCCAGCGCATCGCTGAAAACATAGTCCCCATCAGGCGCCTGGGCGAGCGCCTGCTGTGTGGCAGTGGCAGCCTCAGCGAGCAAGGCCTCGGCGCCAGCTTCGAATTTTTGACCCCACGCGCCAATCAATTGCACTGCGCTCTGCGCGCCACTTTGGAGCGCAGCCCATTGCGCAGCCAGATCGCCGCCAAGGTTCTCTGGTTTTCGTGAGTTGGCCTGTAGCAATCGCAGCAGCGCTGTGTCGGGTTGGCCACGTGTGTACATACGGATTGGAGGGATGCGCAACCCTTCTTGATGGATGGTGGTGGCGTCGGTGGGCACCGAGCCCGGTGTGACGCCACCGACATCCTGGTGGTGAAGGATGCAGGCCACGAGTGCCCGGACTTGTCCCTTCACCCAGACCGGGTGCATCAGTACGAAATCAGGAAGGTGCGTGCCGCCCGACCAAGGATCGTTGACCAAGAAGGCATCGCCAGGCGCCATTGCTTCAAGTGGGTACGCGGCCAGCAAGCCAGTCATGGCCGGGGCCAGACTGCCCAGCAGCAGTGGCAGCGAGCGTGCTTGCGCCAGCAGTCGGCCATCTGGCAAAAAAATGGCCGCAGCGCAATCCATGGCTTCACGCACCACCGAAGACACAGCTTGAGCAACCAGTGTGCTTTGCATGCCATCGCATAAGCCCATCAGTTGCTGCTCGAGTGGGTGTGCCACTGAGTGCTCCGGCGCCTGCGCAACCAGAGGCATGGCTGCACCGGCCGCGATGACAGTGGCCAGGGTTCGCTCGAATTCGCCGCCCGTGGAGACGCTGTGGGTCAAGGTATGCGAACACACGACCGGTACGCCTGGCAATGCGCGTTGAACAATTTGCATGACTGTCAGCTCATGCGCAGGGTTGCGGTGCGCAAAAAGCAGGCTGATGGCGATGACATCAGGTCGGTCCGGCAGGGCTTGCAAACGCTGGGTCAACGTGCGTGTTTCGAGAGGAGTCGTTTCATGGCCACTGGCATCAACCCGGCCCGTGATTTCAATGCGCCAGGCAGGAGGCAGGCACTGCAGCCACGGCGACTCCCCTACATGTACGGCATAGGGGTCGACCCGGTTCTGCCGACCCAGCGTGAGGACGTCGGCGAAGCCCGCAGTACAGAGGAGGGCGACGCGTGTCATCAGTTCAGAAGCGGTCAGGGCGGAAGGGCGTCAGATCCACCTGCGGGGTACGTCCAGCCACCAGATGGGCTACTTCGCGCCCGGTGGTGGCACCGCCACACATGCCCACGTGACCATGGCCAAATGCCAGCCATGCGTTGTCGTGTTGCGGCGCACGCCCGATCACAGGCAGACTGTCGGGCAAGCAGGGGCGATGCCCCATCCAGCGGGTCACGCGTGAAGCGTCCAGATGCGGAAACATCTCTTGCCCTTTGGACAGCAAGACATCTGCCCTGTGGTAGCTGGGCGCTGCTTTGAGGCCCCCAAATTCCACGCTGCCCGCCAGACGCAGACCCATGGCCATGGGATTGACCATGAGGTTGTACTCCGGGGCCATCACGGTGTGGCGCAGCGCCAAGTTGCTGCTCTGCACCGTCACGTGGTAACCGCGTTGGCTTTCCAGCGGCACACGCAAGTCAAGTGCCCTCGTGAGCCCTCCAGACCATGCGCCAGCAGCCACAACGACGCCGTCGCAGGCGATGCGTTGACCGTCAGCCAGAGTGACAGCGTGCACACGGCCGCCTTGTTTTTCGAATCCGCAGACTTCCCCCTGCACCTGGGTGGCGCCGTCGAGGACACACTGCGCATGCAGCGCCTTGACCATTTTTTCAGGGTCAAGCGTAGAACCATTTTCTGGCGCCAAGATGCCAAACCGGAAACGCCCTTTGAGGTCGGGTTCGAGCGTGGCGAGCTCTTCTTCGCCGACATCGCGAAGCGAGACGCCCAGACGCCGACGCAAGTCCATGCCCCATTGCCAGCGGGACGCCGCTTCGCTGGCGCTGTAGACGTAGAGGCAACCCGATTGCCGCACCAGGTGCTGTGCACCCGCATGGGCCAATAAGGGTTCGTAGCTTTCGAAGATGGGTGTCAGCAAGCCGCGCAGCGCGGTGGCAATGCGCACGACTTCTTCGCGTGTGGAATGGCGCAGAAACCGCAACAGCCAAGGGGCTACCGTCAACAGGTGGGCTTTGCGAATGGTCAGAGGGCCATCGGGGTCGCGCAGCCACCCCGGAACCTGCTTCCACATGCCTGGCATGCCGACAGGCAGGCAAGCGCTGGGTGACAGTGATCCGGCGTTCCCAAATGAGCAAGCCTCACCTGGCGGTGTGGTGGACACAAAGGTGATCGTATGGCCGTCCCGTTGCAGCCACGCTGCGGTACACGTGCCAATAATTCCGGTTCCCACCACAATGATATGCATGCTTACAGTGTAGCCAGACGGAACGCGGCAGTACAGTGAAAATTTCCAAGTGAGGCTACTTCGTAGGCGGAAAACTGACGCCAAAATGGTGTCACGCTGCGGCTGCCGGAAACGGAGTGAATCAATGCGGGGTCACATGGCCCAAATGCGGGGCGTGTTGTCAGGCAACTGCCAAAGATCAGTACGCCAAGCAGAGCGTACTGCGCGCAGCAAACCCATGGCCGGCTCGGTC
>Ga0116158_10005484_pt1 | contig 10709 bp, 9 predicted proteins | sample AD_UKC052_MetaG_FD_89883 | JGI IMG/M metagenome (GOLD analysis project Ga0116158, IMG submission 89883) | Active sludge microbial communities of municipal wastewater-treating anaerobic digesters from USA - AD_UKC052_MetaG | ecosystem: Engineered > Bioreactor > Anaerobic > Digestate | place: USA... | reverse complement strand
GAAACTCGGCCTTGCCCAGCCGGTTCATGCGCCTCTGATGACCGATCAACGACAGAAGCTCGGCGAGAATAGCGGTTTCCCGGTCGTTATTCCGGAGAACGGGATCGTTCGTCAGATCGCGCAGGGCGACTTCCAGCGCTTCCACCGGCGTACCGGAGGGAATGCTCAGGAGAAAACGCGTGGGGGCGATTTCGATCAACTTCAACCAGGGGATTTCCTTCAGGGCTTTGCTCGGTCCGACGACGATCAGGGATTTGCCCTGAGCCATCTCCGTGAGCTTCACCGGTTTGAATCGATCCGCCTCCGCTCCGGCGACGGCTTCCGCGGCTTTGGCCACGGCTTGAGCGCGGTCCGGATCGATTTCAGCGAGGAGATCAAGGATGCGCACCGGCAAGGTCATTGTCACGGGGCGGCGGGGCTCCCGGAATTTCGGGGGCCGGCCGCTGCGATTCGATTTCACCTGTTCGGGCATAGCTTCCTGCTTCATTATAGCAAATCGTCGAGGTCTTTTCGACGCAATGAACGGAAAATCCGTCTCCGCCGTCGGCGGATCGCGGCTCTCGTCTTCGTTAAATCCCCCGGGACCGGCTTCTTGAATTATAACATTGAAATCCGTTGACAAATACAATAATAACACAATAAACTAAGCGCCGTGTCGTCGACGATTTTTTTCGATAAATCCGGGAAAGGGCCTTCCGGATGAGATGGACGAAGCAAGTTAAAAGAGGAGGATCAGATGAAAAAACTGTCCGGACAAATCGCGCCGGCCCTTTTCGCGGTGGGCTTGATTTTTTTTAACGCCGGAATCTCGATGAGCCAAACGACTTCCGTCCTGAAGGAAATGTCCCTTCAAAAAGGCGGAGCGCGGCTCAATTTTTTGTTCAAAGTCGAAGGAGCGTATGTCGTCGAAGCCTCTTTCCTGCCTTCGCCGCCCCGCTTGATCGTAGACATGACGCCGATATCCGAGATGCAGATTCTCCCCGTCACGCAAATCGGCGATATGGGCGTGCTCGACGTTCGAGCCGTTCAATCCGGGCCGGATAAAATTCAGATCATTTTCGATTTTGGCCCGATGATTCCCGCGTATGGAATCACCCAAGGCGCCGAAGGATTGAAAATTTCCTTCTGGAATGAAGGAGAAATCGCCGCGATTTCGGATCCTCGTCCGGCCGAGGCGGCCAAGCCGATTGTCTCAACGGCGCCCGCCGCCCCCGTCGCTCCGGTTCAGGCGCGGTCCGCGGCTCTTGAGCGTTCCGGCTTTTTCATCGCCGGCCGGGCCGGCCTGTCCTTGTTCGTGGGGGAGGATCTCTCCGTCGAAAAAACGTTTGACCTTTACGGGGAAACGGCGACCCTGGCTGAATCCTATTCCTTCAGAACGGTCCCCGCGTTTGAGCTTCAATTCGGACGATACTTCAACCGAACCAAAATCGGGATCGGTATCGGGTACAGCCCGCTGAAAAGCCCGGGATCGTTCACGGCCGGCCTTCCCCATCCCTTCCTCCCGGAGACGCCGCGCAACGTCTCCTTCGAAAGCGATGGCGGGAAAAACACGCTTTGGGATTTTTCCGTCTTTGCTCTCTTCTCCTTCCTGAATACGGAAATGCTTTCCGTCGCGGCCGGGCCGATGATCGGCTTGAGCCTGGGGGCCATGCAGAGCATGGAGGACTTTGATTTCACCGAGGAATCCCCTTATGACGCCGCCCATGTCACGGTCGCGAATATGACGTACGCGAAGGATCAATTCACGGAATTATCCTTTGGAATGCTCCTCAGCTTGGAATACCGGTTGAACGAAGGGCTGGGCCTTCTGTTCGATTTGCGGGGGGTTTATCTGAATCCCAAGAACGTCACGCTGGGAAAGCGGGCCAACCTTCTCCACCTCCAGCCGGTCTTGGGAATTCAGTACAGTTTTTAACGAGGCTTCGGGGGGAAGACGCCGAAAACGGCGCGGCCGGCGGCGGGTTTCTTCCGCCGCCGGCCGCGTTTCTTTACTGGAAATACATCTTGGCGCTTTCCGTGCCGCCGTAGCCCAGGGTACTGACGGCGAAATACCTCTTCACCTTCAGATCGGTGAAGGTGAACGAGGAATCAAACGTGCTCGGCGAGACCGTCAGAATCGGGGCGTACTCCCCGTCGCCTTCCTTCATGTAAATCGCATACCCCTTGATGTGGGCCGGGGTATTGGCCGGATTGATCCGCCAAGCGAGGGAGTAGGTGATGCTCAGATTTCTCCGCACCGAGCCGATGACGATCGTGAGCTCGGCGTTGAGGGGGATCTGCGGATCGGTTTTCTTCACCTCGATCGTTTTGCCGATTTCGTCCTTCCGTCCGAGATTGTCGGTGATCTTCAGCGTGATCGTGTGCATGCCATGAGTTTCGAACACATGGGACGTCTGACGGCCGGCCGCGGATCCGCCGTCGCTGAACGTCCAGGCATAGCTGACTTCCGAGCCGTTCGGACTAAAGGCGGGGACGGCTTGAATGTCGACCGCCAGCGGCGGATATCCGCTGGCCGGGGAGAATGTGAAATCGGCCGTCGGCATATCAACCCGCTCAATCGGATTCAGGGAATACACCCAGAGGTCGGTTCCTGACGTCGTGTAGGAGGACTGGGTCACGGCCACATTCCCCAGGGAATCGGCCGCCAGGCCGTGAACCTTGGGATAGAGCGCCGGGAAGGTTTGGAACGGCTTCCAGATCCCGCCGACATTATTGGTATAGCGGAAGCCGCTGCCGAAGTCGCCGCCGCCGGTCTGGCATACGACGTGGATGTCGTTCTTGCTGTCGACGACGACCCGCCCGAAATGCTGCATGGCGAAGGGGATGACTCTGACTGGTGTTCCGCCGATCGGCAGGACATAGATTTCGCATCCGTTTTCCGCCGGCGGAACATCCTGGTAGCAGACGATCGGGGCATTGTTCGAGCCGATGGAGATCCAGGGGTGATTGGAATTGGTCGGGGTTTTCGGCAAGGCGACCCTTGTTTCCCAAGCGGTCGAGATCGTCCGGGTGGCATAATAATTTTGATAGGTCGAGTCCGGGTCTTTTTCGATCCAGACGGCATGGACTTTGCCGTCCGGCCCGATGACCAGCGAACCCTGCTTGCCGCGGCTCTGGTTCAAGATCGCGATGTTATCCCAAACCCCATTGATCTTAGAACGGGCGAAGACGACCCCTCCCGCCTCGTCGGTGAAAAAGACATGGATGTTGCCGGCGTTGTCCATCTGGGCGATGGGTTCGTCGCCGCCGTAGTTGGAGGCCACCGTCTCAATCGGGCCCCAGATTTTTGTCTTGGGATCCCAGATTCTTAAGTATGTGGATCTGGTGGCGACGACTCCCCAGGCCACGAGAACGTGCCCTTTGGACGAAGTGGTGATATGGGGACGGTTGGCCTTGATGGCCAAGCTGCCGGTCATGTTGATTGGTGTCGAAAACGTCGTCCCATCGTAGGTCCCGACCCAGATCGGTCCGCCGCTGTTGGCGTTGGTCGTGCCGGGGACCCAGACGACCCAGAGCCTGCCGTCGGGCGTGAAGGCGCATTGCGTCCAGCGGATTTTCTCCGGGCTTTGAAAGAGCAGCCTGCCGTTGCCCAGGATTTGTCCGAATTGGAGATTCGTGAGGAGAAGCAGGAAGCAAATGCCGAGCATGATGTGTTTTTTCATGTTGTTCGTCTCCTTCAATTCCAGGATTCATATTTCCAATCACGTTTTCACGTGGCCGTCCGCCGAATCAAGGCGAACAAGGCGCTTATCTTATTATGTTAATATTTTGCATGTCAATGATTTATAATGTTATAATTCATTCGCCGCGAATCTTAAGCAGAGATCGATTTATGCCGGGGGGAAATCCGGTATTCCAGCCGTTCTTCGACCGCCTTGAGCGCGGGGGAGATGATCCGCCCGGACGTCCGGAACGGACGTTTTTCGCTTGGGCGCAATTTCCTCCTTTTCTTCCTTTCCGGACGGTTGGAGACCCGCATTGAGCGGGAAGATGTATTTTTCCGGCCGGTCGTCGAGAACGCCGTCGCGATGCCTCCCGGCCGGATGATTGTCCTGCGCGGATTCGCTTGGATCCGAGCGTTCCGCGCGCGAGGCCGCTCCGGATCGACGGGTCATCTTCACGATTTCCCGGCGGCTGCGGATTTTCTTCGCGGATAACCGGCGGTTTTGCGGGACCACGGCCCTGAAGGCCTCGATCCGATCCCCTTGTCCTCGGTTTTCTCTGCGCTTTTCGCGGCGCAGGGCGGCCGGGGAGTGCCGCGGGCGTTGAACTGGGCTTGTTATTTCCGCGTAATTTTGCGTCATTCCCGCAAAATTAAATTTTTCCCTGCTTGAAACGGCCCCGATAGGGGAGAAAAAACAGGTTTTCACCCATAGATTCACCCCAAAGGGTGATTGATCGGAACAGGCTAGGAGAAATATATGTAAGCAATGGAGGATATCCCATGAGCACGATATGGGTCCGGGATATCCGATCTTCGGGAAAAAGGCGCGGATGATGCAGAAAAAAGTTCTTATCGTCGATTATGACATGAAGGACACGACCCGGGTTTCTGAGCTTCTGACGAATTACGGCTTTGAAGTCGCCATCGCCGGAGACGGCCAAGCCGGGTGGGATCAGTACTCGGCTCTCAAGCCGGACGTCGTTCTGCTCGAACCGATGTTGTCTAAAATCCATGGGTTTGAGCTTTGTCAGAGAATCCGGTCGGATTCACTCGGCCGCACTCAAGTGATCATCGTTACCGGAACTTATAAGGATCCGATCTATAAAACCGAGACCCTGAGGACTTACGGAATTTTTCGGTACTTCGTGAAGCCCGTCGACAACGATAAGCTCCTCGCCGCCGTCAACGGCGCTTTTAATGTCGGAAAGGAACATGAACCCGGACAGCCGGAGTTCATCCCGCCGGTCGCCGCTTCCTCCAAGCCTCCGGAGGAAAAACTCCGGCCGGTCGCGGAAAAAAAGGAATTTGATTTCGAACAGCCGGAGTTCATTCCGCCGGTTCCCGCCTCCTTCAAGCCGCCGGCGGAAAAGCCCCGGCCGGTTGAGGAAAAAAAGGAGCCTGAATCCAAACAGCCGGAGTTCATCCCGCCGGTTCCCGCCTCCTTCAAGCCGCCGGCGGAAAAGCCCCGGCCGGTCACGGAAAAAAAGGAGCCTGAATCCAAACAGCCGGAGTTCATCCCGCCGGTTCCCGCCTCCTCCAAGCCATCGCTGGAAAAGCTCCGGCCGGCGGCGGAAAAGCCGAAACAAAGGACGCCCGATGCGGGGAATGTGGAAGTCGATGCGCTGTTGAAAAAGGCGCTCAAGGGTTTCGACTTGGAGACGGGGCTGATCAAATCCCCGGGAAAAGAACCCAAAAAAGCGCCGGCTCCCGAGCCGCCGCGCCGTCCCGTTCCCGCCCCGGAAATCCGGAAGACCGAACCGATCGCCCCGAAAAAAGAAGAAAGACCGCCGAAACCGGTACCACCGGCGGCTCCGCCTCCCCGGACGGAATCCTCCGTCCACACGGAACGGACTCCCTTCGGCGACCTGTACGAGGAACCGGCGAAAAAGAATTTCAAGCCGGTTGTGATCATCGCCGCCGTCGTCGTCTTGGCGGTCGCGGCGTTCTTAATTCTCAAGCCCGGATCGCCGGGAGCGACCAACGAAGTCCAGGCGGGCGGCTCCTCTCTTCTCGAACCCGCCGCCGACTTGGAAACCGGTTCGATGCTTGACTCCGAGACCGTGGCGATCGGATCCGAAATCCAGGAGACCGATCCGGAAAACGCAGTGAAGCCTGAGCCGACCAAGCCCGTCGATAAGATCGAGACGGCCCGGCCCCGGCCTTCCGAGCAACCGGCGGCTCCGCCGGCCGCTCAGGCCAAACCCGTGGCCCGGCGCCCTGAATCTGCGCCCGAGGCGGTTCGATCCGTCGAACCCGAAGCAACGAAAGTTCAGCGGCCGGCCGAAACGGTCGGAGATAAGAGAGAAAGCACGCCCGCGCCGGCGGCTTCAACCCCCGCTGAAAAGCCGGTTCAAGAGAGCGCCCCTCCTCCGGAAGTCAAGGAGTCCGTTCCTCCCGCGGCGGCTCAAGCGGTCACTCCTCCGCCGGCCGAAGTCAAACAGCCCCCCGCCGTCAAACCGTCTCCGCCTTCCGTTCAACGAGGCCAGTTAGTGTCCTTAAATGAAGTCAGCCAAAAACCCTCCGTCGTCAGAAGGGTCATGCCGGTCTACCCTGAAATCGCCAGAAGGCTTAAAATTGAGGGCTCGGTCACCGTTAACGCCTTGATCGACGAATCGGGGAATGTCATTGATACCGAAGTCATCAAGGGAATAAAAAATGACAGTGGAACGCACAGGGCCGCCGAGGCGGCCGTGCGGAAATGGAGATTCAATCCCGCCCTTGTCAACGGTGTTCCCGTGAAGGTCTGGATGCCGGTGGCTCTCGTCTTCAAGGTCGAATAGGAGGATTCGCGAAAAAGGGAGAAATCCATGTCCATGACCAAAGATCAAGAGGCGCTTTATCGGCGGACGCTGGACGACGTCAAAAAACAGCTCGATCAGCTGGACGAAGAAGTGGAGATCGAGCTGCAGAAAGTCAGGCTCAGACTGGCCGAACTCCAAGAATCCAAGAAGTCTTTGAAAAAGGTATACGAAGGCATCGCCAACCTGCTCGGCATCGAGATGGAAAAAGAGGCTGACGAGGACCAGGCCGCGGCGATCTCCAAAGTTTAAGCGGCCGCCCCGGCCGGCGTCGTGAACCGTAGCGGCCGGGACGCCCCCTTTCCCGCGATTCCCGCAAGATCCGGTTTTTCCTTTGTCGTTTCCGTTGTCCGCCGGCGTCCGTGACCGGTCCCAAGACCGGCCCTGGAGCCAATCCGCTTTCGCCGTTTCTTGACTTCCTCCAGGCGCCGTTTTATCTTTTCGTCAAGGCGGGAAAGGCGTCGATCCCTTATGAGCGCCGGCTCGAAAACGATTCTGTTTCTTCTTCTTATCTTAATGATATTCTTCATGTTGTCTTTTTCTTTCGCCGGGCGGGACGCCTTGCCGGAATCGAGGCATTTCACGCTCGAAAAGCCGGCCGAGGGCGTTTACGCGGCGATCCATAATGACCTGGGCGGCTTCGCCATCTGCAAGGCGGGGAACATCGACCTGGGGGATCGAACCGTCATCCTCGATCCCTTCATCTGTCCGACGGCCGCCCGGGACTTGAAGCGCCAGGCCGAATTCCTGACCGGAAGGCCTGTTTCGCTGGTTCTCAACCTGGATCCTCACAGCGATCCCATCGGCGGCAATCAGGTCTTCATTCCCGGGGCCGTCATCATCAGTACGGCGAACGCCCGCGCGTATATCGAAACTCATTTCCAGAAAGATCTCGATACCCAAAAAGAGACGGTTCCGGGCGAATTGAAAATCGTTCAGGACCGGCTCATAAGGGCGTCCGGAATCGAAAGATTCGAGCTGGCGTTGCGGGAGTCCGAATACAAAGCCTTGGTCGATGCGTTTCCCGAGATCGAAATGACTCTTCCCGATATGACGATCGAGGGCCCGATGACGATTCATGGCTCGAAAAGAAACATCGTCCTCGTGCCCGTCGGACGGGGGCATACGACGGGAGACATGATCGTCTCTCTCCCCGGTGACCGAATCGTTTTCATGAGCGACGAGCTCTTTGTCAAACGGCACCCCTATTTGGGGGACGGCGATCCGGAGTCGTTGCTAAGCAGTCTGAAGAGGATTCTGGCCCTGAATCCCCGGCCATCGCCGTGCCGGGACACGGTCCCGTCGGAGGGGCGGATTCGCCGCGAGAGATGATCGATTATATCGAGACGCTCACGACCCTGGTCCAGGAGGAGATCCGGATGGGCGCCGGCGAGAACGATGTTCCGCGCCTTCCCGTTTCGGAGAAGTTCAAGGACTGGCTGATCGAGGGCTTTTACGTCGTCAATCTCCGGTTTTTATATCGAAGCATGATTCCCCGGCCTGATCCGAAGCGGACGCGTTTGCCGTCGCCGGGGAAAGGGGCCGAATGAATCCGCCGGCACGAATATGCTATAGTCCTTTGGGAGAGACTCCTCCCGAGGGCGTCCCGCAAGGGACGGAGCGGAGGGCGCGGTATTGGAAGGAGGGCATGATGCCAGAAGAAGCGATCGGCAAAGTGACGCATTATTTCGACCGGATCGGAGTCGCCGTCCTGCAGTTGACGGGGACGGTCCGGGTCGGGGACACGCTTCATTTTCAAGGACACTCGACCGATTTCAACCAGGCGATCACATCGCTTCAAATCGATCATAAAAACGTGTCCGAGGGAAATCCGGGCCAGGACGTGGCTCTGAAGGTCGACCGGAAAGTCCATCCGCACGACCATGTCCTGAAAGTGACAGCCTGATCGCGGGATCCGGGGCGGATCGTTCTTGACAGCCGGCCGCGGCCGGAGCGTTCCGTTTCCCAAGAAAGAACGGCTTGGGCTGTTTTTCCCAGCCGAGGGATGAGGGATTCGCCCGAAGCCGGGGGGCTGTCCCTCGTCAAGCCCCGCGTCCTGGAAAGCCGGTCGCCGCCTTCTTGAATTCAGCCCTTCGCCGCGGAACCGATCGCATAAAGGGCCGGATGGTCGCCCAAGCGGCCGGAGGGGCCGCGGACCATTCGCCAGGAAAAAACACCCTCCTCGAAGCCGGGCCAGGAGCGCAATCGGCGGGCGGCCGCGGCGTTGGCTTCCAGGACGCCGACGCGGAAGATTTCATCTTTGTGCTCCGAGGCCAAGTGCTCCAGGAGCGGCCCGGCGTCTTCCGGTTCAAGAGCGGCCCAGGGCCCGATGGCCAGCAATCCGCCTCCCGGCCGGGCCATGATCCAGCCGGAGAGTCGCCCGCCGCGTTCCGAGACGAGGCTGAGATCCGGGAATCGGCCGGCCCTCCGCCGCAGGAAAAAGCCGCGGTCGTCGCCGAACAGCTCTCGGTCCAGGGCGCACAGCGGCTCGAGATCCTCCGGATCGAGGCGCCGGATATGATCGTGCTTTTTGCCGGCAATCCTTCCCCGGAAGCGGAGGGAGCGGCAGATCTTCCGGAATCCTTGCGCCTCGTAGAAGGGGACCGCGTTAAGATCGCCGTCCAGGAGGATGTTTTCCAAGCCGGCCGCGTCCAGGCGGCCGAGGGCTTTTTCGAAGAGCTGACGGCCGAGGCCCAGGATCCGCAGGCGCGGGCTGACGATCAGCTCGCCGATGAAGCCGTTCCGGCCGTAGGCCGCGGCGACGCAGACGCCCGCTCGTTCGCCTCCGGCTTCGGCGATGAAACATCCGGCCGCGTCGCTCTCTAAAAAGGCGGCGAAGGCGTCCGGGCTCTCGCTTGACCAGCCCTCGGCCCGGGCCAAGGCCGCGGCGAATTCAATGTCCCCTGGATTCATTTCCCGGATGGTCACCGCCGGGATCGGGCTCACGGAACGCCTCCGACTCCCGGCCGGCCGCGCCGGGCGGAAAACGCATATCGATCTTCGCCGGGCATGGGAGACAAAATTATAAAAGCTTGAGGACAAAGGCGAACGTCATGACGCCGGACAAGGCCAAGCGGAAACCCATAGCCAGAAGAAATCCTATAAACGCTCCCCATCCGGCCCGCAGAGCCGCGGGGCTTTCCTTCCCGGCCGCAAGCTCCCCGATCACGGCCCCCAGGAACGCCCCGATGATGATGCCGAGCGGAGGAAAGGCGAACACGCCGGCGGCCATGCCGATGAAGGCCCCCCAGAAGCCGCGCTTGCTCGAGCCGTATCGCTTCGTCCCGGAAAGAGGAAGGACATAATCCAGGATCATGCTTCCGGCCGTCAGCAGGCCCATGACCACGAGAAACGCCGGGCTGAACGAATTCCAGCCGCGGGCCCAGTCGAGAAGGATCAAACCGGCGAAATTGAGAGGCGGGCCGGCCATGACGGGAAGGACGCAGCCAGCCAGGCCGGCCGCTTGAAGAACTCCTCCCAGGACGATCAGAAGGGCGGCGGACACGGCTTCCCTTCCTCCTTTCCGGTCGATCGGCGTTCCGGGCGCAGTTTACCATGTCCGGCGGCAAAACGGGAAGCGCCGGTCCGAGGCTTCCTCCCGTCCCTTTTGACGATCCCGCGCTGCCGGGATAGAAAACCGGTTGAGGATTTTCCTTGAGCCGGCGGAACAGAACGTTCGCGGTCATTTCTTTCTTTGTTCCGGAAATTCGGCGGATGATCCTGGCCGGGGCCTCCCGTCCGGTTTGACTTAATCCGGCGGCCGGCGACGTCCGCCGGGGGGCCGGCCGTCCGGAAGGCCTATCCGCGGCCGGGCTGAGCTCGGGCTCCGCACGAGGGTTCCCGGCGTATGCTCCCCCGAAGCGCCCGGCCGATCCGCGTTTCCCAAGTCCCCGGCTCCCCCTCTTCAGAACGGAGGCGGTCGATCTTCTCCGCCCCTGGCCGATTCCGAGGAAAATAAACTTGACAATGGTTACGAATATGATATGATTCCATTATCGATATTATAAAGGAGATTCCCATGAACGACGAAAGCAAGCCCCGGATTCCCCTGATCGGCGAGAAAGCCCCGGCCTTCAAGGCCGTGACGACCCAGGGGGAAATCCATTTTCCGGAGGATTACAAGGGAAAATGGGTCATTCTGTTCAGCCACCCGGCCGACTTCACGCCCGTCTGCACGACCGAGTTTATGACGTTCGCCAAGATGGAGGAGGAGTTCAAGGCCCTCAATTGCTCCCTGATCGGCCTTT
>Ga0116158_10005476_pt1 | contig 10720 bp, 8 predicted proteins | sample AD_UKC052_MetaG_FD_89883 | JGI IMG/M metagenome (GOLD analysis project Ga0116158, IMG submission 89883) | Active sludge microbial communities of municipal wastewater-treating anaerobic digesters from USA - AD_UKC052_MetaG | ecosystem: Engineered > Bioreactor > Anaerobic > Digestate | place: USA... | reverse complement strand
TCGACGAGTGTGGCGCTGGCTGTGCTGGAAACCCTGGCGCATCTCGGCGACGACATCGCCGCCCGCAACCGCTTTCTCATCCGCATCGACGTGCCCGACACGGTGTGGAACAAGCGGGCCATCCTCGACCCCACCAGCCTCGACCCGACCTGGCTATCTGAGCCCCCGGGCATGGCATCGATTGCCACTGGCGACACCTGGCTACGCCAGGGCGCGAGCGCCTTGCTGCTCGTGCCCTCGGTGATCGTGCCTGAGGAGTGCAATGTGCTGATCAATCCGGCGCATCCGGGTGCTGGGGGGATCAGGGCGGGGGTGGAGAGGCAGTATGTTTATGATCCGAGGTTGTAGGGGGTGAGGTGGTGCGATGGGGTATTTGAATTGTTGAGAACGTACGTAGCTGAGGTTTGAGCTTGGTGGCATGCCTCCGCGCTCGGACTACTCTGATGAACGCCAAATGGTGAACGACATAAAAACAGTCGCTATGCAGAATGTCTAGTGATTGTTTCCTGCTCCTATTCAGACGCGCAGTCTGTTCAGGTCAGTAGATCGTGAGCGAACAGGTGGAGAAAAATCTGCGCTGACTATACGGTGCTTTTGACTACGAATAGCTCTTGTAGAACGCCTCAGCCGTAAACTTCACAAACTCCTCAGTCTTTTCCTGACTTCGCGCAATCACCTGCCATGGTTCCAGCCGAGCAATCTCTGTCTGCAAGTCCTTCGCCGTCTTGGCGCTACAACCCAAAATATCCTGCACTGATCCACCGGCCACGCCGTCGCACTGAAAGATGTACGCGAACTCCAGCAACTCCTGGAAGTTGAAGAACTTCTGCTGGTAGTCGTTCGGCGATTGGCTGGCAAAGAACACGACAACGCCCTTCGAACGCCCCTCGCGGATGATGCGCTGGAGAAACATGTTCTTCTGGCTGAGGTAGTTGTGGGCCTCATCGATCACCAAAATCGTCCGAATCGTGCGCCTTCCATCGGTCACGGGGCTATCCGGTAAGGTCGCCATCTCCTTGTACAGGCGCTCGATGACGAGGTAGGCCACGAGCTCCTTGAGGACCGGCATCGCATGGACATCAATCAGCATTGTGCGATTTGACACCCGGTCCATCGGCGCTCCTTCACTGCCATGGCGCCAGAACAAATCAAAGTCGGAGAGGTCACGCAAGACTTCGATCAGGCTATCGTCCTTCTTGCCGTCCTCTTCATACGCGGCGGCCGCGGCCTCCAGAATGTCCGGGAAATCTGGATACGGTGAGGCCGATCCGGCACGTTTGGCGTAGGCCGCCCGAATTGCCTCCGTCAGCGCACCTTTCTGCACTACGCCGAGCTTGCTGTTGATCGAGGCAAAGCTCTCGGCCTTTTCGCGCGCCGAGACGTTGATCGTTTGCTCGTCATACGCTGGCAGGATGAACGGATTGATCGGCAAGGTCTGTCCGCCTTGTAGCAGGCGGAAAGGCTGTACGCGCGCCAGTTCGATGAAGCGCTCGTTTTCGACCACGTCGCCCTTGTAGTCGAAATAAATGAAGTTCGTCTGAAAGTTCGACTGGATGCGGATGTCGGTCAGTATCTTGAGCAGGAACTGAGTTTTGCCGACGCCGGGCTTGCCCATGATTGCCAGATGCGAGTTGGCATGTTTGGCCGTGTTGTTCAGCTCCATCACCAGTTCGGCACGCTGCAACAGCGTGCGGCCGATGAAGATATCGAGCCCGCTGCCAAGTTGCTCGCGGCGACCGGCGAACTCCACCTCATCCACCAGGCGTCGAATCAATGCCTCGCCACTGCGCCCGGCCTCCTGAAACAATTGCGCCAGCAATGCGGCGCCGCTGTCGATGTGGTTCTTGACGACCGAACGGTTGGAAAAGAACTCGTCCTCGCTGAAGTCGCGCTTGTCATAGGTATGCGCAATCAGCGTGCGCAGAAACACCTCGTCCTCACCGATAAACGTCGGACGCTTCATTTCGCCACCGCTGAAACTCGAACTCTTTGCGACGCCGGCGCCGTCCCTCACCAAGGAAAGGGCAAAGGCAATCCGCGCCAGCGTCGCTTTTTCCAGCTTGGTTTCGAAGCGCAGCGCGCTCAAAACCTCGTCGGCCTCGCTGGACGTATAAAGGCGATCAGCCATGCTGCAGCTCCCAGAAGTAACCCTGCCGGAAGGTCGTCAGCTCCTGACGCTGATCGAACTCCAGACTCGCCGCGCCGGAAAGCCTCGGCTTCAGCGAGCGGTAGTAGTTGGTGTCGATTTCCGTGTCGGTTGAAAGAATGACAACCTGCTCGCCGGCGTTGGGAAAGTAGTTATTCACGATGTTGTCGCGGTGCGTGCTGTCCAGGCGCGACAACGGCGTGTCGATGATGATCGGTAGCTTGAGTTCGCTAGTCTGCGCCAGCCCCCACAGCAGCGAAATCGCGAACACTTCCTTTTCTCCGGCCGACAGGGCGGACTTGCGAATCTCGTGCCCGTTGCGGTCAGTGATCTTGACCTCGTAGGTCTTGTCATCGATGGTGATGTCCTTGATCAGGCCGCTGCGGCTGGAAAGCAGGCGGTACATCTCGAAGGTTTTCTCCTGAAGCAGATGGACCTTGTTCTTGCGCAAGCGGACGATGAACTGGTTCAGCACGCTGGCAATTCCGTCGCACTCCTCGATGAAATCCGCCTTCTCCTTCGAGACGTTGTGCTTTTCGTAGAGTTTTTCGATCTCCACCTCAATGTCGCCGATTCGCTTGTCCAGCGCGAGAATGTCCTCTTCCACCAGGCGGAGCTGTTCGGTCTTGCGCCCGATCTGCGTCGAGCAGCTTTCCATCACCGATTGCAGTTCGTCGAACAGATCTCGCTCGGTTGCCGTCAATGCGCCGCCCTGGCCGAAGCCCTCGAGCTGACGGGTCAAGGCTTCCAGGCCGCGCGCCTCTTCCAACAGCGGTTTGAGCAGGAAGACATCGCTGCTCTCCAGAGACTCCATGCGGTTGAGCACACGTGCCGCATCCCGGTCCGACAGATCCAGCACCTTGGTCACATCGGCATGTGGGTCGCCTTCCTTCAGCATGCGGAAAATGCGCCGCTCCAACTCGGCCATGCGTTCGCCCGACAGCCGCTCGGAATAGATCGGCTCTGGTTCCTCGACCACGCGCACGATGCGCTTCGCCAGTACGGCAGCGTTCTCCTTGATCGCTTCGCCGCTGGCAGACTCCCGTTCGGCTTCAATCTGCCGCCGGATGCCATCGAACAATTTTCCGGCGATGCTGAACGGCAGCGCTTTCTCGCACAGCCCGCGAATCTCGCTTTCCACCTGCGCCAGCCGGTTGGCGGCGGAGACGCGCTTCTTTTCCTGTTCCCGCATTGCCTCACGCGACTCAGGCGCGGCGTGAAAGGTGGCCTCGAAGCGCTTCTTGGCCTCTTCCAGTTGCCCCTTGAAGCCATCCAGTTCCGAGTGCAAGCCGTCACGCTCCTGATGCTTGCGGGTCAGCTTGCTCTTCTCGCGCTTCAACTCGCTCTGCTTGAACTCCAGGTCCTCGTCCGAAATCTCGACGAAGCCTTGGCGCTCCTGCTGCTTGATGTAAACGATGTCGCTCGCAAGCCGGTTGATGTACTGGATGCCGAGGGCGGCCTCCAGCGAGGATTTCAGGCGAACTTCCGAATGGTCATCAGCAGCGATCTCCTGAATCTTCTCGCCGTCAAAGAAGAAGAACTGCGTTATGCCCGGCGGGATCGCGGCGCGAATGAAGTCCTGCCAGATTTCCTGGTTCTGCACCGATACCCGCTTGCCGTCGCGCACCACCACCAGCCGCTCGGCCAGGTCGCGCGGCTTGGGCTCGCTGATTGCGCCGGCCGTCCAGGAGCGCTTGACCACCAGTTCCGAGCCGTCGTCCATCTCGATGACGATCTCAAAGGCCACATCGGCATTGCCCTTGGCTTTCTCGCGCCGGTTGATGTTGCGAAAAATGTCGTCGGCTTTGCCGCCATAAAGGCAATACGTCACGGCCTCCATGATCGACGTCTTGCCCGCACCGTTCATCCCACCAATCAGGAAGATGCTGCGGCCGTCTTCGCCCATCGGGAAGACGATCTCGGTGGCGAACTGGAACGACTTGTAGTTCTCGATGGTCAGTTTGCGGAATTTCATTGGGTCTTCTCCGGCAACTCCCATATCCCATAGCGCGAGCCACTTCGCAAAGCGCCGTCCTTGGTCATCCGAAGACGCTCCCACTTGGCATTGTTCTGCCAAACGAATTCATTGGTTGCCTCGCGCCACTCCATGTCGCCGGGGAGGAGCTTGCCTTCCAGTTGCCGCCCCATCTCCTCGATGACGTCGCTCACGCGGGCGCTGCCGCCGAGCTTCCCGAGTGCCTGGATGATCTGCGCACGAAGCTCGGTCTTGTCGGTCTTTGGTGATCGCGAACGCTTGCCTGTGCCCTTGGGCGCGGCACTCCCCGGAGTTTGGCCCAAACGCGCCTTCAACTCCTTCAGGATATTGGCAAATTCGTCGGCAAACTGCGCCAGTGTCTGGGTCGCATCTGCATGTACGGCCAGCGACGCTGCCAGCCGTGTTTTCTCGGCGCGCAGGACATCGGGCACCGAAACACCGGCTTTTTCCAGGCGCTCAATGGTCTTCGCGATCTCCCGCAGTTGAGTCTCGCGCTCGGACACGTCTGAGTCGTCGATTCCGGTATCGAGTTCGTCGATGACCTCGCGGCAAAGCTCCATCAGCAGACCCGGATCCTTGATGAATCGCTCGATGTCCGTTCCCTTGCTCATGCTGACCGCCCCGCATCACATGCCGGCTTGCTCTTGAGGATCTCGCGCAACGCGTCATACACCCCGGTGCGCCGATCCTTGAACTCATACTCGCGCACGGCTTCGAGCAGCTTCAGCACCTTGTCGGCGCTGACGCCGTGCTGCTCGCACAGCTCCGCCAGCAGCCGGCCATCCTCAGGCGTCATGTTCATGTTTTCTTCTTCCCTCGTTTGCCGTCCGTCAATTGCTTGGCCATGCGGTCGAAGTCGCTGCCGGCCTGCGACTGCTCCGCGAGTTGTCGCTGGTGATACTGCGCGTATTCACCCTCCGCCCGCTGCTGCGCCATCTCGTGCGAGATTTTCCCGGCGTGGGTCAGGATGTTGCGGTCGTTGATACTCAGGAAACCGTCGAGCTTCTTGATCCAGTCGCTCATGTACATGGGAATGCGGCGCATCGCCTGGCCCTCGGCAAAAATCAGATATTGCTCGGCCAGGTTGTTCAGGGCGAGCAGTTCGTCTTCCGTCAAATAGTTCTTGGCGATGCTGACATCCTGCTTGCGCACCTTGGCGCCGCGCCAACTGGTCAGGCCCATGTTGGGCTTGTCGGCATCGGCACGTGCATGGACGATCTCGGCAGCGGTCTGGCCGGTGATCGCCCAGTGCATCTTGTTCTGCACCGTCTTGAAGAAGGTCAGGCTGATGTCCAGCGTCGGATCATAGTCAATGCTGGTGGCGTAGATGTCGGTGATCTTCTGGTAGAAACGCCGCTCCGAGGTGCGGATGTCCTGGATGCGGCGGGTCAGCTCTTCGAAGTAGTCGAAGGGCTGTTGCGGATTCTTCAACCGTTCGTCGTCGAGCGTGAAGCCCTTGACGATGTATTCCTTGAGGCGCTGCGTCGCCCAGATGCGAAAGCGCGTCGCGACATGGCTTTTCACCCGGTAGCCGACCGAGATGATCATGTCGAGGTTGTAATGGTCGACCAGGCGCTTGACCTCGCGCCCGCCCTCGCTGCGAACCAACAAGTATTTCTTGTGAGTTGCCTCCGGCGGCAGTTCGCCTTCCTCGTAGATATTCTGGATGTGCAGGCTGATGTTCTGCTGGCTGGTCTGGAACAGCTCGGCCAGTTGCGCCTGCGGCAGCCACAGGGTTTCCTCGTCCAGCCGCACGTCGATCTTGATGCGCCCGTCCTCGGCCTGATAGACCAGGAACTGGCCTTTGCCCGGTGTGGCGGAGTCGGGGATCAGTTCGCTCATGGCTGGACGGCGGCCTCGATGAGTTGTTCGACGCGGGTTTTTGCTTGTTCTAGGAGTGTCCTCGACTCCTGCTGCTTCACCAGGCTTTCGCGCAGCAAATCGCCGATAGCTTTCTGCTTGCCTCCATCGAGCAAGGGAACGACAAAGCGGTCAATATCGCTTGGGTAGAGTTCGGCCTGGGCACTGCCGCGTGCGTGCTGTTGCGTCTGAAACTGTCCGACGATGGACTGGAAGACAAGGGCCATGTAGGCAGCGTCGATACCGGGATGTAAACGGACGATATTGACGTGATTGCTGGCCATGGCCGGCGCATCACTGAGGTAAACATTCGTTCGCCCAATATAGGCACCGGTCGTGTAGATCAGCAAATCGTCTTTCTGAATGTGCGCCTCAGGCGCAGCCGCAAACTCGTTGGTACTTGTTTTTTCCAACCCGTCGTAATCAATATGCTGCGGCCCGAGATGCTGGCTGTTCACGACAGCGACCCGACCGTTCCGCACATAAATCGGCTGAAGGCCGCGCCGGTTTCGCTTGCGAATGTCCCGGACTCGTGCTGACGGGAATCTCGATAGGTGGTCGATTAGTTGTTTGAAGCGCGGCTGGTAGTGCTGGGCATCCGATCGAAGCGAGGTTTCCAGGTCGCTGAAGTTTGCGACGTAACCTACCGGCTTCAGGAATGTCAGCTTGTCCAGCCCAAGCTCTGATTCAAGAAGCCTACAGGCAGCGGCGTACTGAGAAGCAGCAAAGGCAGCAGACTTTCGAGACTGCGAAAACAAAGCGTCTATTTCGTCTTGGTCCTCGTCTGTGATAGGCGGAATTGGCACTCTCCGCAATTCACTCATGGGCAACGTAATCTGCCCAGTGGTTCCGCCTGTGGCGCATCGATCTATCAGCAATTGCCCAGCCTTCGTCCACAGATATAGCAAGAGCACCGAATGACGAATTGGCGTGTCTTCCCTCAGCCTAATCAACCCCACGTTGCGCGAAAAAATGCGCGGTTCATCGTCTTCTACGATCCAAACTCGACCAACCTTTGTGGCGTGCTTAAGTGTGATTACTAAATCGTTTCGTCGAAGAGCATAGCCAGATAGCCGCTCAAATTCTTGCGCGCTTACGTAATTCGGCTCTCCTTCCAGCATCGTCCCGAAGTAGACATTTTTTCCGTTCACGCACGGCAAACCGCTCGCAACAAACTGTGGATTGGAACCCTGCGTAATTCTGCTTGCTACCCGTCCAAGTTGAGTGGCGCCAGGGATTGAATTAAGCCGTCGTGCGGCAGCCATGTACTCTGGTCTAAAGAACTCGGCATCGAGACGAACAAAGCTAGACTGAAGCTGACTGGCGGATGTTGTTGTACAGACCGCCATTACTCCCCCCCCCAAAAGCCGAATTTCTGCTCCTGAGCAAACCGAACAAACGCCTCCGCCACACAAAGCTGTTCGTCAGGAATCCTCGCCGCATCGGCCAGGTCTTCGGCGCGCAAGTCGTAGTTCACCAGATCCTGATCGATGACCAGTTGCCCTTCCTGCGGGTGGCCATCGGGGAATTCGACCAGGCTGCCATGCTCATCGAGCAGGTGCTTGTAGTCGCCGGAATTGTCCTTGCCGCCGCGCTCGCTCACCGCCATGAAAATCGGGTAGTCGAGCTGCTTGGCGACTTCGGCGGCAATCCAGCGCTCCTTCAGCGTGCCGATCAGGTCGTCGTCGGCCAGCACCAATTGCAGCTTGCCCCGGTTGCTGAGCAGTTGCAGCGCGGTCTCGGCCTGCGGTATCTGTTTGTCGAGGGCCTTGATCTCGGCCTTCAGGGTTTTCTGCTGGTCTTTGCGGGTGTCCTTCAGTTTCTGCACGGTGAGCTTGTAGGTCTGCCGGACCTCCTGAACCTGCAAGCGCAGGGTGCTCTTGTCGCCGGTCCAGTGCGTGTTCAGCGCCTCGACTTCCTGCTCCTGCTTTTGCAGCAGGGCTTCGGCATCGCTGTCGAGGTCGATTAGTTTCTGCTTGGCCTTGGCCCGCGCGGCCTTGAGGCTGTGCAGTCTTTCCTCGGCAGCGGCGATGCGGTCTTCTTCGGCGCTGACGTCTACTTCGGTCCCGTTCTCGCTGGCTTCATTGCCTTCCGCTTCGCCGTTGCCGTTGGTCACTGCTTCGGCCTCGGGTTCGCCGAAGGTTTCTGCGATGAGATCGGCCACTGCTTCAGGTATGGCCTCTTCGGGCACATCGTTAGCGGCGTCATGGGCCACCAGCAGCGCTTCGATATCGGCCGTGTAGTCCGGGCAGTCACCGGCGACCAGGTCATGCACTTGCGCGATCTGGTCGAGCTGCGCCTGGGTGTATTTCTGAACGAACAGCACCGAGGTCTTGGTGCCGGTGTGCGGCTTAAAGGTGTTCGGATGCAGGCCGACCACCGCCAGCAACCGGGCCTTCTTGAGTATCCATTCGCGGATGAAGGCCAGCGAGGAATTGTTGAACTTGCCCTGCGGCAGGACGATGGCGGCGCGACCACCGGGCTTGAGCATTTTCAGGATGCGCTCGATGAAGAGCACGTCGCGCTCCTCCTTCGGCGCCTTGTCGTCTCCGGCACGCTTGAGCGCCGGCCTGGCCAGCTCGTAGCGCGCCAGCATCTTGCGGTCCTTCATCTCGCCGGCAAAGGGCGGATTGGCCAGGATGACATCGAATTTGAGTTCATCGAAGTATTCCCAGGCTTTGTCTTCGTCCTTGAGCGTTTCGCCGTCCGGGATCTTCCTGGCGGTCAGCTTGGCTTGGCGCAGGCCGTGCATCAGTGCCTGACCCGACGCGTTTTCGTACCAAGTGCGCGGGTCGAGACTGCTGACATCGGGGCCGAAGATGTTGGTATGCCCGTCGCCAGCAATCAGCATCAGCGCGCGAGAAGTTTTGGCGGCACGCTGCTCGAAGTCGATACCCCACAGGTACTTGGCGGCGTATTTGTGTTTGCGCAGCTCGCGCTGCTCGTTGTCCTTTGCCGGGTAGCACCAGTCCATGGCGTGCAGCAGGAAACCTCCGGAACCGCAGGACGGGTCCATGACGTATTCGGTACGCGTCGGATTGAGCATGCGCACGCACATTTCGACCACGTGGCGTGGGGTGAAGAACTGGCCCTTTTTCTTCTTCGCCTCGGTGGGCAACAGGTACTCAAAGGCATCGTCCATAACGCGCAGGTTCGAACCCATCAGGCGAACACCTTCAAGTTGGCCGATGCAGACTTGCAAGTGGCGTTTGGCCAGCTCGATGTCTTCGCCCTGCCGGAAGATGCCCGGCCATTCGTCACACGCCTTGTGAAAGAGACCGTTGATGCGGTCGTAGGTGAGGTCCGGGTCTGGAGCGCCGGTCTTTGAGTTCACCACTTGACCAAATTCGACCGTCTTGTCCTTGCGGATTTCCTCGGCCTGCTTTTCATCCCAGATCTTGGCGAAGATCAGCTTGAATATTTCGTTGAATTCGTCCTTGCCACTGTCGGCCAGGACGAGTTCTTCCAAGCCCTGGATGATGTTCTTGAAGTTGAAATGCTTCTTCAGTTGCAGAAGCGTTTTCTTGGTTTCGAGTACATCTTTCGGGCTCTGGCCACGCTTGGGAATGTCGAACAGCGTGTCATCGAACTGCGCCGGGTAGGGGCGGTGGAGGATGATGCTATCGGTGCCGTTGGACCACACCGCGACCGGCGCACCCTTGGCGTTCATGTAGCTCTTGAGCTGCTCGATGCCATCCTTGCGCTTCGGCTTCTTGCACTCGACGATGATCTTCGGGGTCAGCTTGGTGGCATCGGTATAAACGATGATGTCCGCTGCCTTGGTGCCGACTTCGGTGCCGAACTGGACGCCCTTCTCAAGATCGATTTCGTCGGCCTGGTAGCCGTACTGGTGCATCAGCTTGTAGACCCAGAGCTGCCGGACAATTTCTTCGGGCGCCGACTTGCCGCCTTCGGCATAGACCTGCACTTCTTCGTTGCCGGTGGAAAATGGAATGAGGCTCTTCAGGTAGTACTTGGTCTTGCCGGCGTCCTTGCCTGTAGTGGCTGACTTCGGGTAGGCGCTGATGATGTCGTGTATCGGCTTGCCGAGGTTCTCGAACTCGGTCAGCTCAAACTTGACGCCGGGTTCCTTGAAGATGCGGTCGATGAGTTCTTTGGTGTTCATGTGGCTTTTTCTTGACGCGAGGCGTTTCTGTAATCGGTGAGGCTTGTTCGGAGACGGTGATGCCGAATCGCCCGTAGTATTCCCGAATAATCACTTCAACCATGTTGGCGACGCTACGGTGTTCCCGCTCGGCGGCAGTACGCAGGTCATCCTTGAGGCCAGGTTCGATGCGAAAACTCAACGCGGTAGTTTTGGCGGTGGCCACTGTTTCCTCTCATATGGCACATGTACTGCGGAAGTGCGCCACTGTAATGGAACATTTCGCGCGGTCAAAACGAAACACAAGGGTGTCGCCGAGAGCTATCTGGGTTGCGGCCGAAGGGTGCGTTTCCACCTGGGCGCCACGGGTGGCGATCACTTCCAGCGGCGAGGTGATTAGTTCTTCCACATGGCAGAAGCGGTCGCAGGCGTTCACAAACGCGCTGGGGGTTTGCTTTTCGCCGAAGCCGAAGACCATCAGCCCGTCTTTGCGGATGCGTGTGGCCAGGCGGGTGAAGTCGCTGTCGCTGCTCACCAGGCAGAAGCCGTCGAAGCGCCGGGAGTGGAGCAGGTCCATGGCGTCGATGATGAGGGCGCTGTCGCTGGCGTTTTT
>Ga0116158_10005469_pt1 | contig 10725 bp, 16 predicted proteins | sample AD_UKC052_MetaG_FD_89883 | JGI IMG/M metagenome (GOLD analysis project Ga0116158, IMG submission 89883) | Active sludge microbial communities of municipal wastewater-treating anaerobic digesters from USA - AD_UKC052_MetaG | ecosystem: Engineered > Bioreactor > Anaerobic > Digestate | place: USA... | reverse complement strand
GTCCTCGATGTCCATAGTATCCGCAATCCAGATCCCTTTCCATGTATGATCTGAGGGTGCATAGATCTGCTGGACATCCTCGGAGCCTGTCCCTTTTCCGATGAGGGCATGAACTTTACTATCCTCATTATACTGTTGTGTTATTTTGGCTATGTTCTCCTCCGGAAGGACAAACTCACTTTCCACCGGATCATCCAGGGCATCAAAATAGGTGTAGTCCTTGCCACGGCGGAATCTCGGATTTAGATTATAGAACTCAGCAAAATCTATCAGGATATCTAAAATCCTGGTAAAGTTAAGCTGAGTATTGCCAGTTAAAACGGTGCTCCCTAGATCGATGGTGCCCATCCTAACGCCAGTGTCATAGGCATTCTCTGCAAACATGCAATACCGCGGACCGAATCCCACGTTATAACTTGCATTATCTAGCCGGACCCATAAATCAGAGGCGTCAGAATAGCAGGATATAGCGGTGGCCTGGAGAGCCGCATAGGTGCTCTGGCGGGGCAGGAGTTTGCCCTCTGCATAGATATTGGCAGTGCCTATCCTGCTGGCCGTGCCCAGCCCGGAGAGCTTATAGATCCAGTCCGCCCCCTCTGCCCACCAGTCATAGGCAGGTGTCCCAGTGGTCAGGACGTTGCCGTAATATGGAATGAGGGAATTGGCCATAAAGAGCATTCCCACGTTTCCGGTGACGCCATAGCTGTCTGCCGTCTGGCTAGGTGCATCGCTCTGGAAGACATGGGCAAGCCGCCTGGCGGATGCCTGATAGGAGAATCGGCCAGTAAAGCGCCTGAGAAGAAGATGCTCCTCGCCCTTGCATACCAGCTCTCTGGTATTGATATTCTTGATCCTGGGCGAAGTTACATAGCCCCTGAACAAAACATCATTGCCTTCCGTTGCCACCACATGAGCCCAGCGCTGGATGGGTATCTTGCGGCTGCATTTAATCGAGAAATCCGCCGCCTTGCTGGCATCGGCATATTCTCGGAGATCCCAGGAGTCAGCTTCTATCTCTATTGGATCCTTTTCTGCATTTGTGACTAGGATTTCCATTTATTAGACTCCAACAAGATACTTTTTCTGAGGCTTCCCGCTCTGCTCATCTTCTTCTTTCTTTTTGCTCCAGGGCTCGCCTTTGTCGGCTTTGTGCTCATGCTTTGCCATGACTCCCTCCGAAAAATTAATATCCTGATCCTGCCAGTTTAGGATCATGCGATCAGCGATTTTGGCAATTCTCTTCCTGCTGCCTCTATGCTCTGGCTACCTGCTCCCAGGATGCACCGATCAGGCCGCCATTGAAGAGCTGAGGGCCTTAATCGAATCCTACCAATTCCGCTATCAGCCAAAGCTAGATTATTTTGATTGTGCTGATATGAGCACAGCAAACTGGCGGCTCCTGAAAGCAGCTGGCTATGATCCAAAGATTGCCCTCCGGAAAGAGGGGCCAAATAACAGCCATTGCTATGCTATCTGCCCGCTTGGTAATGGATGGGCTGGAATAGAGACCGAAAAGCAGAACCTCACCCATCGAACCGGCGTTATTATCACCGATCTGGAGATGTGGACTGTGATGGACTCCCCGGAGGAAGTCTACCAATTCGACCGGCGAGGCCCGCCAGTAATCCAGGGCGAGGTCCTGGAGTATGTACCTAGAGCCCCCGTCTTGCCGCCGCTATTTGCTCAGTGATCTCTGCCACAATCTCTCGATTTCTCTGCTCCAGTAGGGCCTCTATGTCACCACTGCCGCCATAAATCGGGCTGTTGATGGTGATATTAATGCCGCCGCCGCCCGATGCGGCCCGCGCCATCTTTTCGGCAGGTATGACATACTCGGGGCCGCTCTCTCCTACTACGGCAAGCGTTGGCCGATCCACATAGCCGCCTCGGGCCATGAAGATGGGGGGTAGCATGTAATCTCCTAAGTATCCATTGCCCCCTCCACCGCCGCCCCCTCCGCCAGAGCTGCCAGTGTAGACCTCATTTACATAGATTGTCTTATAGACCGGCTGACTTGCCGCTGAGTTTATGGCGGCAATTGCGGACATCGCCTGAGATGAGTCGATTACCAATGGTTTGGTGGCCGTCTGCTTGGCGGTGGAATCGATCTCGGATAAGCTGGCCGTTGCTTTGCTGCTATCGATATCGAGCGGTTTTTGAACATCCTTCTTGGCGGTCCCCTCAAATTCAGTCAGAGCCGAAGTTGCCTTGCTGGTATCGAGAGTCACAGATACCGGGATGCTCTGAGGCGCGGCAGCACTTCCCAGAGCCTTGCCGCCCACTGCCTGGACGGCCATGGCTGCCTCATTGGCGGCAGAAACCACCGTATTCTTCCAGTCGAGATAAGCCTGGCCGCCAGCTCCGATATAAGATGGATTAAAGAGGTTCTCCTGCTGCTCCTGCCAGGCCCCAAAGTCGGACATAACGCAAGCTTCGCAGTCCTCGATAGCTTTCTGGAGCTGGTTGTAGCCCACTGTTGCGGCTTGCGTTGCCTTGACAGTATCCTGGAGAGCGGCGTTTGATTTAGCAGCCGCCTCTGGAAACATCGATTTCATGAGGTTATATAATTCCTCAGTCGATGCCCCGGACTTGACCGCCTCAATAAATTCCTTGATGAGGTTTAAGCCCGCCTCTTTTCCGATCTCTGGGGCCTTTTCCAGTAATAAATTGAGCATGGGCTCCATGCCTTCAATTAGGTCCCGCTCATCTGCCGTCAGGACGGCATCTGAGAACGAGCCTGTGATCGTCTGCCCCATCTCTTCGCCTTGTTGCTGGCAAAAGAGCTTCATATCAGCTATCTGAGGCATGATAGCTGCTTCAAAATCCGCCGCCAACCTGGCCGCCTGGGCAGGATCAATCAGCTCATTGGTTAGGCCCTTGAGCGCCTCTGAGACCGCATTAAATTTGCTGGCATCCGGGTGAGCAAAGGCATCCAGGATTACATTAATGGCCGCTTTAGCGTCCTGGCTGCCACTCTGGCTGATTTTATCGAAGTTATCAGAGATGATCTGAGCGGTTGAATCCCCGAAGTTTGCCCAGATTTCTTCATTCTGAGTCTTGAAACTCGCCTGTTCCTCACTGGTATATAGGTTCACAGGGGTGGCCCTGAGGCGCTGCTGCAGTTCTATCTTTTCTGCTTCGGCTGCATTGCCCATCAGCCGGTAATATGCCGCCGCGCCCTCCTCTGGCGCTGGCAGGCCTGTTATGGCCTGGAACGCTGCTGCAGCATCACCGCCAAACGATTGCCCAAGCAGAGTGTCACCGGAGAATAGGCTCCAGTAATTTCCGCTGCCGCCTTCGGACAGGTGCATACGGAGAGATTTCCCGGCATATTCAAAGGCTCTGTCAAAAGTCTCATTGAGCGCGGTGCTTTGGCTATTCATCATAGCCAAGATGTCCAGGTCTTTCATCCCGGCTTCTAGGTAGGGAATGAACTCTTTAGAGACGGATTTAGCCAAATCTCTGCCAGCGTCCCCGGCCCCTACCAGCGCCTCCGGGCTGCTCAGGGCATCGCCAGGAGCCTCCTTGAGATCGTCGGATTCGGCTATACCCTCTGCCACTTTATCGGCAATATCTTGGCCGGCTGCTTCCGCCGCTCCGGTATCGACTCCCAGGAGATCGTTGACCCATCGATTGAGGCCAGAATCTACTCCTATCGCGTCGTTGACCGCATCTCCCGCGCTGTCAAATGTGTCATAGATCGCTTTCCCAAAATCAGTGACTGCAGTTACCCCATAGGTGAACAGCTTAATTCCCTCAGTCACTGCCGGAAGCAAGACAGATCCCAGGGCGATCTGGGCCTCCTCTACTGCCGAGGACAGCTCTCCCATAGCACCCTCATAGGTGTCGGTCATGGTGGCTGCCATCTCTGTGGCCTTTTGGGTGTCAGTGATGGCAGTCTCCAACTCACCCAGAGAGCTGGCATGGGCCGCCAGGTAAGTGGCCGCCGAGACATTTTCCCGACCAAATATCTGCAGGGCTTGAGTGGCAGTCATGCCCTTCTCATTGAGAAGCGACATGGCCTCCGCGACCCCTACCGTGGCCGGGTTGATCTGTTCTGCAGATATGCCGAGTTCCGCCAGGGCCTCCGCCGCAGGCCCGCTCTGAGACGCCAGGCCGGCCAGGATGCCCCGTAGGGCAGTGCCGCCCTCTGCGCCCTTGATGCCTGCATTGGAGAGGCTGCCCAAGGCCGCCGTGGTGGACTCCAGAGACATCCCGAAGGCTGAGGCAGTGCTGCCTACTTCCTTGAGTCCGCCGCCCAGCTGGGAGATATTGGTGTTGGTCTCTGCCGCTCCGGCTGCCAGGACATTGGCCACTCTGCCCGAGTCGGTGGCCTCTAGGTTGAATTGCGATATGGTGTTGGTCATCATATCGCCCGCGGAGGCCAGATCCATGCCTCCGGCTGCGGCCATAGTGAGGGTATCCTTCAGGCCGGCTGTGGCCTGCTGGGAGTCCCAGCCGGCGCCGGCCATGTAGCTCAGTGCTTCGGCTGCCTGGCTGGCTGAGAACTGAGTGCTGGCTCCAGCCTCCCGGGCCGCGTTGCTCATGGCCTGCAGCTCTGCTCCAGAGCTGCCCATGATGGCCGCTACTCCGGCCATCTGCTGCTGGAAGCCTGCCGCCGTGGTGACAGAAGAGGAGAGGGCCGAGCCTACGACGGCAATCCCTGCTCCTGCTGCTATGCCTGCCGGGCCGATGGCAGACAGAGCACTGCCTACAGGGCCCATCGAGGAGGCGATGCCGCTCATGGAGTCCCGGAGGCCTGCGCCCAGGTTACTCTTGAAGCTGCCTTCGATGCCAGATACGGCATTGGTTGCTTCGTTGCGGGCCTGCCCGAGGGCGGTCTTGAGGCCGGAGATGTCTCCGTCTATTTGAGCTGTAATCCTACCTGCATCGGCTGGCATTGTTGAACAATCCTCAAAAAATCATTGCCAGGAGTCGTATCTGGCTTTGTATTCGGCTGTTGATGTCTCAGGTTTTGGGGTGTCGGTGGGCCGTAGATAGAATTGGTCGAAGCCTTCCAGCTTGCCATTCCAGGCCATGCCAAACGCCAGCCCGGAGCAGTAGCCCGCAAAAGCCGCCGTCTCCTGCTTAAATTCATGCTCCAGGGTATGGTGCTCTTGCAGGAGCATGAGCTGGCCAGGGGTCAGCCGGTCAAACTGATCCGGCATCAGCCCCAGAATTACATAAGCTACGTAGTGGCAAGTTCGCCAGAAGTCTTGCTCTTCTTCTTCTGGCTCTCGAGCTGTGCCCTGTAGCTTGCCGTCAGCTTCTCCAGCTTCTCGATCTTTGCCTTGAGATTGTTCTCTTCGTCTATCTCTAAGGTCGCAATACCAGAAGGGCTCGCCTGCTCCAGGAAGGCCCGATAGACTGCCCGGCCCAGGGCCTCCAGGCTGTTGTCAGGCTGCTTTTTGAGATAGCCATCTATGGCCATCGCTGCCTCAGATGGCTGGTCGTCTTTTTCCTGCCAGGATAAGCCAGTGGCAGCCCCTACAGCCACCTCCAAGATGTCCGCCTGGAGGCCATAGGAGGCCAGTATAGTTTTTGCGGTATGCTCGGAGGCGTTCGCTGTGCCATTTCGCCTCATAAGCACTTTGGCGGCGCCTTCAAACTTCTTGATCGCTGAAAATGTCCACTGCAATTCCCTGATTATGTCCATTTCAATTTGTGTCATCTTAATTTTCTCCCTTGAAGATTACTATGGAGGGAGGGGCTCAAGCACCCTGCCGGATGCCATCACAGCCCCGCCCTCATCTATTCCATATAGAGCGCACCCGCACCCTTGATAGTTACTGTCTGCTTTTGGGCATCGTTTGGATTAGCCAGGATATTCTCCATGCTGGTGATTGCTCCCCACCCGATGCAGAACGGCGTGGTGGAATAGACGCTGTAGAACTTCCACAGGTACTTCTGGGCCAGAGCTACCAGAGGGATAGATCCATCATAGAAGAAGGCCCCGGCAGACATCTCCCAGCTCCGAGAGCTGAGGATCGAGCTACCCCATCCAGAATCGTCTACTGAAGACGTATCAATCTCTTTGCCGTCTATCTTCAGCTTGCCGTCGAATAACCCTGTCACCTTCTGGAAGGCCAACAGTGATCTCCGCACCCCATCGGCGGTGATTGTGTGGCCGTCCATCGATGCGGCAAATGTGACCTTCCCTTCAAGACGGCTCACAGTGAAGCCACTTGAGACTGCACCACCATCTGATTTTATGGTCAGAGTCTCATCCTCATCCCAGTAGCGGCTTCCTGCTGCGGCCTGGTAGGTGAGATGATCGCCGGAGTCCACCAGCGACAGGCCGGTGAAAGCTACACCATCTGCAGCGGTGGCCTCGGACATCGCCCCAGTCACGCCTGCCCCGGTGCTTCCTGGCGGGAGCCTGGCCTCAAAGAGGGCGAAAGATGGGGCATCGGCATTCACTGCGGCCACAATCTGAGCTGCGGTGCTGGTAGCTACTCCAGAGCCATTGGTGGCGCTGTTGATGGTCAGCTTGGGAGCAGCCGCAGAGACGGATAGAGGTGTATTATTGCCTGAAACAACGATCTCCACTTTGTTGGTGGCGTGGTTCTTGGAGACAAAACAGATATCCCGATTAGAGCCGAGAGCGGGCGTCACCACATACTCCTCCGGCTCATCCCTGAAGAGAGCGGCGGATAGGCCGCTCACGGCTGAAGTCATGAGTCAGCCTCAGGGTATAGCGGCCAGAGCGCCCCGGCCCTTCAGAGTCCAATCGGCCTTCTGCTGAGTATTCGGTCCGGCCAAAGTCAAGCTGCCAGACTGGACACCACAAGCACCCTCCCAACCCTCAGGAGAAGAGGTGGCAGTGCCGGACTGCAGGATGTAGGCATATAGCTCACTGCCTTCTATGAGGGCGGCAATGATCAGAGCATAGGCAGCATCAGTCATGATTAGGTTGTTGCTGGCGCTGATCTCCCAGGATCTCGCCCCGGTGATGGAGCTGCCCCACCCTTCATCATCTACGTTGGATGTATCGATATCCTTTCCATCGATCCTCAGTTTCAAGTCGGAGAGTTCTCCGAGCTTGACCATTGAGGCCGGCGTGTCTGCGGTGTAGATCCACAGGGAGCCGGTCATTCCGCTGACCGCTTGAGTCATTTCTTATACCTCGAAGTATTGCTTTATTACCGCAAATTGCGGTTTATAATAACCTGCGAAAACTATTATTAGAAAAAATTGGAATTGATTAAAAACTACTCATCCCGAATACTGAGATGTCCGATAGGAATTGTTACGACCAATTCTTTTAGGTGCCCAGGTGCACTCTTGATATCGTATTTCGTTGTGATCATCGATATATCGAGATTGCCCAGCGTGATCTTTTCGCCGCCCGATTTCTTCCGGATAATCTCTACATCAATCGGTCCATTCCCCTGTATCACTGTTATTGCCATTCTTATGCTCCTTTCATGATCTCAAAGTTCTGATAGAAGATAGTTCTACCATTGGCGTCCTTCTCCAGCTTACATGGTATCCCGCGCGCCTGGACAAGGATGTATTTGTGGCCATTCCATGTCTGATCGTGCTGGGCATGGAGCGCCGTATCCACCGCCTCCGCTTTAGTTTGGGCTGCCGTGTAAGTAGCTGCCCGGACCTCTACATGGAGATCTGGATATTGCAGATCGGTGAGGGTGTCTTTGCCCCGCCCAGGCCTGGCATATAGGACTATGCAGGCATCTGGAGAGCTGGGCATCTCTGCCAGGAATATGGTCCTGGTGGCCACAGTGCCCGGATAGACTCCCGCCCCTGCAGTATTCAGCTGGACGGCTACATCTTCAAGCAAAGACATATTATCAAGTCCTGAAATTAGACAGATACAAAGATGCCAGAGCAATGGCCACTATGGCCCATTCCCGGAGGGTCAGAAAAGCCAGCCTCTCCCCGTCCTCTCGGATGGCGCAAGATGTTAATTGTTCCACCTTGGAGCCGATGCCTTTTAGGCTGTCCTTGATTTCAGGCAGGCTGGCAGCACATATCTCAAGTGCCGATACCTTACCCCAAAGCTGGCTTATGTCCTCATCATGGCGCTTGCAGGAGTCCTCCAGGACGGCCACCCTGGCATGAATATCATTCCCTTCAGCCATAGCACCTCATCTTAAATCCTTCTCCCGGCATATCTCACTCCCCAGTCCTTGGCAGTCATCAATCCGGGCAGCAGGAGAGGCCAGGGGGCGAGATCTGCCCTCATTGGCTCGCCCTCGCCTCTTGAAGCTCTTCCCGTGCCTTGAAGTAGCTGCTATAGGCATCCTTCAGCATCAGCATGAAGCCAGCCAAGACGACACCAGAGATGAAGTCCGGAACTGGCTTCTCGATGGCAGCCATGATCATGACCACAAAAACGATGAATATCACCGAGCCAAGCATGGCCAAGGTGAGTTTGAATCGAGTGCTTATTTCATCCATGCCACTCCTCCGCCCAGCCTTCTGTGATCAGTCTATCTGCCCGCTCATCTGTCAATAGATGGCCATGCACCATATCACCTACCGTATAGATCGCTCCGGCCAGTAGCTTCTGGCCAAAGAAGGGGTAGGATTGCAGGATACATATCTGTCTCATCTACATCCCCGGCTTCCAGGCCCCATAGCTGCCGCCGTCGCCTGCTCCCACCTTCTTGAATGCAGGGGTCAGGAATACTGACGGATCAGTGCCGGAGAGCTCAATTACCTCGATGCCAGTCTTGCCGAGCGCCTGGCTCCCTAGATCCATGCTATGCACGCCGGATAGGTCGAGCGCAATGCTCTGGTTGCTGCCTATCTGGGCCGCTCTGGGATCATCCGGGCCTTTGGCGTCTCCGACATAGTTATCAGCCAGTGCATAGCCCGCCGTGATGAGGAAGGCCAACAGAACTATTGATATCGATTTCATGTAATGCCTCTCGATTTTCTCATGATCGCTAAAACAACGAATGGGTTAGTCTTATACTTCCGAACCCATGCCTTGGGCTTCAGCTGCCTACCATTGGCATCAGTGAACAGGAATTGATCTTCGCCATATGTGTTCAACACGGCCCGGATGGCTGCATTATTGGGGGTGGCTGAGACAATGATGTCATCCGCCTGAATGGCTGCTGTCTTGACGCCTCTCTTGACCTCATCGCCCCGGAGCACGTCCCAGGACTTGACGAGACGGAGGACATTGACCTTAGGGGGCAGGAGCGCCCCGGTTGGCAGGTACTTTTCCTTCCCATTCCAGGGCACGCATCCCTCCAGCCAATCCTTCTCGCCGTCTCCCCCTCTCTGAAATGGCATCTCAGATCCCCCCCATTGGTCCTATGCCGGTCTCTGGATCGACTGCAATAGCCGTGCGCCTGTCGAAAGCTTCAGTCTCATTCAACAGGCCAAAGCCATTCTTGACCTGCTGCCCGGATAGCTGCAGGGTTGTATCAAGGCTGAAATTCCCGGAGCCGTCCAGCTCTCGGAGCTTCAAGGCCCGCGCCTTGCCTGCATAGCTGATGTCTATGTCCTCCGAGAACTGCCCGGCACTGCCCTGGATGGAAGTCAAAACGGAAGCATCGGTGTAGACTGTCTCTGTGATTTGCACCAGACTATCATTTGAGACCTCGGTGATAATCTCCTCCGTCACTTCGATGGTGCTCTCCCGCTGGAGGTCAGCCGTGCCCCTGAAATCCGAGGCGTCTCGGACCCTCAGGGTATATTCAGGTGTCCGGGCCACAAAGGCGGCAGCCTGCTCGGCCAGGAGCCCCTGGAAAACTGAGGAGTTCTTGCTGTCCGCCAGATCGACCTGCAGGTATAACTCGCTCGGGCCTGTAGCGCTGGCAGAGAGCTTATGGTCCGGGCCATCTGACCAACTGGATACCGTACCTGTGCCGGTGTAGTTGCCTGCCAGATGGACATCAGCACACCCTATGGCGGTGAGTAATATGATTATCATCCCCCACATCAGAGGGCTTATTTTTTCGGAAAGAATCATATAAAACCACTTATAATTGAAATGAGGGATGAGCGGATTTAATCCGCTCCAGGGCCTCCATAGCCCCCTACTCCGTCCATCTCGGACTTTTGTACTTGCATATCCCCGGCCCGCTCTGCCACAGATACGGCGGCATCGATCTGAGCGCACCAGTAGGCCCGCATCTCCTTCAGGTTCTTTTTGCAGTGGTCCAGGTCCTCATTGGTCCAGCCGCTGGGTTTAGCTGCAGATACTCCGTTGCCCAGGACGGCTATGGTCCGGCCAACAGAGGCTCCCAGCTCCCGGAGTCCTGCCTCCAGGAGAGAGTCAATAGTCCTGATCGTCACATTCTCCAGCTTTCCAGATCGGAAGGCCTCCGGCTCATTAGGTCGTGCCATTTTAAAATCTCCGTGCTATATTAGCACTATTATTTTTTCCTGATAATCGCCCGGCTTCTATATGGTGCCTGGTTCAGCTCTGCCAGCCTGCTTTCAAAAATAGATTTTACCCAGAGGATACTGGCCCTATCCCACTCCGGGCCTCTCACCATGCTGCTCCAGTCAATATCTGTAGGCTTTATCATCCCCATATCCTCTTTAGCGCTGCTGCTATATCCTCATGATATTTGCTTTCTGCCTCCAGCAAGGGCCCCCGGAGGTAATTAGGCCCGGTCCCGGCGTGGCTGGGGGTGTAATTCTGGCTCTCATGCATCACCACGGCATAAGGAGTATTGAAAGAGATTTCTGCCCCATTCTCCAGCTCTGTGACCGTGGCAGAATTGCGGAGAGGGCCATCCT
>Ga0116158_10005468_pt1 | contig 10725 bp, 6 predicted proteins | sample AD_UKC052_MetaG_FD_89883 | JGI IMG/M metagenome (GOLD analysis project Ga0116158, IMG submission 89883) | Active sludge microbial communities of municipal wastewater-treating anaerobic digesters from USA - AD_UKC052_MetaG | ecosystem: Engineered > Bioreactor > Anaerobic > Digestate | place: USA... | reverse complement strand
ACCAATACACTCTGATCTTCGATCTGCTTTACCCGCCCGCATCCTCCACGGGCTGGCGCGCCCTGATCCAAATCAACGACCCCTACAACACCGACGACGCGGACCTCTTCATCAATCCGACCGGAGGCATCGGAATCTCGGCGCAGTATCATGGCGTCGTCCAGGCCAATACGTGGCATCGCCTCGCATTCGCGTTCGATCTGGCCGCCCCGGGCGGGCCGACACTCAGCAAGTACATCGATGGTGCGCTGGTGAACCGGCAGATTCTCGGCGCCGGAGTGGACGGGCGCTGGGCACTCAACGCGGTCGACGGCATGTTCGCCCCGATGGCGCTGTTGTTCACCGACAACAATGAGGATGGCGCAGACACCCAGGCGGGCTATGTCAGCAGCATCCAGGTCCATGACGAGGCACTGTCCGCGGCATACATCCAGACCTTGGGCCCACCCACCACCGACGGCATCCCCACAACAGTGGTCGTCCCAGCCTCGATTGTCTCCCGCAAGCCGCTGGAAGGCGCCATGAACGTCGTTCCCGCCTCGGAAATCGAGGTGGTTCTGGCCGACGGCTCGGCGCCCCTGGACACCACCTCGATCGTCCTCAAGGTCAACAACGAGACACTGACGCGAAACGTCACCTCCGCCGCGGGCAAACACACCGTCACCGCCGCTCTGCCGCCGCTCAGCCCGCGTTCGACGAACACCGTCAGCGTCGGGTTTGCCGATGCTTCGGCCGGCACGGTCACCCTCGAATGGGGTTTCCGCATGGCGGCCTATCTACTCGACGCGGAACTCGAGCAGGTGTTCACCAACCGGTTGGCCGCATACTGGCCGATGGACGAGGGCCTGACTAACTTCGCCGCGACGTTACTGGTGGACGTGGCGGGCGAGAACCATTCCACCATCACGACGGGCGGCATGACAGACTACTGGCTCGATGCATCCGAATCGCGATTCGGCGGAGCTCTGCATGTCGACGGGGAGAACGTGTATGTCATGGTTCTCCCCAGCCCGAGCCTCGATATCGGGGCCAATGCGATGTCCATGGCCCTCTGGGTCAAGCTCGAACAACTCCCCAGTCAGTTGCCCGGCAGCTACGGATCGATTTACGACTCGGTCACCGACGAGTACGTGGTCTACACCGACAAGGGAAACAAGGAACTCCGGTTCAAAGTTACTCTGGCCAATGGACAGGCCGCACGGCCCGGCATTCCTGAGGCGCAACTCAAAGTGGGCGAGTGGATGCACATCGCCGCCGTCTATGACGGCAACGCCAGCCCGACCGCCGGCGAGGCGCGCATCTATCTCAACGGCGAACTGATGGACAGACATGTGGGCCACGACGGCGCCCCGGGCACCGGCCTGACTGGCAACGTGCGCGCCGGGCAGACGGCTGCGATCGGGCGTCCCGGCACGGCAACCGGAAACAACTACGTCGGAGCCATCGACGACCTCGCGATCTGGAGCCAGGCCCTGAGCATCGATGCGATCGGCTACCTCTCCTCGGGCCACTCAATCCCGGCTGTCGCTCAAGACCCCGATCCGCTCACCATCACCCAGCATCCAGAGGACAAGACCGGTGTGGTTGGAAGCCGCGTGATGTTCGAAGTCGTTCGGTCGGGCGGCACTCCGCCCGTGCTCTATCAGTGGAAACACAACGGCGTCGATATTCCCGGCGCAACCAGTGCCAAGCTCTTCGTGGTTGTGGCGCCGGACGCCGCGGGCACCTACACCGTCGCCGTCCGGGATGCCGTGCGCTCGCTTGTGAGCAATCCGGCCACCCTGACGATCGTCACGCTGTCGAGCGATCCGATCGAGTCACTCCTTGTGGGGCTCATAGCCCATTGGCGGCTGGACGATGGACTGGCCGATCCCAACACCCAGGTCCTGGCAGATGCTCGGGGCGGCAGCCCTGGCAACCTCTTCGGAGGGAGCGCGGCGGCCTGGCTCGCCGAGCCCGAGGCCCGGTTCGGCGGCGCGCTTCACGTGGACGGCCAGACTGTCTACGCGACGATTCCCAACAACAGCATCCTGGACATCAACGAGAACCAGGTGAGCGTGTCGCTCTGGGCGCGCCTCGAACAACTGCCCACCGAGATTCCCGGTGCCTTCGGCGGCATCTTCGATTCGCCCAATGACAGCTATGTCGTCTACCTCGACAAAGGCAACCAGGAACTGCGATTCAAGGTGACGACGGCCGAAGGCCAGGCTGTCCGGCCCGGCATCCCTCAGTCCGAACTGGTCCTCAACGAGTGGATTCATGTGCTCGCAGTCTACGACGGCAATGCTTCGCCCGATGCCGGCGAGGCCCGCATCTACCTCAACGGCGTCGTGATGGACACCGAGGGCTCCGCCAGCCTGACCGGATTGGTTCGACCCGGCCAAGTCACCGGTCTGGGACGCGACGGCGAGACGGCAGGCTACTTCTATACCGGTGCCATCGACGACATAGGCGTCTGGAGCCGCGCGCTGACGGTGGACGAGATCGCCTACCTGTCCTCAGGCCATGCAATCCCGGCCGGGCCGGAGCCGCTCGAAATCTCCGGCGCGCGCATCGAGAGCGGCCAGATCGTCATCCAATGGACCGGCGGTGAAGGCCCGTATCAGTTGCAGCGCCGGACCTCTCTGACCACTGGGAATTGGGAGAACGCGGGACAACCGACCGCCGGCACGACCGCATCAGACGCGACCGATGCCCCGGTCAGATTCTACCGCGTCATCAAGGCGCAGTAACACTGCCGCCCCCGGACCCGCTCTGATCGTTCAGCGCCCAGCAAGGAGAATCGGCTCATCGGTTCATTCGAGTCGGGATGCGCCGCAGCCCCTTGGGCGCGTCGGGCACGCCGACACAGTGTGGTCGAGATTGGTGTAGGACCAGCGCGTCGATTTGACCGCGAAAGAACGGATCGGTCTGACTCGTCGCATTGCCCTCGAACACGCCGTCAAACCGGTTGCTGGCGTCGGCGCCACCATGCGAGAACGGATAGAATGCGCGCCAGGACGGCCCTGGGAACAGCGTTGCCGTCGCGATCGTCTGGCGCCGATCCAAGTCGGTGGCTGGATCGAGTTCCAGCAGATGAATGCCATCATCGGCGTTTGAAAACTCCTATGCACAGCGTCAGAAGTTCCGCCGCGCGAGGCCACGCGGCCTGCAGGCTCGCAGGCCTGACCCGGCGCTGCATCATCGATGTCGCTCTGTTTAATCGAGCACGATGCGGACCGACTCGATCCTGCCGCGGAATTGGTTGTCGGTGGAATAGGGTCCGACCAGGCCGGCCTGGTCGCTGCCCACCTCGAGACCGTCCACAGGCATCGTTGCGATGAGGCTGGGGGCCTGGCCGCTGGCTGCGGGCTTGCCATCGAGCGCGAGGCTCAGCGCGCCACCCCGACCGAGACGAGCGACAGCCGTGTGCGCGCCTTTCGTCAGTTGCGGCGCCATAACCTGCGTCACTTCGCCAGCCGTCCGAACCAGGAACACCAGTTTCCCATTCTCGACAAACAGCGCGTAGCCGCGCGCCGAGCCGCCTTGGGCGACAATCACCCCTTGCGGGTTGTCCGACTCGAACGTGGCGGTGATCGTGAAGGGGCGCCCGGCAATGGCCGGTGCATGGGCGCGATCGAGACGATCGCCCATTTTCAACGCGAACTGCGTTTCATTGCTCAGGTCGGGGGCAGGATTGCCACGACTGTTCTGCGCCGAACTCCGCCAACCGCCTAACGGCAGGACATTGGCTCGGGCCGCATATTCGTCCCACCTCGCCGCCAGGGCCTTGACTCGGTCCGGCTCGGACGCCGCCAGATCGTTCTGCTCGGTCCGGTCCTTGACCGTGTCGTACAGGCGCCAAGCCTGGCCCGCCAGCGCCACCAGTTTCCATTTCCCGTCGAGAACAGCCCGGTTGCCTTCGTGCTCCCAGAAGAGCGGTCGCGTGCGTCCGAGCGGCTTGCCCTCGAATCCCGGACGCAGGCTGACACCTTCGAGCGGCGTGAGGGACCGGCCCTTGAATGCGTCGGGATAGGAGGCCCCAGCCACCTCGAGGCAGGTCGGCATGATGTCGATGACATGTCCGGGCTGCGGCTCGAGTGCCCCGTTGCGCGCCGCTGAAATGCCGCGCGGCCAGTGAGCGATCAAAGGGGTCGCGATGCCGCCCTCGTCGGTGTAATGCTTGTAGCGGACAAACGGCGTGTTGTTCAACGCCGCCCAGCATTCCCCGACAAAAACCGTCGACTGCGCGTCGCCCGGCTGGCTGCCCTCGAGTCGTCCACGGACGCCGCTCTCGGCGTTCCCGCCGTTGTCGCTCATGAAAAGGATCAACGTGTTGTCCAATTCGCCACGGTCGCGCAGCCCGCTCACCAGTGTCCCGATCGACCGGTCCATCCGTTCTACCACCGCCGCGTAGATGGCCATGATGTGGTCATAGCGATCCTGATCCTCGGCGCTGAGGCTGCTCCAGGCCGGCACGGCGTCGGGCCTTGGCGAAAGCGGCCAGGCCTTGTCGATCAGCCCCATCTCGAGCTGGCGCGTAGCGCTCCTGACGCAGAACGTCCCAGCCGGCCTTGAACTTGCCGCGCCACCGGGCGATGTCCTCGGCAGGCGCTTGCAGCGGGAAATGGGGCGCGTTGTGCGCCACGTACAGGAAGAAAGGCTTCCGCGCCGCCCGGGCCTCATCGACGAACTTCAGCCCGTACTCGATCCATAGGTCGGTCGAGTACCATTCCCCCGGCAAAGGCGCGCCGCGCGACCCCAGATTCTTGCCGTTGAGAAACAGCGCGGCGCGCGGCGAATCCGGAAAGTAAAAGCCCCCGGCCGCCGCGGTCAGCGTCCGATCGAACCCCCGGTCCCACGGTGTGACCCCGTGGTTCTGGCCCACGTGCCACTTGCCTGTCATGGCGGTGAAATAGCCCGCCGCCTTCAGCGCCTCCGCAAACGTCACACACCGGTCGTTGAGCCGCCCGCTGTACCCCGCCAGCGGCCGTCCACTCGAATCCCGCTGCTCCTCGGTCATATGCCCCACACCCGCCTGGTGCGGATACAGCCCTGTGAGCAGCGCCGCGCGGGTCGGACAACACCGGGCCGTGTTGTGGAACTGGGTGAAGCGCACCCCGTCCCGGGCAAGCCGATCGAGGTTGGGCGTTTGAATCTCGCCTCCATAGCATCCAATGTCGGAGTACCCCAGGTCATCGGCGAGGATGACAACAATGTTCGGTCGCGGATCGCTCGAACCGGTCGCACCGATCGCCATGAGACAGCTCGCGGCAATCGTCGCAAGCCGTGTTGACGCGCTCGTTTTCATGTGGATTTGCAGCAGGGTAGGCGATCGAGGCGCGGACGCGCAATGCTCGACCATTGATCAATCCGCACTCGGGGGGAGCAGACGTCCGTCCCGGTCGACGCTGGGAAACCAGCGGAGCTTGTCGGCAGCGATTCCCAAGGCGGTGCGCCGATTTCGATTCACCAGGGCCTTATAGAAGAGGTCTGCGACGCTCGGATCCAGAGTCGCGATCCACCTTCCCCCAAGGCAGAGGATGCCCGCGGTGTCGTCGGAATTGTCTGGTAGCAAGCGCGCGGCCTCCCATGCGAGGGCAGAGGCGGTGTAGCCTTTGTTCCAAAGCAAGGCCATCGGATCCCCCGAAGGCGGAGCCGGCTCGTCGGGCGCCGAATCGTCGTCAGCGCCCGGAACCCAGCTCACGTTGTGATCGACAGTGAAACGCGCGGCGCGCATGAGCGCTTCGGCGCGCTGAGCGGGCGTGGTGTTCGGGCCACGCGATTGGCACAAGAGCCTGGCTGCGTCTTGCGCCAGGACCGCCGCCGTGTGGCGGTAATGCCAGCGGCGTTCGGGAGTGGCTCGGTGCGCCTGAGCCCGTGCGATTTCTTCGAGGCTGGGGCCCAGCGCGTTGGTGGTCAGGGTGCTGCGAGTCGCAAGCGTAACGCCCCATTCGAAGTTGCCATCGTGGATGCGCCAGTCCGGTTCGACCTCGGTGCCCAGCAATTCGAGTCCATAGCGCCGGGTCATCCGGGCCGCTTCGAGCAGCCCCCAAGCCCTCTGCTCCGTGGACCGGTCGCCGCGGTCGGCTTCGAGGCGTCCGACAAGGAAGCGGTCAAAGAGCGGCAGCCAGTCCGGCGGGAAGTAACGGCGCGCATCGGCGCAGCGGTTAGCACGGACCAGGCGCCTGGCGAGGAGATAGCGGATGCGTTCGGCGGGCGGGTACTTGGGGGTTGCCTGGCGGGCGGCCTCAAACGCCGAGAGCTCGTCGGCATCGGACACAGGGGCGAGGTCAGCGGGCAAAGGAGTCGACGGCGGACAATGGCGATCGACGTACTCGACCAACTCCGGAAGTGTGAGAACCCGTTCCGCCACGTAGGCGACGTCCATCCAGTAGACCGGGGAGGAGTGGAGCAGAGCGTCGAGGGCCTCGACGAACTGGCGCCGGGCCAGACGCTCCAGACTGATCTCGGCCATCACCTGCTGGTTCATTGGCACAGTCTCGAAACTGCCGGCCGGTGTATTCAGATTGTCGGCCAGGCGTTTGCCGCTCAAGCGATCGGCAGCCAACGCGCTTTCAGCGTGGCTGGGCCGCAGCCGAGACTCGTCGCCGACTGCGCTGATTTCGGACGATTGCACGACAGGGAACTGTCGGCAGATGGCGGCGAGCAAGGCGGCGGCGTCCGGCATATTGCCCTGGCGCAAGAGCAGCTTCGCCCGCAACCACTGGGTCACCGGTGTTGACCGCGCGCGCTGCAGCCAGCGTTCGGCGGCTTGGATGTCACCGCCCTGGTAGGCCGCCAAGGCGAGTTGCTCGGCGGATTCGACGTCCCGCACGTCTGCCCTCTCGACCGCCTCGAGCCAGAGGAGGACCGGTTCCCGATAGGTGTGCCACGATCTCTTGGGAGCGGGAACGGCGGGGATTCTGGTCGAGATGGCCTCCCAGCCCTTCAGGATGCCTTCCTTGAGCGGCGAATCGATGTCGATGGCGGGCGCGGTATGCCCGCCGGCGATCAGGTAAGCCGTCACAACCCGCTGCGGGCGCGGGCGACGCGCCAGGGGTTGGAGTGCGCCGAAGCCCCCGCGCAAGGCATCCGAAGCCACGAAGCCCAGTGACACCGCGGCGGACGGGTCACCAGCCGCATGCTGTTCGAGATAAAGCTCGATCGCATCGCCCAATCGCTTGGCCCGGCGGCAGAGGCGCGCTTCCCAACCCAGGCTGGCCACGCTCAACCCGAGGGAGTCGGCAAAGCCCGCGTCTGCCAGAGCGCGCACCTTTCGGAAATGGGCGATCGCCCGGCCCGGATTCTCCTCCTCCCAGCTCTTGCCCAGCATGTAGGTTGCCCAGGTGGACTTGAAATGACGCTCCGCGGCGGGCCGTTCGAGCAAATGCAGCCAGGGCACCCTCGCCCCCGCAATGTCCCCCAGGTGCCAGGCCACGCTCCCCCGGAAGTAATCAGCAAACTCGCCCGGCAAACCCGCTGCCATTCGAGGCATGGCGTCCGGCGCGATTCGGATGTCGTTCGTCGGGGCGGGGCGCAGCTCGAAGGCGGCATTCGCGTCGCTCCATTTGCCCTCAGCCGCATCCCGCGGGGTGAACAGCGTGATCTTCTCGCGCTCGAGACGGTGGTTGACGACGATTCGGTCCCGGTCTTCGGATGAGACACCCGATCGATCGAGGGCCTGGCGGAGATCCTCGAGTTCGGCGGCCAGCGTGTCCTGGGCATAGTCCTTGCTGGGGCGCGCGCGCCGGTTGGTTTCGATCAACCGCATCCGCTCGAGTTCGAGTTCAAAGACCGCGTTCGGAGCGGCAAGGGCCGCGCCGTCCGGATCCGCCAGCAAGGAGTTCGGAAAAAATGGGCCGCATCCATGCGCCGGCGGGGCGCAGGCCGCGAGAAGCGCAATGGCGGTCGTCAGCGCCGCGACGGAGACTGCGCTGCGCGCGGCTGTTGTCTGTGATCCCGGCGATTTCATGAGTGTCAGGAGGCGGGGAACGGCGCCCACTGGCGGGGCGCACCGGCGATTCCGGATGTGCACATTCACTGGAGTTGAGCGTTCACCTCAGGTTCCCGATCAAACCGCAGCCAGCAGACGGTCCGCGCCGCGCCGGGCGCCAGACGGTCCATTCCGGAATCGCTCCAGCATTCGAGGCTGGTGTTCGAGCGCTCCCGGAAATCGAATCCCTTGAACGCGTCTCCCGCTACCCGCCGGGCGCCTTCCCAGCGCACCGCGATCCGCACGGGAGCGTTGTGATCCGCCGTGCCGAGGTTGCACAAATCCAGTTCCACCAGCCGCGGGTCCGTCCGGCGCAGACGGATGCGCAGGTCGGCTTTGGGCGTGTGGCCGGCCATGACGGCCGCCAGGGTGGGGGGCGTCCAGTTCAAACGATCGCCGCGAACCGGCAGCCGGTACCAGATGACGCCTTGCATCCGCTCCGGACGGTCGTCCGTCCATTGCCGGATCAGCCCGGACAACGCGGACGGATCAGCGCGCACCTCTCGGGTTCGAGTCCCCTCCGGCCACTGCCGCGCGGGGCCTTCGGCGCTCAGGCCAACGAAATTGCCGCCGGGATCGAACGCGGTGACGTAGCCATAGGTGGGCAGAGCGACACGGAACGGCCGACCCAGCCGCGCTGCCCGCTCGACCGCCTTTCGCGCGCGCAGAGGATCGCAAAGCTGCAGATCATCCTCGATCCGATGCGGGCGTTCGAGCGAATGGACCTGAAGCACAAAACCATCCGCCGCGCGGACCAGCGGGCGCAGGTCAGGGCGCTTCAACCAGGACGGCAAGGCCGTGATCACCACCGGGTGGGGCGACACGGCTCGTCGAATCGCACCGAGCCAGAGTGCGTATCCGGCCAGCTTCGACTCGGCACAGTCAAAGTCGATTTGCAGTTCGCCGATTTCGAGCTGACGGCTTTCGGCTTCCCCGACAAGCGAGGCGGCAAGCCCGGCCAACCACCGGGCCCGCGCGTCGTCGGAAGCAAACGGACCTGGAAACGTCCCGATCCGCATCGCCAGGCCGATTGGGCGGCGGCTTTGCCGCAACGCGTCATGGTCCAGGGAGACGCGAACGACTTTGGCTTCGCCCTTCTCCCAGTGGACCTCGGCCGCCAGCGCCACGATGCGGGAGAATTGGGTGGTTTCCTGCGTCACGGCCGTGACGACGGGCTCGGTCCAGGCGCGCTGCCAGACGTAGACCTCGTGCGGCATCGGTCCCTCGACGCGATGGGCCGGGCGCGGCCACTGGAGCCAGGCGATCCATGCAGCCGCGGCGCATCCCAAGCTGACGATGGCGAATTTGCCGGACATGCGGGCTCAACCGTCGGGTGGCGGCAGCGCGATTCACCGGCTTCGGAACACAGCCAGCTCCGACAAACCGATGTTGGGCGATCCGGGTTTCACTTCATTCGACCCACCGTTATCGGCCCCCTCGAGCGCTTCGCGCAGGAGAGGCGGGGCATTGATGTCGACGCTCTCAGTCGCGGCCGCGGTCCGGGCGCTCGGACCAACCGCCTGGGACAATGTCAGCAATAAAAGCAAGCTTTCAACGGGCACAGTGCAAAGACGGCTTGCGAGGGCAGGCATCCGTTTTATGGGGCTTTGACATTCAACAGGTCAATGCGCATTGGACCCATCAACCAGGAAACGTTCAACGCTTAACTTCCAACGCTCAACTCTCAGCTCGTCGCTTCATGGGATTCCCTTCACAACCCCTTCCTGAGCTCGTCGAGCTTGGGTCGGATGATCATCCGACAGTAAGGCTGGTTCGGGTTGTTGCGATAGTAATCCTGATGATAGACCTCGGCACGGTAAAATCGCGGAAGGGCCTGGATCTCCGTAACAATCGGGCGCGCGAACTGTTTGCCGGCCGCCGCCTTGGATTTCTCGGCCGCCACGCGCTGGGACTCATCGTGATAGTAAATCACTGAGCGATACTGGGTCCCCACGTCGGGTCCCTGCCGGTTCAGCGTGGTCGGATCGTGCGCCTGCCAGAACAGGTCGAGCACTTGCTCGTACGTGATCGCACGCGGATCGAACTGGATTTGCACAACCTCCGCATGCCCGGTGTCCCCGCCGCACACAGCCTTGTAGGTCGGGTTCTCCGTGTGGCCCCCGGCATAGCCGCTCACCACGGATTTCACGCCGGGCACACGCTCGAACACGGCTTCAAGACACCAGAAACAGCCGCCCCCCAGCGTGGCGTACTCGGAAGCGGATGCGATCGGCGAAGGCGGCTGGGTTTTCATGGCGGGTTGGGGCGGCTCAGCTTGAATCGCGCACGCGGCGAAGCAGGCCAACATACCTCGGAACGGCGTGTTCATCGTTATCCAAATTCCAGATGCGCTGCATTGTAGACGAGAACTCTCTTTTCTACAAATGCCTATCCGATATGGGGAGGGGCGTCCACAGCGCCAATTCATGAAGTCGAAAAGGTCGGAGTGGGGACGGCTCGTCCCCCGCCATGTCAAGTGAAGACGGCGTGTGTCGGCGACGGGGCCGTGGGGCGTCCAAAAGCGACAATCGAGTGTCTGAACCGGCCTTGTTGCTCTTTGCGCCCTTCATCCATGATCCGTCCTGAGTTCATGAGGGATCCTTGGCGGCGGGACGCGGATGTCGACCGAGCCTGGCAGACGTCCAATGAGCCCGCCCATCCGTGTTTGATCGGTGTTTGATCGGTGTTTGATCGGTGTTTCACCCGTGGCTCTTTGAATGCCTGGTGCTCTGTGTGCTCTGCGTCTCTGT
>Ga0116158_10005464_pt1 | contig 10730 bp, 10 predicted proteins | sample AD_UKC052_MetaG_FD_89883 | JGI IMG/M metagenome (GOLD analysis project Ga0116158, IMG submission 89883) | Active sludge microbial communities of municipal wastewater-treating anaerobic digesters from USA - AD_UKC052_MetaG | ecosystem: Engineered > Bioreactor > Anaerobic > Digestate | place: USA... | reverse complement strand
GAACGATCAAAAATGACCACATCAAGTTCTTCTTCTAGTTTTTTAACTAATACACTCATTGAAGGTTGAGCCACATTTTCAGACTGAGCCGCCACAGTAAAATTCAAATGCTCAGCGATGGCCATAATATAGCGTAATTGTTGTAACGTCATGAAAAGCCCCTTTAGTGCATATGATGAAGTTTCAAATAATCATCGTAAGTAATGTGATTGTCATAAACAACTTTTCCATCATTGATTTCAATGATTCGATTGGCAACCGTCTGAATCAACTCGTGATCATGGGAGGTAAAAACCAGACTTCCCTTGAATTTTTTAAGACCCTCGTTAACTGCCGTAATGCTCTCTAAATCCAAATGCGCTGTTGGATTATCAAGAAGCAAAACATTGGCCCCAGAAAGCATCATTTTTGAATACATACAACGGGCCTTTTCGCCCCCTGATAGGACATTTGGTTTTTTTAAAGCTTCATGGCCACTAAAAAGCATTTTTCCTAAAAATCCTCTTAAAAAAGTTTCATCTTTTTCAGATGAGTATTGCCGAAGCCAATCCACCAAACTGTCTTCAGTCCCTTGGAAAAACTTAGAATTGTCCGTTGGATAATAACTTAAAGAGGTTGTAATCCCCCATTTTAAAGTTCCAGACTCGGGCAATAGATCTCCTGAAATGATATCTAATAATATTGTTTTGGCTAAATCATTTCGACCCACGAGAGCGACTTTGTCGCCCTTTCTAATATTGAAAGAAATGTGATTTAGAATTTTTACCCCTTCATAATTATAAGAAAGTTTTTCAACATTAAGAACATCGCTTCCAAGTTCTCTTTTAATATCAAACCCAATATAGGGCTGCTTTCGAGAAGAGGCCGGCAGCTCATTAAACTCTAATTTTTCCAATTGTTTTTGACGAGACGATGCTTGTTTTGATTTTGAAGCGTTGGCACTAAATCGAGCAATAAAGGCTTTTAACTCCTCGGCCTTATCTGAACTTTTTTTGTTTTGATCCGACAATAGCCTTTGGTGAAGCTCACTGGCCTGCTGCCAAAAATCATAATTACCGGTGTAAGTTGTGATTTTTCCAAAATCAATATCTGCAATGTGAGTACAAACTTTATTTAAAAAATGGCGATCATGAGAAATGACAATCACCGTATTTTCAAAATTCAACAAAAAGTCTTCAAGCCAAGAAATAGCATAAATATCTAAGTGATTGGTTGGTTCATCCAGTAATAAAACATCCGGCTTTCCAAAAAGAGCTTGTGCCAAAAGAATTTTAACTTTCTCTCCCCCATTGAGCTCTTTCATTAGTTTTTGATGAAGAACTTCTGTAATACCTAAACCAGCTAAAAGAACACCGGCCTCAGATTCGGCCTCCCAGCCATTCAGTTCGGCAAATTCAGTTTCTAAGTGAGACGCGCGCTCTCCGTCAGCATCTGAAAAATCAGGCTTAGAATAAAGCATCTCTTTTTCTTTTATGATTTGATAAAGCCGTTCATTGCCCATCAATACTGTATTTAAAGCGGTTTCTTCTTCAAACGCGAAATGATCTTGTTTAAGGACGGACAGACGAAGGTTTCCTGGAACTACAACCTCTCCCGTATTGGGCTCAAGCTCCCGGGATAAAATTTTTAAAAAAGTAGATTTTCCGGCACCATTCGCGCCAATCAACCCATAACAATTTCCGGGTGTGAATTTAACATTCACATCTTCAAATAACTTTTTTCCACCAAATCTAAGGCTCACATTGTTTGTACTAATCATAGAGGCGTATCTCTACTGATTTAATTTGAAATAGGCAAGTCCCTATTAATAAGTTCGTCGCAATCGAGCAATTTCCATTTTAGTTTCATTCAATAGATTCTGTGTCGCCTGCAGCTGAGCCTCTTTATCGGCCAATAACTTTTGCAAATGATTCAATCGAACCTCAAAACCTTTTATCACGTTATTATGACGGTCCATCATTTCTTGAATTTTTTGATCCAAGGATTTTCGATCCACTAACTTTTGATTCATTTGTGTGATTTTTTGTCCAGCCTCAAGAACCAAGGTGTTATGACCTTGTTCAATTTTAACCAAAGCCCCCGTCAACCGATCAAATTTAAGAAGATTATTCTTCTGAGCTTCGTTAAATTGAGCCATTAAAGAATTTACTTGCTCATGAACCTGCTCTTGTTTTTTTTTCATTTCAAACACTTGACGATCTAAATTTAATATATTGGAATCCACCACAGGCCCCATTGACCCAGAAGAATTTCCCCCAACGGAACCCGCTCCTGCAATATTATTTCCAGAAAAAAAATCAGAATTCATCTGTCGCTTTAACCCTTCCATATCCACCTCCAGCAAAAAAGTTATCCTAAGACTAAAAATAATGATATTTCTTCTAGACTAGAAGCACAATTTGTTTTTACACTTAAATATGGTTAAAAACTCTCAATTGATTCAATTTGTAAATGAACTGAAGCCACAGACCTCTCCTGTGAAGTTAACCTTTTTTAATTACCTTAAAAGTTTTCACCCGCCCCATGAGCCCGTTGACGAAAACCTGATCAATCAGTTTTTTCGCCATTGTTTAATTTTCCCCCACTGGGCAGATCATAAAACACAACTCAGCCATGAAATTGAATCTATAATCGAAAATTTCAATAAAACCTATGGATTGAGAATTGCCACCCAGGCCATTCGATGGCCCAATCAACTTCAGTTGATCGAGATTGAACGCCAAGAGGATCTTCTCACTGTCACTGAAAATTATTTTTCCGAATTAAAATCCAAAAACGAACGACTTAAGCTCGTAAACGATCAAAACAAAAGAGTTTTGGCCTTTATTCTTCACGAGGATGGTTCTGTTTCAGTTACAAGTATTGATCGAAAATTTATTATCGATGAAGGGATGCTACGCCCACTACGAGATGACTTAACCCTTCACTATACGCCCACACTTGAATTGAGTGAGCATTTTTTTCATAAAGTTGAGATTTCCCCCTATATTTTAGGACAATTTAACTATGACTCTGGAAAAATCAAAGGTGGAATCTCTCGAGGATTTATGTTTCAACGAATGCATGAGTGGAACCTCACTCCCTTAGAGACAGAATTGCGACTTCTCTACCCTTTAAAACGCATTGAACAGTATTTTCTTGATAAAAACAGTGACTCTTTTTACAAACAACTCACTCAAAAGCTTGAAAGAACCGTAAAACTGATTCAAGCAGGAGATCGAGAGGCCCTTTCCTGGGCTCCAAATCTTCTAGAGAATGCTCAAACCGCCTATGAACTTGCTTTTATAGATGACAAACTTCTAGGGATCCTGATAAGAGACCTCAGATCAGAAACCAATTCCAAGAAAAGAGACCTTGAAGAATGCCTCACCCTCAGTCCCCTCGAAAACCAGAACTCAAAGAACTTTCAAAACCAATCCCGCGCCATAGTACCTTAAAAGGAAAACTTCGACGCCGACGTCCCCAAGGAAAGTCCACACCGAAAGTTGCAAGAGTCGATGATGGATCTGTTCGATTGAATAAATATCTTTCGGATTGTTCGGTCTCCTCTCGACGAGAAGCTGATAAAATTATTTCTGAAGGCCGAGTGACCATCAATGGAAAAAAAGTTTATGAATTGGGTGTCCGTATTTTTCCAAATAAAGATCAGATTTCTTTGGATGGAAAACTCATAAAGCCGGTCACTCAAAAGTTATATCTTCTTCTCAATAAACCCAAAGGTTTTTTAACCACACTTGAGGATCCCTTGGATCGACCTACAATTAAGTCCTTTGTTCAAGATATCCCTTTTCGCGTTTTCCCTGTGGGAAGATTGGATTGGGATTCTGAAGGCTTATTGCTACTCACCAATGATGGTGATTTTGCTCAAAAAATTATGCATCCGAAGTCGGAGGTTACCAAAACCTATTTAGTGAAAGTGAATGGACAACCCACTCCTGCACAAATTGAAAAATTACGCCGTGGTGTGAGCATTATTGGGGGCCGAGTGGCCGCCAAACATATAGAAAAGACCTCTGTAAAAGAGGGAAAAAGCTCATCAAAATATGATTGGTATAAAATCATTATCAGCGAGGGGAAGAACCGACAGATTCGACAAATGTTTTCAAAAATTGGTTATGATGTCTTGAAACTTCAACGGATCAGCATCGGAAGACTTAAACTTGATTCTTTAAAGCCCGGGCAATATGTGCTTTTAAATGACGTCGCTTGTTCTAGAATTTTTCTATCAGACCTTCCTCAAGTTAAAAATATTGAAAAAGCGGCTATCGAAAAAGGGCGTAAAATGCCCTCTAAGAAACGAAATCTAAAACTTAAAGAAGTATTCTAAGGATATAAAGCCACTAGATTAGAGTTCATTTTAGTTAATTTATAATAGGCCACAAGCTTTCCTGCTTCATTGGGGTGGCCCAACCAGAAAAAGTTCTCACCTTTAAAGTTAATCGCTAAAATCAAATAATATTCAGAAAAATCCACCGACTGGCCATTTACTGTTTTAACGCCCGAGACTTCTAAAGAGCAAAAATCCCCACGAACTCCGCCTACAATTTCTGCTTTCATATTTTGCAGCTCTTCTCGAGCCACATTGGTTTTGATTTTTGTCATGCCTTCACGAGAAGCTGTTTGAATATTTTCAGGATAAAATTGGATAATTTTTGTATCAGTATCTATTAATTCAGAAAATCGAACATAATCACTTTCAAAGTACTTTTCAGCATAATCAGAAAAGTCTGTAAAGACACCTTCATCAATTTTAAGTTTGTAGCTGCCTTGAAGATTGATTTTATCGCAAGAAATACTTCTCGCAAAAGATCCCAAAGCAAAAAACTGAATCAAGAGAGATATAAAAACTTTTTGTAACATTATTGACCCCCACTTCTTTTATAGATCCCTACATATTAGAACTTTCAATTAAAGACTATTTATATATTTTGATTTAATACATTAGAAAATCTTATGGACTACTTTTAAGTTAAACTTTAGCAATGAATGAATTCACATTTTAGTTACTTTTTTTTCAAATTAAAACTTGCCAATCCGGAATGAATCAACGCATATACGAACCAGAAATAGTTTCGTAGACAAATCCTGGGGGGGGTATACATGAATTTAATAAACTTAATTCTTTCTTACACAATGGTTCTTTCCGCCTCAATGGCGCAACCAGCTCAGAATAGCGAACACAAACTTTATACTGCAAAAAACTCTAGTGAAGCCACCATGAAGTTCTCGCATTGGGTCGAAATGCAGTCGATGAGACCACCCACGACAGAAATGGCACGTGAACAAATTGAAAGGCAGCTCACTCATCTTTTTGGTCCAATGAGCAATCACCCTCATCCCGCCGTTCCACGAGGAGATCACAAGTTAAGAATTTATAAACCAAAAATGATTGCAGAGGATTCTTACCGCATCTCTTACAATTACTCTGGAACGATTGTTTTAAAAAATGGACCGAACCAGTTTTATGAAATTTTACTTCCCAATAATCCAGATGAAATCTATCAAAAAGGCTTTAGTGGTGAAATCAACCCCTGCACAGATGAACACTATCAAGCCGAGGGGGACTTTTGGTACTTTTGGAACCCCTTTCAAAAAGATTGCCCTCTAAAAGAAGAAAATGATTTTTCAAGAATTAAGGCCGAAATTGTTCGAAAAACAAATCAATCCAATTCCTTTCCTGACTATGCTCGCCTTTTGAGATCGACGAAGGATCAAAATTACGAAATCCCTATCCGTATATTTTTAGGCATGGACGATCCGACAAATCTACAAAACCCCAACCAATCTAAGGATATTAATGCGGGGACATTTTTAACTATTCGTAATTTCTTAATCACCAATAAATATAAAAAAACAGGACTCGAATTATCCACTCACCCCGCTCTACAAAATATTAAACGCAATAAAATGGGCTACCTAGAGGAATATCGTAAAACATTAACTTCTAATAATGGTCGAAAAGTTGATATTTCAATTGAACTTTACTTTGGCCCCACCGGCATCCAAGAGAGTTCCAAAACCTTTCATTATCTTTTCAAAAACTCTATAGAGGCAGGTTCTGTTTTGATTTACGATGGGCACTCGGGGCTTGGGGGCCACCTCGACATAGGGAGTATTGAGTCCTTAGAAAATTTTAAAATTCAATTTAATCAAAATCAATACCAAATTTTTTACTTTAATAGCTGTAGCTCTTATCCCTACTACAATACCATGTTCTTTGAACAAAAAAAATCTGTGTTAGACCCTAAAGGAACCTTGAACTTAGATATTTTGACCAATGGCTTGGCCACTTATTTTAGTGTTTTGGAGGATTCCAGCTTGGCATTGGTGACGGCCATTGAGTATTGGGTTTCAGGAAAAGCTGTGATCAGCTATCAACAACTCGCCCAAAAAATAGATAGTGGAAATCTATTTGGCATTAATGGAGATGAAGATAATCCAAAAACCCCATGAAAAAATTAAATTTATTTTTTTTTCTTTTCCTGACTTTTTCAACATTTTCATCTGCATTGGCTGTAATTAAAAATTCTGATTCATCTTCTTTATGGAAGGTGGCAATTCTTTTTTTAGATACACCCGAGGATCCACAACTTCAAACCAGCATTCTAGAAAATCTTAAAGAAGTTCAGGGCATTAAAAAGCAATTCCCCTCAGATAAAATGAAGCTGAAGGTCCTTCATGCCAAATATTCTGTAGAAAAATCATTTTCTGAATCGGCTTTAAAAATAAAAAAGGAAATTAAAGAGTTTTTTATTAGCCCTTCTACTGGGTCGACAAAAACTCTATTTATTATCTATGGTCATGGAAAAGCCTATGATGGCCTTGGCCCCTTTTCAATTTTAGAGTTGAAAGAAATCTTAGTGCCAACGGATATTCTGTGGCTGGATTCATGTTTTATGTCCAACCTGGAAGTGGCCTACGAACTGAGAAAATATTATCGATATTTATTAGCCAGTGAGGACTCTGAAATCAGTTCTGGAATTCCCTACAACTCTCTTTTGCGACTTCTGAAAACACAATCTCCTGAACAAGCAGCCTTTCAATTGGCTGAAGATTTTGTGCTTTCTTACTCTAAAGCAAAAAAGGGTCAACAAAGTCACAACGTAATTGAAAGTGCCATGACCATTTCTGTTATTGATACTTCAACATGGTCAATTTTTTTGAAATACTTTATCCCTGAATGGGCTCAGTTAAAAAAGCTGGCCCTGAAAGATGCAAAAAAATTTAAATCCTCAATCCAGTACGCGACCATGGACGATCCTCAATTTATAGATTTAGGTTCAGTTTCAAAGCTCTGGGGGCTCACAGATCTGAGTGAACTTTTGGATGTCCAAATGGTAAAGCAAGCAAGACTCAACCACGAATATGATTATGTTTTTTTAAAAAGTACAGAAAGCGACAATCCGGTTAAATTTATTGGCTACACTCTGCGACGCCATGGTCTTACTAAAACCTATACAGGTCTAAGTATTGCCAATCCACTTTTTGGACATAGTTTTAATTATTTAGATCTTGAACTCTCCAAAAAATTTCCTCGGTTTTAGTATATCCTTGTTAGTAGCCCTCGGTAAAATGGAGAGCCATCTATTCGGAGAGTTTGTGGTTAATTCACGCGGTTCGCGCTACTGGCGCTTTTTGCGCTTTTCCCTGGGTTAATTTCAGGCATCGTTTTGGATTTAACTTCAAATGTTGTTTTGATCATGTCTAATCCAGGGGGCTTTATAAAATCTGTTTTTATAAAATTATTAATTCTTTGCTCGGCCAAAGGAAGAGCATGAGATTGAACTTCCGAAGGAGCAATTCTGAATTTTTTTAGAGCAAAGGCCGCCACTTTAGAAAACAACGGAGCGGCAATGACGGAACCATAATATTCTTTCTGAGGAGAATCTACAGCCACATAAATAACAAATTGAGGATCATTCGCGGGAGCAAATCCAGCAAAACTGGATATATATTTACCTGGATCATAACCTCGTCCTTCGGTTTTTACTTTTTGAGCTGTTCCGGTTTTTCCAGCCACCAGGTATCCTGGAACTCGAGCTGACTTTCCAGTCGATTGATCTGAGGTTGCGGCCATCAAAATCATTCTCATTTTTCTAGCAACATCTTCGGAAACAACTCTTTTCACAGGCTGAGCAGAGAATTGTTGAACCACTTCGGCATCTATATCTAAAACCGAATCCACAAAATAGGGCTGGTGTAAAATTCCACCATTCGCTATGACGGCGTAGGCATTTGCAATTTGTAAAGGTGTTGCCGCTATACCTTGACCGAAAGAATTTGTAGCCAACGTATGTGGTGGCCAGGGTAAAGGTTGGACTATCCCGCGAGCTTCTCCGGGATAGTCTACATTCGTTTTTTGACCCATTCCAAAATCTGAAAGCACTCGATTTAAAGTCACATCTCCCATCTGCAAAGCCATTTTGGCCATCCCAATATTTGAAGAAAAAGAAATGATCTCTGAGACAGTTAAGAATTTAAACTTTTCATGAGCTTCAGCTTCGCGGATAACCCTTTTTCCAATTTGAAATTCTCCATTTTCACAAAAATACTGGGTGTTGGGCTCGAGTAATCCTAAATTCATGGCTCCAGCTACAACGATGGGTTTTAAAGTGCTTCCAGGTTCAAAAATATCTGTAATAGATCGATTGCGACGCTCTGATGTTGTAAATTTTGATATTTGATTGGGATTATATCCAGGGACATTTGCCAAGGCGAGCACGGCAGAAGTTTTTGGGTCAAGAACAATCCCAAGAGCCGACTCTGCACCATAAGTCTCTTTTACATTTTTAAGTTCTGTTTCTAAAAAATACTGAAGCTCAGAATCAATGGTGAGCTTTACATCTTTACCATCTTGCTCTTCTGCAAATAACATTTCCTTTTCTAACAAAGGTCGCCCCCGGGCATCTCGAGGAACCATGAGTTTTTTTTCTTCTCCTCTTAATACATGATCAAATTTAAGTTCTAAACCCTCAAGTCCTTGCCCTTCTCCCCCGACAGCACCTAATGTTGAACCCAATAGACTTTCATTTGGATAAATACGACTCCAATCTTCGACTGTACCAACACCTGACTCATTAAGATTTTCAATTTTTTTTGCGATGGCATCATCAACTCTTCGAGAAAGCCAAACAAAACGACGGTTTTCATTTTTTATTTTTTCAAAAACTTCTGTTTCATTCATTTTTAAAAGTTTTGAAAGCTTTCTAGCAACTCTTTTAGGCTTTTCAATTAATTTGGGATCGGCATAAATTGAATATTTTTTTACAGATACAGCTAAATCTCGATGGTTTCTATCTAATAAACTTCCACGACGAGGCTGAATACGCACTAAAGTTTGATATTGTCGCTCTTTTAATTGTGTTAATCGTTGATCTGGAAATATCTGCAAATAGGCAGCCCGAGACAACAAAAGAATCCATAACAAAAGTACACCTAAGAATAAAATGACTATACGTATTTTCAAATTCACTCCCTTGAATTTTAAAAATCAATAAACTACTCTATTAAATCTTCTTGATCCACGGTCAAATAAATCACCTGCCCACTTTGAGTTTTTTTAAGTGACAGTTGATTTTGAGCAATTTGATCAAGGACCTGGGGCTGAGTCCGTCGTGCGAGCTCAACCTCTTTCTTTTTAAGTTCTTCATTTAAACGTTTAAATTCTTTTCGAACTTTTAAAATTGAATAGCCAATCCGTCGCTCTTCAATATGAAAAAAAGCTAAGGTAAACAAAGTGCTAATAATAAATAAAACGCTTAAAAATGGTTTAAGTTGCTTTATCGCATGTAGACTCATCCTGAGTACTCCTTTGAAACACACGCAGCTTTGCAGATCTAGAGCGTGGGTTTGCAAGTGCCTCATCCCTTGAGGCAACAATTACTTTTTTATTTACGAGAGACCCCAAATCTTTGGAATCCTTAAAAATATTTTTAACAATACGATCCTCTAAAGAGTGAAAAGTTAAAACAGCCATTTTTCCATCTGGCTTTAATAACTCCATAAGGCTCCTTAAAGACTCACTAAGTACGTCCAGCTCTCGATTCACATGCAACCGCAGAGCCATAAAATACTGAGTTGCAGGATGCTGACCCTTGATCCGCCAGCCATCCACTCGAGCAATGAGCTCGGATATTTCCCTGGTTCTGCTATAGGGCTTAGTTTTTCGATCATGAACTATGGCTCGAACCACACGATAAGGTTTTCGAACCTCACCATATTTCTGAAAAACAGTAATTAAGTCTTCTTCACTGTATTCATTAATAATATCTGCGGCTGTAAACTCTTGTTTTTGATTCATTCTCATATCCAATGGTCCATCATGATAAAAACTAAAACCCCGTTCTCCCTGATCGAGCTGCGGAGAGCTAACCCCTAAATCCAATAAAATAAAATCGAATTCCTTTAGATTGTAACATTTAATTTTAGAAAAGTTATCATGATGTATTTTTAATTGGCCGCTCTGGACCTCTGTCGAGAAGTTATTAATAGCGTATTGAATGGCTTCTTCGTCTTGATCGAAGGCCTCACAGTGAAGCCCTGGATAGGCCTGTTTTATAGCTGAAAAATGCCCTCCTCGGCCAAAGGTACCATCTAAATAGCGAAGATCCTGATTTCCTTGATGGGAAAACATTTCAAGGATTTCATGAACCATGATCGGAATATGGGGATTTTGTTGGATTTTTGTCTCATTTATTATCATTTTGAGGAAATTAAGTATTATTTCATTG
>Ga0116158_10005459_pt1 | contig 10736 bp, 9 predicted proteins | sample AD_UKC052_MetaG_FD_89883 | JGI IMG/M metagenome (GOLD analysis project Ga0116158, IMG submission 89883) | Active sludge microbial communities of municipal wastewater-treating anaerobic digesters from USA - AD_UKC052_MetaG | ecosystem: Engineered > Bioreactor > Anaerobic > Digestate | place: USA... | reverse complement strand
TGAACTTCTCTTTTAGTCTCAATTCACAGCTACTAATTTGGTAGCAAATCAGGTTTTCGAAGTCGATTTCATTGAAACTTGGTAACCTCACATCATGAACTCTAGTAAACGCCAATCGTCTGCACGGCAATCAGACCATCAGTCACCCATCGTCAACCTCGCCCTTCAAGGTGGCGGCTCCCATGGGGCGTTCACGTGGGGTGTCCTTGATGCGCTGCTTGAGGACGGACGACTTGAGCTCGAAGGCATCAGCGGCACCAGCGCGGGAGCGATGAATGCTGTGGCGCTCGCGCAGGGATTTGCCAAAGCCGAGCAAACAATCAAAGGTGATCCGCGTGAAGCGGCTCGGGAGTCACTGGCCTGCTTTTGGGACGGCATCATTGGTATGGGCGCCCTGTCGGAGGCGCAGCGCGCTCCGTTTGATGTGCTTTTTGGAAAGATGGGCGGCATCAACTCACCCGCGAGTCTCTGGACGAGTGCCATGACCAGTTTTTGGTCCCAGACGATGTCGCCTTATCAAAGTAACCCCTTCGACATCAATCCATTGCGGCAATTTCTCCAGGAGCAGGTGGATTTCGACCGATTGGCGCGACTCAACAAACTCAAGGTATTTGTAGTGGCCACTCGGGTATCTACGGGTAAGGCGGAAGTTTTTTCAGGCAAGCGGTTGTCAGTGGATGCTGTCATGGCGTCAGCTTGTTTGCCAATGATGTTTCGTGCTGTAGAAATTGAAGGGGATCACTTTTGGGACGGTGGTTACTCAGGCAACCCGGCCATTCATCCGCTGATCTATAGCTGCAACAGCAGCGATATTGTGCTCGTCCAGATTAACCCGATCAAGCGCGACAAACTGCCGACGACAGGTGCCGAAATCATGGATCGCATGAACGAGATCACATTCAACGCAGGACTGATTGCCGAAATGCGTGCTATTGATTTTGTGAAGCGCCTGCTAGCTGAAGGAAAATTGGACGCCAAGTCCTACAAGAATATATTGATGCACCGAATTGATGGTGGTGAAGTGCTTGAGGAGCAGGGTGCGGCAACAAAAACGTCCGTAAGCGCAGGCCTGATCCACGGGCTTCGTGATCTAGGCAGGGCCAGCGCGAAGGCCTGGCTCGCAACGCATTTTTCGGCTTTGAGTGTTGAAAGCACTGTGAATATTGCGCGGGATTATCTGGACGATATGCGTGTGCCTGTGTCGTCGCGGTCTTGATCGGATACAGACAATTCAAAGAGCGGGCCAGACAGGATCACTGCTACGCGAGAGCAGATCTTGCCAGGTCAGATACAGGCGAAGATCGAACTCCAGTTGATGGTAGCTGGGTTCCATATAGGTACACAGTTGGTAAAAGGATTTGCCATGCTCTTTTTCCTTGATATGGGCCAACTCGTGTACTGAGATCATCCTCAGCAGTTCAATGGGCACGTCCCTGAAGAGCGTTGCTATGCGGATTTCGCGCTTGCTCTTAAGTTTGTTGCCTTGAACCCGGGATACGGTTGTGTGAGTACCCAGCGCGTGCTGAATGACTTTGAGCTTGCTGTCAAACGCCACCTTGGCCAGTGGCTCAGAGCTACGCAGGTATTCATTTTTTAGGCGCATGACATAGTCATACAAAGCCTTGTCCGTTCTTATGTCATGCGTGGAGGTGTATTTTTTTCGTAATAGCGCCGTCAACCGGCCTTGTTCGATCAGTTCGCGGACCTGTGATTGAACTGATTCGGAATAGGCCGTCAGATACTTCAACGTCTGCATGGGCTGCGGCTTGCCTCTAGCTCTCCCTACGCAGCGCGGGGAACAGGATCACGTCACGAATACTGGGGCTGTCTGTTAGCAGCATCATCAGTCGGTCAATGCCGATGCCACACCCCCCAGTGGGTGGCATGCCATACTCCAGTGCACGCACAAAATCATGGTCATAGAACATGGCTTCGTCGTCACCGCTGTCTTTGGCTGCCACCTGGGCATGAAAGCGCGCAGCCTGATCTTCTGCATCGTTGAGCTCGCTAAAACCATTGCCAAATTCTCGTCCCGTGATGTAGAGCTCAAAGCGCTCGGTTACTTCGGGGCGATCATCGTTGGCGCGGGCCAAAGGTGAAATTTCGGTGGGATGTTCCATGATGAAAGTTGGTTGCCAGAGCTTTTCTTCCACAGTTTCCTCAAAATACATCACTTGCAGGCTGGCCAATGTGCGCGAGGATAGTTTGTCCTTTGCCTCTGAAAGACCGAGCTTGCGCAGGGCGTTGGTTAGCCAGACGCTGTCATTTACGTTGTCTCCGGCATCGGTGTGTTTGCGGATGGCTTCGGTGATGGTCAGCCGCTCAAACGGCTGGCTCAAGTCCACTGCCTTGCCGTTGTACGTGAGCTCAAGCGTGCCAACGGTTTTTTGTGCAGCATTACGGATGATGGCTTCGGTGTAAGTCATCAGATCAAGATAGTTCCAGTAAGCGGCATAGAATTCCATCATCGTGAATTCAGGGTTGTGGCGAACCGAAATTCCCTCGTTGCGGTAACTCCGGTTAATTTCAAAGACCCGCTCAAATCCACCCACAATCAACCTTTTCAGATACAGCTCAGGTGCAATACGCAGAAACATCTCCTGGTCTAACGCGTTGTGATGTGTTTTAAACGGCTTAGCGTTGGCGCCGCCGGGAATCGGGTGGAGCATGGGTGTTTCGACTTCAAGAAAGTCGTTGGCCACCATGAATTCACGAATATTGCTTACAGCCTTGCTACGGGCTACAAACCGCTGGCGTGCAGTCTCATCAGTCATCAGATCAACATAGCGCTGGCGATACTTCTGTTCCTGATCGGCCATGCCATGGAACTTGTCGGGCATAGGTCGAAGACTTTTTGTCAGTAGCCGCACGCTAGTTGCGTGAATCGACAGTTCACCAGTTTTGGTTTTGAATATGCGCCCCTCGGCAGCGACGATGTCACCCAGGTCCCAATGTTTGAAGCTGGCGTACAACTCGTCGCCAATGTCTTCGCCTTTGACGTAGATCTGGATACGTCCGTTTGAGGGTCCAAAAGAGGCGTCCTGCAATGTACAGAAGCTGGCCTTGCCCATGACGCGTTTGAGCATCATGCGGCCGGCCACTTTAGCGATTGCACCCACTGCGGCGAGTTCGTCTGTGGTTTTGGATTCAAAATCTTTGAACAATTCGCCAGCCCGGTGGGTCGGCTGAAAGTCGTTCGGAAATGCCACACCTTTGCCCAGTGCCTGTTGCTGGCGCATCACTTTCAGTTTTTCGCGGCGCTCAATGATTAGCTGGTTGTCGTCTTGTGGTGTTTGGGTTGGGGTGTGATCGGACATGAGAAACCAGAAAAGATGGGGATGCGGCTTGCCGCACAAGTAGGACTAAGAAGTAGATTTTAAGTTTTTGTTGCCCGAAATGATCGGGCGCTATGATTCAACGCGCAATATCTAAAAATTCATGTTCTATCAAATCATTTCCCTGCTACTCGAAGTTGCCATTGGACTGGTGGCTGGTGCCTGCCTGCTGCGGCTGTACATGCAATACCTGCGCATTCCCATGTCAGCCCGTTCCGGCAATCCACTTGGCAGATTCGTATTTGCCTTGACGGACTGGCTGGTTCTACCCTTACGGCGTGTTGTACCTTCTCTGGGCCGATGGGATATGGCCAGCCTGGTGGCGGCTTTTTTGCTGCAGCTGACGCAATTCCTGATTCTCTGGTTGCTCGCAGGAGCTGGTGGCGGACTAGTAACAGTTCCCATTCTGGCGTTATTTGGCCTGGCCCGGCTGGCACTCTCTGGGATGACCGGGTTGATCATCGTTTATGCCGTACTGTCATGGGTACAGACCCAGAACGTGTTGTCCGACGTGATTGAGAGACTTTGTTCGCCACCGCTCATACCGATTCGTCGCGTTGTTCCGTTGGTAGGCGGGGTGGATTTGTCGCCGCTGGTGCTACTTGTGTTGCTGCAGGTCGCCGCTATTGTGCTCGGAGCATTTCAAGGCGCCGTGCTGCTTTAAGACGAGCCCGCGCGATCAGCTCACAGCATCCGCTGGCTGCCGCTGCAGCATTGCCAGCGTGCTGGCCACTGTCTTGCGCAATTCGCGGCGGTCGCAGATGAAATCTATAGCTCCTTTTTGCTGCAAAAACTCGGCGCGCTGAAAACCTTCAGGCAAAGTCACGCGCACGGTGGACTCGATCACACGTGGGCCGGCAAAACCGATTAGCGCCTTGGGTTCGGCGATGACCACATCGCCCAGGAATGCAAACCCGGCACTGACGCCGCCCATAGTTGGGTCGGTCAGCACGCTGATATAAGGCAGACCTTTCTTGGCCAGCTTGGTCAAGGCAGCATTGGTCTTTGCCATCTGCATCAGGCTAAGCAGGCCTTCCTGCATGCGCGCCCCGCCCGTGGCCGTGAAGCAGATGAAAGGCACCTTTTGTTCGATGGCGGTTTCAACGCCACGCACGAAACGTTCGCCCACCACCGAGCCCATGCTGCCGCCCATAAATTCAAATTCAAAGCAGGCCGCCACCACGCTCACGCTGTGAACCGCACCGCCCATGACCACCAGCGCGTCAGTCTCGCCGGTATTGTCCATGGCTTCTTTGAGGCGCTCGGGGTACTTGCGGCTGTCCTTGAACTTCAGCGCATCGACCGGCAACACTTCTTGTCCGATTTCGAACCGGCCTTCGTTGTCCAGAAAGACATTGAGCCGCGCCCGCGCCCCGATACGGTGGTGGTGGCTGCAGGTGGGGCAGACGTTCTGGTTTTGCTCCAGGTCGGTCTTGTACAGCACGGTTTCGCAGCTCGGGCACTTGATCCACAAGCCTTCGGGCACACTGCGCCGTTCAGCCGGGTCGGTGTGCTGGATTTTAGAGGGGAGCAGTTTTTCGAGCCAGGACATAGTGGGTTCCTCAGAATCGGATCAGTTAAAGGCTGGGTCGGTGTAGGGAAGGTCTGAATTATGAATCCAAAGCAGCGCGAATTCCACGAAGGAAATCGCCTGCCACTGGGACCACCTTGTCGCGCGGCTGGTCGTCGATCAGTTGGATGATCTTGCTGCCAATCACCACCGCATCGGCGACCTTGCCAATCGCCTTGGCCGTGGTCTCATCGCGAATGCCAAAGCCCACGCCCACGGGCACGTTCACAAATTGGCGAATGCGCGGCAGCATGGCTTCCACCGCCGCCGTGTCCAGTGTGCCTGCACCAGTGACTCCCTTGAGCGATACGTAGTACACGTAGCCCGTGGCAATGCGGGCGATTTGCGCCATGCGCGAGTCGGTGCTGGTGGGGGCCAGCAAGAATATGAGGTCCATGCTGGCAGACTTGAGTTCGGCCGCGAAGGTCTCGCATTCTTCAGGCGGGTAGTCCACCACCAACACGCCATCTACACCTGCTGTGGCCGCGTCACGCACGAAGGGGCTCTGCGCAGAAGGTTTGGCCAGTGTTGTGGCGTGTTTTTGGTTGTAGCGTTCAATCGGGTTGGCGTAGCCCATCAGCACGACGGGCGTGGTGCCGTCTTTTTGGCGAAAAACACGCACCATCTCCAGCACGTGCACGAGGCCAATGCCAAAGGCCAGGGCCCTGTCGCCAGCCTTCTGGATGACCGGGCCATCGGCGCTAGGGTCAGAAAATGGCACCCCGAGTTCGATCACATCAGCACCTGCGGCGACCATGCCGTGCATTAGCTCGGGCGTTATGTCGGCGAACGGGAAACCTGCTGTGACATACGGGATGAGCGCCTTGCGGCCTTGTGCCTTCAGTGCCGAAAGAGTTGCAGCGATACGGCTCATGCTGACACTCCCGCTTTAACAATTTGCATAGGCTGCTCCAGCCCCATTGCACCGCCTTTGATGGCCTGGCCCTTGCAGCTTGGCCGGCAATAAAAGTCAGCGTTGCTCAAATCTGCTACGGTGCCAATGTCCTTGTCGCCACGGCCTGACAGGTTCACCAAAATCGACTGGTCCGTGCGCATGGTTTTGGCCAGCTTCATGGCATAGGCCACGGCATGGCTGGACTCCAGCGCAGGGATGATGCCTTCGGTGCGGCACAGGTAGTGAAAGGCTTCCAGCGCTTCCTTGTCAGTGATACCAACGTATTCGGCGCGGCCTATGTCCTTGAGGAAGGCATGTTCTGGGCCGACACCGGGATAGTCCAGGCCCGCGCTGATGCTGTGGGTTTCGGTGACCTGGCCGTTGTCGTCTTGTAGTACATAGGTGCGATTGCCGTGCAACACACCTGGGCTACCGCGTTGAAGTGAGGCGGAGTGTTTGCCGCTGTCCATGCCTTCACCTGCCGCTTCCACACCAATGAGGCGCGTGTTGGCGTGGTTGATGTAGGGGTAGAAGATACCCATGGCATTGCTGCCGCCACCCACGCAGGCAATCACTGCATCAGGTTGGTCGTTGGCGCAGCCTTGCGCTTTCAGCATCTCGGGCATTTGCACCAGACACTCCTTGCCAATCACGCTCTGGAAGTCGCGCACCATCATCGGGTAAGGGTGCGGACCGGCCACAGTTCCAATGATGTAGAAGGTATTGTCCACGTTGGCGACCCAGTCGCGCATGGCCTCATTAAGCGCGTCCTTTAGTGTTTTGCTGCCGCTTTCCACCGGTACCACAGTGGCCCCCAGCAGCTTCATGCGGTAGACGTTGGGGCTCTGGCGTTTCACGTCTTCGCTGCCCATGTAGACCACGCATTCCAGCCCGTAACGTGCGCAGATGGTGGCCGTGGCCACCCCGTGCTGGCCCGCCCCGGTTTCGGCAATCACGCGGGGTTTTCCCATGCGTTTGGCGAGCATAGCCTGGCCGATGGTGTTGTTGACCTTGTGGGCGCCGGTGTGGTTCAGGTCTTCACGCTTGAGGAAGATTTGTGCGCCGTGGCCTTTGCCGTCTGCCATTTCGCGACTCATGCGCGCAGCGTGGTAAACCGGGGAGGGGCGACCTACGAAGTGCGCCAACTCATACTCAAACTCGGCGATGAAGGCCGGGTCATTCTGATACCGGGCGTAAGCGGCTTTGAGTTCGTTGATGGCGTGGGTTAAAGTCTCCGAGACAAAGCTGCCGCCGTAAATTCCGAAGTGGCCTGAAGCATCAGGCTGCTGGTAAGTGTTCATGATTTTGATCAGTTGAGGACAGAGCAAACTCATTAGCGTTGCTCATGGAGCCTTGGTCTGTCCCGCAAGGTTTTCGAATTGCCTGTCAGCTGCACGAACGGCAGCGACGAAGCGGTTGATTTTGTCGGTGTCCTTGATGCCCCTGGCCGACTCGACACCGGAACTGACATCCACGGCCAACGTTTTACAACGTGGCCGCACCTGCAAAATGCCGTCGGCCACGTTTGCAGCATTCAGCCCACCACTCAAGACGAGGTGAGCGTTGACGCTTGGAGGAAGAAGTGACCAATTGAATGCCTTGCCGCCGCCACCATAACCCTCAACGTGTGCGTCGAGCAAAATAGCTTGGGCGTTTGAGTAATCTTGGGCGTATTTTACGAGGTCGAAGCTGGCAGCGCCATCCCCCATCGGAATGCGCGCCGCGCGCAGGTAAGCGCGGGCGCCTTGCAGGGTGGCCTCCTGGCACTGTTCTGGCGTCTCATCACCATGAAATTGGGCTGTAGCCCTTGGAATATATGCGCAAGCCGCTATAATTTTAAGAGCAGATTCATTGACGAACAGCAAAACAGGGGTGACGAAAGGCGGTAGCCGCCGGGCCAGTTCAGCCGCCCGCTCGATGGGGACGTAGCGTGGGCTTTTTTCATAGAGCACAAAACCGATGGCATCGGACCCGGCTGCCACGGCGGCATCCACGTCCTGTTCACGGGTCAATCCGCAAATCTTGATCCGGGTGCGCTGCTGGATATTTTGTGGCGTCATGGCAGCCCATCATACGCAGGCGTGCGATCCGGTAAGCCCCAATGGGCTTCGTAACGTGGCCCCAGAAAGTAGAGACCATCGGGCGAAAAAGTCGGGGCAGCGGCATCGCGGTCACGCGCGGCCAGCACTTCCAGAATCCACTGCGGCGGGTATTTGCCCTGGCCAATGGCGACCAGGCATCCCATGATGTTGCGGATCATGTGGTGCAAAAAGGCGTTGGCTTCAAATTCAAAACGCCAGTAGGCCCCACGTTGTGCGATGTTGATGTGAAGTAGGTTCTTCACCGGGGACAGCGCCTGGCAGGCTGACGCGCGAAACGAGGAAAAGTCGTGCTCCCCTATCAAGTGACTCGCCGCCTGCTGCATCGAGTGGAGTTCAAGCGCCTTGAACACCCAGCCCACCCGGCCCGCATCTACGCTGGGGCGAACAGGGGAATCCAAGAGAATATAGGCATAGCGTCTGGACACCGCGCTGGCGCGGCAGTGAAATTCCCTAGGCACTTTATGTGCCCACTGCACCGCAATGTCGTGAGGTAAATGTGCGTTGGTGCCGCGCACCCATGAACTGGTGTCGCGTTGCAGATCGGTATCGAAATGGACGACCTGCATCAGGCCATGTACACCGGAATCAGTACGGCCTGCGCACAGGGTGGATACGCGCGGCTGGGCGGTGAACCTGCCCAGAGCGGCTTCCAGCTTATCTTGCACGGTCAAGCCAGATAGCTGGCTCTGCCAGCCTTCGTAAGCCTGACCGTTGTAGCTTATCCCTAGCGCCAACCTCACGGTGATTTCAGGGGATTGCTGCCATCATCCGCAGCCGTCAGATCAATTCGTTCAGGGCGAGCTGGGCACGTGATTTGACATCGCCAGTAGCTTCAGCGATGACTTCTTCAATCAAGGCGCGGGCACCATCACTGTCGCCAATGGCAACAAACTCCTCAGCCAGAGCGAGTTTGGTTGCGAGTGGATCTTCGGCTTCGCCACTGCTCGAAGCGGATGTACCTTCGGTGGAATCATCCAGATCCAGCGACAAGGATCCTAAATCGAATTCGAGCATGCCTGGCTCGCTCATCGGCGCCTCTTTGGCGACCGGTGTATTCAAGGCGGCGGGTTCCGTCAATCCAAAGCTGGTCTGAGCTTGCCGGGCTAGTTCTGCATTTTCCTGATCATGAGATTTCTTGCCCGTATCAAGGTCCAAATCGGGCAAGTCAAAATGCAAAGCTTTTGCGTCATTGCTGGCGGGTGGTTGGGTAACGGCAGCCATGGGCTCACTTGGCAACGCAAGGTCGAGGCTGGGCAGGGCCGACAAGTTGCCGGCGGCCTGCATAGCGACGGTAGCCTGCTGTTGGGTGCTCGCGACCTCGGTAACTGCGCTCGGCGCAACGTCATCCAGTGAGAAGTCCAGATCCAGATCAAGATCAACCAAACCAGAGTTTCCAGCCTCGCTGACTTGAATGGGCAAGGTCACCGTGCTGGCAGCAAAACTGCTGCCTGTTTCAAACGGGATGGGCTTCGACAAGCTGCCACCAGAAAGGGAGGCGCCTGCAGTGGGTTCGCCACCCGGTTGGTACATTTCGTTATTAGGGTCAATGCTCAGGCCGAGTTCGCAGATGCGCTCCCAAGCCGGGCCCTCACCCTCAGTGAGTTTGTGCGCCTGGTTGGCGATGGTCTCGAAACCCTTCACATCCTGCCGTTTGGCGTAAATTTCAAGCAGCTTCTGGTGAATGGCGATACGTCCTGAGTTCGTACGCAGTGCTTCTTTCAGAATCTCCTCGGCTTGCAAATCCCGGCCGTAAGCCAAATAGACATCCGCTTCGGCTACCGGATCCACATCATCTGCGGCTTCGAGCTGGCTGGGTGAATACACCATGGACGAGCCCGTCAAACCTCCATCCTTGGTATCTACGCGCTGTCCACCACTGGCACCAAAGAATGAATCGGGCTGCAGGCGGCTCTCAAGATAAGCACTGTCCACTTGAGACACATTTTTGCGCTGACGAGCCCGCCAGAAAGCAAAACCAGCCAGCAGTGCGATTAATCCGCCTGCGCCAGCCGGTACCAGCGGATTTTCAAGCAACTGGTCTATCAAGCCGGGTTCTGCCACAGGGGCGGGCACAACTACGGGTACTTTAACTGCTGGTGCGGGCGGTGGTTCAACCACCGCAGTTGCCGGGCTGCTTGCAGCTGGAGCGGCAGCAACTGGCGCTGCCGGATCCGATGCCGGAGCTGCGGGAGGCGTCACCACAGCGACGGGCGCTTGAACCACAACGGCGGGCGCGGAAGTAGAAGCTGCGGCTATAGCTGGGCTGGCGGTGCCAGCGGCGGGTGTAGCAGGGGCAATTGCACTTGACGCTGCACCTAGTTTGCTCAGTTCCTTGATATTTTTCGAAAGCTCTGCAGCGCGTTCAGCTGCCTCTTTCTCTGCGCGCTCCTTAGCTAGCTGGGCCTCGTTCGCCTTGGTCTGAATGGAGCCTTTGGACAGGGTAAGTTTGTCCGGAACACTGGCTGCAGGTTTCTTGTCTTCAACCTTGGCTTGCACCGAACCACTGGCCTGACGATCAGCCGCACCCACTTGGGCCGCAGGGGCGTTCGTGGCCAATTTCCTGCGGAAGTCGTTGAAGTCCTTGCTTTGAGCCTGAACGACCTGCGAGGCCTCTTGGGGAGGTGTGGACTGTATTTGCTCTGATCCCGGCACATTGACCACAGCGCCGGCCTTGATCCGGTTCATGTTGCCGTCGACAAAGGCTTCAGGATTGGCGCGCAGCAAAGCAACCAGCATTTGGTCCAGCGACACGCTGGCAGGTTTGGTCGAAGCAGCAATCTTGCTGGCAGTATCACCGGGTTTGACTTTGACGCTCTTGGATCCGTCTGTGGGAG
>Ga0116158_10005451_pt1 | contig 10743 bp, 7 predicted proteins | sample AD_UKC052_MetaG_FD_89883 | JGI IMG/M metagenome (GOLD analysis project Ga0116158, IMG submission 89883) | Active sludge microbial communities of municipal wastewater-treating anaerobic digesters from USA - AD_UKC052_MetaG | ecosystem: Engineered > Bioreactor > Anaerobic > Digestate | place: USA... | reverse complement strand
GTGCTGGTGCAAGGTGCTGAACCGCTGTTCTTTCTAGACTACTTTGCCTGCGGCAAGCTGGATGTGGACACGGCGGCGGCCGTAGTGGGCGGCATTGCCAGGGGTTGCGAACTGTCGGGCTGCGCTTTGATCGGTGGCGAAACCGCTGAAATGCCCGGCATGTACCCCGCCGGGGAATACGACCTGGCTGGCTTTGCAGTGGGTGCGGTTGAAAAATCCAAAATCCTGACCGGCCAAAGTGTCAAGCCTGGAGACGTCGTGCTGGGTCTGGCATCCAGCGGCGTCCACTCCAACGGGTTCAGCCTGGTGCGCAAATGCATTGACCGCGCTGGCAGCAGTGCCCCTGCGGCGCTCGACGGCAAGCCTTTCAAACAGGCATTAATGGAACCCACACGTTTGTACGTCAAGAACGTGTTGGCTGCCCTCGCCGCCCATCCCATCAAGGCCCTTGCCCACATCACCGGCGGTGGTTTGCTGGAAAACATTCCCCGCGTTTTGCCAGAAGGCACCGCTGCCCATCTGAAGAAGGGCAGTTGGCCACAAACCGAGCTGTTTGCCTGGCTGCAAAAGACTGCAGGCATTGACGATTTCGAAATGAACCGTACGTTCAATAACGGCATCGGCATGGTGGTGGTTATTGACGCTGCCAACGCCGATGCATGTGCTAAGTGTTTGAGCGATGCGGGTGAGACGGTTTACCGGATTGGCGTCATTGCCGAGCGCGGCGCTGGCGCACCGGTCGAAGTCATCTGACCGTCAAAAAGCGCCGGCCGTCAGGCTCAGCCGGCCTGGCGGCGTAATTCATCGACGCGGTCGGCGATGGCATCCACATCGACCAGGTCTTCTGAGTGCACCAGATAGCATTCCAGATCGGCGACAGCCTGGTCGGTATGCCCCAGTTCCGCATGGGCCAACCCTCTGTCACGGTACTCGGGCCAGGACTCGGGCAATAGCACGATGAGGCGCTCCTGCACCGCCAGCATGCGCCCCCAGTCCTCCTGCGTGCGGTAGATTTCTTTGAGATTTCGCAGCATGCGCGCAATGATTTCCCGCGGCGCGGCAGATTGCAGGTACAGGCCCAAGGGCACCTCGAACGCATCTTCAAGCCCATTGCGGCGACGATAAGGGTCCAGTCGTTCAGACAGCTCTTCGCGACTGAGTGAGAGACCGGTCAACGGATCGATGACCGCCTGGCCCATGGGCAAATTGACTTTGACCATAAAGTGCCCGGGAAATCCCACACCCCGTACCACCAGCCCCAAACCCTGCGCCAGTTCCAGCCACAGCACCGCCAGGGAAATGGGAATTCCCCGCCGCGTGCGCAGCAACGCATTCATGTGGCTGTTGTCTGGGTCGTAGTAGTCGTTGACATTGCCACCAAAACCAAGGTCCTTGAAAAAAAACTGGTTAAGAACGCGCAGCTTCTGCAGTGCGCCAGCATCGGCAGGCAAGCGCCGACGAACCCGGGCCAGCAATTGGTCCACCTCATCCAGCACCAACTGGATATCGAGTTCCGGATATTCATCCTGGGCCAAGCTGACTGCGGCTTCAAAAAGGGCGAAGTCGGAATCGCTTTGCACCAGCGTTGCAAAATAATCCAGGGGGGAAGGCGGTGTATACGAAAACTGCATACGTAACCTCACATGGAACTTATCGACGAAGAAATTGTCGCAGATTCAAGCCTGCTGCCCAAACGGCACCCAAATAGAGTGTGACGGCACCCGTCATCAAAAGTGCCAGAAGGCCAATGCGCTTCAAGCTCTCGCTGCGCAGCTCAATCCAGGCAAACGCCTGCGCGGCCCAGAGCAGGTAGATCACCAGCAAGGCACTGCCAGCCAGCACCTGCACCATAAATAATCCCCAACCAGCTTCAGGTTTATAGCTGCCACGCCGGATCAATCCCACCAGCAACCAGGTCGCGTTGATCAACGCGCCAATGCCAATCGACAAGGACAGCCCTGCTTGCTGGAACAGGGGAACAAAAACAATATTGAGCAACTGCGTAATGATGAGCACGATCACTGCAATGCGAACCGGTGTCTTGATATCCTGGCTGGCGTAATAGCCGGGTGCCAGTACCTTGATAGCCACAATGCCCACCAGACCGACCCCCCATCCCATGAGCGCCAGCGTCGTCTGCTGCACATCAGTTTCGGTGAACGCGCCGTAGTGGTACAGCACCGCCACCAAGGGTTTTGCAAACGTCAGCAAACCGATGGCGCAGGGGACCGACAGCAGCACCACAATACGCAAACCCCAATCCAGCAGCGAGGAATACTTTGCGGAGTCGTCAGCCGCCTTGGCCCCCGCCAGTTGCGGCATCAGCACCACGCCCAACGCCACGCCCAGCATGGCGGTCGGAAACTCCATCAGCCGGTCGGCATAGGTTAGCCAACTGACGCTTCCCGTGGGCAAATGCGATGCAATCTGGGTATTGATCAGAAGCGATATCTGCGCAACGCTAACCCCCAGCAAAGCCGGGAGCATCAGCTTGCCGATGCGCCGGGTGCCTGCGTCCTGCCAGGCACTCGCAATTGCCGCACGTCCAATACCTATGTGCGGCAGCATGCCCAAGCGCCGCAATGCCGGAATTTGAATTGCAAGTTGCAACACACCTCCGACCATGACGCCCACTCCCATGGCGTAAATGGGTTCGATTCCACGTGCCTTGAACCAGGGCGCCAGCAACCAGGCCGCGGAGATCATGGCGATATTGAGCAGCACCGGCGTGGCAGCTGGCACTGCGAATCGCTTCCAGGTATTGAGCACACCTGAAGACAGCGCCACCATGGACATAAACCCAATATAGGGAAACATGAATCGCGTCATGAAAACCGCGGCATCGTACCCTCGTGGGTCTTTTTGCATGCCGCTGGCCATGGCCCACACCAGCGCCGGGGAAAGCACCACGCCAACAATGCAGGTTGCCAGCAACACCCACGCCAGCAGGGTAGCAACCCGGTCTACCAGCACATGGGTCGCTTCGTCTCCATGTTGCGCTTTGCTAGCCGCCAGCACCGGCACAAAAGCCTGGCTGAAGGCCCCCTCGGCGAACAGCCTGCGAAACAGGTTGGGGATCCGGAATGCAACGTTGAACGCGTCGGTCATGGCGCTGGCGCCAAACGTCGCCGCGACGAGCAGTTCGCGCACCAACCCGGTAATGCGGGACAGCAGTGTCCATAGCGACACCGTAGAAGCAGATTTGATAAGGCTCACGGGGGCGAGTGTAGCCCGGGGCAAAAGCAATGAACGCCGCCCCAACACCGTCACACCCTGGATTTGCCGACATTCGGGCGGGCTGTTACAATAATAGGCTTTGCTGACAACATCCTCAGACACAAGGAATTACTACTATGGCATCTGGAAAACCCAAGAAAAAGAACCCGCGCCTCGCGTCGGGCCGTAAACGCGTCCGCCAGGACGTCAAGATCAATGCAGCAAACACTTCCCTGCGTTCCAAATACCGCACCGCGGTGAAGAACGTTGAGAAGGCAGTTCTGGCCGGTGACAAGACCAAGGCCGGTGAACTGTTTGCGAAGATGCAAGCCGTGGTGGACACCGTGGCTGACAAGGGCATCTTCCACAAGAACAAGGCTGCTCGTGACAAGAGCCGTCTGGCCACCAAGGTAAAAGCCTTGGCCCTCGCCGCCTAAATTTAGGCAATCGCACGAGTTCCCCGGAACTCGCCGTTTGTATAGGGTGCGCTGTCAGCAAAGCAAAAAAGCCGTTCATTTGAACGGCTTTTTTGTTGGTCGGTCCCGCGGTGTCAGGCGCGGGCCGCAACGACGTCAGCCACGGCCAGCGCCGTCATATTCACGATGCGGCGCACCGTGCAGGAGCCGGTGAGGATGTGCGCAGGGCGTGCCGCCCCCAGCAGGATCGGGCCCACCGTGGTATTGGCGGCCCCGGTGACCTTGAGCACGTTGAACAGGATGTTCGCGCTGTCGATATTGGGGCAAATCAGCACGTTGGCGGTACCGGTCAATGTGGATTCAGACAAGTAGGCACCTCGAATCGCTTCAGACAACGCGGCATCACCGTGCAATTCGCCGTCGCTTTCCACATCCGGAGCCATCTTCACGAAAAGATCACGGGCTTTGCGCATCTTCAGCGCCGATGCCCGCCGGCTGGAGCCGTAATTGGAGTGGGACAGGAAGGCCACCTTGGGCGTGATGCCGAAACGGCGCACCTCTTCAGCCGCACGCAATGCAATTTCGGCCAACTCCTGCGCGCAGGGGTCTTCGTTGACATAGGTGTCGGCGATGAACAGCGTGTGTTTTTCCAGCATCAGCGCGTTCATGGTGGAAAAACCAGAGCTGCCGGCACGCAGACCAATCACGTCGCGCACATGGTCCAGGTGTCCATCAAAACGGCCGTTCACACCGCACACCATGGCATCAGCATCACCCAGATGCACCATCAGTGCGGAAATCAGGGTAGTCGAGCGACGCACTGCGGCCTTGGCCGCCTCTGGCGTCACCCCATTGCGGCCCATCAGGCGGTGGTAGGTTTCCCAATACTGGCGAAACCGTGCGTCATTTTCAGGATCGACCACATCAAAGTCGCGATCACGCCGAATATGCAGACCGGCCTTCTGGATGCGCATATCAATCACTGCAGGACGCCCCACCAGGATAGGTTTGACCATGCGCTCGTCCAGCGCCGTCTGCACTGCACGCAATACGCGTTCATCCTCCCCTTCCGCGTACGCCACACGTTTGGCCGATGCCGACGCGGCCTTCGCAGCCGCAAACACCGGTCGCATGAACATACCTGTGTGCGAAACGTACTGGTTGAGGGAATCCCGGTAGGCGTCGTAATCGGCGATGGGGCGCGTTGCCACGCCGGATGCCTCGGCAGCTTTTGCAACCGCAGGCGCAATGCGCAGAATCAGACGCGAGTCAAAGGGTTTGGGAATCAGGTAGTCCGCACCAAAGTGCAGTTCTTGCCCCGGATAGGCTGCGGCCACTTCGTCACTGATCTCGGCCTTGGCCAGGTCGGCAATCTCGCGCACGCACGCAAGCTTCATTTCCTCGGTGATCTTGGTGGCACCACAGTCCAGCGCGCCACGGAAGATGTAGGGGAAGCACAGCACGTTGTTGACCTGGTTGGGATAGTCCGAGCGCCCCGTGGCCATGATGCAATCCGGACGTGCGGCCAGGGCAAGTTCTGGCCGAATTTCGGGTTCGGGGTTGGCCAGCGCCAGGATGATGGGCTGGCGTGCCATGGTTTTGACCATGTCCCCCGACAGCACTCCCGCTGTGGAACAACCCAGAAACACGTCTGCATTGACTACCGCGTCTGCCAGTGTGCGGGCCTCCGTTTTTTGGGCGTAACGGGCCTTGGACTCGTCATAACCGCCAGGCCGACCTTCGTAGATGACGCCCTTGGAATCACACATGAACACGTTGGAGCGTTTCACACCCAGCCCGACCATGACATCCACGCAGGCCAGCGCTGCAGCGCCTGCACCGGACACCGCCAGTTTGACTTCACCAATGGCTTTGCCCACCAGTTCGAGACCATTGAGAAGCGCTGCCGAGGAAATGATGGCCGTGCCATGCTGGTCGTCATGGAACACCGGGATATTCAGCCGCTCACGCAACTTTTTCTCAATGTAGAAGCACTCTGGCGCCTTGATGTCTTCCAGATTGATGCCCCCCAGCGTGGGTTCCATGGCGGCGATGATGTCCACCAGCTTGTCCGGATCGTTCTCGGCCAGCTCAATGTCAAACACATCGATGCCGGAAAACTTCTTGAACAGACAGCCCTTGCCCTCCATCACCGGCTTGCTGGCCAGGGGGCCGATATTGCCCAGTCCCAGCACAGCCGTGCCATTGGTGACCACACCGACCAGATTGCCACGGCTGGTGTACTCGGCCGCTTTGGTTGGGTCGGCCTCAATGTCCAGGCAGGGATACGCTACACCGGGCGAGTACGCCAGCGACAGGTCGCGCTGGTTGGACAGGGGCTTGGTGGGTGACACGGAAATCTTTCCGCGAACCGGAAAACGGTGGTACTCACGCGCGGCTTCCCGCAGCGCCGATTCGGCTGCGGACAATTCGTTGGTCATGGAGGGTCCTGAACTGGAGGGTTATAGCTTCACTGGCCAAACGGCCAAGTGTGAAATTCTATGACGACGAGCCCCCAGTAGCGGGCGACACGCTATAGGTAAACTTTTTGCAGCAAGCGGATCAGTGTCTTGCGCTCGGCGGCTGTCAGTCTTGGCGCAGCGGTAATTTCGAGCTTGTAGGCATCCTCTTCGGCAATGGCCATCAACGCTTTGCCTTCGGGCGTAGGGTGCAATCCCATGGCGCGCCCGTCATTGGGATGTGGACGGCGGATGATCAGTCCGCGTTTTTCCATTGCATTGACCATGCCCACCAGATTGGGCGGCAAGATGTTGAGCGCCGTGCATAGCTGGCGTGACGTGATGCCCGGGTTGTGCACGATCAGCGAAGCCACCGAGAAATCGACCGGACGGAAATCATGCTCCGCCATCTTGCGCAAGAACACATCGATGATGGACAGTGCGGCCCGCCGGGCGTTGTAGCCCAATAGGGTCTCAAGGTAATCAGAGTTAACTTGGTCTACGCTGGGCGCAACATCGTTGGGTGCAGAGGACATGGGGATCAGACAATCAGGGCAACAGCAGGTGCGCTGATGATAGCGATTCGCATACCAAACTCCGGCATTACCCAGCGCTGCAATGCCTGTGCCGGCGCAGTCCACCGCGCGCTGTGGTCAGGCGCGTCGCGCGCGATCTTCAGCCACGCCCAATCGAGCAGAAGTACAGCCACAGCCCGCAAGTAGTCGTCGGCGACCCAGTAGGCGCCCGTCCCGTCAGCCGCCGCAGCTGCGACGATGTCCATCGTTGCTTTCTCCAGTACTGCAATCCGGGCTGCAGTCCTCTGATCGGCGGGATTGCCATCGTCCAGCTCGGAACGGAGGTCCTGCAGCCATGCAAAGCATGTCGCACCACCATCGGAAAGAACCTTGCGCACCAGCAGGTCAATGGCCTGGATTTCGTTGGTGCCTTCGTAAATCATTGCCACGCGCGAGTCCCGCACGTTCTGCTCGATGCCCCACTCACGCACATAGCCATGACCACCAAACACCTGCAGACACTCACTACCGCCATAGAACGCCTGGTGCGTAAACGCCGCCTTGATCACCGGCGTCACCAGACTGCACCATCGCTGCGCTGCGGCCTTGCGTGCGGCATCGGGATGGTGCCTGGCGATGTCCAACTCTAGCGCCGTGCGATAGGCCAGTAGGCGCCCGCCGTCGATCCAGGCGCGCTGTGTATCGAGAATGCGGCGCATGGCAGGGTGTTCAGCAATCACATCGGCCTCTGCGGCCGACTTGCCACGTCCCGGCGCGCGCATCTGGCGACGGTCTCTGGAGTAGGCATCGGCTTTTTGCCACGCAGCATCCAGCAAACCGATGCCCTGCAGTGCCACATGCAACCGTGCTGCGTTCATCATCACGAACATGGCGTTGAGGCCTTTACCAGGTTCACCCACAATCTGGCCTGAAGCCTCGTCAAAACGCATCACACAGGTGGGGCTGCCATGCAAGCCCATCTTCTCTTCAATGCGCTCGCAGTGCACGGCACTGCGGCTGCCATCTGGATAGAACTTGGGCACCAGAAACAAGGACAACCCCTTGGGACCGGGTGGAGCGTCAGGCAAGCGGGCCAGGACCAGGTGCACGATGTTGTCACTCAAGTCATGCTCACCACCGGAAATGAAAATCTTGGTGCCACTGATGCGGTAGGTGCCATCGGCCTGGGGCACGGCCTTGGTCCGCGCCAAGCCCAGATCGCTTCCGGCGTGTGGCTCGGTCAAGCACATGGTGGCCAACCATTCGCCAGTGGCCACTTTCTCCAGGTACTGCGCTTTGAGGTCCTCGCTGGCATGGTGCTTGATGCACTCATAGGCACCATGCAACAAGCCCGGAGCCATGGTCCAGCCATGGTTGGCCGCACTTAAATTTTCATACAGCACCGCTTCCAGTACGGCGGGCAAGCCCTGCCCTCCATCTTCCGTTGCAGCCGCCAGGGCTGGCCAACCGGCCTGCCAGAAGGCCTGGTAGGCATCGCGAAAACCTGGCGGTGTGGTGACCTTGCCGGCATCAAATCGGCATCCGGTTTCATCGCCATCACGGTTGAGTGGTGCAATGACCTCACCTACAAATTTCCCCGCCTCATCGAGCACCTGCTGCATCAGATCCGCGTCGATTTCGGCGAAAGGTGCAAGCGCCTGGAGCTGCCCAGGTGCGCCCAGCACATGGGCAATCAGGTGAAAAGTGTCAGCGGTTTGAGGTTGGTAATTCATGGCTGGAGAGTGGAACAATCAGGCGGCTTGTTTTTTCTTGGCAGCACCGAGGTAGGTGTCAATCACGCGCGGATCGGTGGCCAGTTCTTTGGCCGGCCCATGCAGCGCAATTTCTCCCATCTCCAGCACATAGCCATAGTCGGCCGTCTCCAGAGCGGCGCGGGCGTTCTGCTCTACCAGCAACGTGGTGACACCCGTCTTGCGCAGTGCATCGATGGTCTGAAAAATTTCCCTCACCACCAACGGCGCCAAACCGAGGCTGGGTTCGTCCAGCATCAGTAACGTGGGGCGCGACATCATCGCGCGGCCCACGGCCAGCATCTGTCGCTCGCCACCTGACAGCGTGCCTGCTGCCTGGGTGCGGCGCTCTTTCAAGCGGGGGAAGAGCTGGAACACCACATCCAGTTGCTCGCGCCACTGCGCATTGCCTTTGCGGACCTGACGGAATGCACCCAGCTCCAGGTTGTCCTGCACAGGCATGGTGCCGAACAGTTCCCGCTTTTCTGGCACCAGTGCAATGCCCAGCATGACGCGTTCTTCTAGCGTCAGCTGGTCAATGGCGCGGCCCTCAAACTCGATGCTCCCGCGCGCAGGCAGCACGCCCATCAGCGCATTCAGAAACGTCGACTTGCCGGCCCCGTTGGGACCAATCACAGTGATCACACTGCCTTTGGGCGCATGCAGGTCAATGGAGTGCAGCACTTCGGCACGGCCATAACCAGCCTGCAGGCCTTTGACCGATAAAACGTTTTGGCTCATGGTGGCCTTCCTTCAATGTTCTACACCGAGGTACGCAGCGCGTACCTTGGGGCTTTGCTGCACTTCTTCAGGCGTGCCGTCCATCAGCTTGGTGCCGAACTCCATCACCACGATGTGGTCGGTCACGTCCATCACCAGGTCCATGTCGTGCTCTACCAGCAGAATGCTCATGCCTTCAGATTGCAGTTGGCGCAGCACCTGGATCAACGCCTGCTTCTCCTTGTGGCGCAAACCGGCTGCAGGCTCATCGAGCAGCAGCAGTGCCGGGTCGCTACACAGGGCGCGGGCGATTTCCAGCAGACGCTGCGGGCCCATGGCCAGGTTGCCCGCCAGTTCGTGCATGGCGTGGCCCATACCGATACGCTCGAGCTGACGCGCAGCTTCGCGCATCAGACTTTGCTCTTCGGCACGGTCCAGGCGCAGCATGGACTTCAGTGCGTTGTCGTGTCCCCGCAGTTGCGCGCCCAGTGCCACGTTTTCCAGCACCGTCATTTCCGGAATCATCTTCACGTGCTGGAATGTACGGCTCATACCGCGGCGCGCGATTTCGCGTGAAGGCAAACCACTGATGACTTCACCCCGGAACTTGACCGTACCCGAGGTCAGGCCCAGGACGCCAGTGACAAGATTGAACGTGGTCGACTTGCCTGCCCCGTTAGGACCAATCAGGCCCACAATTTGGCCAGCCTGGATCGAGAAGTTGATGTCATTCACGGCCACCAGACCGCCAAACTCCTTGCGGATACTGTTGACTTCGAGCACCGTATCGCCCTTCGCTGGCTTGGTGCGCTCCGGCAAGGCCGGCGCGCTGTGCCAGTCTTCCTTGCGGTTGGGCTTGGGCAGGTATTTGCCTACCAGCGACCACATGCCGTCAGGCAAGTACTTCAATACCAGTACCAGCACAACGCCGAACACAATCACTTCGTAGCTGCCGCTGGTACCAATCAGCTTGGGCAGGAGCACCTGCAACCAGTCTTCCAGAAGCTTGGTCGCCACGGCACCGCCTATCGCACCCCACACAAAACCTGCACCACCCAATACGGCCATGAACAGGTATTCAATGCCCATCTTCAAACCAAAGGGCGAAGGATTGATGGAATGCTGGAAGTGTGCGAACAACCAGCCGGAAATGCTGGCAAACAACGCAGCAATCAAGAAGATGCCGACCTTGTGCTGGAGCGTATCCACACCCATGGCCTCGGCCATCAAGGTGCTCGAACGCATGGCGCGAATGGCACGGCCGGTACGCGAGTCCAGCAGGTTCAATACGGCAAAGGCTCCCAGCAGCACCGCACTCCAGGCCAGTACAAAGAAACTGCGGCCACTGCTGACTTCCCAACTGCCCAGCATCAGGGGCGGAATGCCCAACATGCCGTCGTACTTGCCCAATGCATCCATATTGCCCATCAGGTAGTACAGCGACAGGCCCCAGGCAATGGTGGCCAGCGGCAAATAGTGGCCCGACATGCGCAGCGTGATCCAGCCCACCAGCAGTGCACTGACTGCGGTGATGCCCAACCCAGCAAATACCGTGAGCCACGGTGACCAGCCCATCTGTGTGGTGAGGTAAGCGCTGGTGTAGGCACCAATGCCTACAAATGCAGCCTGACCGAACGACGTCAGACCACCGATACCGGTGAGCAGC
>Ga0116158_10005423_pt1 | contig 10772 bp, 10 predicted proteins | sample AD_UKC052_MetaG_FD_89883 | JGI IMG/M metagenome (GOLD analysis project Ga0116158, IMG submission 89883) | Active sludge microbial communities of municipal wastewater-treating anaerobic digesters from USA - AD_UKC052_MetaG | ecosystem: Engineered > Bioreactor > Anaerobic > Digestate | place: USA... | reverse complement strand
TGCTCTGCCTGTCCATCACATGCGCCCTGTTTATTTATAATTTTTGGCTCTTTTTCATATCGTATGGGTTAAGATATTTAAATTAAGTTAAGAGTTCAGAGTGGAGAGTTGAGAACTAAAGGACTTTTGTAAATTTCGATAAGTCTTTTTTAAATATTTTATATATAAAGCTCGCAGGGCGAGCCCCAACCTCAACTATTCACTATCCACTCTACACTATTCACTGATAAACTTACCCACATGAAATGAATAAGAACCTAATTTTTAATAGTCCGCCCCCGGCCGGCGCGTTCTAAAAAAATCGAACCGCCGCCCGTTTTATATTTATGTATTTTAATAATATTGCAGTCTAATTGTCAAGATAAATAAAATAAATTGTATTTTAAAGAGAATAATGATAAAATTTTAATATGCTGAAGTTAATCTTTTACGGCCTGATATACGGCTTTATGATTTCGATCCCCATAGGGCCCGCCAATATCGAACTGATAAAACGCGGAATGCATTCCGGTTTCAAAGACGCTTTCGAGGTGGGGCTAGGAGCGGCGGCTTCCGACGCCATGCTCTGCCTTCTTGTATATTTCGGCGTAGTGAAAATTTTATTGGCTTCCAAACTGATCAACATCCTTCTCGGCCTGGGCTGCGGCATGCTTATGTTTTATTTCGGCATAAGCGGCCTCAAAGCCATATTCATAGACAGGCACAAGCCCGACGTTTTAAAATATATAAAGGGGCCTGAAGTAAAGGGCGCCCCGCTTGCGACCGGTTTCAGCGTTAACACCACCAACCCTATGGTAATAGGCTTCTGGGTGGTTTTTCTCGGCGCGGTGACATCTTACGGCCAGAACCGCGAATGCTTCGCTCTTTATCCTAAATCTTCGATATTTCTCTTCGCGCTGTCGGTATTCTGCGGATCGCTGGCATGGTTTTACATACTGGCCAAAATCGTCCAGAAGGGGAAAAAATATATCAGCTCGTCTCTTTTCGAATTAATCTCCTTCATATGCTCTACGCTGTTCATATTATTCGGTTTCGCGCTTTTATTCGGCGTGACTAAAATCATTATGTCTTAGCCGGCCGCACAATTCAGGCATCAAAGTCCACTGGCGGCAATATTAAAGAAAATTATATATAACTTATATTTAATATTTGATTATTCGTCTCAAAAATGTTATAATGATAAATAAATCAGCTATAACGGAGGCAGATATGCTCGCGAAAAAATTCACGATACCTAAAATGGCTTGCGGAAATTGCTTTAATGTTATTAAAAACGCCTTAACTAAAATAAACGGAGTTAACGGCATAACTTGCGATTTGAATTCCAGAACGGTAAGCGTCGATTTCGACGAAACGCTCACCAGCGACGCCGCCGTCTCCGACAAATTATCGAAGATCGGCTTCCCTCCCGAAATCAATGGATAAAAAGAGCGAAAACATGAAAAATATAAAGCTTCAGATAAGCGGAATGTCGTGCGTCAACTGCTCTAATTCGATAGAATCCTATTTAAAAAGCTCCGAAGGCGTTAAAAGCGTAACCGTCGATTTCATGACGGGGCGGGCGGCCGCCGAATACGACGAAAGCCTTATAGATGAAAAGCGGATATTCGAAATGGTTTCAGAGCTGGGTTTCGGCGCGCGGCAGGTTACCGAAGACGCACCTGCGGAGGGACAATTCGAACCCGAAAACGCTTTCGGCAGGCCCCGTATTTTAACCGCCATAGTTTTCGCGCTGCCGGTTTTCGTTTTAAATATGTTTTTCTGCCATCTTAAATATTCTCCTTTAATAATGAGCGTCCTGACCCTGCCGGTGCTTTTTTACTGCGGCGCGCCGTTTCATAAAAAAGCTTTTATAACCGTCAAAAACCGCCTCCCTCTTACAATGGACGCGCTCATATCAGCGAGCGCGTTTTCGTCTTTTCTGCTCAGCGTTTTCATGTATTATGCAAAAGGCTCCCACGAAGTTTATTTCGATTCTTCGGCTTCGATAATAGCCATAATTTTATGCGGAAAGGCTCTCGAAGAAAAGATGAAACGCAAATCCAAACGCAATCTCGGTGGGATAATAGAAGGAATGCCGGAAGAATGCACGCTCGAAAAAGACGGAAATGAATCGGCCATAAAAGTATCTGAAATCAAGGCCGGCGACACGCTCATAATAAAGCCCAATCAAAAAGTGGCCGTAGATTCCGTTATACTCCGCGGCGAAGGTTTCGTAGAAAACTCCGCCATAACCGGCGAAAGCGCTCCGCTTTATTGCCGCGAAGGCGATACGCTCTGGGCGGGCTCTCAAAATTCCGACGCTATTTTTAAAGTGCGGGCCGTGGCCGAAGGCCGCGATTCTTATATAAACCGGATAGAAAGCATGCTCAACCAGGCGCTCTTTAAAAAGGCGCGCATACAAAAAACAGCGGACGCTATCGCGTCGTGGTTCGTGCCCGCCATATTCGCCCTGGCATCGCTCACGCTCGCGGGGCAATATTTCTTGTTTTCAAAAAGCGTCGAATTTTCAATTCTAGCGGCCATATCGGTAATCGCTATAGCCTGCCCCTGCGCTCTCGGGCTTGCGCTTCCTACCGCTTTTTATTTTGGAGCCAACACCGCCGCCGTAAACGGGATACTATTCACCGACCCGGACTCTCTTCATGCTATTAATGAAATAAACGCCCTGGTATTCGATAAAACCGGAACTCTTACGCAAAACAGGCTTAAAGTGAAAAACGCCGAATTTCACCCGGCCGAAGGGACGGCCTCCGCGGAAATATTGCGGATTATAGCTTCGGTAGAACGCTTCAGCGACCATCCGGCGGCAAAGGCGCTCAACGAATACGCCGCCGGCGCTTCGGCGGACGCGCGGCTGGAAGTTTGCGAATACCAAACGCACGGCGGTTCAGGTATTTCAGCGGTCTGCGAAGGCAAAAAAGTTTTAATAGGCAATAAAAATCTCGCCGGGAAAGGCGCCGAAAGCGTTTTTAAATCGGGGGCGGAGGGCCTGGTCTTTTACGCATCGATCGACGGCGTTCCCTCGGCCGCTTTCGAACTCGAAGAAATAATGAGCGAAGGCGCGGCCGAAACCGTCGCGCAATTAAAAAAGGAAGGCATCGCCGTTTATCTTCTCACCGGCGACATAGAACGAAACGCCATCCCTGCGGCGAAAGCTTGCGGCATAGATCCGGCCAACGTGAGGTTTTCTATGAAGCCCGACGAAAAAGCCGATTTTATAAAGCAGCTCAAGAAAAACGACCCGCGCGCCAGAGTGGCGATGGTAGGAGACGGAGTAAACGACGCCCTCTCGATGGCCTGCGCGGATATAGCCGTCGCCATGGCGGACGCCACCAATATAGCCAAAACCGCCGCCAGCATAATATTGACCGGATCCGGCCTCAAAAACGCCGTAAAGGCTATACGGCTGGGCAAAAAAATGCGCTCGGTGATATTGCAGAATTTTTTCTGGGCTTTTTTTTACAACGTGATTTTAATACCTTCGGCCATGGCCGCGCGGCTTAATCCCATGCAGGCCGCGTTCGCTATGGCGGCGTCGTCCGTTTTCGTGGTGCTTAATTCGACGCGGCTCAAAAAATTATAAATAAGCTTATCTTCCGATAAGAAGGTTATATAGCGGCATGTAAAAAGTCGATATTATGGAATCGGTGACACCGGCGCTCATCAGCACGATGAACATCAAAAAGCCTATTCCGGGTGGAATATAAAGATTTTCATATATTTCATCCGGCAGCATCGATCTGATTACGTTAAAACCGTCCAGCGGCGGGATCGGAATAAGATTGAATATCCCGAGCACTAGATTTACCGATATAACGGCCGCGGAAAATTTCAGCATAAGTATGGCCGTTTCTATAGACAAAACGCCGCTTTTTACCATGCCGTCGCCGTAGCCCATAAGCATTCTTACGATTCCGCCAAAAATGGCCGCCAGGGCAAAATTAGACAGCGGGCCGGCGAGGGAAATCCAGTATTCGTCGGTTTTAGGATCGTTGAGATTGCGCGGGTCCACGGGCACCGGCTTCGCCCATCCGAACATAAACGGCGAATTCATTATCAGAAGCATTACCGGCAGTATAACCGTTCCGAACGGGTCCACATGGTTTATAGGATTCAGGCTGACGCGCCCTTCGTCGTAAGCGGTCGTGTCGCCGCACTTATAAGCCACAAAAGCGTGCGCGGCCTCGTGCACGGTAATCGCGATTATAAAGCCTATTATCTGAAGTATAGCGGTATCGCTCATAGTTCTCCCGTAACGCTCATCTCGACGGCATCTTTATTTCGCCGCAGATATCGGTTTTCATAATTTTTTTGATTTCTTTAAGGTCGCCGCTCTTTCCCAGCGCATACATGAGTTTACAGAGCGTGGTTTCCAGCGTCATGTCAAAAGCCGCTATAGCGCCTATTTTAGCCGCCTTCATTCCCACTTCGTAGAGATTGAGGTCCACCTCTCCCAGCAGGCACTGCGTGCCTATAACCACGGCGATATTTCTGGCTATAGCGCGCTCGATGCCGGGCAGTATGCTGTTTTCATTCGTCGGGATATTGCCGGCGCCGAAGCCTTCTATTACTATGCCTTCATATCCCATTTCTATAATCTTATCGAATATACGGGGCGATATCGACGGAAACATTTTAAGCAGAAATACGTTTTTGTTGAAATTAGATTCGACCGTCAGTTTTTTTCTGCACGGCATGCGGCGGTGTTCGAATAATTTTATGACCAGGCCGACTTCGCCTATAGGTTTTTCGTTGACCGACTCGAAAGCGTTGAGGTGGAAAGCCGATATCTTCTTGGCGCGGGTTCCGCGGATTATTTTTTCGCCGAAAAGTATCGCCACTTCGTTAATATCTTTAGTGGCCGCGATGAACGAATTAATGAAATTATTCCTGGCGTCCGAACCGATTTCCCCGAGAGGCATCTGAGAGCCGGTTAGTATAACCGGCTTTTTAAGATTTTGAAGCATGAACGAAAGGGCGGCCGCGGTATATGCGAGCGTATCGGTGCCGTGAGTTATGACGAACCCGTCGTAATCGTCGTAAGAGTCGAATATGGCCGAAGCGATTTTTTGCCAGTGGTTAAGCTGTATATTGGTAGAATCTATATTAAATAATTCTTTTTTAGTTATATGCGCGATTTTTTTTACTTCCGGAAAGTGCATTATAAGCTCGTCGGAAGATTTGGCGGGCGCCAGCGAACCGGTCTTTTCGTCGTGCACCATGGTTATGGTGCCGCCGGTAGTTATGAGCAATATATTCGGTTTTTCAGTATTTGGTTTCTTCATACGGCAGGTTTTCACGCCTTTGTCATTTGATTCGAAACAGGATTATATCATAAAACCGACCGTGCGTCAATGAATTTTGAATATTTACGGCTCGCGCGTTCCGCGATGCCGGGGCATATTCAGTTCATACTTTCCAGGCGGCATATCAATTAAATTATTTTTCTACCGATAAGAACAATACTCTTAATAAAATTAAAGCCGGAATCAAAGATTTTTTTATCGCACGCATAAAATTTATTTAAATGATGCCGATAGTAAAAAAAAGAAATCTATAAAAAGCAAAATAAAAGTTAATTTTATATATTCCAAAGGAGGATTTTATGTTCAGTTACAAAAACCAGCGTTTGCTATTAGTGCTTACGTTGTTCTTATCGACGGTGTTCTTATACGGTTGCAATGGGGGTACGTCGAGTTCCGGCGTCACCGAATCTTCGATGCGCTTCGAAATCAGGGACATCACCACGAAGGCGCCGCTCGATAACGTTAACGTCATGATTTCAGGTCCCGATCCGCAAAGCGACAACGGACCGGTTTCGATATTAAGGCAGCTTAAAACCGATTCACGCGGCAAAGTCACCGCAAGCGACCTTCCGCCCGACAGAAGATATACCGTAACTCTTTCTAAAGAAGGCTACCAGAATCCGCCGGCCGGAGCGAACGTACAGCCGCAGTTCATTCCCGATATCCACGACGGCGTAGTCGTAGAACAGGGCAAAACTTACGACATTATAGGATACCTTATAAGGGCGGATTCGCCGGCCACGGGCACGATAAAAGGTTACGTCAAAAACCGCGTGACGGGCGAGCCCATTACGAACGCGACGGTATTCACTTCGCCCCAGAATAATTTCGCCTCGATCATCGACACTACCGACAAACCTTCCAAACCCGGTTATTATGAATTATCGAACGTACCTTCGGGCAACAACACGCTCAACGCTTCGATTCCCGGCGTAACCGCGGCTATGAACTATCAGGTCACGGTTCCCGGCAACGGAACTATCGAATACGATATTTTAGTGGACCCGGGCAATGGAACCATTAACGGCAACATCCTGGCAGCGGCCAATGAAACGCTCGCGCCCGGCGTTTATATAGTGCAGGTTTTAAGAAACGGCACAGACGTCGTCGCGTCGTATCAAAAAAGCGTTACTGATATAACAACGGCTTCTACGGATTTTTCAGTAGCAAACGTCCCCGTAATTATGACCGGCTCTACGTCTTCGTACACGGTTAAAATCACCAGCGACTCCGGCCATATGATCAACCCCGCCGGCGGAATTTCAGGCGTGGTTTTAAGGCAGTCCGGCCAGACGGTCCAGGTTTCCCCGATAACCATGCAGTCCGAAAAAGGCACCATACTCGTGACTTTATACCACGCCCCGATTGATTTGACTCAAAACCTCACCCACGTAAGCGAGGCTACCATGTCAACCATGGCTCCGCAGGCCACGGTTTCAGTCGACGGCGCTATAATCGAATCGATGTTCGTCAACGAAGGGCCCACGAGATTTTACCGCTACCGCCTCAATAACGTTCCAGTAGGCAAACGCGCGATCCGCGTGAACTTCCCCGGCCACGGCATCGTGTCCAGCGGCGACGGCGCTAACGTAAACGCGGTTAAAGACAGCGAAGTATCGTATCTCTTCACGCTAAGCGAATCCAGCGGCACATAACAAAGCGGACCATTAAATTTGAAAGAGCTTAACGAAGAACTGAAAGACACTAACGGTGGAGGAATTAAAATGAAAACTATTAATTTAAAGAAAAAAGCAATACCGGTTCTGCTGACGGCGCTGATTCTGATCGCGGCGTTATGTTCCGGCGCCAGCGCCGGGTCCGCTGGCGGCGCGGCGGCCTACCTGAAAATGGGCGTATCGGCGCGCACACTGGGCATGGGCGAAGCGTTCAGTGCGGTCGCCGACGACGCTTCGGCCGCTTATTATAATCCGGCCGGCATAGGAATGCTCGAAAAACGCGAATTCCATACGATGCATGCGATGCTCAGCCTGGACAGAAAATTGGATTTCGCCAACTACGTGCTTCCCGACCCCAAAAGAAAAGGCGTCTGGGCGGTTTCATGGACGCGCTTCGGCGTGGACGAAATCCCGGAAACAAGAGTGGACGGCACGGGTCTTCCGGTGCTCGACGCTAACGGCAACGTAAGAATATTCAGTTATTTTTCGGACGTCGAAAACAATTACAGCCTTACATTCGGCAGAAAGATCAACGAAAAAAGAAGCTACGGCGGTTCCTTGAAACTGCTCACCCATTCACTTTTTGACGCGGACGCGAAAGGTTTCGCGCTCGATCTCGGCGGCCGCTATAAAACGAACGATAAAACTCACGTAGGCCTCGTTTTAAAAAATCTCGGCGCTTCATTGAAATGGAGCGGGTCTTCCACCGTAACCGATACGATTCCGGTCACCGGCGTAGTAGGCGTTTCATACCAGTGGAAACCCAGAGTGCTTACGGCGCTCGACTTGGAAAAAACGGGCAGCGAGGATTTCAAGGCTAAATTCGGCGTAGAAGGAAAAATCAATGAAAACATAGCTTTACGCGCCGGCGTGAACAATAAAAAATTATCGGTAGGCGCGGGCTTCACTTCAAAAGAATGGCACTTCGATTACGCTTTTTACGACGAAGAACTCGGCGCCAATCAGAGAATTTCGGCCGGAAGAAGATTTTAAAGCCTCGTAAAGGCCGGAACATAAAAGATCCAAAAATAATCGATTGATTTAAGTAAAACTAAATAAGCCCCTTTAAAAAAGATAAAAATGTTACAATTTTTATCTTTTTTATATTTTCAAACTTGAAATTTTATAATTTTTCAAGTATAATTACTTCAGCTAGATCAAAACAACATAACCTAAGTTGATTTTGAAAATTTAATTAAGCGCTTTATGTCTGGAGGACATTTATGATGAAAAAGACGATTGATGTAACAAAAGAAATAATAGATAACATAAAAAAACTCGATCTCGAATGCGAAGCCGAACAATCCAAAGCATGCTTAAAACTGGAAAAACACGGCGTCAGATTCATCGACACACTGCTTGAAAATTACCACTCGTTTAACGCCAGGCAGATAATGCTCGCGGGTAAAATCGCCGTCAACGTAAAAATAGACGGAGATTCAAAAAAAGATTCCAAATATTTCATTCCAATAATAAACAACTTAATTATAAGGCTTAAAAACGAAGACGACAAAATGCAGATGACGATCTGGCTGACTTTGCTCGGCAAGCTCGGCAATGTGCATACTATACCCGTAATCGCGGGTCTTTTAATGTCTGAAGATAAAAGAATACGCGCCAACGCGGTAGAAGCCCTCGGTAAAATCGGCGGCGATAAAGTCAAAGAACTGCTCGTGCCTTACTTAAAAGACTCTTCCAACAGGGTAAAAGCCAATACGGCTATCGCTTTGTGGGAATTCAACGAGCTGCGCTCGAAAATCAGAAAAGTATTCGACGAAATGATAAAAGACCGCGACAAATGGATGAAAGCGTCGGCATTTTACGCCTTCGGCGAAATCAAAGCGGACGAGTTCGTACAGATCCTTCTGAACTCGATCGACAACAGCGACGAAGACGTATGCCGCAATGCGTTCCTGGCTCTGGTAAGCTATGCCGAGCAATACGGCGACGAAGATTCAGGCGAATTAATCAAATAAAAATAAAGTTTTCTTAAAATAAAAAAATCGCTTTTTATAAAATTAATAATCCCGGAGGTTTTGTGGTTATGACTGTGAAGCGCTGGTCAAAGGAAGACGAAATGTTTTTGATGAATAGTTATTCCAGATTAGACAACAATAAGCTCGCCGACCATTTTGGAGTCAGTAAAATAGCCATTCAGCGCAAGCTCGCCCGGTTGAAACTTTTGCGCCAGTATCAAAAAAAGTGGACCGAAAGCGAAGAAAAGTTTTTATTCGAAAATTTCATGAAAATGAGCGATCGGGAGCTGGCAAAAGTTTTTAACGTAACCGAAATATCCATCAAAAGAAAACTCGCGCGGCTCGGCTGCCGCAGAAACCTCCGTCAGAAACGCCAAAAACCCGAACTAACCATCACGATCAAATCCAGGCAGGACTATAAAACCGCAAAAGCCCGGACCGCATCTGCAGCTTTTGCGGTAGGCAAAAAAAGCCTTCCGGAAAGCTCTCCTAAAGAAAACAGCGTCGATTGCAAAACGGCTAAGCCGGCAAGAAACGTCAAGACTATAAACCGTCAGATTCCGCTCGCACCGGCGGCCGGAAAAGAACCGTCTCAAGCCTCAGCCTCGGCTAAAAACGAATTCGAAAAAGACGCCCGGCCTCTTAATGACGGCGAAAAATCTTATAGCTGCCATAAAAGTTATGAAATCGGCGACATGATTTACCACAAAACATGGAACGACAGAGGCAGAGTGATAAAAATAATAAGGACGGCCGGCGGACATAAGGCCGTGGTGATCGAGTTCGACAAAAACGGGCAGAAAACTCTTTTGAGCGAAATAAAAGAAGCGGACGAATTATAAAACTGCGGCTTCGCGTAAAATAAAAAACCTCGTTATTTAAAAATAACGAGGTTTTTAATAACTGTCCAAGCAAAATAATAAAGCTACTATTTTTTCTTTGCAGCCGCTTTTTTAGCTTCAGCAGCTTTTGCAGCAGGTTTTTTACCCATTAAAATTCACCTCAGTATAGTTTATTACCTATATTTAATATACTAAATAATACGCCTGTTTGTCAAGTGTATTTTTAAAAAAAATTATTTTTTTTGATATTTTTGCCTGTAAAGAAAAAATCCTTTAAAAAGGCCGGCAAAAAAAACAACGTATTGCATTTAAACGTTAAAAATTATATAATTAATTTCGCTTAAGATCGATATATTTCACTATTTTTCAGGGAGGTCAGCAAATATGCCAGAAGATAAAAACGGAGCGCCAGCTTTCATCGAAAAAGCTTTGCAGCAAATAATTCCAGGTTACAAAGGCTATTACGAAGCCGGCGCTATAATAGAGGCCGACGCAAAAATACGCGAACATATTATAGCGGGGCTCGAAGATATGCGCTCCAGGATAGACGCTCGAAAAAAAGAATTTTCGGCTTCTTTGCAAACCGCGAATTCGCTCGCTGTACTCGAATCGGTTACAGCCGGCCTGAAAACGGCCGCTGAAGCCCTTCGTTACTCGGCGGCGGCAGCTCCCGAATTTAATTTTTCTTCTTTCGACGCCTCTAAATGCGATAAATTGAAAACATATGACGAATACCTTTACTTTTCGATGCAGGAAATAAAGAGCGTCATCGACTCGCTATGCGCCTCCCAGAGCCAGGCGGACATAAGCGCCTGCGCTTCCAGGGTCTCGCAGTGGTCGGAAAAATACTTATCGCAGATAAAATCACGCGGAAGGCTTTTATAACACATTCTAAAATAACGATATACAAATTTTGCGGAGGGATTATGAGTCAATTTATAGAAGTGCTCGAATTCTTAGATAACGGCG
>Ga0116158_10005418_pt1 | contig 10778 bp, 7 predicted proteins | sample AD_UKC052_MetaG_FD_89883 | JGI IMG/M metagenome (GOLD analysis project Ga0116158, IMG submission 89883) | Active sludge microbial communities of municipal wastewater-treating anaerobic digesters from USA - AD_UKC052_MetaG | ecosystem: Engineered > Bioreactor > Anaerobic > Digestate | place: USA... | reverse complement strand
GCGCGATGCGCGCCGCGAAGCCGCGTCCGTGAAAGGCGGGCGCGATCGATGCGTTCAGTTGCCCTGCGGTCCGCACGCAGATGCCGCACAGCACGCAGCGCGCGGCGTCGAAGCAAAATCGGTCCGACCGCTCGCGCGCCGTACTTCCGTGCGCGCCGGCAAAGGCGGACTGCCGCGCGCCGGCCTCCGTGCACAGCTCGCGCAGCAGGCAGTCGTTTGGCTTGCGGCAGCCGCACTGCAAGCAGCGGGCCGCCTCGTATGCCGCGTGCGCGCGGGTCATGGCGGCGGGGTCGATCCCTTCGAAACGGCGCGTACCGGTCTCGGCGCAGAAGGTCAGCAGTGTCTCCTCCGACAGGCCGGTCATGCGCGCGCGGAAGCGGCGGCGCGGCGCGGGAGGGCGCGCGGCGGGCGGCTGCGGGTCGGGGACGCCCGCCAGCCAGCGGTGCAACGCGCAGATCGCCACGGGGCCGCCCAGCGCTCGGCGCCGGCAGGCTTTTTCGCACGGCGCGGCGTTGCCGCACGTCACGGGATAAATACGCGCGAGCCTCTCTGCCTCTGCCCATCGGCCTGCGGCGACAGCCTCCAGCAGCCGCGGCACGGGAAGGCCAGACGGACACGCCATTTGGCAGGGGGCCTCGCAGTCGGCAGGATGGTTGCTGAGCAAAAGCTCAAGCGCGTCGCGCCGCGCCTGCAGCGCGTCAGGCGATGCGGTGAGGATCGCCATCGACTCGCAGGCGGGGGTCGCGCATGCTGGCAGCAGACGCCCCGTGGCCGCGTCTTCGACGGTGCAGACTCCGCAACCACCCGTGGGATGGAGACCGGCACGATGACAAAGAACCGGAATCTGTATCGCCACGCGTCGGGCCGCTTCATACACGGTTACCGCGCCGTCGATCGCCACGGCTATGCCGTCAATCGTCATTTACAGGTGATAGTCCCCTGAAGCCTCAGGCTGGTACAAGATTTTCTCGATCAGCAGGCGACGCGTGCCGGCGGGGACGGTCCATTCGATGGTGTCGCCCTCGGCATACCCCAGTACGGCCGTGCCGACCGGCGAGATCACCGAGACTTTGCCAGAGTCGACGTGGGCGTCCTGCGGAAAGACCACGGTCATTTCAAACGGCTTTTGGGTGTCGAGGTCCAAAAGGCGCAGACGCGTGTTCATGGTGACGACCTTGGCTGGGATTTGATCCGCGGCGACAATCGTTGCGCGCTTCAGCTCCTCGGTCAGCGCGGTGAGATCCTTCCGGTCGCGGTCATGCACCGCGCCGCCGCCTTCCAGCAGTTCCTGGAGCCGTTTGAAATCGTGTTGTGTGATGTAAAGATTCCGCTGATTCATACACTCTCCTTAAAAGCCAATCGGTGCGAGATGGTGCAAGTATAACACGTGCGGGTTGTCCTTTCAAGCCACGCAAAACGGGTGCGATTCTACTTTGTTGAATCCGCACCCGAAGGAGGAGAGCGGCTTCCACGTCAGAAAAGGTTGAAGCGGCGGCGCAAAAACCACTCGGTGAGCAACAGCGCGACCAGCGCCAGGAAAAAAAGCGAGGTTTCGTAGATGAGGAAGCGTTCGCGCTGGATCACATTCTTGCGGACGGCATCGACCAGCCGTTCTTCCAACGCGGCGGCATCCGTCGGTGAGAACACGTGGCGCTCGCTGCTGAAACCGAGAAACCGCTCGCGCTCGGAACGCAGAACAGTATGTTCAGACTGAACGTCCTCCACGCGCAATAAGACGTACCGGGTACGCAAGACCGTCTCACCGTCTTGTGATGTCACGCGCAGGACGTACTGTCCCGGCTTCTGGCCGGGCAGGTCGGTCGAGAAGTGCCCGGTGCGGCGGTCGAGCGTGCGGCTCAGTTCCGGCACATCGCGCCCGGCTGCAAAGAGGTCGGCCTTGACGCTGAGCGCGGCGTCATGGCCGTCAGGATGTCGCGCCCGGGCACTGACGGTGACGCCTTCGCCAGCGGCGAGCTCGCGTTTGTCCACGGTCACGGTCAAGAGATCGGCCTCGTCGGCGGCGCGGCTTGCGAAGGCTGAGAGCTGCCGCCAGAATCGGCCGTAGTTCTCTTCGCGTCGGGCAGGGAGGCCCCACAGGTGGAAGGCGTTGCTGAGGAGGGCGATCACTTTGCCGCGGCCATATGGCTGCCACACGAGCAGCGGCTGACGCGACGGACCGTCCGCCCACAGTTCAACCCGCGCGCCGGCCTTCACATCTTTCACGAGATTGATGCCGCTCAGCGTGAACGCTGCCGTATCCCCGTTGTCTGCGATGATGGCGCGCACCTGATCGGCCAGGGCACCGCGAGCATCCGGGTCGGGGACGACCCGAAACGCGCCCTCGGTCAACGAGTTCTCAAGCGTCACGACCGGCAGCAGACGCAGCAATGGTGAACCGGGCGGCAAGCGTCCGAAGGAATCACTGCCCGCGAGGCAGATGAGCGAGCCGCCCTGGTTGACATACTGTTCAAGCACCAGCGCTTCGGCCGGCGAGAGCAGGTCGCCGTTATGGGCGCCGAGGATCAGGCCGGTCACGTTTTTGAGCGCCTCGGCGCGGGTTGGCAGCCCGTTCTGGAAAACCGGTGCCGGCTTGCGGCCTTGAAGACGGTAGGTGTCTTCGGAGACACGGTAGACGGCGGTGAAAGTGCTAGACTCATCCTTGGTGAACTCGCGCAGCAACGGACGGAAGCTGGTGTTGAGCAACGGGAAATACGCGGCGAGTTCATGCCGGGCGGTCACAACCTCGAGGGCGAGTTCACGCCGGTTGTTCAGGAGCGTGACTTCGCCCGGCACCGCGTCGCATTCGATTCGCAGGGTGTGGATGCCGGTGGCCGTGAATGTCACCGGCACCGTTTCGGTGTGCAGGCGTCCGCTGGCCAGCGTGAGCGTGGCGGTGTGAATCGGCACGTCGTCGGCAAGGACACGGAATGCCACGCGCTGCTCGGTCGGGTAGCCGTTCAGCAGCAGCGGCACCGCCAGGGTGAGGGTTTCACCCTCGCTGAGGGTGTCGGGGCAGGCGAAAGATTCGATGCCGAGATCCTGCACCTCGGCCAGGTCGGTGCCGACCTGCACGCTCAGAATGGGGAGTGTCAAGTCGCTGCCCTTGAAGGCGGAATGGTCAATGCCGTCGCTGACCAGCACCAGGGCCGATACGCGGGCGAGGCCGATGTCTTTGTCAACGCGGTCTACCGCCTGACGCAGGTCTGTGCCGCCTTCAGGAGGCAGATGCGTCAGGGCGTCCGGCTTTTCGAAACGCTCGGTCCGATGGTTGAAGGCGTACAGAGCTCGCGGATAGTCCGCGAGCCGGCGAAGCGGTGTGTCGCGCAAGAAGGCGGCTGCGCGCGCCAGACGCTGCTCGCCGTGTGGCAGGTCGCGGGTGCCCATCGAGGCGGACCGGTCGAGCAGGAAAACAAGGTGCGATTTTTCCAGATTGCGTTCTTCCGTCGTCTGTCCTGGACAGAGCAGCATCAAGAACGCCAGCGTGAGGCTCGCCACGCGCAGCGCGACGAGCAGCCGATGCTGCCACGCCGCCACGGCGGGATTGCGGTGCCGGAACGCAGTGACGGTCGCGACGGCGGCCAGCGTCAGCAGCAGCAAGAGCATCCAGAGCGGTATGAGCGGATAAAAAGTCATGGGCGTCGCTGTGACAGGTAGGTGTTGCCGAGTAGGGCTTCGGCCGCAAGCAACAGTATCAGTGCGGCCAAGAGAAGGCCTGAGAGATCGCTGCCGCGGCGGGCGGCCCGGATTTGTGTGTCGAGGGCGGCGTCTGTTTTCAGCACGTGCGCGCGGACGGAGGCCAACGCGCCGAGCCGGCTCGCCGACCAACAGGACAGGTCACTTTCTGCCGGGACCGGATTCACTGCCGTGGAACGGGGCGTCGCCCGTTCGGCGGTCATGATGCCGGGTTGCCAGGTGTCGGTGACACTGGCCGCGCCGTCGCGTACAGGCTGTGCGAGGCGCGTCCCGTCGCTGTGAAGGCAGGCGAGCGAGCTGTCCTCAGGCGTCAGCGCGGTCAGGCGTAGAGTCTGGCCGCAAAGAATGCCGGCATTGTGTTGCGGTTCATGCGCCGCGTAGGCCGTTAGATGGATCATGGCGATCGGGAAGGATTTAAGTTCAGGCCAGTTGCCGGTGTCGCGCCGCACGGAGAAGGCGCAGGCGATGAGCCTGCCGGCACCGACCTTCTGTTCAACGATCATCGGTATGCCTTGGCAGTCGGCGAGCACGGTGGCGGTTGGCGCGGGCTTCAAGGTGCTGAGGCGTTGCCAGGTGACCAGATCCATCTGGAGCAGCGCGTTAAGGCCGGAGAGCGCCGCCTTGAAACGCATGCCGGTGCGCGCCGCCGACTCGCGCTCGCCGTAGAGGTTGCGTAGCGTGTCGTGCGAAAACGCGGCGAATGTTTCGGGGCCCGTCGCTCCTCCCCCGAAGATGAGCACGCTGCCGCCCCCCTCCAGATAGCGCGTCAACAGCGCGGCGGACTGCGCGGAAAAGGGCGGCGGGTTGGCGAACAGCACGACGTGGTGCCGGTCGAGATCGCGCGGCTGCATCTCGCTGAGGAACCCCGTTTCTGTGTGAATGCCGTTCACGGAGTCTCCGTCCGACGGATCCAGCGCGAGCATGAGAAAATGAAAAGGCCGCACGCGGCTCAGGAGGTCCGCCTCGACCAGCAGGGCCCGGATATGTTCGCTGACGGCAAGCGTGAACCAGCGCGTGTTGTCGAGCGCGAGCGAGGGGTCGGTGATACGTACGGCACCGTTCAAAACACCGGCTTGCAGCGGGACATAATCGAAGCGTCCCGTGACGCGTTCACCGGCCGGCACGCGCAGCGATTCGCTGCGGAGCGTGTCCTTGCCGACCTCCAGGCTGGCCACGGTCTCGCGGCTGCGGTCACTGTGATTCACAATGTCGTACGGGATGGTGATCGGCTTGTTGACCATCTGCGGGCGCGTGGAAAGGGCGAGGCGCGCGACCGACAGGTTGTCGGGGGGGCCGCTGAGCGGCAGCAGGTAGAGGCGCACGCCGCCGTCAGCGGCGACGGGAATCGGCGCGTCGGGCGTTTGGTTGCTTTGAAAGTCGGAAAGGAGGTAAATTTCCCGGTTAGGTGCGGCGCCGGCGGTGAGATCGATCTGAGCGTGTTGCAGCGCGGCGGCGAAAGAGCCGGACGCGCCGGTCACGCGCGCTTCCTCCAGCGCGCGTCGCACGGCCTGCCGCTGGCGGGTCAGCGCGAGGCCGGGGCGTCCGGAAAGGAAAATCAGAGAGGCTGCGTCGCCCTCAGACAGCGTGTTCAGGATCTCGTCGGCTTTCTGCGTGGCCAGCGCGAAGGCGGTCATGCCCGACCCTAGTTTGCGGTCCATGGAGAGCGTATCGTCCACGATAAGGGCAACCGTTGTGCGCGCGGCGAACGCGGCGGTGAATCCTTGCAGCGTCGGACGGGCCAGGGCGAGGACCAGCATGAGCAGGGCCAGGGTTCGCACCAGCAGGAGCAACCACTCGCGCAACCGCCGGCGATGCGCCAGGTAGCGTTTCTGCTGCAGAAAGAACTGCAGCGTTGAAAAGGCGATGGAGGCCTTGCGCCGCCTGAAAAAGAGGTGGAGCAGGAGCGGGAGCGGGACGGCCAGCAGCCCCCACAAGAAAAGCGGATGGCCGAGGTTCATCAGAAGAGCCGTTCTCGTTTGTGGAAGTAGGCCAGCAGGGCGCGGTCAAAGGGGGTGCCGGTACTCAGCGTTTCGAAGGTCATGTTCATGCGGGCGCTGCCGCGACGCAGGCGCTGCTGCGCCGTGCCGAGCGCGTCCAGATAGAGCGAACGGCAATCTTCGCTCTCGATTTCCATCGATTCACCGGTCTCCAAATCGCGAAACTCAATCAGGCCGCGGAAGGGGAATCCAGTCTCCAGCGGGTCCAGCACTTGGAACAGCAGCACCTCGCACCCCTTGTGCTGGAAATGGCGAAGGCTGGAAATGAAGTCAGGGTCAGGATCGAGAAAATCGGAGAAGATCAGGACCAACGATCGCCGGTGGACCTCCTCCGCGATCCGGTGGAAACAGGGGGCAGCGTGCGAACGGCCCGCAGGGGCCAGGCTCTCGAGATGCGACAGCAGGCTCAGCATGTGGAGGCGCGAGGTTTTTGCCGGGTAATACGATTCAATGCGGTCGGTGTAAGTGAAGAGCCCAACCGCGTCCTTCTGGCGCTGCATCAGGTAGATAAAGGCGGCCGCAAGGTAACAGGCATAATTGAACTTGTGGTTCTGGGCTTGTCCGAGTGACATGGAGCCCGACCGGTCGAGCACGATGTAGGCGCGTGTGTTGGTTTCGTCCTCGTACTGCTTGACGTAGTACCGGTCAGTCTTGGCGTAAGCCACCCAGTCCACATGCTTGACGGCATCTCCGGGACAATATTTGCGGTATTCGGAAAACTCGGATGAGAAGCCGTGGTAGGGGGAACGGTGCAGGCCGGTGAGTGAACCTTCGACCATGGCGCGTGCGATCAGTTCCAGATTTCTGAGGCTGTCCAACGTCCGGGGCGAAAGCAAGCGTGAGGCGTGCGGCGGGGGCGTGCGCGACCGGTCCGCGGAAGACATGTCTGACGGGGGTGTGTTCATCCGCACCTTTCAGAAGGTTTACGCGCCGGCACTGTCGGGTTCGGGCACATGGTGCAGCAGGCGGTCGATGATCTGCGTGGCATCGATGCCTTCGCCGGTGGCGTGGAAATTGCAGGCAATGCGGTGGCCGAGTACGGCATGGGCATTGCGGCGCACATCGGCGCAGCAGACATTGAGGCGGCCGTCGAGCGCGGCGGTCGCTTTAGCCGCGAGCACGAGATACTGACCCGCGCGCGGTCCGGCGCCGTACGCCAGATTGGCGCGCACGAACTCCGGAGCTGAGGTCTCGGCAGGCCGCGTGTTGCGCACCAGGTCGATGCAGTAGCCAAGCACATGTTCGCTGACCGGGATGTCCCGCACGCAGCGCTGCACGTCGAGCAGCGTGGCGCCGTCAACCTGACGTGTCAAGGTCACCTCCCGATTGGTCGTGGTCTGGCGCAGGATCTGCATCTCTTCGGCACGCTGCGGATACGCCATGCGGATCAAGAACATGAAACGGTCGAGCTGGGCCTCGGGCAGCGGATAGGTGCCTTCCTGCTCGATCGGATTCTGCGTGGCCAGCACAAAGAACGGCTGCGGGATCGGGATGCTGCGGCCGCCGGTCGTGACGACGTACTCCTGCATGGCTTCCAGCAAGGCGGCTTGCGTCTTGGGCGGCGTGCGGTTGATCTCGTCGGCCAACAACAGATTGGTGAAGACCGGGCCCGGAACAAACCTCAGTGACCGGCGCGTGCTGCCGGATTCCTCATCAAGGATCTCGGTGCCGGTGATGTCGGACGGCATGAGGTCCGGGGTGAACTGCACCCGGTTGAAGTCGAGGTCCAACACCTCCCCCAGACTGCGGACTAGCAACGTTTTAGCGAGTCCGGGCACCCCCAGCAACAGGCAGTGGCCGCGCGAGAGAAGGGCCGTCAGCACTTGGTGGATGACATCGTCCTGCCCGACGATCACCTTGCCGAGTTCCATTTTGATGGCGGTGTGGACGGCAGCGATCTGTGCCAGCTTTTCGGATGTGGGTACACTCATCGTCGCGGCTCTCCTTGGGCTGGGGGAAAACGGCAGGCACGCATTTGCCTGACTGTCAACGCAGACGTCCTCGCGCTCCCCCCTGATATGGCGTAACTATAGTTAAAAAGAGAGATGGCCGCAAGGCGGAGTTCGCCCGCTTGCCTTCTGCATTGCCGATGGGAGGTGGCGTCCGGTATACTGACGCCGTCTTGATGAACGAGTGTTATGGAGGATGAAAGAACATGAGTGTCACACGCAGGGAGATGGTGAAGCGTTTGGGCTTTGGCGGCACGGCGGCCGGACTGAGTCTGCTGGCCGGTCGCGGTTTTGCGGATGAGACGGATGGCGATCCGGCCTATGCGGGTTTTGCGCGCAATATCCGCGTGATCGACCCGTCGCTGCAGGATGTGCCCTCGGCCCGTCTCGAGGGCGGCAAGGTTATCCAGCCTGCGCGCGAACTGCCGGTGTTCCATGAGGCCGACGTCGCGGTGGTCGGCGGCGGCGCAGCGGGATTCGGCGCTGCCGTGGCGGCTGCGCGGGCCGGAGCGAAAGTCGCGTTGATTGAGCGCTACGGCAGTTTGGGCGGCCTTTTCACCAACGGCATGGTTTTGATCATCATCGGCACAGGCGTGCGCGAAAACGGTCAGTTCAAACTGGTGACCCGGGGAATCTGCGAAGAGTTCATGCGGCGGCTGGAGGCCATGGGCGACGGCGCGATCACCAAGCTGGAGCCGAACATCGGACAGCCGACGGCCGATCCTGAGGCCGCGAAGGTGTTGATGGACGACATGGTGCAGGAAGCCAAGGTCGATGTTTTTTTCCACGCGTGGGGCGTCGATGTGATCCAGAGCGGCCATGCCGTGCAGGGCGTCGTCTTCGAGAGCAAGCAGGGCCGCCAGGCGGTGCTGGCCAAGGTGGTGGTGGACGCCTCCGGCGATGGCGATGTCTTCTTCCAGGCGGGCGAAAGCTACACCCAGATCTCTCATGCGCTGGGCTTTGTTCACAGGCTCGGCAACGCGGACCGTATCGACTCGTCCAAAGCGCCGAAAGATACGAAGCTCAATATCGGTGCGCGTGAGCCGCTGAAATCGGTGCGCTGGGTGAACAGCCTGGGCAGTAAAGGCAATGGTTTGGACATTCGCGATATGACCAAGGCCGAGATGACACATCGCAAATCGGCTTGGAATTACACGCAGCGGATTCGCAAGACGCCTGGATATGAAGATGTCTTTCTGGCCCAGACCACGTCGCAACTCGGTGTCCGTGCCACGCGACTGATGAACGGTGTGGCGCGCGTCGACAAGAAGAGCGCGTCCGGGCGTGCCGTCTTTGCGGACACGGTGGCGGTGTCCGGGCATGACGGATTGCGTCTGCCGGAATTTCAGATCCCTTACGGCGCCTTGCTGCCGAAGACGGTCGACAACGTGGTTGCGGCCGGCCGCTGCATCTCGTGCGCGCCGGACCTGATCGATCGCGTCCGTCTGATTCCCGTGTGCGTGGTGACCGGCCAGGCGGCCGGCGTTGCGGCGGCGCTCGCGGCCAAGGCCGGCGTGCGACCGCGCGACCTGCCGGCGGCGGAGATCCAAAAGGTGCTGCGCGATCAGGGCGCCTATCTCGGCTAGCAGCCGGTGCGGGTCAATACGACGAAGAAAGGAGCGCCAGCATGCGTGTGACGCGTGCTGGCGTTTCAGGGTTGCCCGATGCATAGAAGGTCACCCGGGGCGATTTGGGCGAGGCGGCTGCACGCTGCCGCAGCGGGCGCAGGATGCGCACCAACTGGTTGACGGTGCCTTGATTGCCGTCGAGCACGCGAAGGTCCGGACCGATTTGGGCTTGGATCAGGCGCCGGTAAAAAAGAAAGTGGGTGCAGCCGAGCACCACCGATTCGTAGTCCTGCCATGGCACGTCGGCCAGAACCTGGTCGAGGTAGGCGCGGAGGCCCGGCGTGTCGAATTCATAAGCCTCGGCGAAGGTGACCAGGCGGTCCAGCGCGCGGCGCGAGACATTGTGCCCCTGCCCCAGGTTGCTGATCAGCGTGTCAAGCTTGCTGGCGCGTAGCGTTAACGACGTGGCGAAAACCATGACCTTTTTCCCGGTGTTTTGCTCCAGAGCGGGCTTGACGGCCGGCTCCATGCCGATTACCGGGAACGGAAAACGCGCGCGCAACGCCTGTATCGCAACGGCGGTCGCCGTGTTGCACGCCACGACCAACGCATCGATCTGGCGATCTGCCAGAAAATCGGCTGCGGCCAAAACGTGCGCCGCGACCTCGGCCTTGGGTTTGACTCCGTACGGCGCGTTGCGCGTGTCGGCATAGTAAATGAAAACGTCGTCAGGCAGGGCCGTTAGCGCCTGCCGGAGCACTGTGAGCCCGCCGATCCCTGAATCAAAAACTGCAATGCGCAAGAGGGCATTCCTTTGGGTTCGTTGACGGTCTGCATCGTAGCAAATCGCCGTCTGAAAGCAAGGGGGCAGGCCGTCCGCGCCCCGTTGTCGCCGCCGTCTTTCAGGATGCGCCGGACGGTGACTCATGATACACTCATGCCCACTACAGAAAGAAAGGGCGGAGAAAGCATGTCGCGAACGGAATGGCCGGAGGATGTCGCTGGAGAGATTCGCAGGCGGGTGTTGGCGGAGCCCGGTTTTATGAAGGTGACTCAGGTGGTGCGCCGCGGCGGCGGAACGTTCCGCGTCAGCCTGCGGCCGGTCGTCATCAAAGGTGAGAAGTGTTTCCAAGGCGAGATGACCGAAGAGGGGCGCACGCAGGTCAAAAACTTTGATCTGGAGGGCGCGCGCAGCGGTCTGGAAGAGATGCTGGGGCAAACCGGACCGCGCGAGCTGCATCTGGTTACGGCATCGGGGGATCTGCATGTGCGCGTGACCAAGAAAGGCAAGTTTCTCGAATCGCGCAGTAGCCCAATGGCTCGGGACGTTGATGAGCAGCAGGGCCATGACCGCGTCAAGCGGCAACCGTTGACGGACTTCGATTCGGCCGCGCTGCTGAAGGCGCTGGGGATTGCCGACGCGGACGGCCGTATCCGAGCCTCGATGCGCGGCAAATACGATCAGGTGAATGAATTTTTAAAGGTCATCGACGCGGCGATTGCGGACAAGCCTGAAAAAACCCTTAACATCGTGGATTGCGGGTGCGGGCGCGCCTATCTGACGCTGGCGG
>Ga0116158_10005414_pt1 | contig 10783 bp, 6 predicted proteins | sample AD_UKC052_MetaG_FD_89883 | JGI IMG/M metagenome (GOLD analysis project Ga0116158, IMG submission 89883) | Active sludge microbial communities of municipal wastewater-treating anaerobic digesters from USA - AD_UKC052_MetaG | ecosystem: Engineered > Bioreactor > Anaerobic > Digestate | place: USA... | reverse complement strand
TCTGCGCAATACGATCCACTCGTCGTTCTGCTCTATCATGACCGATCCGAGGAGCCTGAGGGCTGAATCGTCTTTAGGGAAGATCCCTACCACATCGGCGCGCCGCTTGATCTCCTTCCGGATGTAGGCCGCGACCATTTGCTGAGCTGCACGGTGCATCTCTGCCACGATGCCTCAAGCAGAACCTTCCGGATCGCTCTCTTCTTCTATAAGGCGAGAGATCGCTGGCAGCTAAACTGCCTTAGGTGCGACGACGCCATTGAAGCGTTGTTTGGACAATAAACCGGATTCGATGTCATGACCTCCAGACTGCCAATAGCCGAAGTCATTGAACCTCAATCCGGGAAGTCCATCTTCAGATGGTTTTCGGATAAAGTCGCTTGCCGGATGCGGGTTGGAGGAGATGGTTGGAATCTCAGTGAAGGGACTATCGCGAGAGACTCTGGTCCTGTTGATCGTTCTTGCTTTACAGATGACAGTGACAAGTGCTGCTTGGGCTGCTGGCTTCGAGGCTGGGGGCGGTACTGCATCTGTAGGGGGCGAGAATATCATAATTGGATGGCATGCTTCTACTTGGCCAGGTGGAACGGACGATACTGCAATTGGGAATCTTCCCAAATCCGGTTCGAAGCAGGGAACTGCTGTTGGGCATTTGGCCCAGGCTACCGGGCTGCGCGGGGCAGCATTCGGTGCGTCTTCTTATGCTTACGGTAATCAGAGCGCTGCTATCGGGTCAGCTGCCGCGGCGGAAGGCCATCATGGTGCTGCGATTGGTTCTCTAGCCGAAGCCATGGGTGAAAACAGTACGGCCGTCGATGGAAGTGCAGGTGAAATCGGGTGAAAAGGCGCGCAGGCCCTTGGCGACGATAGCTCGTCTTTTGGCCTCGAAGCGCTTGCCGCTGGCGCCAATGCAAGCAGCGCCGGCGGCTTGATGTGCAATCTTGGTATGAGCTTCAGATTAGGCCGATCTATCGAATCTCAACTTGAGAAGTTGCGAGCTGATATTGAACTCACTAAGCAGCTAATCGATAAGGGGTAAAGGCAGACCTAAGTCATGAGCTGTATTGGCAGAATCGCAAGTTAACCCGTGTAGTGCCTGCTACCCCCAAACCGCTGTCCATTTCGGATCAGTATTTGGCGCTTTCTGGGTCTTGTTGCCGTGGGCGTCGTGTCTAGTAAGGCAGCCCTGGTGGAAGCTTGTCGAACCACGGCTGCGCACGTTCGAGCTGCCCCGCAAGGCGGAAGAGAGTCGCCTCTGCGCCAAAACGCGCCGCGAACTGCATCCCGATGGGGAGCATCTCCTCGTTCCAGTGAAGCGGAACGGACATCGCCGGCTGGCCGGTCACGTTGAATACCGCAGTGTACGGCATGAAGTCGAATGTCTTCTTCGCAAGAATATCGATGACGTGAAGCGCCTTCATGATCCATGCTGCGTTGAGCCTGCTCTGTATGCGCACTATCCAGCTTTCAGCTTCCGACATCTGAAGCGAGCCTATGGGTATGGGCGGCTGTGCGAGTGTCGGCGTGAGCAGTATGTCGCAATCCTCAAAGAACCTGGCTATTCTCCTCGACGAAGCGGACAGGTAGTTCAGCGCATGAGCGTAATCGCCCGCGCTGATGACCTTGCCGAGTGCGGCGAGCGCCTGCGTCCCCGGCTCGAAGTCCAGGACGGATGCTTTCTGCCCGACGAGCTTGATGATCGCATTTACCTCCGCGCACGTCTCGGCAGCGATCACGGTCAGATACGATAGCGAAAAAGGCTCTTTGTCTACGTCCGGCGCCGCTTCGACAACTTCATGTCCGAGCTGCTCCAGCAGTCGTGCGGTGTTATTGAGTCCCTCGACGCAGTCCTCGTGCACGTCCTTACCCATTAAGGGGGCGGACGTGAAGGCTACGCGAAGCCTCCCGGGCTCCCTCATCACTTCCTCGCGATACGACCGTTCGACAGGCGGCGCCCAATACGGTGCGCCGACGTCCGGCCCTTCGATCGCGTCCAGCATGGCGGCGCTGTCCCTCACGGAGCGGGAAATGACGTTTTCCTGCGCGAAGCCGCGCCACGGATCGGCGATATCGGGACCCGTCGGGACACGGCCCCTCGTAGGCTTAAGGCCAAACACTCCGCAACACGACGCGGGTATGCGGATCGAGCCGCCGCCATCGGCCCCTCCCGCGACGGGTACTATACAGGCTGCGACTGCCGCGGCCGAACCGCCACTCGAACCGCCGGGCGTGCGAGTCAGGCTCCACGGGTTGCGCGTAGGCCCGAAGGCCCGGGGTTCCGTATATGGCAGCAGACACAATTCGGAGAGGTTCGTTTTCCCGATGAATATCAGCCCCGCGGCGCGGAAACGACGAACCGTTTCAGTGTCGTTCGACCGGAGAACGTTCCTCAGAATACTCGTTCCCGAGCTTGTCGGCTCGCCCTCCAGGGTATCTAGAGCGTCTTTAATCAGGAAGGGCACGCCCGTGAAACTGCCCTCCGGTAACTCGGCTTTCGCGCGCTCTCTCGCTTTGTCGTACATTTTGTAAATGACCGCGTTGATCTCTGGGTTATACGTTTCGATGCGCGAGATGACTTCTTCTACCAGTTCGAGGGGTGTTACCTCTTTCTTGCGCACGAGTTCAGCGAGACCCAGCCCATCGTATTGATGAAACTCAGGAAACGGACTCATACTCGCACCCCCTTAGCTCACTTGTCTCTGGTATGAGAAATGGAAGCGTCGTTATCGGGAGTGACGCCGTTCAAAAGGATCATATTCGATTAGGCGACTTGGGCCTATGCCTTCCCTACGTTGTGCCCTTGAGAATATCCCCGAATGGTATGGCGATCAAATCACCGATGACAGCCGCAAGGAAAACTGCAATCACCGGTATCACATCTGCCGAAATCCTTCCGGTAATCAGAAGAGGGAGGGCAACGAAGCAAAGCCATGCCGACTTATAGAGCAGCTGCATGAACAGAAGAGGCGCAAACTTCATCGGATTCCTCAGACCTAGCATAGATACGAGCGCGAACGCCAGAAAGACGCTTCCGATCAGCCCGGAAAGAATTCCCGGGCAGTCGACGCCAAATACCCATCGCGTCACATCGGATGCGACCAGCATTCCGATGCCAAGGCTTCCGGCGATCACGATGGTTAGCGCGTACATAAGCTTAAGCAAGAAGACGCGGGGTTTCTTCTTGCTGGACATTGCAATCCACCTCCTATCATGAAGTGAGTCGGAGAACGGATCGATTCGCGATTCTTCCTTGCTGCTGCCCCCGACTAGACGTTGTCCTGCGCCGTTGCATACTTCGTGACCCCAGGCTCAACTGCCAATGTACACTAGGTCTGCAGGGCACTGGCCCCATTATGTCCTCCGGCCAGTCCGCCCGTGCTTGCCGGTTCCGGACAAGGTTGAGCCGACTGCCTAGGGTGAGTAGGATGATGCCAGGTGAGTAATTCTTCGGCAAGGACAAATCCCCTTTTAAGGCGAAGGATATGGCAAGAGCGATAATACGAGAGTATTCACTTGGGTTCTTCTGACGCTACGATTGCTTTCTGAGATTCAGATGGGCCTACTGATCGTCTTCAGCATGTGCATCAATGGTGGTTATGCTCACGGCGCAATGGTCACCTGCATCCCGGGCCCTCCCACCACCAGCCCGGAGTCGATGCCTATCTCGGCCGAAGCAGGGCCAACCCCGACCGAGGTCGACCAATCCGCAGTGAAGTCGGATACTGAGCCATCGGTGTCGAATGTGATCTGCGTACCCCACTTCGATCCGACGCTCACCGCGCCAGCGCCCATCTGCCCGCCCACGCCCACGAAGATGCTGGTAACGCGCTTCTGCTTGAAGTCCCATTTGAGAGAGCCAGAGCCTATCATCGTGACTCCAACCTCCACGGTGGAGCAGTCCACCTTATACTCCACCGGTCCGAGGCTCAGTGCGAACTTGCGCCCATTCTTGAAAGGGCATTTGTCGCTGCCTCTGGGCACATTCACCTCATTGCTCACCTTCGGGGGCTGACCCGTGCCGCCGCACCTGCCGCAGTCGCTGTGGATTATGGGCAGCGCGGCCAGCTGCCCACACGTGCCGGTGATCTCCGCGAGCATCCCGTAAACCTTCAGCCTGCGAGCGGTCTCCTCGTGCCTGTACACACGCGGGTCGTATATAGAGTCGAGCACGTTTTGCGAAAAGGCCCAGTAGTCCAGGACGGCGGAGGCCGCCTCGTTGTGGAACTGTGTCCACAGTCCCTTGTTCCTGGCGAACTGAGCCCTAGCGAAGCCGCTCGCTTCCTCGCAGAAGGCTGCGTTGGCCGCCTCGAGTTGCGGCTCAGTCCTGGCAGCCTGGATCCGGCCCAGGTATCGCTCCTCGATCGCGTGATACTCATCCCATCCCTGTTCATACTCCATCTGGTTTTGGGCGCGCCCCACCGCTCGGCTCACGATTGCCTGAAAATGGTCGTATATTAGTCTCAGATGAAAGGACTGGTTCTGAAAGCTCATTCTGGACCCGGATTTGCTCTTGCCCGCCCGCTGCGTGGCCGCTGATCGTATCTCCTCGGCGATCCGCTCCATCTCCAGCGTGCCTGATGCGAGCCCTTGCTCGATAGCGGCCTTCAGGCGCGTGAATCCCGATCCGCGCATATAGCCAGCGAGGCTTTGGATTGAGCTCCAGTCTGCCATCTGGGGCACGGTGAATGTGGCCCCACTCCCGCCACCGGTTCCACTCGATCCCGACGCGACGCCTGCCATGCCCCCCTGCCAGGGCGGCGGCAGCGGCGGGATACTGTCAGGGCCGCCATACGCATTGTCCATGGCCTCCGAACACGCATCCTTCACCGCCGCGCAGAACCCGAGCTGCGCGCCTTTCAGCATGGTCGCAAGAGCCTTTTCGTAGTCGCCGCGCTCCATGTAGATGTTCCCGAGAGCAGTCAGGGCGGGGCCGAAACTGTCATTCGCCCTGAGCGCCTCATTGTACAGCAACTCAGCCGCCCTGTCGTCTCCAAGCTCATAGGCGGAGTTGGCGAGGTTAGTCAGTATCATGGGAGACTGGGGATCCAGTCTTCTGGCCGCCAGCAGTACTGTGACCGAGTCACGCAGCTCCCCCAGAAGACGAAGGATCGCCCCGAAATTGTTCACCGCAAGCCCCATGTCAGGCATGGCGATCACCGCGCGTGCCGCCAGCACCACCGGGATCTCCCGCGACGCACCAGGCGCCACGATAGCAGCCGCCGCAGTGGTTACCTCTGACACATCCTCGCTCGTGAGCATGGCACTTGCGCCGGCGCCGACCTTCAGCCGCCGGGTCATCTGCTCAACCGCCCATTGCTCCTGCCCATCGAGCAGTGCCCAGTAGCTGTCTTGGTAGCCTCTCGCCAGCTCAAGCAGCTCATCGACGGTGGGCACGCGGTCCAGGCCGACCGGCTCGCCGTCGCCGCCGAACTCATCATCTTCGTCAGCCTCGTCAAATCCACCGTAGCCACCGTAACTGCCCTGGCCGCTCTGGGCGCCCGCCACTTCTGCAACCTTCTGAATGGTCTTTCCGGCAGCGATCATCACATCGAACGCCGTCGGCATCTGGCCAGCCATTGACGCCGGATTGCTCATCACACTCGCCAAAATGGCGACCACAGTGTAGCGGCCTACCGGCAAATCAGCTGCCATTGCCCCTGAGCCAGATAGCGTCAGCATCACCGGCATCGGCGCCGATTCGCTCGTCGCCATGACCATGTACTGCGATGTCACGTTCACCCCGGCGCGCATCAGAGTCACCTCAAGGCGACCAGTCGCCGTCTTTGGAGCTGTCTGCTGCGCGGCCTGCGCCCCCGTCGCCAGAGAGCATAACGCCACTACCATCAGCGCAACGGCTGCCCATCTCCCATCCAGAACCATGTAGTTGCCCCCAATCGCACCCTACTCATCACCCGTCGTCCACCCAAATGACCGTGTTCTGGATCCTCATCATTCCAGCGCAAGGCCATGAGGCAGCGGTCGGCGGTAGAATTCGGCAGAGCAGTTCTGCTCTCCTGCGTACCATAGAGTAGGCGCATAGCGGGCACTGGTCAAGCAGCCCGCGAACCGAGAGCTCCCGGGACGTGATGAGACTGGTGTCCTCGGGAGGGCGACGACACCCGCATCACCGGCGAGGGCACGTTCTTGGCATGCACGCGGAAGAACAACGTGCGAGCGGCTTCCTCTTTACCAGTATGAGCAGAAGAGAGGGAATTGCCTGATGATCCCGCACGTAAAGTCGTCTGCCATCTCCAGCAGGAGTTTCTCGCCCTCGTCGTAGAAGGCGATGTCGGACCGATAGTCCTTCTTGAGCCTCGCCACTGCCTGAGATTTGACCAAGGACAGGTGCTCGTGCCACATTCCCGTCATGCCTTCTCTGGACCAATACGGATTGATGCAGCTGAGGAAGGCCGCGATTTCGTCGGCATTCGCGTACCATCTTCTCTCGATTTCGGCCGCAGCAGCACTATTGCCGGCCTTCGCCGCCTTAACCAGATCAGCCGCTACTACTAGATGCTCTGTGATCAGGTCATTCAGCCTATTCGCGACGTCATCGCCATACAGAGGTCGGAATGCTGCCGCAATATCACCGGGGTTGCGGAGCAGACGCGTTGTCGTCTGCGCCTCATCCGGCAGACCCTCGGCAATACTGATGATGGTCATCCTCGTCCAGGTTGCGTGCTGCTCCCAGAGCACTCTCATAAGGTTGTTTAGCCGCCAATTATCCGCGTTAATGGGACACAAGGCCATTTGGCTCACTCCCTAGATGAATCGTGCTATGACAGAATATGCTCGAGAGCATCTGGCGGTCGCCGCCAAAAGGATTACATCAACATCGATACGTGCGGTTTCGCTCGGTGACGAAGCGAAGCGTGGCATCAGATGAGGCGCGGGGTGTCTTGCGGGGTTTGTGGTAAAATTTAGGTGTCAATTATACGAACGCATTTTGGGCGATGCGTTAACAAAACGGACAATGGTTGATGTATAAACGAACGTATAGACGTATAGGACGCCCGACACGGAGCAGGTACAACATCTAGTTCCATTTGGGCTAGCTTAATATGGAATTTATTAGCATAATAGCCCATGCACCAGCCATGTCATCCCACCGCGGGCTGCCGCAGCCACCGAATCATCTCACCGATCGCCTTTATGCGGATATACGTCGCGTTATGCATCAACCATCGTCCGGATTCGCGACACATCTGGGAAAACCAGTTCATAATATGAACGTATACTAAAAGGCCAGCTAAACTGGCCTTTCGGCGCGAACAAGCAGCGTACAGCGCATATGTGTTTCCTTCGATCGAGCGCGAAGCATTCACTCCGACATTTCACGTCTATGGATATTCCTCGGCATCTTGGATGCCGTCCTTCCAGCTAAAACGGAGTTATTCGCCGGGGTACGCCTATCGGATAGACTGTCGCGGGCGAGGCTCCGGGATAACTCATGCCCCAGCGCCACACGTCGCCGAAGCAGTCGGCGGCCGCTATTATCTGCTCTCCGGAGGCAACGTCAACGACTCCCGAGATTCCCATCACCATCGTTGGCGGAGCTATCACAGAGTACGTTCCGGTTCCTAGGTAATTCTGCGCGCCGACCCCCCATGCCCACACAGACCCATCGGCCCTAACCGCCAGACCATTGCGGTCGCCGGCGGCAATGGCAACGACCTCGTCAAGGCCTTCCACCCTTAAGGGATCGTGGTCCCATTTGGTGCCACCGCCCAGTTGGCCGTTGGTGTTCACGCCCCATGCCCACACAGCGCCGTCACTCTTCAGGGCCATGCTATGGTCAGAACCGGCCGCTATGGAGATGACTCCATTGAGCCCAACAGACTCGGCATCTCCTACGTAACGGTCCAACCAGTATGTTGAATCACCCCAGGGCAGCGCTATCTGGTAAAACCCCCACTGCCATACAGTGCCATCAGTCTTTAGCGCCAAGCTGCGATATCCACTGGCTGCAACAGACATAACGCTGCCCATTCCGACCTTCATGACAGGCGTCGATATCGTGGTGGGCGCATTCTGTCCTATTTGATATGTGCTGTTGTCTCCCCATCCCCATACAGTGCCGTCATCCTTTACGGCCAAGCTATGACAGTCTCTGGCAGCTATGGCCCAAACTTGGCTCAGGCCGGCTACTTGAGTAGGCACATCACGGGAATCCGAATACGTCCCATTCCCCAATTGGCCGCGGTCGTTGGCTCCCCATGCCCACACGGTACCGTCAGCCTTCAGCGCCAGACTATGATTCGCACCGGCTGCGACCGCTACGATGTCTTCAAGGCCAGATACCCGCATCGCGACGCCATAGGTGTAGATCGACCCGCGAGACCCCCAGAAGTACACTGTGCCGTCCGTCTTGAGAAACAGCGCATAGTTCTTGCCGGCAACAACCTGCCGAAATCCCAGACTGTTCGAGATGCTAGGGACGCCGGTGAAGTTCACATTCTGCTCTGCGCCATTTACCTGCCGATATCCCGGTTCGAAAGCCCAATCGGCACTTGCAGGGGCGACAGTCACAGGTCCTCTAAGGCCGCTCTTGGTCCATGTTCCGTCATCGCTAGTTCTGGTGATTCCGAAACCGCGAGCGCCACTAAAGCTGATGTAGACGTCCCCGATTCCCTGGCTGTCATCGTCAGCGCAGACTATCCGCCCTGAGACTGTATATGACATTCCCGCTGTTAGGCTGCAGCCAGCGGTCGTCAAGATGCATAGCGCGATTAGCAACAGGCCGAATGCCCTTCTCATCGAGCGCACCTCCAAGCAGTGCAGCAACTCAGCTTATCACCTGTTCACAAACAGGTCTCTCAGGTCTATCTGTTGCCAATCGGAATAGCCCAAACCCCGAATCCACATGGTAAGCTCCTGCGGGAGGGCAATGACCTGATACACAGTCCCTCGATGCACAGCCCCGCCGCCTCGCACGTCTATATCCATGAGCTTCATCATGGCGCCAACATCGAGATGGCCGCAGAATTCGGGGGAGTTGGCGAGGTTCATCAGATTGCTGTAGCGCGGATCTTCTGCTTCCTCAGGCGGGTCGGCGACTCTACCATCCCATTCGTCCGGATACGGCGGAACGAAGCTATTGTATGAAGCCAGAACGCCCTCTTGATCAGCTTTTCTCACGCGAGCGCCGAAGGTCGCCCGTTCAACAGATACGCATTCCTTCGCATCGGCTATCTGGATAATGTGGGATAGTGAGGCAGGGATATCACATAGGCGCCTGGCGGCTTCTTCAACAGTGCTGCATTGGTTCAGCACAGTCGCGAGCACAGACGCGGTTTCTTCACGACCTTCCGCGTATGCGGGGTCGGACTGACCGCCATTGTTCAGCTCAATGAACATGCCCTTATCATTCATGCCGGTTTCAACGTAAACACTCCCGAGGGGATGTGCACTTGCAAAGCCGTTCCCGGAATCCGGGTTGAACACTACTACCGATAGGTACTTCATGTAACGTTCCATGGCCTCTCTGTGTATGTCCCAATTCCTTCCGAACACGAGAGTGCCATCTGGCGTGTACCTGCCCCAGACTGCGAGTCCGCTGCATGCACTGGGCGCCTCCTCTTGCAGGATCGCGTAGGATAGGTTGGACATCCCAGTATTGAGGAGCAGAACTTCATCTTCACTTAACCCAGACGACTCGGCAATGCCTTTCATCAGCTCATTCAGGTCCAGACTGAAGACTGAGGCCCAGAATCTTGCGTTTTCGAGCTGCTCGTCAATGCCGATACCGCGCTCCTCGACATCTGCCGTTATCTCCGCACAGAACTGACGCAGTTCGTCTCGAACCAGGCCTCCATACTGACGCCCCATCTGCCGCCAACTGCCGCTAAGGCTGAGTACCCAATAGCGGTCTTCACTGGTTCTGTATGCAGTGCCGCCTTCAAACACTCTCACCGGCGTTAGCAAAGGGTCAGTTTCGTGGGCGAGGCACTTGGCATAGGAGCCTGATATCGAGAGTGACAGTGCGAGAATGACAACCATAGACCGGCGTATGTACGAGGATCTGCTGCGACTCATCATCAACACCTCCCGCCTCGCAGTCCGCCAAGGCAGCACGGAATCGCCATCAGCCGGGCTGCGACCTGGCTTGCGCCTAATGCAGCGGGAGTTCTGTGGAATTTGAGGGATTCCTGCTTCTTCGCGGCGCTCGACGATGCAAGTTCATCGCCCGCCCTTTCTGGATAGGAGGAGGTGGATGGCAAGGGCCATCACCCATAACAAGAAGCTATAGACCATGGTGCGTTCCTGCGCTCCCACGAGCAGCGCTGCCTGTCCCGCGGGGGATGAGGCGCCTGTAGTTAACCTCAGGACAGCCAGGAGGACGTAGCTGACGGGTATCGCGATTGACAAGACGCGGATCCAACCGCTGAATGCTGCAGCCCCGAACATCATCGCCAGCACAGAACAGACGACGCTGAAGAACATGATGATCACGCCCGGGCTGGCGAAGTTAGGCCTCACGCCGAACCGAGTCGGGAAGAAGATAGTGCCGATGAGCCCCAGTGCAGCGTTGCCGATCAGGAGCCAGCCGGTGATGCGCGGCAGAAGCGCCTGACCCCCCACCCGCCAGACGCCCGCTCCGAACACGATCATGAGCAGGGCAGCCACGAGGTTGAGCGAAACGACGAGCGATCTCGTCGGAGAGCCGGTGGCACTCAACTCACTCATCGACTGGGCCGCGAAGCTGTAGCCATTCAGGAGCCTACCCGCGAGCCTATCCGTCGCCAGGTAGAACAGCGGAGAGAGAATGCCGCAGAAGAACATG